>JAABUJ010000326.1_pt1 | contig 101019 bp, 158 predicted proteins | sample 5559131 | NCBI WGS metagenome assembly JAABUJ01 (sample SAMN10711875, study PRJNA513366) | rock metagenome | isolation source: Antarctica rocks | place: Antarctica: Victoria Land, Mt New Zealand nord | collected 2016-01-07
GGCGGCCTCGCGGTCCTCGCGTAGCGCCGCCAGCGAGGTGGCGGCCTCCTGTTGCGGCGTCGGCGGCGGTGCCGGCCGCGCTGGCCGCCTCAAAGTCTTCGGCCGCCGCAGCGACCGCCTCGTCGGCCGCGGCGCGCTCGCGGCCGCGCGCCGCCGCCGCCGCGTCCGCCAGCAGCGCGTGCCGCCGCTGACGCGCCGCGCGCTCGTCGCCGGCCGCCGCCGCGGCCGCGGCCGCGGCCTCCGCCGCCGCTGCCTCGCCGCTGCACCGCAGCGTCTCCACACGCTCCGCAAAGTCGGTGCCCGCCGCGGGCTCGGCGGCGGCGCGCCGAGCGTCGCCGCCGGCGGTCGCCCGCGCGGCGTCACGGGCGGGCCGGCCCGCTCGGGCGTCCGTTGCGTCCTGGGGGCCGGCGCGCGCGGCGGCGGGGCCATGCGGGGCGCCGGATCCGGCGCCCGGCCCCGCCTGCGCGGCCCCGCCGGCGCCCGGGCGCTCGCCGCCGGCGCGGTGCTGGCCCAGGCCCCGGCCTGCGGCCGGCCCAGGCTGCTGCTCGGACGTCGCAGCGCTGCCGCCGCCGCCGCCGGCGGGAAGCGGGCCGGGCGCGTGCCCGCCTGATGTCGCCCCGGCAGAGCCGCCACACAGGTCGCCAGGCGGGACAGCCGCGTCCTCTGCCGGACCTCCCAGGAGCGAGGCCCCGGGCTCTGCGTGAAGGCCCCCGGCAGCGGCCCACCGCACGGGCGCCCCCGGGCCTGCGGAAGCGCCGGGCGGCGCGGCAGCGGCGGCGTCGCCCGGCGCGCCCGAGCCCTCTGAGCCCTCTGGACCAGAGGGCCGCCCCAGTGCAGGCCCTGCGGCTGCGCCCGGCAGCGGCAGGCCGGCGGCTGCCTGCGCCGGCGCGGGCACAGGGCTGCCCGCCCACGTCGCCTGCCCACCTGACGCGGGCAGCCCTGCGTGCGCGCACACGCAGACTCTCTCGGCGCACCCAGGACACGCATCTCGCGCTTGCCCATCTGGCCAGCCACAAGAGCTCCGCACCGCACAGCAGGGCCGCCGGCGGCGTGGCGCAGGCAGAGTGCAGGCTGCAGATTTGTTTGCAGGCGCGCAGAGTGCACTGGACATCCCGCCGCTGCCTCCTTGGCATTGTCGCCCTGCTGAGCAGCCCCGCGCCTGCTCCCGGCGCGGCTGCGGGTGCTGGACCCGCGTCCTCGTCATCCGCCGCGCGCGCGTAGCCAACGCGGCGCGTGATGCGCTTCTTGCGCACGCCGCCGGCCGGCGCTGCGCCGGCCGCTCCAGCGCGCGCCAGGCCCTGCCGGGAACCCCGACAGCTCGCTGCGTCTGCAGGCGCAGTGCATGGACGTGGCACGGGCCGAGCTGCAGCCGCACAACTCTGCACAGTCCTCAGGCAGCGACCTGGCTGACATGACACACGGTCCGCGGACCGCAGGATGGCACCAGGCCTGCGAGCACACGACGTGCGACACAAGTGCAGCGTGTCGCCTAGACTGGCCATCTTGAGCAATGCATCAACTACTCAGCTGCAACACAGGCCCAGCTGTTGGCCGCCGCGAGGTGCCGCGATGCGCACCTCAGGCGGCGGCCGCGGCGGCAGCGGCGGCGGCATCGGAGCTCCAGATGCAGCGCCCGCCAGTTCGGGCCCCCGGGCACCTGCTGCACCGCCTTCGTGCGGGGCAAGCCCTCCTGGACCCTCCGCTCCAAGGACACCAGTGTCAGGATGTGCTGGGGCGGCCGGCGCTGCAGAGCGCGAGTGCGCCACGTCCTCGGCAGCGCCGGGGCCGCGGGCGTCCCCAGCAGGGCCGCCGCTGGCGCTGCCGTCCGGCGCTGGCGAACCCGTTCCGGGCGTCAACATGTCCAGCAGCAAGAACAGGTCCTCGGGCAGCGGCAAGCTGCGCGCGATGCAGGCCAGGGTAGAGTATCGATATGCTGCATGCATCAGGCGCTTTCAGCACAGAGATACAGTTCCTTCGCTCCTTTGGCGGCGCAAGCTGGGCACGGCGCAGGCCAAGACCATGTGAAGCGCTGTGGCTGACCTCTGTGCAGTCAATGACGAGCAGGTGACAAGAGGTGCATGGGTGGGGCGAGAAGAGTGCGAGAAACAGCAGCGGCGACATATCCAAACGCAGAGCATGGTCCCAAACCGCATGCTTGAGACCCTGGCCTGTGGTGTGCCGGAGGGCGCCCGCACCTGCGCACGCCCGCTTCGGAGCCATCCTCCGCGGCGGAGGCTACGAGCGGCGCGCTGACACGCGCGCTGTCGCCGGCGCAGGGCGGCCGAGCAGCGCCGTGTGCGGGCTGTGCAGCCGGCGACTCGGCAGGCGCTGCCGCTGGCGGCGCGGGCGCCGCGGCAGGGCCAGCAAAGCTGAGTCCCTCGAATAGGGAAGTGCTCGCGTCTGTGCAGCACGCGAAGTGAACCATCAGCAGTGTGCTGCCATCCCCTGCCTGACAGCAGTCGCACCGTGTGACAGCACGGCGCCGTGACACAGTTCAGTTTGCACTGGCGCGCCGGAGGGCCGCACCGGCGGCGGGCTCAACCTCTGCTGGCTGCAGCATGCGCTCTGTCGTTAACTGCAGCTCCCTCTGAAGCTCTCCAACTTGCCTGCAGGACGCTCCCAGTCCCTGCGTAAGAGTTGGAGAACCAGATCAGGCACATCATTTTAAAACGGCGGCGAGTGCAGAAAGCAAGCTCCGTGTGGGCATAGCGCACAGTCGCCAGGTCTCCTTGGAGACGCCGTCAGGCATCTTCGCCACCGCGCTGTCCACTTGGAGGACTGCGCACGCGGCAGCAGCTGTGACTCATCAGCAAAACACGTGCCATAGCCGCGGGCGGCCGGAGCGGGGTGCGCTGTCGAACGGCGCAAGCAAGGCGCTCTGGGCAGCTGCAGAGACACGCACTTCACGCCATGCATATGCAGGAATGCATGAACTACAACCGTGTATCAGCCAACTCGGGCTGCTGACGGGCGCAGCCCTGGAAGAAGGCCACGCAGTGATCAACTCAACCTCATCCACGCAGGCTAGGACGCACTTTGCTCCTGCCAGGGCGCCTACCCAGGCGCGTTGCATTGTTGAGCAGCGGGAAGTTGGTGCCCGTCTCCGCGCGCATCTGCCGCAGCAGCGCCGCCGCGCGCGCCAGCTGCTCTGACACGTCCTCCGCCGCGGGGGGCGGCTGCGGGCTGCTGCCCTTGCCCGCCCCCGGGCTGCCCAGGCGCCTGAAAATGCCCTTCATCGCTTACGGCAGGTCAGCGTTGAGCACAGGTGTGCACATCTGCACACACTGAGAAGCGATTTGTCTCAGCGCCGATCGTAACATACTAACACCAGGGAATACTGCAGTGGTGTGGACCACAAAGCCTTTGCTGTGTGTAGCCGATGGTGATGGACAGAGGCTGGGCAAGCTCTCCCGGAGAGTCCCTCCTTCCAGAGGCCCTGCCAAGAGAGGGCACCTGCAGTTTCACCCCCAGGAGTAGGGGTGAAGCCAAGAGCCATTATTGGATGGGCAGAATGGGGAATGGCTTGTCCGCCATCCGTAGTTGAAGAAAAGACAGCTCTAGAGTGCACACTGCAGGGCAGCACAGTGAGGTTGGGCGTGCTCAGGCTTAGAGAAGCTTGCGCTGATGAGAGTCGCTCCTCCGCAGTGTCTTCCTCACCCCGCGAGCCTCGGCAGGCCATCACAGAGTTTGCACAGCCATGGCGCCTCAACGCCAGAGCCCAGCTTGCGGGGAAGGTCAGAAAGCCGCTTTCGAGTGGGGTGCAGACATCCCAGCACGCCCGACCAGCCCAATGCAGAGCTGGCAAGCGAGCAGGAACACCGGCAGAATGGGCGCTCACCTGAGGGCGGCGAGGACCTGGTTGCGGCTGCGCTGCAGCGTGCAGACCTGGCGTTGCAGGTCCGCCATACAAGAGACCACACTGCTTTGTCTCTTGGCTTCACCTGTATCGGTGCACGTCTGCTCCCTGCGTCAGTGCACTGCCAAGGAGCGCTGCACGGTCCGAGGGCAGTGTGAACTGTCCAGCACTGTGGGACAGGCTGTAGAGAAGCAGATGGACGTCTTGCACGAGCTGCCGAGCGCGCGCGAGCGGCCTCACCCGCCGCCCCGAGAGACCTCCGCGGCTGCGCAGCCGGTTCGGTCCCCTAGCGCTTCTGTTTTTCCAACGCTCTGCCTTCAGCCTGCAACGGTGAGACTGAAAGTCTGGAGTCTGCGCTGCCCGACCACACGCACCCAGCTCTGTTCATACACCTGGGCATAATTGCCCTGTCCGTGCCCAGGCCCCGCCGTGGACGAAGGGCCTGCTGGCCGCTGCGGCGGCGGCCGCGGTGCTGGCCTCCCAGGCATTCGGGCCGGTCTGGCAGGGCGCTGGCGCAGCCGCCTGCGGGCTGGCTCTCGGCGCGTCGGGCCGGCGGCGGGGCAGCTTGTCGAGCTCAGGTGCCTCCTGGTGCTCAAGCAAGTGCACGCGCTTCAAGCTCAGGAGCGTGCGGTGCGCGTCGTCCCCACAAATCTGGGAACCCAATCAAGGTGACATAGCGGCAGTACGTGCGTGCCCAGCGCAGTGCAGGTACTGCCGCAAAGTATGTAACCTTAGTAACTTCTCCAGCTTCGTGGTGACAATACGCAGCGCACGCTCCTGAGCTTGGAGCAGCAGCGCAGCGCACGCAGCGCCAGGGCGCACACCCTGGGCGCCTTCGCAGGCGCGGTGGCGGCCGCTGCGGTGGGCGCGGCGACGCTGGCGGCGAGCCTGCGCTGCGGCGCGACGCTGCTGGCGTTCTACGCGGCCTCGTCGCGGCTAACCGCCTTCCGGGAGCAGGCCAAGGCGGTCGACGAGAGCTTCAAGCCTGGCGGCCAGCGCGACGCTGTACAGGTTAGGGTTAGGGTTAGGGTTAGGGTAGGGCACACCGAACCATCCCGCACAGCGTGCCGCTTCTGCCAGGCGCCGTGAGGCGGAGTGTCTGTTATCGTGTGCTGCTGCGCCTCATGCTGCATTGTGATCAATAGCAGTGTGTGTGGTCACGCCAGAGTGATCACCCACTGCTGTTGATTGCACTGCAGCATGAGATGCAGCATCACAAGATAAGAGACATCCTGCCTCACGGTGCCTGGCAAAAGCCAGAGTGACCACACACAGTGCTGTTGATCACAATGCAGCATGAGATGCAGCATCACGAGTCCATGCCACAGCACATGATGCCTGCCAGGAGGTGGCTGCATGCGATGTGCTCTAGGTGTTGCAAATTGATAGGGTCCCCAGTGATAGCAGCGCTCCTGCGGGTGAGAATGTGTTTGCTGTGGTCCCAGTGACCTGGATGAATGTGCATTGTAGCGATGTAGCCCCGTGCGCCGCACGCCTGTCGGCTGGCGCCTCAACGGCTAGCGGCCGATGCTGCGCGGCGCAGGTCTGCTGCAACGCCGCGGTGCCGGCGCTGCTGACGGTCGCGGCCGCCGCCTTCACGGGCGCGCGGGACGCACCGATTGGCCTGGCCGGGCGGCCCGCGACGGCGTGCCTGGGTGCGCGCAGCCGCGCTCTCAGGCTGCACGCCATGCGCTGCGCTGGCGCCGTACTAACAAAGAGGATCGCAGAAAGCGGGAGACGGACCCCACTGCACCGCTGCTGCAGGACATAGAGCAAGCTGGCTGCCTTTGCATGTGCACCGCTGGTGACAGGCGTGCACCTGCCAGCATGCAGAGCGTTGCCGGTGAAGAGCTGCCTTCTGCCTATCAGTTGCCCCCTGGCAGGGCAGCCAGATGCGCACTGCCAGCATGCTGGGCCCTTAAATCTCATTCTCAGAACTGTTTTCGGCGCCGGGTGCACCCCAGCCGGGGCTGGCTGCAGCATGCTGGGCTCGCTGTTGAATAGCCCTAGACCTAGCCCACGCTGAGCGCCGCGCGCGCAGGCGGCGTGCTGGGTTACTTTGCGTGCTGCTGCGGCGACACCTGGGCCAGCGAGCTGGGGCAGCTGAGCGAGGCCGAGCCCACGCTGATCACGACGCTGAAGCCCGTCCCGAAGGCGCGCCCTCCGCCCCGGGTCATGGCGCACATGCGGCGGAGGCTGAGCGTGGCTGCGCTATGTGGCTGCAGTGCGTTGACGCGAGCGCTTCTCTGTGTCCGCATCCACACTGCCTGCTCCGCCCATCGGTTTGGCTCGCTGCCTGAGCAGCCATGGGTGGCAAGAATGCACAGCAGCAGCAGCTTGTCAAGCATGGCTTGGGCGAGCCAGCTCGCAGCGGCGACGGCCCCACGCGGCCCGCAGGGCACCAACGGAGGCGTGACGCCGTTGGGGCTGGCAGCCAGCCTGGCGGGCGGGCTGTTCGTGGGGCTAGTGTTCTATGCCGCGGCGCTCGTGTCGCCGACGCTGCGGGCGCTGCCCGGCCAGGCGGCGGCCGCCGCCCGGCAGTGGCAGCTGGTCCCCCTGGGTGCGCGCCCGCGCTCGCCGCGCCTGCGCTGTCCGGCCTGCCCAGCTGTCACCTGGGCAGGCCATAGTTAGCATGCCGTCCTGGTGAGCGCCTAGACGTTTAAAAGCTGTCCCGTGTGAGCGGGAGGCCTCTCGCTGGATGGTGGGGGCTGCCTAGTGTCGGACGCCCATGTCACTCTGGTGGTGAGCCGCGCTGTGACCTGTTCGGATGCGGTTTGTGCTTGCTGCGGGCTCAGATGCATGCAGACTCTGGGGGCTCAGTGCGTTTAATTCCTGCAGCCAGTGCTCTGCAGGGACCAGCCGTGACACGTGGCGCCGCGCCACTCGGCCAGCTGAGGGCGCCGGCAGCTCCCTGGCAGCCTCGCGGCTGGGCCCGTCGCATGCAGGGCGTAGCGTTGCCGCCTGTGCCAGCCCAGCGTCATATGTGGCCGCGCGCCCTCGGACCTGCTCACTGGCGCCGTCGGCGTACTGTTGGGACCGCTCCCCAGTGCAGCGTACACATGCAGCATGCCCATGCAGCATGCCCATGCTGCATGCCGCTGACCGGGCATGCTGCATCCAGACCCAAGGAGGCTGAAAGTCACGCGCTGCGGCGCGCACCAGGCCTGCTGGGCGGCGCGTTCGGCTCGCTGGTGGACTCGCTGCTGGGCGCTACGGTGCAGTTTTCCGGCTTCAACGCGGGCACGCAGCGCCTGACCGGCCGCCCGGGCCCCGGCATCCGCCGCATCTCCGGCGCGCCGCTGCTCAGCAACAGCGGCGTCAACCTGGCCTCGGCCAGCGCCACCGCGGCGCTCATGGCCTGGCTGGTGCTGCGAGTGCTGTGAATGGTATAATGCTGGCGCAGACACATGCGGGCGGCCAGGCACCATGCCGCCGCAGAGCCCTGCTTTTCAGCCCAAACTGTGATTTTGCCGAGCGTTGGGAGTGCCAGCTTGGCACCACGCCGTTTGGCGGGTGGCATTCGTCTTGTCTGAGGCAGACCAGCAGCGGCGCTTGTGAAGTCAGCTGGGGCGTGTTGCAGCTTCTATGAGCACGCCTTAATCTGCGCAGCACGCGCACGTCTAGGCAACTGTGTGTTGGTGTGCGTCCTGTTTTCGGACCGGGAAAGAGCCACTGCCTGGCTGTCTGCTCACGTTGCTATTAGGTGGATTGTTTATTTGCATGCCAGTGACAGCGACGAGGGGTGTCATGCATAGACGTGATCATTGCCGCATGCGTGTTACGGTTGTCTGCGCGGCACATGAGGACTTGAGAGGATAGGCAGCTTCAGACATGCAGATGTCTGATTCCAAGGGGCAGCATGCAAATACACTCGGGAACAGACACCTAACCCCCTTCCATGCGTCGGAGAGCAGTCGGTAAGCACTCAACGGAGGGCTGGCGCTGTGCGGCGTGGTGCATCAGCTGCGCAAAGGTTGCTGTTGCACTGGCACACAGCACCACGCCAGCTGCTACAAACCGGTCGCGATGGGCCAGACGCACTCTACCCGGTATGGGGCAGTCAGCACGCAGCACCTGAAGCCCCAGGGTCTGTACGCGACCAACTCCGTTGCGCTCAAGCAAGTAAAGCATCTGCGGCATTGCATCTTGAAGGGCACTCTGGCGCCGTGCCACCCGGGCAGCTGTGCGGAGGCTGATGAGGTGCGCACCCAGCGCAACACTGCGCACGGGTGCCCCTGCCGCGCAGCGACGCACAAAGCCTGCATGGAATGCTACGGCAGGTGGCCGTGCTCAGGTTGCTCTCCTTGAGTTTGACTATTCTGAGCACTGTTGCTCACTGGTCGAGGGTGCTGCGGGTGCACTATGCTGTGGGGAGCACTCTGGTATAATACCGTGAAGCGGGCAGCGGTCACGTGCGGTGGCACAGGAAGCTGATGTGCAGGCCGTTGCTGCGCGGCGCACCCTGATGCCTGACCCTGCTTCGACGCTGGCACAGGGTGCACCGGGCGAGGAGTGCCCCATCTGCTTCCTGCGCTACCCCTCGCTCAACCGCTGCGTCTGCTGCTCGTCGGACATCTGCACCGAGTGCTATGTTCAGGTGACACGAGCGGCCCTCCTGCAGGCGGCCCTGCCTGTGTCGGCTGCCGGGCAAGCCTCGCTGTGCGCGCTCGCCATGCGCCTGGCAGCTACCACTGGTGATCGCTTCGGGCCGTCGAGTCGGACACCAATGTGTCACTGTATTTGGCTGACAGAGAGCAGTGCCTGGTTGGGCTTTAGCCTGTGAAGCCAGCGGTCACCCAGCGCTCTGCTTGCTGGGAGTGTGCGCTGGGCGTCCTCACACAAAGCAGAAGGTGGCCCTTGTGCGGCGGAGTACTGGGGCGCCTGAGCCAGCTTGCACCTGCAATGCCTTTTTTCTCATGTACCCCTACGCTGCTCGTAGCACAGTGCTGCCGGACACCTTGACTGGACTCCCAAGCTTTCCATACGTGCCTAGCCGCCAACACGTGCATTCACTGCTTCACGTAGGGAGTGCCTGTCACGGGGAGCTAGCAGCTTCAGAGCCTGCAGCAGTGGCTTGCAGTGCTGAGTGAGCTGCGCCGGCGTGCTTGCAGGTGCGCTGGCGGCGCGGGGGCCTGCAGAGCGGCAGCGCGTGCCCGTTCTGCAAGGGCTTCTTCGCGGTGACCTACACCGGGCCGCTCAGCGAGAAGGCGCGCGCGGCGGCCGCCGCCGAGCGCGCCGCGCTGGCCGCCACGCAGAAGCGCGCGCGCGAGGTGCCGCCCTGACCCGACGCTAGTGCACGTCCTGCAAAGCGGGATAAGACTGCCGTGGCCGCTGATTGGCGCCGGTGCGCTCGCTGCTGCGCCGCGCGGCACGCGTGTAGCGCACTTCGCGTGTACGCCCTGGAGTCGCGCAGCCGTGCTGCTGTTATATGTATGCGGCGCAGCAACACCAGGCGGGGCGCCTGAGGCAGTCGCCGGCGCACACACTCCGTGCCACGAGCAGGCGCCGGCAGGAGAGCTGAGGCAGGCGCCCGCCTGGCTCGAGCACTTGCAGCGCTGATTTGTGAGCTGCGCAAAGCGCGGCTTGCAGTGTCTGGCAGCGTGCGTGAGGCACCGGGTTAGGGTGAGAGCTAGGGTCTGTCAGCGTGCGCGAGGCGCGCGCCTGGCCGCACGCAGAACGAGGAGCGGGAGGGCGCGGAGCAGCGGCGCCTGCGGCTGGAGGCCGCGGCCGCGGCAGCGGACGGCGCGCCCGCCATGTCGCCGGACGCGCAGGTGCGCACCTGCCGTGCTCGGCCCCATGCGCTCCGTGACTCTGTGCTGCTGTTGATATCGATGTCTACGGTTCCTGATGTCCAGGGTGTCAATAAGATAATAACATGCATTCGAGTTGAATGTGTTTTCACAGCCATGAGCCCAGGGTCAGTGGCAGTGCAGCTAGATGAGCCCCCAGTGTGGTGCTGACATCCCTGGTGACCTCGTGATAGTATCGGGCGCAGTGAACGCCGGCGGCTGGGACAGCATGCTTGCAGACTCACCCAGGTCACATGAAACGCAAGTGCATAAGTCGAGCCTGCCGGCCTGCGCAGCGCCAGGGCCCGCTCAACAGCCTGCTGCGCGCCAGCCTGGGTGCCGCGGAGCCGGCAACGCCCAGCCCAGGGCCCGACCGCCGCCCGCGCGCCGCCGCGCGCCAGGCGCGCCCACTGCCAAACGGCTTGGCTGCTACACCCTGTGCATGATGGGGATTGAGGGCTTTTGATGCAGGTGCCCAGTGAGCCTGACCTTTGATGCATGCTGTCGGCAGGAGCCCGACGCAAGCCATGGGGCATGCCTGCAATGGGGCGCGCCTGTGAGGAGGTCTTGCAAGGGCTGCAGTAACACCCTACAGGGTTGCGGGCGGCAGGCGCGTGCCGTGGACGCGCGCTTTGCGGAGTACGTGCCGCGCGACATCCTGGCGGCCACCGACGGCCTGGACCTCGACCTCGATCTGAACGAGCTCATGGTGCGCGGCCTGCGACCCTACCCTATTTGTTGGTCCTGGCGGCATGGGACCCCCGGTGCTCGCACTTTGAGCTTGGGCGTGCCCGCGAATGTGTATGTGCATTATGCGCGAATGTGTGAGTGCACACACAGCTGTGAACCAAGCGCCTCGGCGCATCGTGCTCACACGCCCCGCGCTGCTGCCGGTGCAGCTCATGCAGGCCATCTACGCGTCCATGGCCGACCAGGGGGGCGGCAGCGCGGCGCCCGCCACTCCGGGGCCCGCCGCGTGCGGCGCAGCGCCGGCGCGGGGCGCACACGCCGCGGGCGGCGGTGGCGGCGGGCACCACGGCCAGCCGCCCTGTAGCTCGCCACTGGGCGTGGGCGGCGAAGCGCGCGCCGGCGCGCCGAGCTGCAGGAGTGACGGGGGCGGGGCAGCCGGGCCCGCCGCGCGGCCGAGCAGCGCGGGGACTGCCGAACTGCTCGCGGGGACTGCCGCACTGCTCGCGGGCGGTGGCGGGTCGGGGCCGTGCCGGGACCAGGGTGGGGCGGCCGACGGGGGCACCCCGCGCCCCCGCAGCGCCCCCGCGCCGTTGGCGCGCCCTGCTCAGCGCTTAGCCCCTGGCCCTGACCCGTGCTCTGCACGCGCCGCTGCGCCACCCGCGCCCAGCCCGCTCGAGCAGCCCGAAGCGCGCGTGCGCCGGCCAGACGGCCCGTCACAGGGCGCCGCGGACTGCCAGCCAGCGGCGCTCCTGGCCGCTGCGGCGGTGCTCCTGGCGCCGCCGTCGCCGCAGCGGCCGGCGCCGCGCTGGCTGCAGGTCGCGCCCGAGGGCCTGGAGGCCCTGGAGCCGCATGCTGCGTCCGCCGCAGCCGCCGCGCGCGCGCCTACCCTCGCGCCCGCCTCGGCCATCGCAGAGAAGGCGGCAGCCGGGCGCCCGGCCGCACGGAGCCTGCGGGTCTGCTGCGACGCGGTGGGCGCGGCGCCAGACCCGGCCCCCGCGCCCGACCTGGCGCACCTCGTCGAAGTCGTGGCTGCGCTGCTGCCCGCCGCGCGGGGGGCAGGCGGCGCGGGGCCAGCGCGGCGGCCGCACCCAGGCTCAGGGTGTGCTTCAGAGTCCCCGTGCGCTCCTCCGGCAACGCCGCACGCGCTGCCCTGGGGCCGCGCGGGCCGCGCGCCGCGTGGTCTTCACCCAAGCCCAGGACCCGTGTCTCCGGGCCCCACGCCGCCCGCAGGGCGCCACAGCGAGCAGGCCGCCGCAGCAGCGGAGCCCGCCAGCCCGGCGGGCGCGCGCAGCCAGCGGGGCGCGCCTCTGCCCTCTCGCAGGATGGAGACTGGGGGAGCGGCAGCAGGGCTGGCGGACGCGCGCAGGCGGGAGCTGGAGGGTGAGCGCTTGCCCGGTGCCGCGCCTGGCAGCGCTGGCGCGCCGGCCTCAGCCACCGGGCCCCCGGATGAGCCGCAGGGGCGCGTCTGCGAGCGGGCGCGTGAGGGCGGCCCGAGCAGCGGCGCGGCCGCAGGAGCCGGGCCGGCGGGGCCCGCAGCCGAGGCTGGCGGCGTGCGCATCGGCGCCGCGCCGCTGTCCGACCCGGTACCTGCGGGGGAGCCAACGGGAGCCGCTGCGGTGGCAGCGCCGGGCGCGTCGCCAGATGCGGGGTCGCCAGCCGATGCGCGCCGTCCTGCCGGCGCGGGGCACTCCGGCGGCGCGGCCGCGGCCGGGAAGGAGCCTGCAGCGGCGGCGCGGGGCTCCCCGGGCGGCGGGGCCGGGCAGCCGCGGGCGGGCCTTGGAGCTCCGGAGCGCAAGGCTTCCCCCGTGGATGGCAGCGGGCCGGCTGTGCTGGAGCTGCCGGACGGCGACAAGGCGCGCGCGCCCAGAAGCCGCCCGCTTGGCACTTGGGTGTACACTTGGGTGCTTGGCGAGGAGACAGACCCAGGGCTCGGCGCTGTGCTGCCCTTGGCTGCACTGCTCTGTCCCGGCCGCGCCAGAGCCAGCATGTGCATATTGTGCCTGTCCGAGGGCCGCGCACCGCCCCCAAGTGGCTGTGCAGAGCGCCCCCTCGAGGTCAGTTCAGACGCTCTGCACATGTGAGTCTCGGCTTTGTGCGGCCATGCGAGCGCCGGCCTGGCTGGGCAGCCAATCCTGACCAGAACCCATGCCTGACCCTTACCCTATTGCTGCGCGGCTGCAGGTGCTGGTGCTGCTGACGAGCGACGCCGCGCGCAAGCGCGCAGACGATGACAAGCGCGCAGCCGCCGCCGCCGCCGCACGCGGCGTGAGCGAGACATACACGGCGCGCGCCTGCCCGTCCCTGCTACCCGCGCAAGCAAAGATGCTGCTGCCAGGCCCGTTTGGCCTGCACGGCGTGGCATGGGCATGGCCAGTCTGCGACCACGCTTGTGCACGCTGCAGCGTCCATTCCATTGAAGCGGTCATTGCCTCCAGGCGTAAGCGCTGTTGGCTGCCCCGCAAGCGCCCCCGGACCCGGCAGACGTGTTACATGCCCCACACGCGCCCCCGGACCCAAAAGACGTGGGGGAAATTCGCTTCGTGTCAATTGCCCCGCAGGCGCCCCCGGACCCGGCGGACGTGGCGCTGCGCGAGGCGCTCGACCGCCGCGACGCGGCCTTCCAGCAGTACCTCGCGCAGCGCGACCCGGCCGCGGGCGCCGACCGTCGCGGCGCGGGAGCTGCGCCGGAGGCACCCGCGGCCGTCGGCGCGGGCCCCAGCCGCTGGGAGAGCGACGTGGAGCTGGCCGCGCGGCTGAACGCGGCGGACGCGGCGCTGCTCGCGGCGCTCGGCGCGCGCGGCAACCTGGACATCTCCTCCGCTGCCGCGAGCGCCGCCAGTGCTGGTCTGGTTTCTAGTCAGGGTCAGGGTCAGGGTTCTGGTCAGGGCTCCGCCACACTCGGCCCCGCTGGCGACCTGCTGGCTGGGCGGGCATCGAGTAGCAGGCCTGGCAGCAATGCAAACCATACTGGGGCCCCAGCGCCCGACTCGTACGAGACCGATGCGCAGCTGGCCGCGCGGCTCAATGCTGCTGACGCGGCGTTTGTCGCGGCGCTCAATGCGCGCAGTGCTGGGGCCGAGCGACAGGCTTTGGGCTGGTGCTGTCTGTGCTGTTGGCTGTAATTAGGGGACAGAGCAAGTGCGAGCGTTGCCCTGAGGCAGATACGAAGCAGTAGCAGTGACAATGCACAGGCGCGTGTACCAGAGCGCGCTCGATGTGTCAAGAAGAACGGCTGTGCAGCGATGTATGGTGGGTTGGGCACTCTGTATTGGCGTGGCCTGCCTTGATGGATATATGCGGGTTAGGCCAGTAGTGGCCGCATGAGCGGTTTGTGTTTTAAGGTAAGTCACAGGTAACGGGGGGCATGCAGGGAGCTCTTTGAAGCGCCAGGCCTGTACAAATGCTCTGTATGCTGCTTACTGTACGGAAGGCTGCGCGGGGCGTCAGCCCATGGACCCCACCCTGCTTCACTTGGTCAGGATGTGCAGGTCATTGCAGCAGGACTCGTGAGGAGTACTAGGGAGTGCTGTCACTTATAAGTGTTGGCAAGCACAGTGTGTGGGCAAGGATGGAGGCGGATGCACTTTTGCAGGTGTAGAGGCTCCTCGTCGAGAGCTCTTGGCATGTCTGCTCACTAGGTATGCACTCAAGACTATCAACACTGTGTTTACGAGCGGGAGCTCTGTAGGCTCGGATGTTCAGGGTGTGTCAAGTGCATGCATGCACAGGGTGTGTCTGGGGACTTGCATTGCTCTGCTGACTGCACATGCTGACACTAGAGACACAGCGAAAGGTCGCCTGTATAGACCGGCGCCACATTGCTGTAGCATGTGGTGAAGGCCACAGCATTCTCGTTGTCAACACCACACCACAGACTGTATTGAGCCCACCACTCATGCTGTCGCAGGGGTGTTCTGTGGCCTGTGCCAGCCTGTCAGCATGTGCGCAGCCCCTGCCTGTCAAATGGAGTGAGTTGCAGAATGGATGTAAAGGTGGTGAAGACGGGTGCGCGGCTCTGCTGCGCGCAGCTATGTCTTTGACGAGCCAGCCAGCAGATGCAGTACCTCCAGCAGGTTCAGCGCCACGCTTACAAGTGACTTTGGTGCATGGCTCACGCTACAATCTGCCACATGACAGACCTCTGCTGTGCGGGCTAACCTGTGCACGTTCTTGCAGAGCCTGCAGCCCATATGCAAGCACTGCACGCGTTTGCACTGCTGCGCATGCACCGCTGCGCCGCAACTGTGCCAGGGCATGCCGCACCAGTCTGCTCCTGTCCCCTACCCCTGTCCCCTACCCACCCCTATCCTGATCCTGCGCCTGCGCGTGCCGCACCAGCGCCTCCAGGCGCACATCAAAGTGCGCGGCGCATGTGTCCCGCAGCTCGCCCATGCCGCCCCGGTCCTGCGGCCCCAGGCGGCAGGCGCGCGTGACCGCGGTGACCGAGGCCGCACCCACAGGCAGCAGGGCGCCGTGATACCCTGTGGTGGATTCAACACGGGTGCAGCAGTGGATAGGATTAGGGCTAGGGCTAGCAGCGGGCACGCGCCTCCAGGTACGCCTCGCGCAGGTCGGACAGCAGCGTGCCGACGCCCGCGCCGCCGACGCCGCCGCCCTCGATGTTGCCGTGCGACGCGCCGCTGATGCCCGCGCCGTCGGCGGTGCCCTCCAGCAGCTCCTCTGCGTCGCGCCAGTGCTGCGCGCGCAGTGCATCCGCGAACATCAGCGCAGATGTCAGCACGGCGCGGCACATGGTGTCTGTTACTACTGCTGACTACAGCAACATGCTGCCGCTGCAAAGCATGCCTGTGCCTGGGCGCTGCGCCTGCCAGGCATGTGCTGCCAGCGCGCCCTGTCAGCCAGCGCATGGGTACCTGCATCAGCTACTATACTGCTGTTACAGAAGTGCCTGCAAGCACAAACGGCATGCCACCTGGGCCCAGGGAGCAGGGGTTGGGGCCTTGGGCGGTGGCATGCCGTGGGCGCGACGGCGGCCAGGAAGGCGTCAAATACGCGGCGGTCGCGCAGCGGCAGCCGTGGCCGGCGGCCCGCGCCCGCCAGCGCGGCGCCGGCGCCCTCCTCGGGCCCCAGGCCCGCGCGGTCGAAGCGCGCGGCCAGCCGGCGCAGGCACTCGGCGCGCAGGCCAGCCGCCGCGTAGCGGTCCGCCGCGAGCAGCATGCGCACCAGCGGCTCCATCGCCGGCGGGTCGCCCGACCAAGCCTCTGCAACGCGGTCGCCGACCTCGCGCTGCGCGGCGCGCAGGTTTAGAAAAGGCGTTTGAACTTTGAAATATAATTCAACTTTGGCCATCGGCAAACTGTAGCTTCAGCGCCGCCCACACGCGACCTGTGCCCCGCGCTTGGCAGCAGCCAGGTGCCCTGCGCATCGCATCCCGACACGGCCTGCGCACGCACGGCTACAGCGCCAGCTCCCAGCACGCCCCACTTGTCAATGTGGTGTGCCCCCCTTGTCACATCATGCGGTGTGCAAGCTGAAAGCCAGTGTTGTCGAAGACGCTGAGACGCGCAGCGGCTCGCACCTTGAGGCTGAAGAGCAGAAAGAGGTCAGCTGCAAAGAGCAGCTCCTCCGCGCGGTCCGCATCCTTCCAGGCGAAGGGCTCCGCGGCGGCCGCGGCGGGGCTGCTGGGGTCGGCGGCGGCCGCGCCGCCGCGCTGCCCGCCGCCGCGCGGCCGCGCGGCCGCGACGATCGAGTCGGTGTACACAAAGCGCAGCACCGTCTCGAACGCCGCGGCGCCCACGTCGCCGATGACGGCCTGGGGCAGCGGCGGCGGCTGCCCAGACCCTGAGTCTGCCTGCCCCCATGCGCCGGCGGCGCGGCCGCCGACCGCGCCAGCCTCGGACGTCGCGCGCTCGAGCAGGGCGCGGAAGTAGTCGGAGCGCGCGGCCAGGATGCAGCGGTGGCACCTGGCCGGCAGCGCGCGGGCGTGATGCGCTGGCAGCGGGTGTGTGAACACGGCGGGCTGTGCTGCAGGGCATCGCGGACAGGTCCAGAGCGTCAGCTCCAGCTGCCCCTCGCCGGCTTCCCCCGCGCCCGAGGCGCTTTGAGAAGCCGGAGATGGGAGATTGGGTGTGACCATAGACACAGTGGATACTCTTCAAGGATATGCATCAATATGCAGCAACATGCGTTCCTAGGTACTTATCGCTACCATACACATCATGCATGTGGAAAAGAAAATGCAAGTACTATGCATGCGTGCCTGAAAGTGTTGTCTGGTCTTATAAGCAAGCCCAAACAAGGGAAGCGCACTTAAGGCCAGACCTGTAGTACCACCTACCAATTACACAAAGAGCACCACTGTTAAGACTTGAGACCAGATTTGAGGTGGTAAGTACACAAAGAGCACCACTGTCAGGAGGATGCGCCGCCACCGCATCCTCCCGTCCTATCACATGCACCCGTGCAGGTACGCCTCTAGACCAACCTATGGAGGGATAGGTCAATGAGCGCGTCGCACCTGAACACGCGGCCCTCCACGCAGACCCGGACATCCGCCAGGTCGGCGCCCGCGCCGCCGGCGCCCGCCGCCTCGAGCTCCGCCGCGGCGCCGCGCAGGCGGCCCAGGTCCGCGCCCAGCCGCGCGGGCTCCGGCAGCGCGCACGGCTGCAGCACAAACCTGCGCGGCGGCAGGGCTCAGCCTGCGGTGATCAAGGTCGAGCATTCGCTGCCATTACACGGCGCTCTCTCTGCTACGCGCTGCGCGAGCAGCGGGAGCGCACCGCCGCGGCACCGAGTCGTGCGGCCGCGTCGACTTGAAGTAGTACTGCAGCGTGCGGCGCTCGGCGGCAAACGCGGCGGCCGCTGCGCGCATGCCTAGGCGCCGCGCCTGCGCCCGGCCGTCGCAATGTCCAGCCCCACATGTGGCACTTCATTATCATTCCGAACAGACCCCGGTCCGCTCGTGCTGAGCGCCACAATCCAGACTTGCACATTTGTTGACCGGGCACCCCAGATGCCCACCGCTGCGCCTCCTCACTGCATCAGCACCGTATGAGGCGCTTCACCACGCACACCGCGGCAGCCGCCGCCCGCGCAGTGCGGTGGGCTGTGCGGGGCCCGCGCGCACCGCGCGCACGAGTACCTCCGCGTCCTCGATGGGCGCGTCCAGGCGGTCGGTGTACATGAATGCGGCCAGCGCGCGCAGCGCAGACGGCGTCAGCGCGCTCGGGCGCAGCCGCACCTCACGCGCGTCAGGGCCCTGCGCCAGCGCAGTGTCAAGACCTGGCAGCCGCCCGGAGCCAAGCGCGCGCCGGCAACGCGCCGGCAGCCAGCCAGGATATCCATGTCGAGTTCTGGACACAACATTTCGTGGCGCCCAGCTGCAATGGTGCGAGCCTGATGTTGTGCGACCAAAGACTCACCTGTGCATTCTAACCCCACATCCCATATGTTCTAACATGCGCAACAGTGTGCATGACGCGCTGCCGCACGGCACTGTGAGCGCAACGTCGACCTTGCTCCGACAAGCCAAGCAGCATGCACGCCCTAATTGTACAGGGCACACGCGCTGGACGCTTCTGTCCAGCGCGGCGGCAACCGAGCGCGCCCTGCACCTGGGGCGCCCACAGGCCGAGCAGCTGCCGCCGCAGCAGCGGCGCGCGCGCGGCCACGACCGCGCGGTGCAGCTCCACGCGCTCGCCCGCCACAACGAACGCAAAGTCCGCCGGGCAGGCCACCTCCGTGGCCCTGCCGCTCATGCAACGGGCGCCTTAATGATGTGCTGGGCTCCCAGCTGGGCAGGTGTTTCAATCGCACGCGCTCGCTGCCACAACTGCTCGCTGCCACGACACAGAGCCTGCCAGGGGGCCGTTACAGCAGACCCACATTTCGCGCCCACAGATGCTGCCCGCGTGACCACGAATGCCCTGCACACACAGGTGCCCCGCGCGCAGTCCCGCTCCCAGCAGCGCGGGCGCACGCCAGAAGGCTTTCCCTGACTCACGCGCGGCTCCCACCGCGTGTGGTGCGCCCCCTGCCGCAGCGCCTGCGCAGTGCGCCAGCCCCTGGGACGCTGCTGGCGGGCGGCGCACCCGAGCTGCGCCGAGGCGGCCCCGGCGCCGCCATCGGCCGGCGCGAGCGGGCGCAGCGCGGCGGCGAGCGGCGCGAGCGGCGGCGGGCGCTGCTCGAACTGGCGCAGCAGCGCGCGGATGGCCGGCGTCAGCGCGGCGTAGTGGCAGCGGTCGCCGTCGAAGGTGAACTCGTTGCACACCGCGCCGGCCTCCAGCAGCAGCCGCGCGACCTCCTCCTGGCCTGCCACCGGAAGGCCCAGCGCGTGTGAGCGCAGCATCAGTATAGGGTAGGGTCTACCCTACCCTATACTCCATGTGAGCGCAGCCTCAGTGTCCTGAGCCGAGGTGGCACGCAGTGTGAGGAGCGGGGGAGCCGGCTCCGCAAGGCATGCGCGTGTGCGCAGGGGCCTACCTCCTCGAGCCTTGACATACACTCGCAAGCACGTTCCAGGCAGGCCAGCTCCGCACGCACAAGTTGGCCCAGAGGTGTGGTTCCATGCACAGGCGTCGATGAATGAGGTTGCGCGGCACATCACTTTGCGCGCTGAGGGCTGTCACCACGCTTCTCTCCGGTTGCAGCACTCTCCAATGGTAGGCGCAGAGGAATGTAGAGCGAAGGCCAAGAGTCAGGAAGTGCGACAAAGGGGCCTGTGTGCTCAAACAAGCGACCAGCCGGGGTGGCCCCGCACCGCAGGCGCACGCATAGTAGAGGGGGACACTGTCCCAGCGGTCGCGCGCGTTCACGTCCACGCCCTCCACCTCGAGCAGGTGTCTGCGCCACGCGCGGTGCTGCAGGTAGGGTGTGCGGACCTTTCGCAGTCAGCAGAGCGGGCACGACTATAACCATAAGGTGTGCAGAGGAACAGACCGCATGTGTAAAAGAAACAGGTGTTCACGCTCGAGCAAACAACCATAGCTCATCCACCAAGGACCTTGTCACCAAGCGCAACACAGTTAAGAACAAAAGGGGCCATCGCGCGTGACATGCTGCAGTCCAGTGCGTGTTACCTGCGTGGATGACTCCTCTGGTTGCAAGAGTGCACTTACCTGCTTGGTTCACAAACACGCTCCCTTCTGACGCCGTCCGTTTGAGTTCACAGCGAGCGGCACGCACCGCGCGCGCTCCAGGTCTCCGACGCGCGCTGCTGCGTAGAGGTCGCTGCGCGGCCCCGAGCGGCGCGCCCGCACAAAGTAGTACGAGCTGGCAGCGCCCTCGGGCTCGGCGAGCGCCGTCTCCAACTCCTCCGCAGCGACCTCAGCGAGCTCGTCGTCCGGATCCGCGGCCTCACCTGCACAAGCTCTTTGTTACACCACTGTGCACGTTTTCCTGTCAACCTCCTCAAGCTGTCTGTGCTGTGCAACTTGGCACTTTAAAAGCGATTTCAGATGGACAGTGGTGACTTGACTGGGCTCCTCTTGCGCAGCTCCTGCACTTACACATGCCACTGCCCTTTATCTAGCAGAGCCTCGGCGTGTACTGAGACGCTTTCGCACCTGCAGGCGCCGCGCGCTCGTGCGCGACTCCATAAACGCGATGGGGCTCCCCTGCTCGTACAACGTCAGGGCCGTCAGCATTTTCGGGCTGTCTGCGGTCGCCCTGGAGCTCGCGGGCTCCATCCCGGACGGCCGGGCGATCCACTTCGGCGTGTCGCAAAGCAACACCCCGCGCGGGGTCTGGTAGTCACCTGTACCTCTCTAGACTATTCAAAACGGTGCACAAGTGCGGCACACCTATCAGCTTACTGTCTGTATTCTTAACATCATATTTAAGAATACATGTACGGCAGTACCGTAACAGTCTGCTAGACGGTACCCTAGTCCCGTAATACATGCAATGCATTTGAACACATGCGCCTCACTCCCAGCTGATTTCAGAAGCCAGTGCGTTGCAGGAGACATGCAATGGGTTGGTGGTGGCTTGTGCAGACGACACTTGACCTATACACTTATGCGCAGACGACATATGTATGCATTTGTGTCCTGCTAGCCTGCCGAGCAGCAGCTCGTCACGTATACAGAGCTGCAAGCCTGGCCCGCACCAACCTTGCGCAGGTTTTTAACGAGTCGGCCAGCTCTGTTCCCCTTTGCTTGATCCGTTACCTGCATGCCACCGCACTGAACCTGCCTGTGCCAACACTTGGTGGCCTTGACGCAGTCTGAAGGCGGCCCTGCTGAAGCGTTCGCCACACTGCCAGAGGATGTTCTCCTGCTCATCGTGCAGAAGCTCACGTTGCGAGACAGGTGCGCGCTTTGTGCGCTTGAAGATGAGCTCAGACTCTGCATCACCTGCCTTGCGGACCAGAGCAGGACTCTGCTTCCTTGCCTCATGCCTCGACTATGCTGTGCCACAGGCTGGCGTTGGAGCTTGTCTGCAAACGCTCCAGGCGACTTGCAAAGGCCTACAGCCACATCCTGCACCGCGAAGTGCTGCTTACAGAGGCGCTGAATCCTGCTTGCCTGGGTTGGCTGCGCGCGCACGCCAACGACATTGTTACACTCCGCATCGAAGCCAGCGACCTGAACGAGGGCATGCACACTGTTGCCACTGCTGTCAGGTGCTTGTTACGCCGGTCTGGACAGCTTCAGGATGTGCACGTCACTATTGACACTGCGGACCAAGGCCCCCTTGGTCTAAACCTGCTGCACCAGAAGGATGTGTGGCTTGCGTACCTTGATGGTATGAAGGAAGTGTGGCTTGCGCACCTTAATGGTATGGACGAGGAGTTCAAGTCGCAACTCGTGCATCAACATGCCACCTCCTGACTAGCGTATGTGCCACCTGGAGGGTCTGCCAGCACCAATGCTCCTGGCGGCGCTGGCAGAGAGCGATCTGCCGGCTGTGGGATCTGCTACGCTGGCTGTGTGACCTTTGAGAGCCAGCGCATGTGCTTCAAGCCGCCTGTCAAGGGCCAGGGTACGCGCAGCTCTTGCAGCAAATCTGGGAGTTGGACCGCCCCTGGGTGCAGCACATACTCTCCACCCATGCTCTGCGGGCTCCGCTGCTCCGGTGCCAGAGCTAGCACTGCCAGCAGAGCAGACCCAGGATGATTCAAGTGGTGAGGTGCTCTTGCCATTTCTTATGTTTTCTTGCAGTATGCTGACCACTGTTACATGCGCCTTCGTTGAACGTTCCACCTGTCGAGCATGCTTGACCTCTGTATGGATGTGCATGCAGGTACACTGCTGGGGTGGTCGTGCCCCGCTATGTCCTAGCCACGCTGAGTATTCTTTTCCTGCATGACTTGCTGAACTTGTGTCTTCTCGAGACCCATATGTGTAACCATGGCGCTAGAGCGCACAGTCATGCCCTTCCCTCCTGCTGTGATTTCACGTGTACAAGTTACAGATACATGCACCAGCTCCCCTTAGCACTCCCATGCATGGCGAGCACAGCCTCAGCCCTGCTGCAAAGCTCGGCGCTAGCGCACATGCCTGCGCCTGCGTGTGCGCGCGCGCCCATGCCTCCTGGCCTGCTTGGGCGGCGGGCCGCCAAACAAGTAGCAGGGCAGCACATCGGCACCCCACCCGGCCACCCTCTCAGCCACATAGGTCAGCACAGCCAGCATATGGCGCTCAGTGGTGTCGCGCCCGACCATAGCTGCAGCCGCCTGCATGGGCAGGCGCGTGTTTGGTCAGCCGAGCCGCGCGGCGGCCAGCTGGGGAAGCTTTTGATGGAGCACATGCGCGCATGCATGTTGCCCCAAGACCGTGCTCGGGCGCCTTGGGTCGCTGCTGCGCGCGCCGTTGCAACACGAGCGTACATCAGCGGCTGCTGCCCATTGAGTAAGAGAGGCCAGACGGGACAGTGCCATCAGACAGGCCCCTGATGACTAAAAGGGAGGTGGGCCCGCGCCTGCGCCAGCAGCTCAGATAGGCGTTGCCTGTTTCATTCTCGCATGCCTGAAGCTGTACCTTGCCCCAACGGTCCCAAATGTCCCTTGACCTGTGAGTGTGTGGATATCTTGCCTGCTTGCTTGACACTTGTGCCTAAACAGCCCTAGTTGGCTGACAGGCTATCACCACACAGCTGAGGGGGCCATCGGGTTAGGGCCCCCGGTGATGCTCTTCATTCATTCATTCATTCATTCAGAGCCTCAGCATGTACGCAGACGCTTTTGCACCTGCAGTCTGCGCGCCCTCCTGCGCGAGTCCATTGGCCTGTGGTTTCCCTGCTCGCATGAGTCCGGACGGTCAGCGACCCCGGGCTGTCTGCGGTCGCTCTGGAGCTTGCGGGCTCATTGCGGACGGGCGCTCTACTTCAGCGCCTCACCCTGCAACACCCCGCGCAGGGCCGGCAGTCACATTTACCTTTCATAATTGGTTAGAAAGGTTGTTGAGTGCCGCACACCAAGCATTCAGCTTCCTGGTAAGAGTATACCGTAACAGTCAGTCACGGTACCCCAAGCGTTCCGTAAGACATGCAGTGCATTTAAACACATGCGCCTCACTCCCAGAACTTCAACAGCCAGTGCGTTGCAGGAGGCAAGCGATGGAGTCGTTGTTTTTGTGGATGGCGTATGCCAATACAATGAAAGTCTGGGTGATGTACATGGCATCTGTCAGCATTCGTGAAGCACTGCCAGCCTGCCTTGCAGCCGCTCGTCGAGTGTACAGAGCTCTAAGCATGGCCTGCACTGGCCTCACGCAGGTGTTCCATTGCTTCAGCTAGCTCTCTTCCCGTTCGTCTGACCCCTTACCTGCATGCCTCCGCACTGAACCTGCCTGTGCACCCAAGTGATATGTGCCTTGACGCAGTCTGGAGGCTGCCGCGCTAACGCCTTCGTCGGGTTGCCTGACGAAGTCCTCCAGCTCATTCTGCAGAAGCTCACGATGCGGGACAGGTGCGCACCATGTGTTCTTGCAAAGATGAGCTCAAAAGTCTGCATCAGCTGGACTGCGGACCGGAGCAGAGCTCTGCTCCCTTGCCTTGTTCCTCGACTTATGATGCTGTGCCACAGGCTGGCGCTTGAGCGCGTCTGCAAGCGCTTCAGACACCTGGCAATGGACAACAGCAGCGTTTGAAGTCAAAAGTGGCATAATGGCATGGACTACCCTCCTGACTGGCACATGTGCCGTCTGGAGGGTCTGCCAGGACCAATCCTCCAGGCGGCGCTGGCAGAGAGTGATCTGCCGGCTGTGTGATCTGCTGCGCTGGCTGTGTGACCTTTGAGAAAGCGCATGTGCTTCAGGCCGCCTGTCAAGGGCCAGGGCACTCGCAGCTCTTGGCCCTTTCTCATGCAGCAAGGCAGCCTAGGAGTTGGACCGCCCCTGGGTACAGCAGATGCTCTGTTTCAACGTTCACGCTGCCCGGGTGTAGAGCTGCCAGCAAAGCAGACCCCAGGATGTTTCAAGCATTTCAAGCGTGAAGTGCCGCTGACTTGTTCTTATGTCCTCATGCAGTGTGCTGCAGACACCACTAGGACATGCGCCTCCGCTGGACACTGCCATCTGCCTCGAGCATGCTTGACCTCTGTACAAATGTGCATGCAGGTCCACCGCTGAGTTAGTTGGGTTATATACATGCTGAATTTTATGTTTATGCATGACTTGCTCAACTCGTGTCTTCTCGCGACCCACATCTGTTATTCCATGGCGGTAGAGCGCACACTCATGCTCTTCCCTCCTGCTATAAAACCCCGTGTGTGTTGCAAGGTACAGGTATATGCACCCCTTAGCTACTTGTATGCACGGCGAGCACAGCCTTAGCCCTGCTGCAAGCTCATTGCTAGCGCACAGGCATATCCTGCGTGTGCTGTTCACTACTTATTCAGAACAGCAGTGCACAAGTGCGGCACACCTATCAGCTTAACAGGTGTCTAAGCTCTCTGTGTACATGTACGGCTGTACCGTAACAGTCAGTCTTAGTCTTAAGGTACCCTAGCACCCGTAAGACATGCAGTGCATTATGAACACATGCGCCTCACTCCCAGCTAACTTCAACAGTTGTTGCAGGAGGCATGCAATGGATTGGTGGTGTTATATCTGCGTGATTTGCATGGCATATGTATGCACTTGTCCTGTACTGCCAGCCTGCCTTGCAGCGGCTCGTTATATGTACAGAGCTGCAAGCATGGCCTGCACTGGCCTCACGCAGGTGTCTAGTTTACTTCAGCGAGCTCTGGTCTCGTTCGTCTGACCCCTTACTTGCCTGCCGCCGCACTGAACCTGACTATGCCAACACCTGGTGATGTGTGCCTTGACGCAGTCTGGAGGCTGCCGCGCTGATGCCTTCGTCACGTTCCCTGACGATGTCCTCCTGATCGTCGTGCAGAAGCTCACGATGCGGGACAGGTGCGCACCATGTGTTCTTGCAAAGATGAGCTCAAAAGTCTGCATCAGCTGGACTGCGGACCGGAGCAGAGCTCTGCTCCCTTGCCTTGTTCCTCGACTTATGATGCTGTGCCACAGGCTGGCGTTGGAGCTTGTCTGCCAGCGCTTCAGGCACCTCGCTAAGGACCACAGCAGCGCCGTGCACCGCGAAGCACAGCTTGCAGGGGCACCTAGCCAGTCTTGCCTAGACTGGCTGCGCGCGCACGCCAGCGACGTTGCCACACTTTGCATTGAAGTCAACAACTGGCAGGATGGCAGGGAGAGCTTCGCTGCTATCAAGTGCTTGTTCGGCTGCTCCACACAGCTTCATCATGTGCTCTCCACGGTCAACCATGCTGACCGAGCGCGGTTGAGGCCGCCGGCGTCTGTGACAGCCCAGATGTGGCCCATGTTCCTTGCAGTGTTTGATTTGCACTTTCACTCCAAACTCGTTCAAATATCAAATAGCGCTTGCCGGACGAAGTCATGTGCTGCCTGGAAGGTCCGCGCTGGCAGATCATGATCTGCTGGCTGCAGTCTTAGGAATTTAGCGTATGTCCTTTGGGATCTCAGTTCTTGCAGCAAGTCCAGGAGTTGAACCGCCCCTGGGCACAGCAGATGCTCTCTACGCATGCTCAGCTCCGTTGCCCGGGTAGAGCAGTGCCAGCAGAGCAGACCCAGGATGATTCAAGAGATAATGTGCCGCTGACTAGCACTTGAAGTGTTTTCAAGCAGTGTGACAGACACCACTGGGATGTGCATCACCGCTGAACAGTCCATCCGTCTCCAGCATGCTTCACCTCAGTATAAATGTCCATGCAGATGTACCGCTGGGGTGGTTGGAACGTAGCCATGCCTTTTGTTTTCTGCACGATATGCTTCAAACTCGTGCCCTGTCGAGACCCACATCTATGATTTCATGACACTATAGCGCACAGTCATGCCCTCCTGCTGTCATGTCACGTGTAATACTTCAGGATACAATCAAATGCACCAGCTCCCCTTAGCTACTCCTATGCATGGACAGCACAGCCTCAGCCCTGCTGCAAGCTCAGTGCTAGCGCACATGCCTGCGCCTGCGCGTGCGCGCGCGCCTATGCCGCCTGGCCTGCTTGGGCGGCGGGCCGCCGAAGAAGTAGCAGGGCAGCACATCGGCGACCCACCCTGCCTCCCACTCGGCCACGCAGGTCAGCACCGCCAGCTGGTGGCGATCGGTGGTGTAGTGGAAGGTCAGATGCCGGTGCAGCAGCGAGCGCCCGATGGCGTCGGTCGAGCCCGACTCGATCGCGGCCGCCTGCGCGGGCAGGCGCATATTTGGTCGGTCGAGCTGCGCTGCAGCCAGATGGGGAGCTGTGGATGGAGGACACCCGCGCATGCATGCTGCCTCAGGATCATGCTCGGGCACCACGGGGCGCTTCTGCATGCGCCATGGCAGCTGGGGTCCACATCAGCGGATGCTGCCCACCGAGTCAGGGAGGCCGGGCTGGACAGTGCCAGCAGACATGCCGCTGGTCCCCAAAAAGGGAGGTGGGCCCGCGCCTGCGCCAGCAGCTCGTCGGAGTGCTCCGGAGACGGGCCGCCCCAGAACAAGCCGTGGCCGCGGATCTTCACGACGCCGTTCGCGTGGCAGCAGATGCTGAGCGTCAGGTCGTTGGCGCGCTCGAATGGGCAGTTTGGCCCGTACAGCTCGCGCGACAGGATCCGGAACGCGGCCTGCGCCGGGCGCGGAGCCGCCTCACGCACACCGGCAGGGCTGCAACAGCATGTCACAAAGTGTATGTCAGTGCAGACGCCTTGCAAAAAACACCAGTGTGTGCATGCAACATGATAGAGGTGCTGTCTGGCCACCGGCCTGCAGCACAAGGAGTAGGTCCGGTTAGACCACGCCAGCCTGTGATGGCTTGATCACGCTTCTGTTCGCCCGCCCGCAGCGGCAGCATGATACAGGTGCTGGCAGGCCACCAGCCTGTGGTAGCATGAGTAGGTCGGAACAGGCCACGCCAGCCTGACATGGCGAAGAGCACACTCCTGCGCCCGCCCGCCCGCCCGCCCGCCCGCCCGCCCGCCCGCCCGCACCAGCAACATGATGGAGTTGCTGACTAGCCTAGGGCAGGGTCGCGCGCCTGCGAAAAGAACATGCCCGAGCCGCCCGAGAAGAAGTTCATGGTCTCGTTGAACATGCGGTCCCACATCCAGCCGATGGCGAAGGGCAGCGTCTCATCGTACTGGCCCAGGTACGTCTGCAGCAGCGGCATGTTGAGCCAGGAGTCGTCGTCTGCGCGCGCCGCCGCCGCCGCCGCGTCAGCGTGCGCGTCAGCTAGCGCGCCGGCAACGTGAAGCGCTCCAACGGATCCAGCAGGGTGTGCCGGTGACGCAGAGAGGCACGTGGGTGACCGCATGGAGTCAGACCCCTGCACACGGCGCGGCGGGCGCAGGCGGAGCCGGCCAGCGCCGCAGCAGGCAGGGTTGGTCACAGCGCGCGCGCAGGCGAGCATGCAGCTCTGCAGGCGCGGGCGCGCGGCGCGCGCCTATGAGCAGGAAGAAGCGCTTGTCGAGCAGCTGCGGGCGGTTGTCGTGGATGAAGCGCATGGCGCGCAGGTGGCGGTGCTGCGCGTCGCCGTAGCCGCCCAGGCCGGCGAGCTCGGGCAGCGTGATCATGGGCACGCTCGCGTTGTCGGCGTCGCCGACGATGAAAGTGTGCGGGTAATTGCGCAGCCAGCTCGTGCGCATCACGTGCGCCAGGTCGGCGCGCATCTGGCTCGCCATCATGATGACGACCACCTCGTCGTTGGCCACGCGGCGCGGCGTGGCGCGGCCCGCGTAGCGCTTCAGGATCTGCGGCAGCAGGGTTGGGGTTAGGCCCGCGCAGCGCTTTTACAGGCTACCACGCTACGACACACCATATGCTTGTCTTGCTGGCCTTCTCACCACATATGTGTAGGTGTTGGCGAACAAAGATCATATCCAGGGGCCGCAGCGGGCACAGACATCAGCCCCGGAAGGAAAGCTGGTGTGTGATGACCTCGTATGGAACAGATCACCGCGGCACCAACATATCACGAGCGGAGCGCTCCAAACGAGCTCCTGATGCGCCACACGCTGCACCTGCCCCCCTAACACCTTCCACGTCCCACGCCCGTCCACCTCATGCCCGGGAGCCGGCCGCGCCTGGTCGTCAATGACAAAGTTGGGGTCGTGCGCCAGCTCGCGCACACGCGCCCACTGCGCGGCCTGCAGGTGCGCCTCCTGCGCCGGCGCCGCCTGATCGCTCGCCGCGCGCGCCTCGCCCGACGCCGCGCGCGCCTCGCCCGACGCAGCGCCCGCTGCCGGCTCCCCGTCGAGCTCTGCACGGTTCAACAGGGTGTCAGCTCTTGGCGCCGTGCAGTCCAGCACGACGCTTTGGACGTTGCTCCACCGACAGCTTGTGCTGAGCAAGGTCCGGGGCCCACCGCCAGAGAGCGCGTGCTGCCGGTCGAGGCTCGCCGTGGCGCTCTGGGCTGTGGAGCGCCCCGTCGCTGTGCCCACGCCCTCCGAGCCTGGCAGGACAAAAGGCCACGCTCAGGCAGGCGCGCGTCCGTGCCCGGCAGCACGGGCAGCGCACGATTGCTGCAGCCATGCTTTGGCAGGGCCCGTGTCCGGCCACATGGGGAGCCCCAGCTGGACCCAACCTGCCACCCGCTCAGGGACGTTTGAGCGGCGCCCCACCCTGCCACGCCCTCAGGGAACGCGCTGCAGGGAGAGCGCCCAGCTGCGGGAGGAGCTGCAGGCGCACCGTCTGGGCAGGTGCAGGGGCAGTTCTCCAGCAGCCGGGGCGCGCGCCAGGGGCGCATCCCAGGCGCTGCACGGCCGCAGCACGGATCCCGCTCAGCAGCCAGCCGCTCGCAGCGCGCCCACGGTTGCGCAGACACAGCTGGCCAGCTGTCCAGAGCAAGCCATTTCTTTCCTGATCAAATACGAGAGATGTCTGCCAGACATGTCCAGGTTTGATGGCGCACTGTGGTGTAGGGGCTTGGCGACCCCCACGCGCGGTCCGCATAACAATGTGAGCAGCAGCGCCGCCCCAGACCTCCAGGCCGGCATCGGGTACAGGCGCCTAGGCGCCTAGGCGCCCACGCCCGCCAGCTTGCACGGTGGCCTGCAAGCAAGCTGTTTTGTGCTGCTACATTGATGTACAGGAGGAGGGGTTTAAAGCGTGGACCCACAAAGGCCAAAGTGCAAAGGCAAATTTTGAAGCGCCCACAGGCATTTAGTCTCCAGTCCGCAGGGGTAAGAGCTCGCAGAGCAGCAGAGAACACCAGGTTTTTTGCACTCAATTAACAAGCTGGGCAGCGGTGAGCACCCGGTGGTGTTGCTGTCAAGCGCCTGTCAAGCGCGGCTGCGCAGATGCATAGCGCCCTCAGACCTCCTGAACTGTGGATGCTGCCAGAGGTGGCAGCCTACCTTTCTCACTGCTCTGGGCCTGACAAGGACAGAGCCCGGCAGCAGAGCACAACCTGGTCCAATCGCAACACAGCTGTTTAGCAACACAGCGAGGCTTAACTGTGCAGAGTCCCGCAGAACGACAGGTTGCAACTGCTCCTACCCGTGCTTGGCACCCAACTGCTCAGCGATCAGCTGCGATTGAAACGCGGCCAATTCTTCGCAGGGTTCGGCCGGGTCAGCTCCCCAGGTGCACAACCAAAGCGGAACCAAGCTCGCCCTTTGTTGCGCAAGTCGGAGCCCCTTCATTAACTCATACACAACGTTGCTCTGCTGAGTAAAGTGTGCTACAAGTTGAAGCCCGCTCTGGAAATCCTGTGAGCAGCAAGTAGATGATGTTGATCGCCAGTGTCACGGCGCCAGTGCAAGAGCGGGCCTGATGATTGTATGTGCGGCGGTCATAGGCCAAGCCGTGTGACCCCATTCCCTCTGCGTAGTGGTCTGGACGTTGGCAAGGCTAGACATGTGTTTGTACAAACTGCGCTGTTGCCCAGTCATGTCTTGTGGTCGCGCAGAACAACCCGCTGTACTTGGAGACCTTCCAGCAAGGCAGCGGCGATGACGCGCTGCGCTTCCACTACGTCGTCCACTGCTCGCTCGACGCCGTGGAGGAGAAGCGTGCGCACGTGCACCAGGCAGTAGATGCCTGAGATGCCTGGCTGTGTTGAAGACGGCAGCGATAGGAGTGAGTTCACAACTGGCAATGCACCAGCACTAGCCTGGTCAACTGAAGCAGGAAGGCATAAGGAAGAGTGCTCATGCCTCTGGGGACACGCTCTGGGCTAGCACACACACCTGCACGCAACATGCAGGCCTGGGGCACAGCGAGCTGCACGCGTACAGCCATCTTTGCCAGGGACTCCTGGTGGCCCTGTAGGGAAGCTCGACAACTCTTCACAATTTAGGTTTGAAGGCCACGTTGTGCTGTGCGTGCAGTGGCGGTGCCGCGCAAGTCGCCGGGCGAGCCCTCAGACGCCTACCTCGGCCTGCTGTACCCCACTGAGGACTTTAAGGTGTTTGGGTGCGCGGCTCGGCCCACCCCTGTCTACAGCGCGGCTGGGCCTCAATACGGGCCTGACTGGCTCAGTCTCCCTGGCCGCTGTCCAGTATCCCAAGCACTTGCAGCTCTGGCTCGTCCGCCTGGCCGCTGTGTAGCGTCCCAAGCACTCGGCAGCTCTGCTGCTGCTTTCAACCGAGTCGTACATAGGAATGTACCACTGCATGTGTCAGCGAAGCAAGTCATGCCCCATGGCAGAGAGCGCATGGATGCACATGCCCCAGAGTGAGCTGCTTCTGGCCGGGGCGCCGCAGGTACGTCACCAACACGCGCATCAAGTTTGTGCTCGTCCTCGACGAGCCGGTGCCCAAGGACGAGGAGATGCGCATGGTGCGCTGCCAGCCCGCAGTGCCAGCGTTGCTAGCCTGTGAGCACAGCCAAGCCCACTGGTCAGGTCCTGCTTCCAGCGCTGCAAGCCAGCTCTGTCACCGCCAGTCCCCCTCCATGATTGCTGCGCTCTGGTGCACGTCCTGTGCTAGTGCATGTGATGTACACTGTTCAGCTCATGCTGTGTCAATACACAATATGTGGCATGGCCACCCATGCACGTCTGCGCCATGCCTCACATGAGGTCTGGGCCGCCCGGCCGCGTTCGAGCTGGCTTGACCGATGGTGTGCTGAGCGGAGGCCGCGCTGTCCGCAGATATTCAAGCGCTTCCATGCGGCGTACGTGGACGCGGTCTGCAACCCCTTCTACTCCGTCAACATGGTGCGCCACCCCAGCGCTTATGTGTGGTTTCTGGAATTTTTTTTTTGGGTGGTATCCCGTGGCAAGTGTGTGCTCTGTTGGAGGTGCGTCGCGGTGAGAAGGCTCAGTCGGTGCAGGGCGTTTGCGGCGGTGAGGCACGCTCTGCCTGACTCGCATGTCCTCCATGTGCATGCCCACTCAGCACTGACTCAGTGTCGGTGGGGCACAGCCGCTGACCTCGCCCAGCTTTGATGCCAGCATACGGACCATCATCACGACGCTCTGAGCCTGCCCGCCTTGGGTCGGCGACGTGGGCAGCCTGCCTGTGTTCCGAGAGCATGCCTGACATGCCGTGCCAGGAAGGTGGCAGGTGCGTGTGGAGCTGGCATGCATGAGGTTTGCAAATGTATGTGCTGTGTTGTACACGCACAATGCAGCTCCGGTGCTTGGGCTGGTCAGTGGAGGGCGAGCAGAGACGCCGTCCCTGATGGCGAGGGGTAGAGGCTACTGTACCTGTGGTGTGCAGCCTACAGAGCACTCACTCTGAAACGAACGCGTCGAGTGGCCTGCTGCATGGCTCTAGTGAGACCTTGGAGCCTTAGATGGCTGCCGCAGCTGTGCTGCCCCCCCAACCCTAAGGGCGTTGCAATTGCTCCGAGAGCGCCTGTCGTAGACCTTCTTGAGACTGCTGAAGTGTTTGTGGCTCATCGTCATAGCCTTCCAAAAGAGGCCTCAATCATTCAACAGAGGTCAGTGACCGCTGGGCGGCTTCGGCACTGGATACCAGAATGCTAGTACTTGATATGACTCTCAGCAGCTAGGACTTGATATGACTCGCAGCAGCTAGGACTATCTAGCCGTGCGGGTGTGAGCGCTGCTACGCAAGCCAAGCCCGCTGCAGTCGCGCACCCGTTTCTGGCAGCAGCATGCGCAGCTGCACGCTTGCCTACTTACTTGTCACAAGTGCGGCTGTTGCAGGCCTACATTTAGTCTCCTCACAAGGTGCGCTGCCTCGCCGCTTGTCACGGATACCCCTTCAGACACCACAAGCACAGACCAACCTGCCATGTCTCACGCCAATCAGCCTGTGCGGTCTGGCGCAAGGCCCAGCTTGCTTTCACACTGTAGCAGGCAGCAGGGCGTTGCTGGGTGCGCACACGCAAGTCAAGCGTTGCCCAGGTGGTGGCCACGGCGCTGCAAGCAGACCTTCAACGTTGTCAGGACGTGCACGTCTGCTGGTGAACTGTGCACTGAAATGCTGTGTCCCGTGTAGCAGCAACAATTGTATCTCTGTTCATCCTTTGCATAATTGACCATTGTTACCTTTTGGTATGTCACAGGTGACCATGGCAGAGCGCTGCGGTCCAACTCGCCGCCGTTCGAGTGGGGCGTCGCGACCTCCGCGTACCAGGTGGAGGGCGGCAACGAGCAGGGCGGCCGCGGGCCCAGCATATGGGACAGCTGGGGTGCGCGCGCCCCCGTCGAGCTCGGAAAGCAGCACAGCTGCGGGGCCCACCACGTGGGCAGCAAGGGCGCGCAGACCACTACATCCACCAACTGCAAAGCCTGTCGCGCTGCGCTCGGCCTGTCAAGCCCTGTGCTCATGTTCGGAAGACTCTGTGCCGGTCGGGAAGCCGATGCTTCCAAGCAGGGCGCTTGGCGTCCTGGTGTCCACCTGTGGTGCACTGCTGCTGCACAGACATGGGAGTGGCGTATCATGCCAGACCAGCAGTGCGCAGCACTATGAGGTTGCAGACTGTCCTGCTCCTCAGCGGGTACGGCGCTCCTCCAGGCAAACCTGCCACCCAGTTCACCGCATACATCAAACAGCCGCTCGCATCCTCAAGGGAGTGCCTGCGCATTGTATCACGTCACAGATTCCAGACCACTGTGAGCGCTGCCACGAGCCTGCTGGGCGAGTACGGAGACGAGCGACACGCGCTGACGTGATCGGGCTTGCAGGGCCCAGCCCTGTGAACTCCTATGACCTGTGGCGGGACGACATTCGGGTGATGCGAGAGCTGGGCGTGAAGGCGCGCCCCTCTCTATAAGGGGCGGTGCGGGTGATAACACTTTGAATTGAGGCGCGGTCTCTTGCAGCTAGCGTGGAAGCCTCTCTGCTCATGAGGCATGGCTCTGAGCCTCAGAGCCACGCCCCTCAGAGTCTGAGGGGCGTATAAGGACTTGTAGTCTGTTCGTCTGGCAGTACATGATGACTGCCAGGCGGGGATGCGCTTGCAGCTGACCGCCGCCTGCCCTGCAAGCGGGACGCGCTGCTGAGTGCCTCACACAATCAGAACTCATCTGCACCCGCGCGCCGGCAGAACTACCGCTTCAGCATCAGCTGGTCGCGGCTGTTCCCGAGCGGGGCGAGCGCCGTGAACGCGGCGGGCGTGCGCTACTACTCCGCGCTCATTGACGCCCTGCTGGCCGCCGGCATCACGCCCTGGGTCAACCTCTACCACTTCGATCTGCCCCAGGTTCTGCCCGTACCTGGCCAGGGCCGTAGGCTGCTTCTTGGGCTCATGCGGGCGCTGGCAGGCCTCTTGTCACTGTTGTATGTGCATGATCGCGGGTGCCACCCACGCACCTCGTGGTGTGTGCTGCTGGCCGCGGGCGCCACAGCCCGTCCCCGCGCCTGGCCCCAGCGCGCGTGTGGGCGGCGCGCAGGCGCTGCAGGACGCGTACGGCGGCTGGGCGTCCCCGCGCATTGTGGCGGACTATGCGGCGTACGCCGAGGCGGCCTTCACGCAGTTCGGGCCGCGCGTGCAGCGGTGGTGCGCCCGCCACCGACCCAGCCTGTGTAGCCTGAGAGATTGCATGCATGCATGCCGACGGCTCGCTTGCCAAGCTCACTCTCAGCGGCGGCATGCGTCAAGGCGGGCACTAGGGCATGCCGGCCCAGGCGCTCTGGATGCAGGTGAGCAGGCAGCGCAGAGCTCGCAGGGCGAAGTCCACAGCTTGAAGCATGCCAACAGCGCGGTGCCAGGCCTAGGGCCTGGGGCCACCCCCGAGCGCCGACACCTTTGTGCTCAGGCGGCGGCCGCGGCTGCGCCAGCGCATGGGACGTACATCTGCATGCAGCTGCTGGGTTTGGGTTAGGTTACGGGGTTGGGGCGCAGCTGCGAGCGTCTCTGCGCGCCCGGCAGGCTCACGTTCAACGAGCCCAAAAACTTCTGCTTCTCGGGCTATGCATGCAGCTGGTAGGGTTTGGGTTAGGGTACAGGGTTGGGACGCAGCCGAGCACGCGCGGCAGGCTCACGTTCAACGAGCCCGGCAACTTCTGCTTCCTGGGCTACGCGACGGGCGTCATGGCGCCCTTCCTGAAGGACGCCGGCGGCGCGGCCGGCTGGCAGTGCTCCCTGCATGTGCTGCAGGCGCGGTGCCTCAACCGGGGCCCCGCCCCGCTGGCCGCTCCCGCATGGCCCCACGCTTGTCAGTCTCTTGTCACACTCTTGTCTGGCGGGCTGTGCCGCAATCGGCCATGCAGCCGCGCCTCCCCACCGCGCACACGGGCCAGCCGGGGCAACGGCAGGGGGCAGGCCTGCGCGCCGAGCCTGGCTGGGCGCCTGCTGGCCAGGCTGACCGCCGCGCGTGGCTGCCAGGCGCACGCGGAGGCCGTGGCGCGCTTCCGGCGCATCGTGCCGGGCGGCAAGATCAGCATGGCACTCGACTCGGCGCGCTCCTGACCTCCTGGGCCCGGCCCCTGTTCGCATGCCGGGCCGCGCAGGAAACTTGTAGGGCGGAGCTCCTTTGGCAATGCTTTGGCACACAGCAAGGATGGCCTCGGAGCAACCATCGTTACATCTGCAGTGCTGTCCTTCCAGCTGTAGGCCATGGGTGCAAGCTGCAGGCGCAGGGGACAACCTGAGACAGGTTTGCTGATGCGTGGCAGGGGCAGCGCAGGCAGCTGCCCAGGGGCATGATCCCGTGGTGCTGGGGCAGCCTGCGCATGCAAGCTGAGAGGGGCAACATGCCATGCTGCATGCGCGGGCAGCGTCAAGCTGCGCGCCGCGCTGCAGATGTGGGCGCTCCCGAGCAGCGCGTCCGCGGCGGACGCCGCGGCCGCGCAGCGCTACCTGGACTTTAAGCTGGGCGTCTACGCGGACCCGCTCTGGTTCGGCGCCTGGCCGGCCTCGGTGGCGCAGCGCATCGCCGCGCTGCCGCCGCTGCCGTCGGCGCTCGCCGCGCAGCTGAACGCCAGCCGCCCCGACTTCTTCGCCGTCAACACGTACAGCAGCCTGTGCGGCCCCGGCTCAACCCTACCCTACCCTGCCTATCATTCTTGCTGCACGTGCGTGTCGGCCCGGCCTGTGAGGCACGGGAGCATGCCGGCGGCGCCGTTTGCACTCGCTCCGTGCCCGCCCCGCAGGTTCGTGCGCGACCAGGCCAACGCGACGGGCGGCTACGGCGAGGGCCGGACCGATCTCAGCGAGTCGTACCGCAGCGCGGGCAACGCCAGCCTGGGCGCGCTCGCGGACTCCGACTGGCTGTACGTGCACCCGGCCGGCATGCGCCAGCTCTTGAAGTATGTGAACAGCAGGCGCGCCCCGAGCGCTGCGTGGAGCCTGGCGATGCCCCCACCTGCACGCTCGTTGCACTGGGCCGTGCCTGCTGCGCCAGGCCATGGTCGCAGCATGTGTCCGTGCCGCCCTGGGAGCGCAGGCCGCGTCCCTGGGCTGGCGATGCGCCCCGGAAGAGCATGCGAGGGCGGCCGGCGTTTGCCGGCAGTACGAAGCGCTGCTCCCCGGCAGCATCGCCATGCTCCAGCCCATCGGGCTCTAGCTGTGCCTGTCGTGGTCGCACGGCATGCGCAGGCTGCCGGGGCAGAGGCGCCCCGGCGTGCTTGCAGCGAGCATGGACAGGCGCACCTGCAAGCGCGCGCCGCGAGGCGTGGCTGCCCTCAAACTTAATGCTCACCCTGCCCCCCAGCATGGCCCGACGCCCCAGGACGGCCGGCGCGCGCAGGTACGCGCCCGCCGAGGTGGTGGTTAGCGAGAACGGCGTGGACGACCCGGGCGAGGCCGCGCTGGGGCTGCCCGACGCGCTGCACGACGCCTTCCGCGTCGCCTTCTTCCGCGACTACGTCCAGGCGGCTGCGGACGCGGCGACCCTGGACAGGGTACGCGTTCTAGGGTTAGGGTGGGGTATCATGTGGGGTGAGCAAGATTGCATGCCCGTGCGAGGCACGCCGCGGCCGTGATGCAAAGCGCGGGCGCGGCCTGCGTCCTGATGCATGGGGGCGTGCTGCTTCGTCCGGCCGGGTGCTGCAGCGGCGCGCAGAGAGCGCTGGGCCAGGTGTGCGGGCGCAACTGATGCCTGTGTTGGGTTGCCGCAGGTGCCGCTGAAGTACTACTTTGCCTGGTGCGCGCCCTGCTGTCCCTCCCGGCACGCCGCCCCTGGCGTGTGCACGTGTGCGTGCACGGCAGGGCTGCATGCCTGCGCCGGGCGGCGGCGCCTGGGCCTGGCCAGAAACGTGCTTCCTGTGCCTAATGCCGGAGCAGGCTCAGGCACACCTGCAACCCTGCATGGCTTAAAGTGTGGCCTGGTCAGCAGAGCAGCTTCGACGGGGTTCCCTTCAGCCGGCAGCGCGCCCCGCGCGCGCGCGCAGGTCGCTGCTGGACAACTTTGAGTGGCAGATGCGCATGACCAAGCGCTTCGGGATCGTGTTCGTGGATGTGGCCGACGGTGCAAAACGCTACATCAAGGACAGCGGGCGCTTCCTGGCGCAGCTGTTCGGCACCGCGCCGGCCCTGGCCCCCGCCGCCGCGCCGGTCCTGGCGCCTGCGCCCGCCGCTGCCGCGCGCGACGGCGCGCGCGCGCCTGCCGCCGCCGCGCCGCTCGCCCAAGCACCAAGCACATCGGCGGCTTGATCGGAGCCGGTCGGCGCTGTGCAGCGCCGCACAGCCGACGCTGACTGTTTTCTGGCGACGCTGGTTGTCACCGAGCCTGCAGCGGCGCCCAACGTGCCCAAAACTAACTGGATATGAGCACGTGCGAGCGCGCGCAGTCACCCTAGCTACATGTCAGTGCCTGGCACCGTGCCGGTGCAGCATATGCGCGTGCGCTTGCTGCTGCTGGAACAATGGGTGCGCGTCAGGCTCATGCGAGCAACCTTTGAGCGAGCGTAACAGTGAGAGAGCGACAGGTGATGAGCCGGTGAGACTGTCAGCTGCCACTGTCGGCCTTTGTCAGCCAAGTGACGCTTTGCATGAAGCGCTTGCCCACCACTACACAGCGACCATCAGACACTGCCACCACCATTTCAGGTACAGATGTTGGACTTGCAGCAGGCATCAGAAAGAGCAAGCCAGCCCTTCTAGATAGGCTGGCATTGTTGGCCGCTTCTTACAGAGTTTCTTAAGGTAGATTTGCACAGAGTTGTCCAAGCAGGCTGATATCCAATGTCTATGCGCGCATCCTCGCAAAGTTCATCACCGCAGCCGAGGTAGCCGCTACCTCCGCAAGGCACACACCACCAGTGGAGTGCGGCACTCCCGCAAGGCCCCACTTTACATGCACTCATGCGCCACGCTGGCGCGAACTCCACAGCGGCACCGCACCCAATCCTCACTTGAGCAGCGCTCCTCTCCACACACGGCGGCGCGAGACCCCGGCCACGACCCCCCGGGGGAGCTGCGGAAGCTTGACACTGCCAGGGCCCCAGGTATGAGGCTGAAGCCCAGCGCCACCGCAGGTGCAGGAGGCCTCTGACGTGCCGCGCACAAGGGCATGCGCACGGCTGCCACGGGCCACTGCAGCCCTTGGCGGGAGCGTCACGCCAGGGCTCCGCTGGCCCGGCCGCTGCATGCTCCTAGGGAACAAGCGGCCACTTCCACCGGCCCGCGCTGGCGCGCTGCCACACCCTCATCCTACAGACTGCAGCCGGCACTGCAGCGATGCTGCCGCGCGAGGGTCGGCGACCGGCACCAGGGTAGGCAGCTCGACGCCGGGCCAGGCGGCTCACTGGTACTGCGGGTGCACGATGCTGATGCGGCCGCGGCCGCCGTCCACGTCGACGAGCAGGTAGTAGAACTGCCACTGCCGCGCCGCGTCCTGGTACATGTCCGCGCTCACGCGGCCCACGCCCGCGGGGCCGCGCGAGATGAACTGCACCTGCGCGCGGCCGGCCGGGGCTGGACCGGGGTGCGAAATCGGCGCGTAGCAAGCTCTCTGGCCTGCGCTGTTGTAGGATCTCAGGGTTCAGATTAGGGTTTATCGGAAGATACGGCTGCGCGGGGTCTTGACCCCTGCTCAGCTGTGCCGCGCCGCGTCAGGGGCAGGGCCGGCGCGCGCCTGCACGTGCTCCACGCCGCGGTCGTCGGTGTAGACGCGGTGCGGGATGCGCTGCCGCGCGGCGCGGTTGCGTGTCTCCTGCCCGTAGCCGGACACCGGCGAGCCGAGCGCGACCAGCACGCGCGGGTCGTCGCGCAGGCGGTCCAGCGCCAGGTTGAACGCGGTGTACTCGCGCGGCTGCAGCAGCAGCTCGTTCGCGACCGTCCACAGCACCGCGCCTGACGCGGCGGTCGGGGCATGGTGTAGGGTTAGGAAAGATTAGGGATGCGATATGTTCGCGTGGCTGCAGCAGCAGCTCGGTTGCAACCGTCCACAGCACCGCGCCTGGCGCGGCGGCCGGGGCACAGGGTAGGTTTAGGGTAGGGCAGGGCCGCATCGGGTTAGGAGCATGTCTGGGCCAGGGTCGCGGCTGGCGGCCGGGCGCTCGCGAGCCCAGGGCGGCCGCCGCGGACGCGTCATACTGCGCGCCGCGCAGCGCCTGAGCAGGGCCATGCAGCTAGGGACGGGGCGCGCACCCGCCACGGCGACGCCGGCCAGGATGAGCAGCGTGTACGACGTGCCCTCCACCACGCCCATGGGCCGCTGCGGGATCTGGTCCGTGATCGCGTCAAATTGCGCCTCGTCCACCGCCAGAGCGCCCTTCTCCGCGCGCCGCGCGCCGGCCGCCGGCTTGCCGCGCGCGCCCGGCTGCGCCGGCTCGGCCGCCGCGGCCGACAGCGGCCGCCCCACGAAGCTGCCGCGCACCGCGCCCTGCGTCCGGGTCACCAAGCCTTGGAGTCACCGAGCTGCTTTTCGCACATCGCTCCTGCCATGCTCTTCGCGAGGCCGCCGCCCGGCCTGCCTGGGCGCGGCGCGCCCGTCCTGCCGCAGCTGCTCTGCCGGCGTATCGGCGGCTGCTGTCAGCAGATTTTGCACCAATACGCTGCTGCGCGCCACGCTCTGCAATGAGCGCCGGACGCCAGATGCTGCTGCGGGGCAGGCGCCCAACCTTCCCAGCACCAGGGGGGCGGGAGCTGCCGCGCGCCCACCCCCACACATTGCACACCCAGAGCGCACGGCAGGACAGCCGTTGTGGCGAGCACGGCCGCGCAACGGAGCCCCGGCACTGCAGAAGAGCATGGCTGCTGCCCGCTGCTTCTATTGAGTAGACCTGCCTTTGGGTGTGTTAGCTGCCCACTCGCCCGCACCACGCTTCTGTAATACAACTCTGCATGCCCGCCTCCTTGCCTTGGCTAGAGCGAGGCTCGCTGCTGTGCTCTGCCACAGCAGAGCACAGCAGCGCCGGCAGCGCGCCGCGCCGCGTGCCGGCAGCAAGAGCACCTGTAAATGCGGTGCTGCCAGCACAGCTCCAGAGGGCAGTGCACGCTGCTGCGTGTGTGCTGAGCAACAAAGGGGCATCCAGAACCGTCTGGGTGGCTAACACCGTCTGGTGAAGAGAGCAAGCGCACCGTCAGCGGCCGCGCTGCCGCGTCGCAGCACAGGAGCATCGGCAGCGCAGACTGCGCAATGGTGCCCCGTAGCAGCTCCGCGGTCCACACGCCATCAAGTGCCGCCCCGTACGCGGACGAGGAGCAGTGCTGCAGGAGGCGCGCGGCGAGCAGGGGCGTCCGTGCACGCGACATGCTTGTTGCACAAGGCGCGGCTGCGACCGGCGTGCTCTAGCGGAGTAGCGCGTGCCCCGCCGGCGCCTCCAGGCAGAGCGCAGTGACTCAGGGACGCCAATCAGCCTCCGCCACACCTCAAAACCTGACCCGGGCTCCGCGCAGCTGCTAGGCCAGCCAGAGGATGCTGAAATGGTGGCAATTGGGCAGCTTTTTGGCCCGGGTGTGCCTGCTCAGCACTCTTCAAACCCTGGAATGACCTATCTTTCCAGCGCAGCGTGACTCGTTTGAGGGGCAAGACGGTCCTTGTGCGCCTGTCTTGATTACTAGAGCATGAGTCTGATGGCTACACACTGCCATGACGCCAAGGCCGCCATCGCCGCGACTCCCTCTGCGACGGCTTCGACGCCCCCGCACCACTGTCATACTACACGGCCAGTCACGGGCTCTGCACGTGCCTAGCGCTGCTGGGAGTTCGCAGGCAGCACACTCCCCCGAGCTCACCTCGCCAACAGGACCTGGCTCAGCAAGTTGCGGCCGAGCACCCCGCGCCCACTTTCCCACCCACATACGGTCCGCCTGTGAGGCCCGTAAGCGGGCCTCACAAACACCGTGCTGTAACATAGCGGGTACTGCCATTAGTGTCAACCCTGCACCCTCGACAAGCGCCGGCCAGCTGTAGCGGCGTAGAGCAGCGGCGGCGGGCGGGCGCCTCGGCAACCCCGACCCTAGCCCTTGACAAGCGCCAGCCAGCCAATCGTCGCGTACAGCAGCAGCAGCGGGTAGACGGCCAGCAGTCGCCGCGCGGGCGACACGCTGCGCGCCGCGCGCGCCCCGGCTGAGCGCTGGCCGGCGCTCGAGGTGGAACACAAACGCGCGCACAGCCTGCTCGCTTGCCGCTGAGCGGGGACTTTGTCGCGCTGGTGACCAGTAGAAGGGTGCCTAGGACTGCGCGGCCGCAGAAGGCAGACAGGGGGGCAGCCCGGGGCCGCGCCTGCCGCCGATGAAGGGCACGCTGGCCCAGGACGCCCACGCGAGCGCGACGCCGACGACGACCCAGCGCGCGATCGCGTTGCTGACGAACGCGGCCACGATCGCGGCCAGGTCCATCGGGAACAGGCAGTAGCCCAGCAGGCACATGGACTGGAAGAAGCCGATGTTGCCGCCGAGCAGCACGACGTTCACGGTCAGCACCACCGCGCCCGCCGCGCACGTGCCGAACACGAGCTGCGCGCCGCGGCGCGGCGCTCAGTGTGCGGTGGGGTGGGAAACCCTACCCTACTGCACAGCGGCGCGCTCCACGCACTTCTCATGCACTTGGCACGCCCACACGACGCGCTCCCCGCGCGCCACCGGCTGGCCCGGAGGATGCTTTTGCGCGCTGAGCGGGCCGCCTCACATGCTCCCCAAGCAGAACCCAAGCTGAGCAGCCTCCGCGCGCCGCCGGCCCAGCGACCGGCTGCGGACGGAGGGACGGGGTTAGGGTCGGACCGAGAACACGGCGGACGGCTTGGGCGAGCCGATGGACAGGCAGATGGCCAGCACCAGCGTGAACGCCTGCGGCGCGCGGGCCGTCAGCGGGGCGCGGGGGGAGCGCGCCGCATTTGTCGAAAGAGGCGCATCTCAACGCTGTCCTGGGCAGGCCCCGAGCGGTCACAAGACAACGCTCAGGAGATCAGACATGGATGGCTTGTCCAGCTCTTCCCTGCACAAGGGCCGCTCTGCTGTTCCCGGCACGCAAAGCAGCAAGGCAGGCGGGCGCTGCCGCCCAGCCGTCGTGTCCGCCTTCGGCGCTCAGCACGGGAACACACAGGTGCTGGCGGAGCAGGGCTAAGAGCGCAGGCAAGCAGCGTGGGGCATCCATGCACGGACGTGCACCCGCCTGCGCCGTTTGCAAACCTGCGGCACAAGCACCAGGAGGCTTGCCCGGCGCGGGCCGCACCATGGGGCCCCACAGGTCCCAGTTGCGCAGCGCGGCGCTCTGCTGGTCGCGGCTCTTGAACGGGAATACGACGAGCACCAGGTTGTCGCCGATGCGCGCCAGGTCGCGCTTCACCGTCGCCCACACCGGCTCGTCCAGCGTGTTCAGCGGCGCGCTGCCGAAGCCGCTCGCCTCGCCGCCGCCGCCGCCGCCGCCGCCGCCGCCGCCGCCGCCGCCGCCGCCGCCGCTCGCGCCGTTGCCGCCGGGCGCCGTCGGCGACAGCGGCGCTTGCGCGGGCGTGGACGTTGGAACGGACGGGCCGCCCTGGAAGAGCTGTGCGCGTATGCCGGGGCTGGTGAGTGTGATGCGCCTGGTCAGCGCGGCCCCATCCCACCACGAGCAGGACAGGCCGGCACGAGCAGGCTCTGCTGCAGCAACTGCGAGCTCTAGCCATCAGGTAGCAAACAAGGACTTGCCGTGACAAGACGCCGCCGCAAACAGCTGCTGCAGATGGGGTGGGCGGAGTCAGTCGGCAGGCTTCGCAGCCAAAGACTTTGCACGAGGCCCGCACAGCAGGCCGAGCGCAAGAGGCGATTTGGGGTGCACCGCTCTCCGTATTCCTTTGCAGGTTGAACGTGCTACACATAGCATACCAGTGGCACCAGTTCAATCTGAAGGCAGGGCAAGGGGCGTATGCTGGGGCCGCACACCCGATCAACATCCTGAGCAAAGTTTGTCTGCGACATTGCGCGGCCTCCCAGCAGCGTGCGACGCGGGCGAACTCGGCGCTGCGCTACCTCCGCGATCCCGCTGGCACGCACATATCCCCTGCAGGCGTGGGACCTCTGCGTCTCACCCGCGCGGCAAATCAAGAAGGGAGGTGAAGCTGGAGCTTGCGCACTGGCGACTCTGAGCTCTACCCCGCCCAGTGCAGCCTAGTGCCTCCTCGTAGACAGGCTGTGTGGGGCGCAGGCTTGCAGCAGCGCGCGACTGATGAGGCCCTCATCATGAGGGAGCAAAGCTCCTGGAAGAGCTCTTGGACCTGAGCCTACTTAGGCTGCAAGCTCGACTTTGTCAAGCTTGCACAATAACTGGCCCCAGGTGCAATTTCAGCAGCTACAGATAAACTTGTAACAAGGAAGCTGGCTAGGACGTACAAGGTGCGTGCCATGCTACGCGAGCGGGTTGCGGCGGTGCAGCAGCAGGGCCGCCTGCGCTACCACGCGGCGCCCCTGGCCGCAACACGCACCACACTCCTTCGCAGTGCGCGCCTACCATAGGACGTCTGCCGTTTCATAGCCTGCTGAGGGCTTGCGCCTCCGCAAGCGGGCGCGAGCAGTGTGTGCAGTGAGTTGACAGGTTGCGGGCCACCAACACAGGGGTGGTACAGAAGTGTGTATGGGTGGGTTGTGACTCATCCAAGGCAAAGTTGGCCATCTGCGCTCCGGGATTATATCATCATTAGCTTGCGGTTTGGGCTTGTCAGGTGGGTGCGGAGCAGCTCGCGAGAATGAGGCAGGGACGGCTTTGCTGTACGTGCTGCTGTGCTGTATTGCGTCGCGGTGCTCTGTGTTGTATCGCGTCGCGGTGCTCCGACGCGCACTTGCTGGGCGCCCACCTGACTTGCGACGCACGCCACTCGCGCCCGGCAGTTGCGCGCGGTCTACAATAGCCCTGGAGCCGCGCTACCTGGGGACGGTCGTCCCCGACACGCTGGACGCCGCGGCCGGGGACGGCCAGGACAGAATAACCCAGTGCGGCCTCTCCCCGGGCGCGCACGGCGTCCCCGCCGCGCCCGCCGGCACGCAGTGGGAGACCAGGAGGCCCCTCGTCGGATGCCCCCAGGGCTCACTCGAAGGCGTCGGCGCTGCGGCCTCGCCCGCCACTCCGGGCAGTCTGCCGTTGGGCAGCCAGGCCGAGGGGTACCGGGCGCGCGGGGTGGAGAGTGACGCGCGCCTCAAGCAGGCGGGTGCGGCTGCGGGCGGCGCGCCCGCGGGCGCGACCGGCGGCGCCGGCGCCGGCGCGGAGCCGCCGGTCGCGCCGGGCGAGGGCTGGTGCCTGCAGTGGTCGCCGGCGCAGAGGCGGGCCGTGCGGCGGCTGCGCAGATACGACAGGCACGCCCGACGCAGCGGCGCGGCGCAGGAAGGGTGCATGGTGTGCCTGTGCTGCTGAGCTGCTGAGAACGGAGTCCGCGCAACTCCACATCAATGTCCATGATCATGTCTTCTAATTACGCATAGCAGCTGTGCGCGACGCGCGCTCCTCGTCAGAGCAGACCTGCAGGCGCTCGGCGTGGCCCAAGTGCACCCTTGTTTAGGGTGTGGCTCTTCAGAGTAGCCCAAAGTAGCCCATCTTGGCCGGCCACTGGTGCGTGCATCTGACGCACAGCGGCATTCCATGACAAGCACGGAGCAGGTCCGCACTGTGTTGCTTGGCCGCGCCGGCCTGACGCCCTGCGGACGACCGCGCAGCCGCGCAAGCGTGCAGTACGTGGACCCGGTGGCGCTGCCGAGCGCCGTCCAGCCGGGCGGCGCGGCGGGCGGTGCCGGGCACGGGGGGGCCCTTGCCGCGGGGGAGGCCTGGTTGGAGCCGCGCCCGGACGACCCCGCGTCGCTCATGCAAGGGCCCGTCAGCTGGTGCGCGGCGCCGCGGGCTCGCGTGCGCATGCACGCAGCGGCGCCTGCCGGCTGGCAAGCTTGGTCTTGGGCTGTGTGCGCACCCGATGCATGGCAGCCATGCGCCCCTGCCGTGAGTGAACCTGGTTGTTGTAAGGCATGTGCGGCAGCGTCCGACCCGCACTTGCGCACCCTGGCGCAGCACAGGCGCCAGACGCGCCCACGCCGGCAGGCGGGGTCTGCAGGCAGCTCGCCCGCCTGAGAGGGAGGCCGCGCGACGCTGGCGCGCAGGACATATGCCGTGCAGGACCGTGACATCGGCATAGACAACCTGTGGTGCCGTTGGTGCTCCGCGCGCATGACGTGTGCGCCTGTGCTCCGGCGCCAGCCAAGTTGGGCAAGTCACAACACTGTAGTGCCGTCGCCGTAGACACCAGATGTGATGCATGGCATTGGCTGACACCTCGATAGTTCGGCGTGGGCGGTCTTGAGGAGTGCATTGAAGTGAGGGGGCGATGAGAGCAGGTCGCGAGGAAAGTAGATTGCGTGTGCACCCGGGTGATTCATTTCGATGGCCAACTGCTCAGGAAACCTCGACGAGGCAGGTCTTTGGTGAACGCCTCTGTGGTGTCTGCAATCATTCAGCAATACGTGCATCCCCGCTGTCAGCAGCGCTCTGCGCTCCCACAGCGCCGATCCGCATGCGCTACGGAGTACAAGGCGCGAGGGCGTTGCGCCACGCCGCGCGCAGGCCCGGCGAGCTCATCTGGTCGCCGGACTGCGCGTGCCGCTTGCGCGGCTTCCAGCGCCGCGGCTGCCTGGGGCTCGAGCTCTGGGTGCACGCGGCCTGCCACGTCACGGCCGTGCGCCACGGCCTCCCCTGGCCGCCGGGCGCCGCGGCGCCCGCGCCCGCCCCAGACCCCGCCTGGGTCTGCGCGACGGACGCTGCCCCGCCGTGCCCTGCCTCCGACGGGCCGCCGGGTACAGCTGTGCAGACGCCCGCGCGCGTGCCGCCCGGGCTGGCCGGCAGAGAGCGCCCGCGCCTGGCCGAGGTGGGGACGGAGCCAGAGCCTGCGGCCGCGGGCGGCTGGAGCGGCGCGGGGCAGCCGCCGGGCGCGTGGGCGCATGGACAGGACAGTGCGGCAGGCCCGAACCCTAATCCAGCCGCTGCCCAGGCGCCCGCACAGCTGCCGCAGCTCTCGCCCGGCGCGCCCGGGACGCCCGCACAGCCGCCCCCGGCGGGCGGCGCGGATGAGCAGCGCTGGGGCGGGGCGGTCGACGCGCAGGGTGTGCCTATCGCGGCTAAGCTGCGGCGCGCGCGCGAGCGGCGCGAGGCGCTGGCGCGCGCGCGCGCGGGCGCCGCGGCTGGGGCGCCGACACCGCACACGCCGCCCACGCAGCACATGGCGCCTGCGGAACCTTCCACGTACCATGCAAACGCTGCCCCAGCGGGCACCCTGGATGGCCGTATTGCCCTATCCCCGGAGGACAGTGCAGGTCGTGAGGCCCTTAAGGCTGCGTTCGCGGCCGAATGCGCCAGCGGCGCGCCAGCGCTCGGGGCGGCGCCCGCGCCGCAGTCCCACCAAGGAGGCGGCAGCGGCGCGCCCGCAGCCGCGCCAGCGTGGGGCGCCGCGGTCGATGCAAACGGCGTGCCGATCGCCGTCAAGCTGGCGCGCGCGCGTGAGCGTCAGGCCGCCGCCAAGCGCAAGCGCGAGGCCGAGGCGGCGGCAGAGGCCGAGGCGGCGGCATTTCTTTGACGTTGCTTCGTCTTGCCGCGCGCGCATGACGGTATGGTGACCAGGGGATTCACCAAGGGTAGAAAACCCTGTTTTCCACGATAAGGTTGTGGAAAACAGGGTTGTGTGCCAACCTTTTCACGACGGCTTCAAGACATACATGGGGCCTCAGTATGAGGTTGAGGACCGGAAGCATGAAGGGGATGGTGTTTGACCTCTTGTGTACTGGACAACGACTATCGGAGCTCTGTTACAGCAGAGCCGCGGTCTTGTCCTGTTTTGTGTCGCTTTATCAGCTGGTACATTGCCACCTTTGACCTACGCCTCATCTTGTCCTTGTTTGTGCAGTGTGAAGTCCGCCATGCGGATGGCAGTGCCTCAAGCAAGTAGAGTCAAATGCTCTGACTTGTGTGTGCCTTGGTGTCAGCCCGCCCTGAGGAAAATAACGATGCTGTGCATTGTGCCCGTGAGTTCAGTATGAGAAAGCTGCCTGCTGACCACAGCTTTGTGTGTACAACACACTTGTGTGTGCATGTCTGTGAGTGGGCTGCTTGTTTATTAGTTAGGAGTGCAGTGTAGTACGCTCTTTGCAGCTGTGGCCGCCGAGTCGCTGTGTAATCAGGTCACATTGGATGAACGCCAGTGTCCAAGCATGTTCATGTGAGGGTCCCACTGCTACCTACTTGCAGCATGCTGTGAAACACGTGAGAAGCCAATTGAAGGCTCTGTACATGTGCTGCGGGTGCTGCTGCAGGTGTGCGCGCAAAGCTCACGCGGCCTGGGGATCCCACCCTAGCTGCCATAGCTGTCACTGCGCATTGAGACCTGGAGCACACAGAGCGCGTTCAGCAGACGCGCACAGGCCGGCACGCGGTCTCCCAACCCCCGCACTAACAAGCTGCGACAGCAGCGCGCAAATGTGCATACCCCAATCAGCGGCACGCTCGACCGGACCAGACATAAGCCTCCAGCAGGCCCGGGCGTGTCTGCGTCCTACCACCCTGGCGGGCGTGAGTATGCCCGCTGAGGGCTGCTTCCTGGTCGCAGCGGCCGCCGCAACAAGCGCACCCACCCCGAGCACTGAGCAGAGCCCTCGTCCACCCTTTCCGCAGCAAGGCTGCTAGGCGATCACGGCCGGCAGCGGCGTGGCAGCCTGTAAAGCAAGGTACCCGTCACCAACATGGAAGCCAAGGGCAGGCGCATGCCCTGCGACACGCCGCGGAACCTGGCACCGCAGCGCATCCCCAGAAGGCGTCTCCTATGCAGCCCTCATGAACGCCCCATATGAGTGACCCCCGCAAGGCCACCAGGACAGACATCATTGAAAGTGTGCGCCACTGGGGTGCGCGCCTGGCAGCAAGGACAGCCCTGCCGGCGCGCGGCACTCCCGCTGCATGGCGCTCACGTCAGCGCTGCCAGGCCCTGCAGCGCGGCAAGCCCGCCCGGCAACAGGAGCTCCGCTGCCAGCGGGCGCGCGTCGAGGGCCACATCAGGCTCTGCCTCTCCGAAGGGCACGGCCTCTCCGAAGGGCTCCGCAGCTGGGACCAGCTCAGGCGGCAGCGCGGCGCCCTCCATGGGCGGGCACCCCGCCGCCAGCGGCAGGGGCCCCTTGTCTCGCTGCGGCCCAGCCAGCACGCCCTGGACCTGCGCATGACAGGCGGGGCTGTCAGCTGCCCGCCTCACGCTTGACCGCTCAGACCGTTGGTGTCAGCATGGTGCGTGTTCTTGCGTGAGGTTGCGCCGTGCTGTCGGCGCTGCGCCATGCATTCCCTGGCGCCAAGGCTGTGCCGCCAATGTGCAGGCCAGCGGGTTCGGCTCCGTAGCCACATCGGCGGGCGGCAGACCGCACCATGCTGCCGTCTGTCGAGGCATCCTCCGCGGCCACGGCGGCGGCCGCGGCCAGCAGCTCGGCGGCCGGCAGCGGCAGCCCCACCAGCCCCACCCCGGCCCCGGCAGCCGACGCCGATGAGCCCGCCGCGGAGCGCTCCCAGGTCTCTTCACTGGGCTCCTCAAACCCGGCGAGGGCCTCTGCAGCGCGGCCGCCCGCATCGGCGCGCAGCCCAGCGGGGCCCCGCGCGGAGCCCTGGCAGGGGCCTGGCGCATGGCGGCCCGGTCGCGCCGCTCCCGCGCTTGCCGCGGGCGAGCGGCGCTCCATGGCACCCACCCAGGGCTCCGCGGCCCAGGGTTTTGAGCCTAGCGCAGCCGCGGCCGCAGCCATGCGCGCCGCCGCCGCCTGCGCTGCATGCCACAGTGTGGACCGCAGGGGTTGGCGGCGCCAACTCCAAGGCACCAGGTCCTCCCAGCCGCGTTGGTCGGCCTCGCACGCGCTTATGACAGGTGCGCACGAGAGCGCGGCAGGGGCCATGCTTCCGAGAGCGCGGCAGGGGCCATGCTTCCGAGAGCGCGGCAGGGGCCATGCTTCCGAGAGCGCGGCAGGGGCCATGCTTCCGAGAGCGCGGCAGGGGCCATGCTTCCGGTCCAGTCGGGGCGCGCCTGCGCCTCGCCGCCCACCGGCTGCAGCTGCCCCGCGGGCGCGAGCGGCGGCCGCGGGCGCGGCTCGGCGGCCGCGGCGAGCGCGCGCCCGCGCCGCGCCACATGCGCCGCCAGGTGCGCCGGGCGGAAGGTGCACTCCGCCATCGCGGCGGCCTGCGCGGCCGCCTCGGCCTCGCGCCGCCGTGCCGCCATCGCGCCCGCCACGTGGAACAGCGTCTCGTGGACCGGCTGGCGCGTGGGCCGCGCGCGCGCCGCCAGCGCCTGCGCGGCCGATATGGTAGGGTTCAGGGTAGGGTGAACTACGCCCTATCAACGCGTACATGGAGCTCGGCGGCATGCCAGAGAGTGCGAGCGAGGTCCAGCGTGGCGCGGTGCCCCGCTCGGCGCACCGCGGAGCGCGCGAGCGTGCGCGGCTGGAACAGGCGCTCCGGCGGCGGCCGGCGTGCGGCCGGCGACGGCAGCAGGTACGCGCGCGGCGGCGCCGGCTGCCGCGCGACGACCTCGCCCAGCAGCGCGGCCAGCGCCTGCGCGTCCACGCGCGGCGCGCCCGGCGCCGGCAGGCCGTCCTCGCCGAGCAGCGCGCTGAGCGCGTCTCCGCGCGCGTGGCGCTCGCGCTCGCCCCCGCGGCCGCTCGGCGAGCCCGGCGCGTTGGCCGTGCCGCGCGGCTCGCGCAGCCCGCCGGGTGCGCCGCTCCTGCCGCGGCGCGCGCGCTGTCGACCCAACAGGCCTGTTCTTTTGGCGCCCCGCTGACGCACTGTGTCTGCCGCCAGACAGCGAGACTGTCGCACGGAACCTGCGCGCGGGCGTTGCATGGCGCGGCAGACTGCAGGCGGCCATTCAGGAACCCTAGGACAGAAACCCTAGCGCGGAGTCCGGGGCGCGCCCGGCGAGGACGCGCTGCGCGAGCAGGTGCGCGGCGGCGGTGACGTCGGCGGCCACCTCTGGGTCCAGCGTGGCCAGCAGCCCGGCCGGGTCGGCCGCTACCAGGGCGAGCAGGTCGAGGTCGGGCGCCCCGTCCTGCGCGCGCCCATGCAAGCAGGGCATAAACAGGTTGTCTGTTCTACCGGAGCACTGCTTACTTGCAGAGCAGGTTGCACGCCGGTGGCCCCTGTCCCGGCGCTGCTCAGCGCCGAAGTCGCCCGACTGCGTGAGGTCCATGCGCTCCTGTGAGGCCTACAGCCCGTGCGGGGCGGCGGCGGCGTGTAGGCCCAGCAGGTCAGGGTATGACATTAGGGCTGGGGCAATATCATGGCATGCCCACAAAATGTTGCGGACTTGATACGCGGGAGAGCGCATTGCGCCAAGAAAGGTCACACGGCTGCACAAGCTGCGCGCGGGGCGCCACGCCGGGCCCGCGCCTGCGCGAGGTACTTGAAGATCTGCGCAAAGCGCCGCGCCTTCAGGCCCTCGGTGAGGCGCAGCGAGAGCGCGTTGGTGAAGCGCGCGCCCGCATCGGCCGCGCGCTGCAGCTCCGCCAGCTGCGCCAGCCGCGCCTTCTTGTCATCGACCTCCGCCCTGCCGGCCCATGAACCGCCTCATTCCCTATCATGAGCCCTCCTGGGGCTCACAATAGCGCAGCATCACAGAGTATCCTGAACTAACAGAGGCGACGCCACCGACGAGGGTGCGCAGGACTCGGATGTGCACATGCACAGCAAGCATCTCTCATGCAAAGCAAGGAATGTACGATGAGAGTCAGATTTCACACGGATCGAGACGATATTTGCCCGTCTCAAAACGTTGCCTCTGTTGGGCGGCGGGCGCGCGCACTGCATGCGGTACAGGTACTCGCCGATCGGCACGCCCGCATGGTTGCGCTCGTGCACGGGCGCGCGACCCGTCGCCGGCGCGAACAGCGGACGGCCCGTCGCGGGGTCGCGCGGGTGCGCGGCCTCGGCAGCTGCTGCCGCCGCCCGCGCGTCGGACCGCGCCTTGAGCTTGTGCAGCCTGCGCTTTGGCCCTGGCTCGCTCATGTATGGGCCAGACAATTGCTGGTAGTTGTGGCCTCCGCCAGGCGCGCATGGGCGTGTCTAAGCTGTCGCATTCATAGAGTAGAGTCCGGGCAGGGCCGCGCGACATGCCTGGACTCTGGCAGTGGTTCGAGTCGCAGCTGCACCGGGCACGCCTGGCGTAGCCCTGCATTTGCACCTCGGGTGCAACAGCCGGCAGCACCCGCCAGGCGCGCGCGCGCCTGTCAGCGACGGAGGCGGCGGCGCCGGGCGCGCTCAGCACGCGCGCGCGCGGCGCGTGCAGGCGCGGCGCAAACGTGGCGCCCTCCGGCACGCGCAGCGCGTCGGCGGCCGCGCGCGCCTGCCGCCGCACCGCGTCCTGCCACAGGTGGTCGTAGCTCTGCACGCGCTGCTCCTGGGCGCGGCAGCAGCGATGGGGTTAGGTATAGGGTAGGTAAGCCACTGCACCGCGTCCTGCCACAGGTCGTCGCAGCTGTGTACGCGCTGCTCCTGGTCACGGCAGAGAGCGCGGGGTTTTAGGCCTAGGGTAGGGTGTGGATGGGTCAGGGTTAGGGTTAGCTCCCGGGACGCCATTGCGTCACAGCCGCGGCCCTGCCGCGGCCGGCGGGCAGGGGCGCGCCTGCAGCGCCTGCGTGCGCTGCGCCATGAGGCTCTTGCTGCGGCCATCGATGGCCGGCGCGAACGTGCACTCGGCGACCTCCGCCGCGGCGGAGTCCCGGCGCAGGGCCGCCAGCCGCTCCTGCACGCGCCGCCCGCGTCCTGCTGTGTGCAGCCCGCGGAGCGCCAAGAATGTTGACTAAGGAAGCCTGAGCTGCATGGCGGCCTGCAGTAGACATGCTCAGCGGTCCCGCCGCGGCAGGCCAGTGACGCGCGCGCTGCGACAGCGGCCCCACAGATGGGCAAACCCCAGCCCTGCACCTGGCTGCGCGCGGACGAGGCCTGCGCCAGGCGCTGCCAGGCCTTGCGGTTGTCGGCGCGGCGCAGGTCGCGCGCGAGCGCGCTGATCTCGGGCGTCCACGTCGCCTGCGCCGCCTCGGCCTCCTCCGCGGCCGCGCGCTGCCGCTCCGCCTGTGCGGACGCCCAGGAGCTGAGGCGCCGCCCTGTGACCCTGATCGGAGCCTATGGCGGCCTAAGTCGCGGGGCCCCGTCACGGAAGCGAGCTCAAGCAAGGCGCCTGGGTGGAGCCCCCAGCTCGGCCTCCTGTGCGCTCTGCGGCGCTGCGCGGCCTCCGAACAACGCAGATTGCACGCCTCGCTTCATGGCACATCATCCGACATGTGCTTAAACACTGACTGCACCGGCCTTGATTCCCAGCATGTGCGGCTGCGCCCGTGTCAGCCCTGGTTAGGTCGACCCTGCTTGCGCCCGCGAGGTGAGACGAGCGTGGGCCGCGCCTGCTGCTCGCGGCGGCGGCGGTCCTCGACGCCCTCCGCGTACAGCCGCGCGCCGTAGCTGCTGAAGCCGCCGGCGGTGCGGCCGCGCGCGAGCTCGGCGCTGACGTACGAGATGACGCCGCGGCCGCTGCGCGCCTCGGACTCGGCGGCCTCCGCCCTGCGCAGGGCGTCCGCTAGGTCGTTGTCGACAGGACTCGAGACAGGGCTTTTCCACTGTGAGAGTGAGGCGCGGAACTCTCGGGCTGCGTGGCGTCCGCAACGGCCCTGGGGCCGCTTGCAATGCACACGTGCATACATCGTCACGTCCCAGGCCGCCCTCGCGCGTCCGCCTGACTGGCCAAAGACATGCTCTGCCGCCAACCGGCGGTCCGGGCTGTCCCGGCGGCGCACCGCAGCTGGCGCTGCTCGGCCTTGCGCGCGCGGATCTCGTCCGCGTTGAAGTACAGCCGCTCGTGGACCTTACGCGCGGCGGTCCCGGTGCCATACCCCAGCCTGGACCCCTGCGCCCGCGCCGTGCGCGGCGGCGACGCGCTGCGCCGCGCCCGCTCGGCGCCCGCGTCGCTGTACGCGCGCCGGTGGCCGGGTGGGCAGTAGAGGAAGGGCCCGCAGCCTGCACGCATGTTGTTCGGGGCTGCCGGAGCCCTTCATGCTTGCCTGATGCCCTGGAACATGGCGCAAGAGTGAGCCTGTCACCAACAGGTCAGCCTGTCTGCTGGCAGCGCTGGTGCACTTGTGTGACGCTACATTGTCACGTCGTGTAGAACATAGGCGCATGCTTTCCCCTCCATGTTCCTGCAACAATGCGGCGCCTGCACAGATCGCAGGGCTGCCCCTGCGCACACCCTGCACGCTCACGCATGCAGGCCAGCTCTGCCAGGGCCGCCAGACCGAGCGGATGGGCGCGCGCGCCGCACCGCCGACGTGCCGCTCGCCCGCGCTGAGGAAGCCGTCGGCGTCGCCGCCGGCGCCCCAGCCGGCGCCGCCCGCCGCCCCACTCGCGGCACCCTGCTGGCCGGCGGCCGCGTCCGGCACGGGGCTGCACGCCGCGTCGGAACCGCGCGACCCCGCGGGCTCGGCCGCCTCGCCGTGGGGCCCCCGCCCGCTGGGCGCCCCGGCGCGGTTTTCATGAACAGGGGCGCCTGTGTGGTCTGCGCGGCTCGCGACCTCCTCCCCGTCCTCGCACGGGCTGCCGCCGTCGCCAGGCTGCCTGGCGCCCGTGGCGGCGGGCGCGGACTGCGTGGGCCGCTCAGGCGCGGCGCAGTCCTGCACGCCGTCCAACGCGTGGTTGGCAAGACACTCATTTGTCCAGCTCAGGGCCTTACACAGCATGCAGGGCTCCTTGCATGCAATTGTTGTCCCGCAGAGCAGGCGAGCCTCTTCCTTCCCAGCGTTTGGCACCCTGGTCGGCCGCCAGGCCATGCCCAGGCGCGCAGTGCTGCGCCGCAAGACGTTTAGTCACACAGGTCTGCCCGGCCTGGCGCACTACCTCCCCGGCGCTCTCTCCATGGTGGCCAGGGCAGAATTAGGATAAGGGCACACCTCCTCCCCGGCGCCCGGCACCCGCTCCAGGTTGGCCGCCAGGTGCTCCGCCAGTGGCGCAACCACCTCCTCCGGCAGAGCGTGACGCTCGCAGAAGCCCCGTGCAGCCGCCTGCCGCGCAGGGGACAGGCCGCCGACCTCAGGCCAGGCCGATGCGGGTCGACCTGCAGACGCTTCCTGGCTGCTGCGCGCGCTCTTTAGCTGCGCCTTGCAGCCGCGTGATCGAGCAGGCTGCTGCAAGTGGTGCGGTGGGCGCTGCGCTGCGTGAGGGTGAGCAAGCCCACATGGGCTCCCAAGAGAGTCCGTGGAGGCCAGGCGCGGTGGCCGATCGCCCGGGCGGGGGCGGGGCAGCCTGGAGGCGCGCCAGCGGGCAGTCGCCGAGGCGCAGCTCGATGCGGTCGCTGAGCTCGGCGGAGATGGCGACCGTGGTCACCAGCAGCAGCGGCGGCTCCGCGCCGTCGGACGCCTCCGCCTCGGCGTCGTCTGCTGCGCGCGCAGCCGCTGGCGCCTCCCCCGCCAGATCTGCCGTAGCGCCCACCACAGCACAGCCCTCCCATCACCTATCTGACGTGTGGTATTGTACACACGTCCACACCTATGCGTTGCCTTCCACAGCGACGCGCTGCAACCTACCGCGGCAGCGCCAGCAGCATGCTTGAGCAGTCAGAGAGCTGCAGCGGTGAGCACCGCCCCGCCTGCACGTGCACAAAGACTGGCGGAGAGGGGTGGGTTGGCAGACTTGGGCCGCACCTGCTGCGCTGCTGGCAGGATCCAGGTCGTCATCCCCGTGCGCTGCGGGAGCTTGCTCGTGAGCCTGCTCTGTGCGCCTGTGGGGCTCTTTGCGCGACGGGCTGGAGCTCCCCTGCTGCGCTGCGGGTGCGCAGCCCTCCGCAGCGCAGGGCGCTCCTCGCGGCGCGTCGCAGCGCCCCGGCTGCTCCGCGCCGTCAGGGTCCGCGGGCTCGCAGGGCTCGGCGCTCGACAGGTCGAAGCAGGGCGGCGTGTCTGGCACTGCGTATGGGCTCGCGCAGCCCTCGCGCGCGGGGGCGCCTCCCGTGTCGTCATCCTCGGGCAGCCCCGGGCTGAGCAGCGCTGCGCGCCGCAGCGGGCTCCATTTGTTGCAAAGCGTCCAGAGAGGCTTGGCTGCTGGTTGTTCCGTGCGGGCGCATGGACAGCGCTGCTGCTGTAGGAGTGCCCCAGGCACCGCCTAGCAGAAGCGCCGGAACGAGCTAGCCGCGCTGGGGCACAACTCGCAGGAACAGTTGCTGTAGGCAGCAGAGACCAAGTATGGCCTGCGACTAGCAGCATAACCAGAGCGGGCTGTGCTCCGCGTGCAGATTTGGGGTTGACACGGATGTACACAGCAGCAAGCAAGACAGGGAGCGCACTGCTGGCGGGCGTGCCGCCTGGTTCATCCATAAGCGTGCTGCGTGCAAGCGCTTTGCAGGAGGTGGATGCGCACTGCTTCAGCAAGTTTGGTGCACACCGCAGACAACACCCACACCGCAGACAACACCCAGCTGGTGGAACAGCATGGGGACCGTCCAGTAATGCAATGGCTGGCCACTAAATGGCCCGGAGCTGCTGCTTTCGAAATCTTCTAGCCGTTAACCCTGGCACGTGATCCCGCATCTCAGCGTTACTCAGCAACCCCCGCTGAAGAAAACAAGGTATCAGGCGACTACCCGATCCTGTGACATCGCTGTAAGCACACGTTGCAGAAGCTGCAAGCTAGCCTGCACATAGGATGAAGCGCAACCCGTGACGATGGCGCCCAAGGCATGCGCACCAGAGTAGCCCTGCATCACACGCTTGCAACAAACTCAAGTACTCTCTAACAGAGCTTGTGTGCGTTCTAGATCGCGCGGAAGCCAGCTACGCCCAAAGCACCCGCGTACGAGACTGCTGAAGACGCGCTGCAGCCCTTTGGCCTGAAGGCGCGCTTGCCCTGGTTCATGCGGGAGCCTCCAGAGTACCACTTATGTACCGGGGGGTATTTCGCGCTATCTTTGAGTCCCCGCTGCACCCCGCGCCCATACAGGCTGGCCTGAGACGCTCTGTTGCGTGCGTGCCTTTAGAAAGTGACCACGCTCCCGTGCTTGCAGAAGCTGCCTACAAACACAGGTCCGCGCAATGCCGTCTTCTGGTGCCAGCCTTCTGCCACTGTGTGTATCTGTACATGCAGGTGCACGACCTGTGCAGCACGCCCCTGGGCGTCAGAGTAACCATCCTTGGAGTCAGGTGTGCCTCGCAGCCAGCACTTTTCAGTCTTCTAAGTATAATGTCGATGTCCTATCTGGTCGCCTAGCTGTCAGACCAAGTGGGTACCCGACCGCCCGCTTGGACTCTGTGTGCTCCATGGAGATTAGCTGCTCCATTTTACATGCTCCCTGCTGTCCTAATGCACCCTCTCAGAGCGCTCCAGGCAGCGCCCAGCCAGCCTGGAGCACAAACCTCAGCAGCCGACAGGCAGGAGCCAGCTGGCAGCTTCCGCGCAGGTACACGGATCCGGAGGCCAAGAGCGGCGCGCGCCTGTGGGCGCGATACGCGTGCGGCCTCGAGGCTCCGCTGGATGCGCTGCCCGACAGCTCCCTGGCCGAGCAGGGGTGCGTCCGGGGCAGTGGGTGCCAGTAGGTGTCACGACCCTACAATGCAGCTATTTGCAGCGCCAGATGCGTTGCCTGGCGCGCATGCAGGTATGTCAGGTGCAGCGAGTCCGCGCACGTCGAACGAGACCTCACGGAGCTGCAAGCGGAGGTCGATGCATTTGAGCTGCAGAGGTATGTTTCACCTCAGAGAGCGCAACATGAGGCACACATGCCACGCTGTATGTGCCTGATGCTGAAGCTTTTGCACGGTAGTGCCTTATATAGCCGAACGTGTCTTTGCGTAGATGGCATGTTGCCTCCTTATGTGCACGTCACATGCAGCTGCTGTACCAGGCGTGGCTGATGCCCAGCTGCCTGGGCTGCAGGTCAGCAGCGGCTGCTGCAGCTGAGCTGGCCGCAGCAGCAGATGCAGCCCCCGCTACTCGTAGAGGAGCAACAGCAAAGAAGAGTTGAGACTCGTCGCAACTAACAACAGAAGAAAGAAGCTCCTGAGTGAAGAGAGCGCATACATCAACAGTGCTATTGGATTACAAGTCGTCACAACCACATTGCAGCAGAGATGGTGCAGTGCTACATTCATGCGCACATTGCCACGCAGCTCCAGCATGGTTGTCAGCACAGGCGGTGCGCATCCTAATGCAACCTGACCGGCAGCTAGCCCACAGCAGTCGCTTTGGTATCGCTTTGGTGTGTGTGGACAGCCTGCGTGGGAGCCCTGCATCGTGCGCACTAGGGCCTGCCGCTGTTCTGGCTCTCACCGCACCGCTCCACCATGACGTCATACAGCTGCTTCCCGTTGAAGATGATGGGGAAGAAGTGGATCTGCGCCCGCACGTCAGCGGCTCGCGGGGCTTCATAGGGACCTAGCTGCGCTCGGCACTTGCATACAAAACTTCTGACTCAAGTACACCACAACGTATAGGGATAGGCAAGGGGGCTCACCTGCCCCTCTGGCTTCGTCTGCGTCTCCTGTTGTAGAAATTTCCCGCAGTAAGCGCTCTCTCCAACTACGAAGTTCACTGCAACAAGGACACTGCATGGAGGGACAGCGTATGGCATCTCATGCCGCTGCACGCACCTTGAAGTAGACGAGCACAGGGAACTTTGGCCACCAGAATTCCCTGCAACCACCGATAACGTGTGACACAGTGTCCTCCACGAATAAGTGCCAGCAAATAAGCAGCACCAGCATGCGCACCAGTTGGTGAACGTGTCGTACTTCCAGCGGTTCTCGCCTGCGACACTCTCACTGTCATGGACTAGCCTGTGTCTGCAGCAATGAGTAATGCATCCACACAGACAGCGTGCGCACCGCCCACAAACGCGTTCTCAGTCTTATCCTCGCTCTTGCCAATCAACACCTCCAGAGCCTCGTCGTCAAAGCGGAAGCGCACGCGCGATGCCTGCCAGCGCGGGAGCAAGTTATCGCGCTAAGTCCATGGCTACGGCATGCCGAGCTGTGTGTACAGTGCCGGCCACCCAGCAATCCAAGCATGCCAACGCTTTGAGCAAGGCAGGCAGGTGCTACCTTAGCAGGCCAGACCAGCTGGCATGATCGCGCACCTGCACCGTCAAGAACAGTCCCAGGACGCCTGTCAGCGTAGCACCTACAAGGTTCTCTGTGTACAGGGACAACGCCGCGACACCTGCAAGCCGACAGCACAGGTTGGGCTGGCCCACGCGTAATGAGCTGTGCTTGCGTGACGTGACACAGCGCGGACGGCAGGCTCGCACCCAGGAGGACGAGCGGAATGTTGCAGGAGGGGGTGGGCTCGATCGTCTCCCGGACCACCACCTTCTCCGCCGGCTTTGCCCTCTTCAGGAAGCCAAACTGCACGCGGTGGTCCACACCAGCTGGCCGAGCTCATACACCAAGGGCTTCACAGCATATATTGTGGCAACATGAAGCAAAAGGCAGGGTGTGCTCTCCTTGCTGCTGCGGTCACAGACCGTGCTTAGCACACCAAGCAGTCACAAGATCATATCAAAGTCAGTGATAGAGCTAGCACGCAAGCGGTGTGGTTGCGCTATGCCCCCCTGCTGCAGACAGAGCTAGCACAGCAAATGAAGCATCAACGTGAGCGAGAAGCACAGTCCATATGCCAGACATGCCTGTGGCCAGGCTCTGCGCCATTGACATGCAGGACACGCTTGCTGCGGGCAATGCTTCACCCAGCTAGGTAGTATGCAAGCGCACCAGCGCTGTGGTCACGCTCTGCTGCCTGCTGCTGCGCCGTGCGCCGCCGACTGCAACCAACCTCCGCGGCAAGGCCGCCCCCGCGCGAAAGGGGCGGAGCTGGAGGTGGTGGCAGGCGCCCTTCCTCTGCTGCAGGCCCAGTGACGCACCCTGGGCAGCATGGACACTTCCTGCGGGACCCCCACCAGCATTAATTTAAAACAGGCAGTGCAAGCGGCCCTTCACAGAAGCAAGCAGAGGCATTGAACCGTCACCTGCCATTCTGCCTGCACCTGCTCCTCACCGTCCACAGCCTCGTGAGCTTTTTGATCCTTCAGAGTCATATGGCCTTGAATGGTGCACAAGGGCAGCCTAGGGTCAGCGACCCTAGGAAGCATACCGCTGCAGGACAGCTGCGGAAAAGGATGCTGGTTGCATCGCCCTTGTTTGTAATTCCGCAAGTCCCTAGCGTACTGCTCTGCTTGTGACCTGACCGCATCCATCTTTCAGTTTTGGCAAAGTAAGTGGAAACTCTATCACGTTTTTTGGGGCAGTCAGGGCCACCTTGCGCGTTTCAGTATTCTAGGCAGCGTGCGTAGACCAGGCGGGACCCATGGAGCCAGTATCACCAGCAACAAGGCTGTGCGTGAACGCAAACTTTGACAGCGGGAACATTATTTGCAAGTCTGCATCCGACCCCAGCGACGTGCAGGTACAGGGCCTGCTGCACTCAGCTACAAGTTGCGCTATACCTGTCCTGATGCGGCCAAGTGTGTAGCGTGGGGGTCTGCTGCACGGCCAATCTGATGCGCTGACACTCTAGCTGCGGATGTAACGCGCAGCTGGAGATCCGGCCTGACCCCTTCTGCGAGCATGACAACGTCGCCCACTTCCAGTGGTTCCACTTTCGGATTACAGGCGCACAGGGCGTGCCGCTTACTCTGAAATTGGTCAACGCTGGCAAGGCGTCGTTCCCCGTCGCATGGCCAGGTGCGCACCATAGCGGTGTTTGTGTCGTTCATACTAGTGAAGGTTGGTATTGCCTCAGGTCCGGCTGACTTGAAGCACCTTCCTCCCTGCTCACTGTGCAGCGTGTTGCACCCGATGATAGGCCGCTCCTTGAGCACGGGTTGCACCTCATGACATCTGTGCAAGCGCAGGTTACAAGGCGTGCGCGTCCTACGACACCAAGAATTTCTTCAGAGTGCCAACGACCTGGGACCCTGAAGAGGGCGTCATCACCATAAAGCACACGCCTGAGAAGGCGCGCTAATGCCGCCCCCTGTATGACAGCATCCTTCGTCCTGCAGCGTTCAGAGAGGACGCAAGTGTTGTGTAGAAGCTGCATGTACCAGGCATGCTCCATGGGGACCTGGTCAGGTTCCTCAAGGTGCTTGCATCATACTTGGGTACCAATGTGATGCAAGCACCTTGAAGAAACCCCTGACCTTTTGTAGTACAATCCAGCGGCAATGCTTCTGCCACAATGACCTGCTGAGGTATCCAGTCAGTCACTCGGGGGCTGCCAGACACTTGTAGGAGCACAGCATACCGCACTGGGCCTGCGCATAGCACACAGTGTGGCTGCATGTGCGCAGGACGCCAAAAGGACTGCCTGTCCAAAACATGCTGCCGGACTCCCTGCATCCGCTACACGGTAGTCTGACACAGACTGGCGCCGCAGCTGGGCAGGGCGCTGACGCGGCTGCGCGCGCGCAGGACGCTACATGGTTTGCCTACTTCACGCCGTACACGCTCCCGCGGCACACGGCGCTGATCGCGGAGATGCAGATGAAGTCGCGCGTGCGCCTGGAGGCGTTCGGGCCCAGCCTGGACGGCCGCGACGTCGACGTCCTGACAATTGGTGCGGGCCGCCTCCGCGCTCCAAGCTACGTCCTTGTGCAGGGCGGTTGTCAGGGGTCTGGCGGTTGTCAGGGGTATGGCTTCCATGACCATACTTTCTGCTCTGGTGGAAGGGCGTGCGCACGAGGGCTGTCGGGCCTACGGATGGCTGTCCGGCCGTGCCGCTAGACCTCTCACAATGTGCACGGCGCGCCAAGGGTGCCTGGCATGCAGGTGTCTGTAGCGCGGGCTGACAGCCGTGGGCCGCTGCGTCCAGGCGAGCCCGGCCCCGACCGCCGGCAGGTCTGGATCGTGGCGCGGCAGCACCCCGGGGAGTCCATGGCGGAGTGGTTCATGGAAGGTGCGCCGCGTTGGCAGCATGGAGCTGAAAGTACATACCAGGAGCGTTAATGTGCGTGTCCAACCCCAGCCGCCATGCAGCTTGCAATGCACTGGGGCGCAGTCATGCATGCCTGACAAGACGATGCCTGCAGGATGTGCAGCTGTGCCTGATGATCTGTAGCTGCCTGAACACTTCCACCATTTAGTAAGCCACTTCTAAGAAAGCCACTGCTCCGCAAACGGTGTGACCTCTGATAGATGCGAGCTCGGGCAGCAGCAGATGTGTATGGACCCGCTGGGCACCCGTGCTGGAATGTGGGGTGAGGCGGTGCCTGTTGCAGACCACCCTGTGCCCGGACGCGCAGGGATGCTGGACTGCCTGACCAACGAGCACAACGCCTTCGCTATCCGCCTGCTGCAGCACGCGCAGTTCCACGTCGTGAGCCACCGGCCCACCGTGCCCGCCGCGCCGGCTTCCTCTGTCATGGGAACCACCGAGTGGCACTGGAGCCTGCACAGAAATGCAGGCTTTGGTGCACGTAAATGTTCTCTGAGTATATAAAGCAGGACTACCGTGGCACAGGTGCATGTCTGCCATGGTTGTAGCTGCACCAGGTGGTGTGCACAAGCTGCCGGGCTGTGACAGTCAGAGCCGTGCACAAGCTGCCGAGCTGTTGCAGTCAGCCGAGCCTGACTGAACGTGCAGCTCCCCCGTGCATCCCCTCTGGCGACTGTTGATGTCGCCTCATCCCTTGCGCGCCACGCAGGTGCCCAACATGAACCCGGACGGCAGCTACCGCGGCCACCTGCGCACCAACGCGAGCGGGGCCAACCTGAACCGCGAGTGGAAGAACCCTACGCTGGAGCGCAGCCCGGAGGTGATGGCGCGGTCCAGGGTCTGGGCTCCAGGGTCTGGGCGTGGCATGCATATGTGCATTCGCCAAACGCTGCAGCGCAAGGGGCAGAGCAAGGGATGTGCAAGTACCTGGTACATGCCCCGTGCAGGTCGGTGCCAGCTGCCATTCTAATGTTGTGGACGGGCGCATGCAGCTGCGGCTGCCGCTGAATCTGGATCAGCATGATCCTCCGCTAACGAATATAGGCATCAGACGGTACCATTTGCGGCTTGTGGGGGAGCTGGGACCTGCCGCTGTTCACTGGAAACCGCTGGCCGAGCCGCGCGGCTGTTGAGAGCTGCCCCGCGCGGTTGCCGAGCCCCGGCCCCGCGGCGCAGGTGTTCCACGTGCTGCGCCGCATGGACGAGCTCGGCTGCGACCTGTTCCTGGACATCCACGGCGACGAGGAGATTGCTGCCAACTTCCTGGCCGGCTCGGAGGGCGTGCCCTCGTGGAACGAGGCCATGGCCGCGCTGGCCAAGACGTTCATGACCGGGTGCGCGCGCGCTCGGGCCCGCCCCGCAGCACACAACAACATCCCCCACGCGCCCAAGGCCCGCGCTTATAAGCCCTAGCGGTTACGGTGACAGTGTCTGCCTGTTTGTCTCAGACGGCAGCCGCTTTGGTTGACTTGTGCGCATTTGTGTGCACACGACCTCAGATTCATATTATTCATAAGCTATGGCGCACCGGATTAGCATGCCACAGTGGCTAATATTGTTATGGAGCGCATCGTATGCAGTGCCCGTGGAGGGGTCCATGGGACCGCCGGTCAAGGCAAAGAAGGTATACTTGCAGCAGTTCATGAGAGGCACACGACAGCCGGCAGGCCAGTAGAGGCCCATTCGCGTGTGCGCACGCGGGGCGCGTCGCAGCCCGTATATAGAGCAGCGCGCAGCCGGGCTGCCATGCGGGGGCGCTGCGGCGCTGCGGCAGGTTTGAGCGCGCCACGCCCGACTTCCAGGCCAAGCTGGGCTACGAGGTGGACAAGCCGGGCCAGGCGGACATGACGATCGCCAGCAACGCGGTGCGGCGGCGGCCCGCGCGCGCCGCACTGCCGCGCGCACGCTTGCATCGCCACTTAGCGAGGGGAGTGGTGATTGGTGTGGACGCGCGGCTGTGCTCGCTCTGTGTGCCAGCTGCTATGCGCCTGCCCAGCGCAACGGCCGTGCCGCTGAGAGCCTGTGCTGGTCAATACTTGCTGAGTGTCTGGTGCGCACGGACATAGGCAATGCCGTGCTTCAGTGCCTGCAAAGATCTGCATCAGATGGGGCTGATGCACTTGGGATTACAGTCCAGCCTGGGTGGTGCTGCTCATGGGTGTACCTGGTAGAGCGAATATCTGTGAGAACGTCTATGAGGATGAGCCTGGCGCTCGAGTAAGAAGAAAATTACGGGGGCCTGCCGCGCGCGCGCGCAGGTGGCCGAGCGCTTCAAGTGCCTGAGCTTCACGCTGGAGATGCCGTTCAAGGACACGCAGGACTGCGAGGACAGCGTGCACGGCTGGAACCCGGCATGCCCCGCTCGCCGGGCTCATCATCAGCAGGGTCTGTTCAGTCTTTACCTGCAACGGCAGTGTGTGGCACCGCGGTGCTATGAAGCTACGTTTGGAGCATGAGCTCGCGAGGTGTTTCGATAGTCGTTTTACAAGACGAGGTGCTTGCCATGCGTGCAGTTGCATTTGCCAGCAATGCCTAGTGAATAGCCAAGCGCGTTGGTCCCAATGTTTGCACTGCTGTGGATGCGTGGTGCGTCATGACCAGAAGCGGCTCACCGTATGGATGTCACGGTGTGTGGCGCAGGAGCGAGCGATGAACTTTGGCGCATCTATCCTGGCGCCCATCTACGAGTGCCTGCCGGACTTGCTCAAGCCGCGGCAGGGCGCCGAGGCGAACGGGGCAAAGGCAGATGGCGCCAAGGGCAAGGGCACCAAGCGGCAGAAGCGCTAAGCGCGCGGGCCGCAGAAACAGCTACATGTCTTGGCTCTCAGACCATCATCCCTCACTATCTTGCGCACACATCAACGTGGCGCTTCAGACGTGACTGCGGCGGACAGCACAGGCGGGCAGGTGGTTACCATTAGGTGCTTGCCAAGCCGGTGAGGGCTATTGCATGATCACATAGCTGTTATGTGACCTTTCAATCAGTCCTTGAGATTTAGAGCAATGGGTGCATGACCTTGCTAAATATGCTGTAAGTACATCCTGTTGGAGCGGCTGGTGCTTTTGCTTGTGTATGCATGCACATCCAAAAGTCGGTACTGGCTTTTGCACCTGCGAGCGAGTACATGGCTCCGCTAAGTGTTGTGAGGTTGCAGCTCTGCTACATGTTAAGCGCCTTGCGTACACACATGAGCTTCGGCATGCATGCAAATGGTAAGCTCTATTAATACTCTTTAAAATAGCAAATCGTGGATGGTTACAGCAATGTTAAGTTCTGCTTGCACAGTCCCGTTGGCTTGCTTGACAAGCACACTTTGTGCGCATTTGTCTAGCAGGTGAATTGTCTGGCTAAAATCGCTTTGTACCTTAGCGCAATGGCAGACAGTTCTGCAGCTTCTACGTCGCCGGCTAATGGGGCGCACCTAATTGGCAATTCACACGAGAAAGTTACTGCAGCAGCCACGAGCAGCCAGGACGTCCCGACTGCATCGTCCGCCAGCGAGAGAACTGTGCCAGCGACAGAAGAGGACAGAAGGTGATGCACCTATGTTTTGTGCATCTGGCTCGACACTCTTGCCCGTGCTTTGTTGTGCGCGCTGCGGCTCTAGGAGGGTATGAGACAGCGCTCTCTTGCAGGCCCTTCAGGAGGCGTGCAGAGGTGGCCACAGCTCCGCGGGCGGCGCCCCTGCAGCGCCAGCCTGAGCCTCTGCGGGTGCAGCTCTCCGTCCCGTTCACGGCTGTGCATCTACTTGCCAGGTCCCACTGTGTTCTAGCACCCCTGAAGAAGGCCCTCAAGCGCTCCTGCTTCCGCAGGGCCTCCTGGGCCGGTTCACGGGCCTGTTTGGGGCTGAGGCCAGCGGCCGCGCTGCCTCGGGCGCCGGGGCGGGCACCTCGGGCGCGCCAGACTTCCTGGCGCAGTCGGACGGCCCCGACCGCAGGCGGCTGCAGGCCGCCGCCGTGCCTCAGGCTACAGGTACGCCACGCGGCGCGCCTGCAACACCTCGCCACACGTTTGCGCGCGGTTGGATGCGCTGCAGCGCCCTCGGAGCGCCCTGGACCGCGCGCTGCACGCAGCAGCGCCGGCGCCGCAGTCAGGCGCCTCGGCATGGCCAAGCCGAGCAGGTTGGCGTGGCTCCTTGTGCTGTGCTGTACGCCCTGTTAGCTGGCTGCCCTGGTTGGCGGCAAGCTGCCGGCCGGCTGCTCGCCTTTGGTCGCCCCAAGTGGGGAGAGGCACATGGGACACGGGATGACCAAAGGCGAGCAGGTGGTCTGCGCTTGCCGCCAACAGGGGCAGCCAGCCAACATGGCAGGCAGCATGGCACACGGAGCCACGCTAATCTGCTCCCATGTTAACAAGGCGAGAGGGGCTCGCCATGTTTCTCCTCTGCACAAGACTAGGCAGAGCGCTTTGCGAGGCTGCAAGCTCCTGGCGTGCTTGGACGGGAGCGCAGCCCTGCATGCACCCTTTCTGCATCACCCGAGGCCCGGCCCAAGGGACGCGCTGCACAGGAGGCCGCCGGGCTGCCGGTGCGAGCGCGCTGACGGCGTGCAGCGCAGGCGCGGGCGCGCTGGAGGCGGAGTGGCGGCGGGAGTGCCTGGCGTTCGCGCGTGTGCGCAAGCTGGCGCATGTGGAGGAGATGCGCGTCCTCTACCTGGTGCGGCGCCCCCAACCCTAACCTTGCCCGCCTGAGTGGTGCAACCCCTCCAGCCATACGCCGGGTGACCCGAGGCGCGGGCCGGCCGCGGTCTGCTCAGCCCGGCCGCAGTCTGCTCAGCCCGGCCGCGGTATGCCCAGGAGACATGGGCAGTGCTGCCGCCGGTGGGCTGCATGCAGAGTCGGCCGGCGCCGCACAGCTGCGAGCGCTGTGCATAGCCATACCGGGTGGCGTCCCATTTCACCGCCATGCAAGCGGCAGGAGGTCGTCAGGCGCACGGCGAGCCACATGGCGCGTGAGCTGAGCGGCATGGCCTGCATCGCTGCGCAGGATAGGGAAGCAGAGGGTCCGGGCGGTGCGGCAGTGGTCGTGGTCGTCGGCGCGCTCTACAGGCCGAGCGCGGCCACGCGCGAGGAGGGCCTGCTGCACGCGGTGTCGGTGCGCCGCTCGGCAGGGCGGCCGTCCCGCACGCGGGTGCCGCCTGTCGTGCCAAGCTCTGGCCGGTCAGGGTTAGGTTTAGGGTAAGCCTATGCAGGCACAGCCCGCCAGTCGCCTTAATGCCTCGTGAGAGGATTGTGCGCCAGAGCTGCTTTGCCATGTAGCCTGGGGTCTTGACGTGTGTGGAGTTGGACCATAGATGCACTTTCACACGCAGCGCATGTGCACGTGGGCAACCCCGGGCGCACGCTCCGGACGCGCGCAGGTCATGGAGGAGGTGGGCGCGCGGCCCTATGTGGTCGTGCTCTTTAACGCCGACGCGGACCTGCCGGCCGTCCCGGACGCCACCTTCATGCAGGAGCTGCACACCGCGCTCGACCCCGCGCACCGCAGCAGGCTGAAGGCGCGCCGGCAGGGCTCATGGCTGAGGTCCTAAGCGCAGGCGAGCGGTTGCAGAGCAAGCCTTTGAGTGTCAACGCTGGGCACCCGCCCAAAAGGAATCCGCCTCCAAAAGCGCTCTCAGGCCTTGCGCATCGTGTCACCCAGCAGCGCCGGCGCGCCTCGCCGCGCGCCCCACGCTGCCCCGGGGCCGCTGCGCCGCCGCTGGTCCGGCCCGCGGCGGCATGCGAGGCAGCGCGCGCCCGCCCGCAGGCGCTGTACCTGGTCCACCCCAGCGCGCGCCTGAAGCTGTGGGTGCTGGCGCTGCGGCTGACCGAGCCGGCGTTCTACGGCAAGGCTACCGCGTTCCTGCGCCTGCGCACGCTCGCGGCGCACATGCCGCGGCCGCCCGTGCCGCCGCAGCACGTCCTGGACTATGACCGGGCGCACGGCTAGCCTCGCGTGACAGAGTCCAGTCCCTGCGCTGCAGTGAGGCTTGGACATCGTGCGCGTGTGCTTTGCCCTCGGCGCTGCACGCATGGGTTGCTTTGCAATTGCTGCGTCATGCAATGTGCACTGCAGCAGCCCGGGCATGTGACCCCGCGGCTGTTTCCAGTGTGGGTTGTCTTGCAGCACACTCTCCATTTGCTTTAAAACCTTCCTGAGAACACTTATGGTGGCGCCTTGGTTACAAGCTGGTCGCTATGCACTCTGCACGCCCTGCTACTGCAGAACAGACAAACCATGGCATGACTGCAGACACGCATTTCCACAGGCAGCGTACTTGAGACAACAACATGCAAAACATTCAGACATGCTAAGTGAAATACTGTGCTGAAAGTGACGTGTTTGAACAGCTGGGGGGAGGGCGCTCATGCTCTATTGCAGGGCAGGCACAGCTGCCTGCAAGCGCCTGGTTCCACTCTAGGACCGACTGCCATGACTCATACATTTGAGCGCTGTCTCTCGCAGACGCACGTCGCAGCGCGGTGTGCCCAGCGCAATAAGGATCTTGTCCATGCGCCCTCACGGGAGCCTGGCATGACGGCCCTGCTGAGTCCCATATTTGGACACACAGTAGCCGCTGAGACGAACGCTTAGGAAAAAAATGGGTTGAGCAACCAGTTTATGCCATAAAGCCTTTGAGCGGGCATTCGAGGGGCTTTCCAGCGGCAGGTGCCCTGGCAGCAGACCTGCGGGTGCTCCACGGGCTGTGCCTGGGTCGGTCAGCGCTGCCACCCCTCAGGCTGTCAGGTTTCGAACTTTTGAAATGCGAAGGTAAGCGACAGCGAGGGCAGCCCGCTCTGCAGGCGCCCACGCATCCACATCTCAGGCTCGGCCTCACGGCTCCAGGGTCTGCAGAGCCGCGGCTGCACCAGGCGCCCACCGGCATGGTCTGGCAGCTTGCTGCACTGCAGCCGTGCCGGCCCGCTGCGTCTACAGTACCGCGAGCACCTCGCGCTGCGCGTCTTTGGGTTCTGCCATCTTGCAGCACTCCAGCACGTCGCAGCCGCTGGCACAGCAAACCGCGCCGGCGCGCCTCCGGCAGCGCTACGGCTTCAGCAGGCGGCCGCTGCCGCGCCCGCGCGGGCGGCCGCGCTGCAGGCGCGCCAGGCGCGCCGCCAGCTCGGCCGCGCCCTCCGGCAGGCCGTACCGCTCGGCGTCGTACGACAGGCAGTCCTCCGCGCCGCCGCGGCCGAACAGGTCGCGCCCGCGCGCGATGCGGTCCACGATCAGCGTCAGGTTGCGGAATTCCGCCTGGTTGAACTCGGTGTGCGCGAAGCTGCCCACCTGCGCGGCGCGCGGGCCGCGGGGCGTCACAGGCTGGCGCGCCCCTGCTACCGGGCTGGCCAGACGCAGACGCCGTACCGATGGCTTATGCATGTAGGGTAGGGTCACTATTACCTACAGTGGGGCGCCACAACAAGTTCGCCCCTGGCTTGCTGGCCAGGCGCCGCCGGGTTGACCGATGCATTGTCACTTTTATCAGCAGAGCCCGCCCTCACCACGATTGCAGGGTCCCTGTGCTGGGCACGGCAGCATGGCGCAGCCAGTGAGCCAAAGCAAGTAAAACAGGCGAAGGCAGCGCCTGGTTCAGCGTCACACGTGCGCAAGCAGCTTGGTCCGCTCATCGGCACCTGGGAGAGGCTCGCCTCGCGCGCCGCTGCACACGGACGCGCCGGCGGCGCGCTCGGCGCCGGGCGGGGCGGCGCGCCTTGCGCACCGCGAGCGACATGATGTAGCTCAGGTGCCAGCTGGCGTTGTACACCCTGCCTCAACCCCATACACTAGTCCTAACCCTCGCCTCGCATGCCTCTGCATGCAGAGCCGGGCGGGGCAGCGCGCCTTGCGCACAATGTCCGCCAGCGACATAAAGTAGCTCAGGTGCCAGCCGGCATCATACACGGTGTCCACGCGCGGCAGCTCCACGCGCCGCTGGTCCAGCGTGGCCGTCCGCATGCCCGCCTCGGACACCGCAAACGCGTGGTACCACTCCGTGGGCTTGACCCACCTGCGCCGCACCGGCGCGGCGGTTTGACGGCAGGCGCCCGCGCGGGGCCTGGCCCTGAAGGCAGCGGATGGCAGTGGCGCCGTGTACGGCCTGCAAAGGGTCTGGAAAGGCGCAACCGTGTGCGATTGCGCTGCCTTGTTAGGGTCTTGCTAGGGTCCACATTCATCCACGGCAGCGGGCGGACGCTCTGCAATGTTAGTGACGGACGTGCCAAAGGCTGCACAAGCTCAGCCTTTGCATGCCGGCCGGTGGCTGGCTCACATGTGCGACCTGCGGCCCACCAGGCCTCCCTGCCAGCAAGGCAACAACCCGGCGCGGGGCGCGCGCGGGAGCTGGGGCCGCACGGACGCCGCACGACAAGGCGTGCGCCCGGGTGTGCCCCCACAGAGGGACGCACTTTGCCAGGCGGGTGCCTGCGGCTGCCCTTCCAAGGACAGCGCCCCCATCCCCACACAGACACCTGCTTCTCCCGCCCACCGCCAGCCTATTTTGCGTGACAGGGGGCGCGCGCGACATGGAGCTTGGGCGCGTCGTGGCGCGCAGCCGAGCGGCAGCAACGGGGTTTTGTTTTGGCACCTGAAGTTGTAGTATAGGAAGCGCATCTCCAGGTACAGCGCGTCCGCCGTGCGGCCGTACAGCGGCCCGCGCAGGTCGGCCACGACCTCGCGGCGCGGCACCTCGTCGCTGTCGCACACCAGCACCACGTACCGCCGGCCCGCGTACTTGTCCAAAATGTACTGCGCCGGATGCAGCCGCTGGTACGCCTCGCGCCACCTGCGCGCCCGGCTCGGCGGCTGCTGCCTGCTTCCGAGGGCGCACCATGCGCGCCGCGCAGGGTGCGTCGACGGTGCGCCTGTAACAGGGCCTGGCGCAGAGTGGGTAGGGCGCCCAGGTGGGCCGCGCACGGTCTGCGGGTGGCGCGTCAAGAGCAGCACAGGACCGAGCACCATGCAGCGCATCGCCCGACACGAGCAGCGTTGAGCTGCACAGGACTGCACAGCGCGCTACGCAGAGGCGGGGCTGTCGCGGGGGCGCGCCATGCCGTGGCGTCGGACACCCAGGGCTTGCTGCCCCTGCGCTTGAGGAACTCTGGGTCCGGGTCGGGGAACTTGTCGATGACAAGGAACGTGACCTGCGGCAAACGCGAGTCAGCGAATTACTTTCTGCACCCCAGTCCTGGCTGCTCCGTGACCAGGCAACTCTCTTCAAGAATCTGCACAGACCTGCACGCACGGACCTGCACAGCCGGTCCGCAGCAGACTTTGAACAATACCACCGTGTGGTGCAGGGCGGTGCTTGTGCAGCGATAGCGCAACAGGTGTGCGCGGCTGCTACGGTAGTAACTATGAGCGTCGCCACGGCCCGCTCTGGCGCCCGCTCCTGCAGAAGCACGCTCAGCAGCCAGAGCAGCGCGCCTTTGACATGTACGGCTGGAACGAGGAGCGGTAGCGGTCGATGAAGAGCTCGTTCTTGGGCACGCCCGAGTGCGTCTCGCGCGCCTCTGTGACCACAAACTCGTCCACAACTGGCATCAGGTGGTGCAGCCGCAGCTCCACCACCATCTCCCCATTGTACGAAAAGCTGTCTATTATGCGCACGGTGTCGTTGCCGCCTCTGCTGACTTCCTGGCCGGCGACCACCCCGGCGCCCTGCCGCAAGAGCAGCGTTTGCAAGTGGGGCTTGCACCACTGCTCTTCCTGCCAAGAAGGCACATCTGGCTTCGTAAGACTGTGCATTATTGGGCAGGGCGCACTTCAGCGCCCCTGCCGCCGCTCCAGGCCGCCAACAGGAGCACCAGGTACCAGGGCGGCAGCCATTGACGACGCCGCCTTTGACCGTCTCGTCTTGCAGATTCTCTCCTGACTCTGGCAGGCCACATTTGCCCGCCGGCCTGAGTCTAGCCGGGCATGCGTCTTGGATGCATGGTCACCGCTTTCAGCACACGGCGTGCACGCATGCACACTTGCTGACAGCGCGGACCTCTGCAGACGTTTCTGTTCGTCGGCGGGATGAACGAGTGCAAGCGCAGTTTGAACTCCTGGCTGGCTCTGATAATAGGGAAGGCTTTTGTTAATAGCCACTTAATAGCCACGCTTAAATAAGGCGTCGAGCAGGAGCTCCAGGGCATGACATGCGCAAGTGGAGCTTTATGCCAAGCTCCACTTGCGGCGTAGACCGAGGCTGTTACCAGGAACAACCTCATTAATGCCTGTAAGCAGCAAGGAGTTAGACGTCACCTCTGCTTGCTTGAGGTCCTCAACAACGCCCGCCAGCAGCGCCAGCGCGGCAGCGTGGACCTGCGTCCGAAATCCTGGCATCCACAGGCGAGTATTCCCTTTACTGACTTCAGCACTGCTCGTGAACTGGCCGTTCGCGCAAACAAGCAAACTTCTATGCATCAAGATTAGCCTACCTAACGCACGTTGGCAGCTCTCTGCATCCTTCCTACAAGCCTGGCCAGCGTACCAGCCTGTCACAAGCACACCCAAGCAATTTCACAGGTACTAGAAGAGAGTTCGTGCGGCCATCTTGAGGCACTCACAAGCGTGAGAGCTGCTTCCCTACGCTCACAGGTGTCTCGCTCGCAGGTGACTGCACAGCACGCCATCAGGCATGCTGCTGCTATGCAACAGCAGTGACGCGGCGACGCTGAGCATCGACGGTGATGCGGCAACGCAGCCTGGCGGCGCCTGAGGCTCCCGCAGGGCCCCGCCGCACGGCGGTTGACGGTTCAGCACGCGCGCACACGGCCGCCGCTGCTGCACTCCTCCTGCTCCTAGCTGCGGCGCACGGTGCTGCGGCAGCGCCGGCGCTACGCCTGTCCGGTCACCTGCGCCCGGCTGCAGGCGCAGTCCGCGACCACGGCGCCGGCCGCGCCGCTGCAGAGCCATGCATCATCCGCGCCTACACGGCCGAGTACCTCAACTATGAGGTGCGGGAACCTGGCTCGCAAGTGCCGAGGACGGCGCCCGGCAGAGCAACGCGACCACCCCTTCTCAGCGACTAAATGCGCGGGCAGCCTCAGCCGGCTGATGAACGTGAGCCGTGATGTCGGGTGCGCTTCCATGCCATGCTCCCACTGCCAGGGTGGGCTGAGGCGCGTGCCCGGCGCGCGGCGCAGGCCTCGTACCTGTTCGACCGCATCCTCGGCGGCGTGCTGGCGCGCTGCGGCTGCTGGCTGCGCGTGCTGCCGCGCGCGCGCCTGCTCGCCGACGCAAACGTCACGCGCGCGCTCATCATCAGCGGCACCAATTCCGATGCCTGGCCGGGCTACGCGGCCGACCTGGCGGCGCTGGCCGCGCGCGCTGACCTGGCCACGCTCGGCCTCGTGCACCTCGGCGACGAGCACCTGACCGACGACACGGCCGCCTACCCGCGCTTCGCGTTCGTGCTGCGCAACTATGTGCGCGGCGGCCTGCCCGCGGTGCGCGCCGCAGCTCCGCCCCGGGACGCTTGCCCCGCCCCATTCTGCGCTCAGCCTGGCGCCCCTGGACCGACCAATACACTTGCTCACATGGGTGACGTGGCTCTGCCGTTATGGCGGACGACTTGCCTGCGAGGCGGCCGTCGCCCGCGCCCGCTTGCGCGGCGCCTGCCGCAGCTGTGCTGAGCGGCGCTCGGCTACCACACTCAAATGCCGGGCGGACCGTCTGCTTCCTGCTGCGCTGCAACGCGGCCTACTGCGGCGCCATGGGCTCAGGCCTGGCCGTGGGTGCGCGCGCGGCGCGCAGGGCGCGGCGGTGGCGTGGCTGCCGCTCGGGTATGGCCACCTGCTGCTGCCCGGCGCGGCCGGCCTGCGCACGCCCGCGTCCGCGCGGCGCCTGCTCTGGTCCTGGGCCGGCAGCGTGGGCCGCAAGCCGCAGCGGGAGGCCTTCCTGGGCGCGCTGCGCGCGCACGCGGCCTGGCCGGCCTCAACGCGAGCGGCTTCCTGGAGACGTACGACTGGTTTGGCGCCGACGCGGGCGGTGTGGCGGCCGCGGCCGCGATGTACACCGGCCTGCTGCACGACAGCGCCTTTGTGCCCTGCCCGGCCGGCCGCTCCGCCGAGCAGTTCCGCATCTGGGAGGCGCTGGTGCGCGTGCCGCCGGCCGCACACTGCAAGGCTCTTTGCACCACGTGCAGCCACGGTGGTTGATTGTTAGATGGAGCTGGTAGGTGGCTGGAGCGCGTCTGGGCTGCAGGCGTGTGTGAAGACAGGCGTGCGGCCAAGGAGGCCGGGTCATGCGGTCCGCAGCGTTCAGCCGCCCGGTGTCCTGGGGCCAACTGAAGCCTGGCGGGCCGCGCAGGAGGCCGGCGCGACGCCCGTCGTGCTGGCGGGCGAGCAGGCGCTGTCCTACCTGGGCGAACACGGCCTGCCCGTGCCGCAGCTGGCCGCCTGGGCGGAGCTGCCGGGCTTCCTGCTCGCGCAGCGCGCGCGGCCGCCGGCCGAGCTGGACGCCGAGCAGGCGGCGTTGCAGGCGGCCTACCGCCGGCTGATGCGCCGCGTGCGCGACGCGGCCTCGCGCGCCGTGTGCGGCCTGGCGGACGGCTAGCTGAGCTCCACGTCGTTGCCAGCGCTTTTTGGTAGCACCCAGGTTCTGACTGTAGGCCTCAGCATAGGTGTCGTGTCTTCAGGCTTAGTCGAGTTACAGTATTCAGGCCTGCATGACCGCTGTCACTGCTACGAGGCGGCTTGGTCTTCAGATCATTACATGACATGCGCTGGGCTCTGGAGGTTTTTGGATAAACATGTACAGTTGTGTGTAAGATAGGAAGGACTTGTTTGTGTGTCAGTATCTGGACTAGCAGGGCAATATATGTGCCGACCGTTGCCAAGAAACACTTAACTACTACACAACTGTAAGTCTGCGGCGCATGCATGCTACACGACGGGGAGGAGAGAGTCTTGAGCCTAATGAGTTTGAAATGCCCCGGGCATTTCAAACTCAACACCGCACAGTGGCATTTCTTTCCCGCAATCGCAGCCCAACAGCCATTCCACCTGCAGTAAGCACCGGCCCCTTATTTACGCGTGTCTCTAATATATGTTTTCAGGGACCAGCAGCACGAAGGCAGCGGGGCACTGCTTTAAGCGCTTCAGGACGCTGGTTCCACCTTGTGCCCTGCGAGCTGCGGGTTATTCAACCGTACTTCAGCCATCCGCAGCGCCCCTTGCGACACCGAACGCAGCAGCAGGGATGTGCAGTACAGGGCAGCGCATGCTTAGCTCTACGTAATGCTCGCATTTGTGGCATTATGTCTACTCTCTGGTTCCCTGCAGAGAGCTGAAGGTACACGTGTGCTACTACTGGCTGCCAGAGCTGGTGCTCCTGGCCTCACCCCCGTCACAATAGTCAGTGTGAGCGCCCTGTCGCGCAGGCGCGCAAAACATTGCTCTTCCATCGCCAGTGGGGCAAGGCAGGCGAGTTGAGCACTTGCGCATACGATCCTATGTGCACTCTGGCTGGAATGATGGCCCTGTCGGTGCGCACCACCTTGATGCATACCCTGGCTGACTTGGGGCAAAGGCCGCTGTGTGGCCCCTCTGTCTACCTGGCTGCATATGCTCTCCGCAGGCAGCTGCTCGTCACTGCACTGCTTGTGAGCGTATCATGATAAGCAGCCGTGTGTTGTACACGCTGTAGCACGCGCTGCGACCAAGGTTCCTGCATGCCTGTCAGGCAGCAGGCGCACCTTCCGCTCCTTCTCCGACATCCATGTTTGGGCCTGGCACGGGATCTACCACCAGGCCCTGGAGATCGCTCGCGTGCTCAGGCCATATTTCAACGTTACTGTGCGCTTTCAGGCGCGCTCGCCACGACACCTGCCCCGGCTGCACAGGGCACCGTCTGGCACGTACACCTCAAGCAAGCGTAGGCACGTGCTCGCGCTGTGTCGCCGCTGCAGGGTGCACAACCGCGCCGCCGCAGCACTGCCGCACGAACTGCGTGTCGTGCAGCACTGCCTGGGGCGCCTTCCCAAGACATGGCCAACTAGATAGGCCCTCATGCCAGACCCAAGGGCTGGACGGGCGCGGGAGGCATGGGTTCGCAAGACATGTTCGCTCAAGCCAGCGGCCTTGGGATTCGCACAAGAAATCGGCAGCGGCAAACAAACAGGCCAGCAGCCCTCACCTGCGTCTCTGGGGTTTCAGGGGAACCAGTGGCAGGCGCCGGACCCGGCGCTGCACGGCGCGCTGTTCGTGCTGCTGGCCGCGCACCTGATGCCCAGCTTCCCGCCGCACTATGTCGTGTTCCAGACCGAGCAGTGGGGCCACCCGCTGCTGGCGGAGGGCGGCGCCGCGTGGGGCCCCGCGCACGGCGGCGCCGCGCGCCGCGACTGCGGCGACGTCTTCCGCGGCGCGGTCGAGGCGCGGCGCACCGCTGCTGCGCCTGCTGTGTTTCGTGTGAATATGGCTCCTCCATCATGGGCGAATTGTGCAGTGGCCAGCCGCTTTGCCAGCGCATGCCTAGCACAGCCGACACCCTACAGGCGCGCATGCGCGCTTGAGCATGCAGGAGTCAGCTGTGCAGCGCGGCGAGCGCACGGCGAGCCTGGCGGCCCGCACCCGCAGGTGTGGGACTACAGCGAGCAGCACGTGATGCAGTGGCGCAGGCACTTTGCCGGCGCGGGAGTGACCTTCCGCTACGTGCCCTTCGCCTGGTTCCCCGCGCCGCAGGTCCGGCCCCACTGCTGGCGACTGCCACCGCCATGCGCATGTTGACTGAGCGGCGGTGCTGCTTCGGCCTGCTTGCTGGTTTGGCTCTGACGCCGCTGCAGCCATCAGCGCCTCTCGCCGCGGGTTTCCACCGCCTGCTCATTCCATGCTGCTGAAAGTGTGTTCCTCGGCGGATACAGTTGCATGCTTATGTCGCATTGACGACACCCTCATTTGCGCCAGGAGAGGTGAGTGCAGCATTGCACATGGTCTGTACATCGACCCGCAGCGCTAGCCCGCAGCGCTGTCTTGAGCAGCACGCATGGTGATCACTAGCTGCTGCCCCAGGTCAACCACAGCCGCAAGGACATCGAGGTCCTGTTTTACGGCTGGCTTCTGCCGGACTCGCACCGGAGTGCGACGGTCAAGGCGCTCCAGGCGCGAGGGCTGCCAATCAAGGTACTGTGGCCCACTCCCTGCACCACGCACGACCGCTTACCTACACGCACATGTGAAAGCAAGAGTCATAAAAGTGTGGCTGCAAGCATGGAGGAAGGGTCGCTCGAGGGGCACCGGGGGAACATGCTTCTGTGTGCGGGCAATGCAGGACACAGCAGCTGCTCACTCGCCCTCTTGCGGTCACAGCAGGCGCAGCCCGTGCAGGCTGCAGGCACGGTTAGGCCCGCAGTGTGCAAGGCCTGCTGTCCAGACGCCTTTGGAACCTGACTCACAGGCCAGATGCAGGCCGCGCCCCGGTCGCCTGAGTGGCAGCCTGGAATACGCAGGTCGCGAACGTGGACACGTTCGAGGGCAACCTGACGCAGCTGCTGCTGCGCACGCGCGTCGTGCTCAACATCCACTTCTACGAGGCCCGCGACCTGGAGATGTGCGCCGCACTCCCGGGAGGGCCCCCCGCGCTGCGGTGTCCCTGGCGCCGCGCCAGGCCTGCTGCTTGCAACGCCTGCACGTGCACCGGCCCGCAGACTGAAAGTGCGCACAGGTCCTCAGCCTCGCCTGCACGGCGTCATATGATGCGATGACTGCAGCAGTCTCTCCGTACTATTGCAGTGATCTTCGCGCTGTGCACTGCAGCCGCGTCGTCTCTGACTCTCAAGCCGGCAGCAGCCAGCTGGCGAATGCCACAAGGGGCAGGCGCTCTTGCGCCAACCCAAGCGTCCGGGTCTCCAGGCCCTGAGCGCGCTGCGCGGGCAGGTGCCCAGGCTTATCACCGCAGGCCACCAGGTGTCTGCAGTGACAGACGCTTCCTTAGCAGGTGCCGCATCCTGGAGGCCGTCAGCCTGGGCGCGCTGGTGGTGTCCGAGCCCAGCGCCGACCCCGCGCTCGACGCGCTGTGGGCCGACAAGGTGCGCCGAGCGCGCAGCTGCACGTCCGGGTGCTGAGCCAAGTGCCAATGCCTCGGGGCCATGGCCGGGTAGACCTGCCAGCGCTCCGAGGTGTAGCGATGCAGTCCGCGGTCACGCCCCCGTCCATGCTCCTTAGGTGCAAAGAGCATGAAGCGCATGTGGAGCCTCAGGAAAGGCGCGGCCGGGCTGGCTGCACCCCTGGGGACTACAAGAGCGCGAGGACGACCGGGAAGGCATGCCATGAGTGGTGGCTGGGTGCCTGATCTGTGCTCCCCTGCTCCCCCTGCAGGTGGCGTTTGCGGAGGGCGTGGACGAGCTCGCCGGCCGGCTGCGCTTCTTCCTGGCGGACGAGCGGCAGCGGCGGCAGCGCGTGGCGCGCGCGGCCGCGCACGCGCGCGCCACGCACGACCTGGCCCGGATACTGAGCCCGCTGTGGCTGGGGCGGGCCATACGGCCGCCGCTGGCGCGCAGGCCAAGCTGAGCCGTGCGTGCCCATCCAGCCAGGCTTGGCTGCTGCAAGTGCCGCACTGTTGCGGCCCGTGCAACACAGGCCATGCCGCCACCACTGGCGCGAAGGCACAGGCTGCGCAGTGTGCCAACAAGCTTGGCTGCTGCGGCGGTGCACTCGCAGGCCTGTGTGCGGGCGAGCTGCACGGCCGCCGCGGACGCACCGCCAACATGTTTTATTATGCGTTGTGTGTTTGCTGGCGCGGCCGCCGTGGAACCCTTGTGCAGTGTGGCAGTGTCAGTGCCCCAGCACACCCGGCTTGTGCGCACAACCCCACGGCGGCTGCTGCAGCTGAGAACCTGGGCCCTCCTCCTGATCATGTGCGAGCGGGCTTGCCTGCTACAGTGCTGTATCCGTATCTGCCTGTATGCCAGAAGCCCTGTAAGGTCCTAGAGATGTAGACAGCTGGGTCGCTGCTGCAAGCATTGGCTGAGACCAGTGCGGGCCGCCGGCCATTCTTCAGCTGTCGATTAAAGATTTGAAAAACCAGCGCAGTGAGTCATCTCGTTCGGTGAACCAACCTGCGACGCATCAACTTTCCTCGGAAGTACCGCCGTGTGATTCCGTTAAGCTTGCCACACTTGGGTGTGCGGGGTGTGCAGCGGCGGCAATACCAAGGCTGGTGAAGTTCCTCAGGCTGGGCGCGATGCTGAGAGCCGCGCTGGCGCTTGCGCTGGTGCTGGCTGCGTCCGCGGAGCTGATCACCCTGCACAGCCAGGCACGGGCTGGGCCGCGCATCTAGGGCTTGATGCGCATTTTCACGCCCGCGCTGACACGCGTGATGGTGCCGTGCCGGCCTGCGTGGCAGCACCGGCACTGCAAAGCGCGGTTCCCTGGGTCTCCCAGTAGGTGCTGTGGTGGCAACAGAGTCGAAGGTGCGCGCACGTGCTTTCTCAGTGCAGGTCGCCGGGATGAACGAGGCCGCCAGAGCTTTGATAAAGAAAAAAGCTGCTGTGGCAGCTGGGCGCGCAGCAGCAAAGCGCAGCAATGGTGCAGCACTGCTGCGCTGCACGGAAAGCTCTGTCATGGCGGCCGCCTCCTCTCCTCGGGCGCTTGACAGTGGTAAAGTGTCACCTGTGCGCTCGTGCCTGATGGCTGCGAAAGCGTCTTGGGTGTGGTGTCCGGGGAGTCGTGGCGGCGCGCTGATCACGCACCCTGCTGACAACGTGTTGCGTGTTGCCTGCCCCAGCTGCCGGCTTCTCAAGCGGTAGTGTGCGGCGCCGCGCCTTCCATCTGGGCTGGGTTCACCAGGGAGTCACGCCACGCGCTCGCACTGACACCATGCTGAGCGCAGGCGTGTGCCTGCAGCCAATGACCGTCAGTAGCGGCTGCATACAGCATGGTTCCTTTGGTCAGGGAGGCTTGCACGTCACGGCGTTGAGTACCTGTGACCCCAGGACAGGCGCGCCGCGCACCTCCGGGCGCCGCGCTCAGGCTGCGGCGCGCCGCGCGCAGGACACCGAGCGCCCCAGCGGCGGCGCGCAGCACCGCACCTTCTTCCTGTTCGGGCCGGCCGGCGCGCAGCCGCGCGCGGCCGGCTTCGTCTCGCGCCTGGAGCTGCGGCCCGCGCTCGCACTGCGCCCGGTGGCCGGCCTGGAGCAGCTGCTGGGGCCGCGCTTCTACGTGAACGCGGGCGGCCTGGACGCGCGGCTGGCGCCAGTGCCGTCCCTCGGCGGCCTGTTCAGCTCTGTCAGCGAGCGCCGCGAGGCCGAGCGCCAGACGAGCTGGTGCGCCGCCGCGCGCCCGCGCGTGGCAGGGGGGCGCAGGGGAGCGCGCTGGCAGCGAGCCGGCCCGCGCGCGTCACGGGCTGCTATGCTGCCATTTCCATTTCTTTTAGAGCGGACATTACAGTGATAGGTAGAAGCTAAAGCCATAGCTTGTCACTGTTCCGGGCCCACGGTGCGCGTGGCATCCTGGGCTGGCAGCGGCGTCAGCCGACCCGCCTTTCGCGGCCCGCTCGCTGCGGCGGCTGAAATCGCAACCGGGCATGCTGCTGGGCGGCGTTTATCTGTTCTGACCGGCCGGCGACTCGATGTATCACACCCTGTGACCACCGCTGTCAACTGCCCCCCGTGCGGCAGTGCTGCACGCCGCTGCATCCTTAAGACGTTGACGAGCAGCTGGTCGGCAGCGCTGCATGCCGCCGCATCCCTTGTGTGCTGATGAACAGCTAATTGGCCGGGCGCGGCGCTGAGCCTGGGCGCTGTGCCGTCACCTGGGCGCTGACGAGCAGCCGGGCGCGGTGAGCGCGCAGGCTGGAGGAGCAGCTGGACGTGCTGGAGGGCTTCCAGGCCGCGTTCCTGGCCGCGCGGCCGGCCGGGCACCGCTGCGGCGGCGGCGCGGCGCGCGCGGCCGCCGCGCGCGACGACCTGCCGGCCATGATCTCGTACCTGGCCTCCGCGCGCTTCGGGCCCGCGCTGCTCAGCACCTACGCGCGGCAGGCGCGCCGGCCCCACCGCGCGCACCGTGGCCGTCGCCGCGCCAAAGAAGGGCCATTGCCGGGCCGCGGCAGCCCGGCTTGGTGAGCCGCTCGATGCGGCTGGCCGGCGGCGGGGCACCTTGCGCTTGCGCGCTGCTGCCCCCGCGCCCTGCTCAACATGCACATGGGGCGAGACCGCATGCACCTTGGTAGTCGGCAAGCACGGGGCTGCGTATATAATACTAGGGTGCTGCAGCGGCCAGCCGCGGACGGCTCTGCATGCGTGCAGTGGCGTGCAGGCGCTGGTCGTGCACGCCTGTGGCAGGCTATCATGGAGCTGGCATGCCGAAGGAGGCCGATGCCTGACATTTGCCGAAGCATGTCTGCTTGGCGATGACGCAGCACGGGCCGTGCGGCGCGGGCAGGCGCAGGAGTTTGACGACGATGAGGACGAGGAGGGCGACGACGGGGAATATGAGGGCGACGACAGCGAGGACGAGGGCGACGACGGTGAGGAGGTGCAGCTCATGTACGAGGAGGAGGCCGACGACGCGGGGCCCATCGAGGGTGCCTGGGGCGGCGAGTTCGTCGAGGACGGCGACGTCGGCGAGGCGCGCGCAGCGCTCCTAGGGGTGTCTCAGGGTTGCTGGTGTACTGACGCAAAGGGCAGCAGCGAGCGTGGGGATGGCGACACATGACACTGGCGTGGAGCCAGACAAGGGATGCGCCCCCTATATGAGAATGACATGCAAGCTCTCAGCCCTGCAGCGCTCTCGTGCCGCAAAGGCGCACGCTGGACGACGCGTGCGCTTGCGCCTCGTAAAGGCATGTGGCGGCGTACTTTGTCTGGGGAACCATCTACGCATTGCACAGGCATTTTCCTGCGTCCTGGGCACATGCCGCTGCGAGGTCTGGTCAAGCTGCGGCTGCGGCGTTGCGCTGCGCCTGAGCAGGCCTGGGCCGAGCTGACGCGCTGCGGCTGAGCGCGCCTGGCGGCCGTGCAGGCGGAGGAGGCGCTGGGCGCGCCGCAGACGGGCCTGTTCTTCATGGCGCGCGCGACGGCCGCGGCGCCCGACGCGCGCCGCGCGACCTGGGTTGCCCCGGGCGCCGGCGGCCCGGTCAACTGGTCCCTGTGGGTGCGCCCCGGTCCGCCCGTGCCGCGCAGCAGAGCAGCTCGCGCCCGGCCTCTGTGAACGCGCCGGGCGCGTCTGCATGAGGGGACGCGCAAGCATGCAGCGCTGGTCCATGCCTGTGGCTGCTTCATCGCCCGGCGCGCCGAGGTGCACTGCTGGCAGGTGCGCTGCACAGCCGCGGGCCGTCTGCACCCCGGACACCCGCAAGCCCGTCCGCCGCGCAGCTGGTGCCCACCAGTACGCTCAGTGATTCGGTCGCAACCGGACCGCGCGCCCGTCACACGCAGCAGCGCCGCTGTCGCCTCGCTCTGCTGCGGGCCTGACGCCCACGGCCGTGCCGCGCGCAGCTGGACGACGACACGCCCAACTATGGGCTGGCCGTGTTCCTGTCGCTGGCGGCGGCGTGCGCGGCCGTCTGGGCCTCGCTCGCCGGCCAGCTCGCGAGGGGCATGCTGCGCGCGCCGGGCCCGCCGCCCGCGCCCAAGGGCGGCGGCGGCTGGACGGCGCCGCTCAAGGTGCCGCCCGTCGCTTGCAGCAGCCTGGCAAACCTCTGTCTCAGGTCCAGCGGCTACCTGATGGGCTCAGAAGTGCAGCGGGCAGCTGCGAGTGCTCGGCAGCCCAGTAGGGAGGTCCTGGCAGCAGGGGGCCGGGTGTGTCGCTGCCGCAGCTGCCTCATGGCACAGAGCAAGCGAGATGGCCTTGGGTGACTTGTTGGATCGACTGTGCACTGGCCCCTGCGCTCCGGCCGCCGGCGCACCGCGTCCGGGTCGTCGGCGGGTCCCGGGGGCTTGTGGGGGGGCTGTGGGGAGGCTGCGCAGCGCTCACGCGCGAGCGCTTGCGAAGCCGCGCGCGGCAGTCGGCGAGCGTGTGGTGTGCCGGCCGGCAGGCGCCCCTGCTGGAGCCCCTGGCGCAGGAGAAGGCGGCCCTGTACGCCGACACGCCCGCGCTCGTGGGCCGGGAGCTGCCGCGCCAAGCGGAGGTGCGCGCGAGGTCGCCACCACGATGTTCAGGGTTGTGCTGGCGCCGCGCGAGCATGGCAAGCTGTCTGCTGAGGCGACAGACATGTTACGCGCATGCCACGCGTGCTTGGGGTGCGAGCGCATCGGCCTGTCGCCAGGCTAGCTGCCGCTGGCGCCTGGCTCTTGCTTTGCTGGGCGCCGATGCAGCAGCATGGCCGGGGCGCACCGCAACAATGGGTACGTTGGAGCCTGGCAGAAGGGCGCCGTGCTATAATGTGCACACCTCAGTGCGTGCTCTGTCACCAGCAAGCCTGAGGCAGCCTGACAGCCTGTCTCACACAGGGCTGCTGCGGGGCAGGTGGCCGGCGCGGCAGCATTGGGCCATGCCCCGGTGAAGCAGTATGTTCTGCTCAAGACGGACGCATGATGCGCTATCAGATATATGTTTGTGATATATGTGACGATGTTTACATGCATTGGTGGCTTGACTTTGAGTTTTGTTACAGCGGCTGGTTAGGTATAGGCTTCTGCTGCATATTTGAATCGACGTTGATGTAATCCACACCAATGTATGGAGACCACGTTTACAGCAGCGGAACAAGTGGATGGGCAGGTAGTGAGCAAGTAGTTGTGGTCGGAATGATTCAAATGTACAACGCTTTATAAAAGAAAAGTCCACCTTGTTTTCCGGCCCCTTCGTCGGAGAGAAGAGCTTAAGACTCGGAGCACAGCTTGCAGAGCCGCCTGAGGAGTCCCATCCAAGGCTGTATGCGACGTGCATAAGCCGACTGCTCGTGAGTCGCCTTTTTCGGGGCGCCCACCCGGCGGTGCAGTGCTACGCTGCCGTCCCCAGCCAGTTGCACGGCGGCGCTGGTCCCTGCACACAGCTCCAGCCTGCGCTCCAGCAGGTATGCCGTGGGAGGGCGCTCTGGGACTTGTCCACTGCTGCGCAGCCGCTCCGAGCGGGGTGCGCCCTGGAGCAGTGTCGCACCTGGTGAGGGCTGTCGAGCGTACGCAGGTGGGATTAGCTGAGGTCGTTGGTTGGCAGTTGTCAGATATTCCCGCTCCGACAAGCAAGGCAGGCGCATTGGCGCACACCGGCGCCCTCAAGCGGGGCACACTGGGCCGCTCTTGAGAGGTGACAGGTACCTGTGCCGGGCGCGCCTGTGGGTGCCAGAGGCGCAGCAGAGCAGAGCACCTGCTTAACCGCTCTGCTCCGCCACCACCTGCTTCCGAAAGGCACACTGCAGCCCGCTTCTTATTGAGGCGAGAGGGGAGCCTGCGCTGCGAGCGGCCGTGCTGCCCAACGTGGCACTCCGAGCCGAGCCGCGCAGGCAACACCGGAAGCGGGCGTCGCAGCTGCAACGTGGTGCCGTGCAGGAGCTGCGCACAGCCGGGGCGCGGGCCACGCCGTGCTCCTGCTGCTGAGGGCGCTGGGCGCGGCGCCTGCCTGCCTCCGCTGCAGCCGCACGCGGGTGCCCGAGCCGCTGAGCTGCGCGGCGGGCGCCTGCTGGCGCGGTGCGCTCCTGCAGAGGTGCGCTCCTGCGGCGCTGCATCGTCACGCGCGCCGGACGCACGCCGCAGCCGCGCTCGGTCACCGTCATGGCTGCATGCGTGTGCAGGCCGGCCGGTGCCCTCGCCGCATGACGACGGCGGACGACGGCGCGCTGGCGGCCGCCGCGCGCCATGGCGTCCAGCTGCACGAGCTGATCGGGCGCGGCGAGCACGGCGAGGTGTATCGCGGTGAGCCATCGGCGCCGCGCGCCCCACTGCTCCGCGCATGCCCTGGGCGTGCCTTGCGCCGCAGGTGCTGGCGCGGCCGACGCGCTACACAGGGGCCCTGACGCCCAAGCTGGCTGTGCAGGGCTGTGCTGCAAGCGGGCCTGTGCCATCAAGGTGGGCCGGCATGGCGGCTCAACACCGGGCCAGTCCGAAGACCTGGCTCGCTCGGAGGCCGAGGCGTTCGCTCTGCGCCATCGCAACATCGTGTGCCCCGTCGGCGCTCCCGCTCCCCTGGTCGCCCCGGGCAGGCCCTGTCGGCAGGCTGAGCCCTCGGCGCCTGCGCCTGTGTGCTGGGCGTCCGGGCTGCGAGGCGCTGGCTGCTCGCGGGTCGGCGCCGCGGGCGGAGCGCCCATGCGCGCGCCTCCTCGATATGCGCATGCGCTGGCAGCGACGCCCGGCAGCACAGCGGGCGTGTGTGCGAGCAGCCGGGCGGCCGCATGGGTGGCAGCCGCCGTCGGTGCTGCGCCGACGGATCGCTGCGGTGCAGGTGCGCTGCCATGCTGCATGGGTGGACGTCGAGTATGACGGCAGGCCGGGTTGCGACACCGTCTACGCCAGCTTCGATCACAGGGCCGAGATCGTTGGCAGGCACAGGCTGCTGGTGTTGAGCGTGTACGAGCGCGAGCCGCAGCTGCCGGCACCCGCGTGGGTGCTCCCCTTGAGCCTGGGATGCGCTCGTATGGTGTGCGCGCTAGGCGGCCGCGGCGCGGCTCCAGCGCGGCACGCCTCGGCGTTGGGCCCGACCCTGAGGAGGGATAGAGTTAGGGGACTCTCGGGGGCGCGCGCGCGCTGCGCTCCGCGAGGCTGCAGCCGGCGCATGCCGGAGCAGCGCCCGCGGCGGGTGCTCTGACGCAGGCCCTTGCTGAGGGCGCAGCAACGCGCGCGTCTGCTCGCCTCCCATATGCGGCGCATCTTGAGGCGCTCGGGCCCCGCTGCCACGCTCTGAGCCGAAGCGGTGCCGCCTGCAGGATTGCGTGAACGGGGCCACGTGTCCGCCCGGCTGGCCGCCGCGAGGGGTCGTCCCGCAGCCGCGTGCTTACGGCATTGTGACGGTCCTGGAGAGGCGGCGCGGGAGGTGCGGCGCGGCGCTGAAGCAGGCTCGCGGCCTGGTCGGGCCGGTGCCCGGCGGGAGTGCCGCATGGGGCGCGCTGCACTGGGGGGGCCCGACGGGGTCGGCCACCCGCATGCCCGGCGCCGTGGTGGAGTCTGCCAGCCACTGGCGCGACGAGGTCGGCTGGTGGCGCGAGGGCGCGGCCTCGCCGGGCGGGCCCGCGGGGCCTGCGCGCGCCGCGGCCGGCGAGCGGGGTGCGCGCGGGAGCGGCCCCGCGCCGGGGCCAGCGCCCGGCCTGCCGCCAGTTGCAGAGCTGGACCGGGAGCTGGGGTTCCGGAGCATCGTCGCCATGGAGCTCTGCGAGGCCGGTGCGCGCGCGCGGGCAGGCATGCTTGGCAGCGCTGCACCGCCTGCGACAGGCTGGGCGCGGCTGTGAAGGGGCCTGCGAGCATGGCGAGACGGTGAGGGCGCGCGGGGGAGGTGGGCACGCGCGCCCGCGGCCGAGTGCGCGGCCAGGTCCGCAGGCGCGCGTCGATGCCGGACACAGGGCACCAGGCCCCGGCGCGCGCTCGCGGCCTGACGCACACGCGGCGCGCCCAGGCACCCTGGAGCGGGCGCTGCAGCGCGGGCTGCTGCACACGCGGCGCTCGCGCCGGCCGCGCCTGCTGCTTGTTGTTGTGCTGGCGCTGGACATTGCCAGGGCGCTGGCATACCTGCACACGCCCAACGGCCTGGTGCGCCCCCGCCCGCGGACGCCGGCCGAGCACGCGCAGGCCTGCAGCGCCGGCAGGCGGCGCGAGGGCCCTGGCCCGCCGCTGGCCTCCCTGCCGCGCGCGGGGCGGCCCGAGCGCAGGGCGCCGCAGCGCGGGCGCGTCGCTGCGCATGCACTGCAGCAAGGCGCCCGGCCCGCACCGCCGAGGGCCGGCGAGCCGGCGTCTGGCGGGGACTGCGTGCGGCGACCGCGCCCGGCCGCCCACGCCGGGCGCGGGAGAGGGCGCAGGCCGGCGGCGCCTGAGCGTGCAGCCGAGGCGGCCGCGCAGGTGCACGGCGACATCGCGTCCAGCAACGTGCTGCTCACGAGGCGGGGCGCCTTCGGTGCGCTGGGCGCGGGCCGGCTGCGGGCCAAGGCGCGCGCCCCGCAGCATGCAGCGCCCTGCGGGCAGCGCTTTTCCCTGCCTGCCGGGCGGCTCCGCAGGCCGCGGCGCGGAGCCCGCGCACCGAGGGTGTCCCGCATGCAGCCGCACGCCTGCGGCGTGGCCGCGTGTTTGCGCGCGCGGCCGGGGCGCCCCCCCGCCTGCGGCCGCGCTCAGCCCTGCGTACTCCTGCGACGCGGCGCACTGGCCCGCCCGGGGCGGCTGCGGCGGCGCCCGCAGGGCCCCGCGCAGCAGGCTGGCGCGCGAGGCCTGCTGCGCGCTCACGCGCCCGCCGCGCGCCCCCGCTCGCAGGTGGCCAATTTTGGATGCGCTCAGAGGGCCGTGGCCACGCGCACCATCGTCGAGCCGGGCCGGCGCGGCGCGCTCGCGTACCAGGCGCCAGAGGTGCTGGAGCGCGGCGTGCTGACCCCGGCCGCGGACTGCTACGCGTTCGGCGTGCTGCTGTGGGAGATGCTGGCGGCGCAGGCGCGCCCGGACGGCCGGGGCGCCTGCCTCGGCTCGCCACATGCTCCGCTGTGGCGGGGCCGTCCGGCGCCGGGCGCGCGGCCGCAGCGAAGGCGGTGCTGCTCGGCGCCCGAAGGGCGTAGGTTCAAAGTCGGATGCTGCGCTCGGGCAGGCCGCTGCGGCACACGCAGGCCGGCGGCGGCTGTGCGCTGAGGCCGCGTCGGGGTACGAGCCGCGCTGCCTGGCGCGCAGGCGTGCAGGGCCGACGGGCGTGGCTGGGCGCACTGGTGCTGGCCTTGCAGACGCACCAGCTCACTGGCAGGGACCGCCTGGGGGGAGAGCGCTGCACGGCTGCCGCTGACTGCCTGCGGCCCGAGCAAGGGAGCCGCGGAGACCACGGTCGCTGGCTGCTGGCAGGCAAGCAGGAGGGCCTCGGCGATGACGTGTCTGGTGCGGCGCGCGGCGTAGGCGCCGTACGCGGGCCGGAGCGCGGGCGATGTGCGGCTGCGCAAGCAGCTGGCCGGGGCCGGCCTGACGCCGCCTGCCGCGTGCCCGCCCGTGCTGGCCGCGCTGCTGGATGCCTGCCTGGCCGTGGAGCCGGCGCGGCGGCCGCCCGCGAGCAAGATCGTGGCCGAGCTGCGCGGCGGGCTCAGGCGCACCTGCCTGCGCTGGGCGCGTCTGCCTGCTGCGTCGCCCGTCGTCGCGACTGCGCTTCACCTGGCAGCGCGGGCGCGCCTCGCCGATGGCCCGCCCGCGCTGAGTGGCCCATTTGTGCCGTCGGCCGGCTTCGTGGGCGCGCGCGCCGGCTACGTGTTCAAGATGGGCGGCGAGGGCCTGGGCTACTACCAGGACGCGCCCGCATCCGCGCAGCCCGCCGTTGCGCCCTGGTGGCCGCTGCCGCACCCCGAGGACGCAGGCTGCAGTTTCTGAGGGAGCGCGCGCATCCTGCCGCCCAGGGGCCCCAGGCGCCGTTGCTGTGCATGTTGAGCATGCATGCTGGCAGGGGTGTGGCGCGGCTGCGGGGCGGCATGGCGGGCATGCGCTGTGGGCGAGCGCGCCGGGCACCGGGTGCATGCTTGAACATAAGGCCATGAGCGTGCGGAACGCTGCCTAGTACTTGTGGATTCCTCTGCAAGCCGGCCGCGCTGGTTGCCGCGTAGTCCATGGCCTTGCGCTGCCTGCACCCCCTGTTCAGTACGCCGCGGGGCTGTCTCCCGAGGATGCCTGGCGGTGGCGCCCTGACTCCGGTCGTGCGGCGACACCCATGCACATGCAGGCCCGCGAGGGGGCAAGCAGACCCTGGATGCAGTGTCCGATGGAGTGCACGCTGCCCTGCGTGTCAGGTCGGCTGGCTAGGGTGCAACAATCAGGTGGTTGGAGCGAGCACGCGGGGCGCCTGTGGGGTTGCTTGCTTCATCCAGGCATGCCTGGCACACCCGGCTGCCTGCATGCCTCGCATGGCGCCTGCTTGCCGGACATAGCCTTGGATGTTATGCCTAAGGGCCTTAGAACCGTCGCCACACGCCAGGCTTGCCTGAATACCCCTGGAGCAGCCCTAGAAATAAATGTTAACATTTACAATCTCTCCGAACTCCTGCACACATGCACTTCTACCTGCTGCACCTGTCCACTGGTCTGGGAAGTCATGACCAAGGCTTTCTGCAGCTCTCTCGAGCTGTTTTCGCTTACTGCGTGGCTTTCTGCTCCATCTGCACCTTGTGCAGCAAGTTGCGGAGCGGCAGGACGCGAAGAGCCGTGCCTGCGGCCAGTACAAAATGCTGATCTTGCACGACAGGGCGCAGTCAGCGCTCCTGAAGCATTACATAATCACGCTGCACAGCGGTCTGAACGTGGTAGCAGATCAGCGGTGCTTCAAAGCGAGCGCTTTGGTTGTTGGATTGGTTGTTTGGTTGTTTTGGAGGCCGTGGTGACCTGCGCACGGCCACTGATCTGCATCATCGTTGGCACCGCTGCTCTGCACCGTGGTCATGTCCTGGTTCAGGAGTGCAGCCTGGCATGCAAGATCAGGATCTCGTACTTGCTACTGGCGCGACTCCTCGCGTCTCGCCGCTCCACTCGCTTTGGTGACTTTCAACAGAGTGCGCAGCTCACCCCGTGGTGAGCTGTGCATCATATTGTCCGGCTCCAGCCAGGCCAGCATGGGTGCACTAGCTGTGCATGCTGCGGGTGCTGCTGCCTGTGAGCTCTGCAGGCTCAGGTTTACGTCATATTGCCAAGCTGGACCTGGCATGGCTGTGCACGCTGTGCTGTTGCTCCTTGCTTGTGAGCTCCGCAGGCTCTTGCATGCACAGGAAGCTTCACTGACAGTGCCTCGCCCCCGCGCAGAAGCTCACCACAGTCGGCGGAACGCTGGACAAGCTGCACAACGCCGAGCACACAATGATATACCAAACCATCGGCTGGCTTTTCAAGGCGAGGCAGGCGGCCGAGCAGGACGCCTGCCTCAGCAAGGCGCTGCAATGCACACAGAAGGCCTTGAAGAGAAGCCAGAAGGCTACAAGAAGCTGCTTGCCCAGCATGAGGAGGTGCATGCGATCAACGCAATGGCGAAGCTCCTGGCAAAGGGGCTCGCAGAGGCGCTTGCGCGGCCGTTTGCCTCCTCTGCGAGGCGCTTCGCCTTTGCGTTTATGGCATGCACCTCCTCATGCTGGGCAAGCAGCTTCTTGTAGCCCTCTGGGAGCTCCTTGAGCGCCTTCTGTGTGTTGCGCAGCGCCTTGTTCAGGTTCGCGGTTTGCTCAGCCTCCTGCCTCGCCTTGATGAGCCAGCCGATGGTTCGGTAGACCACGGTGTGCTCTGCGTTGTTGAGCGTGTCTAGCGTCCCGCGGACGGCGGTGAGCTTCTTCGCAGGGGCGTGGCACCGTCAGTGAAGCTTGCATGAAGGCCTCCTGTGTGCGTTGCAGGCCTTGATGAGGCAGGCGGCTTGCGCAGTGCACATAGTTACCAGGCAGGCAAAAGGCCTCCCGAAATGCTATTGCATGGGCCACAGCAAGGCATCAAGGGCTGTGTGTTCACCTGCGCACTTGTGAACTGGGGGTATCAGCCACAACTATGAACTGAGTGAGGTGCAAGGGCGGTGTGAGTGAGATGCAAGGGCAGACCCGCCCTTGCACGTCGTTCAGTACATCACAGTGGTTCAAAGTCCTGTCACAAGGGCGTAGACAAGTGCACAGCCATTGATGCCTTACTGTATTTTGCCCGCCACTGCCACTGTGGCAGTGCCACAACATCTTTGCGTGCTGCCTTATGTTTCTTGGCAAGTATGGACAGGGCATGCACGACTGAGTGAGTGTAACATCATGTCTACCACATGTAAAAAGTACAAAAAATATATAATGCTGTTTACAACTTTCTTACAGTCTGTGCTACTCTTTCATACTGCATCATATTGAGTTGTTTGCAACGTGAGACACCGCCGCAGGCATGCGCTTTGTTAGGAAGGGCATGCACAGCAAAGTATCACTGCCACAACGCTTCCCACTCGTATATGCCCGCAACTACACACACAAAGATATATATGCTTAAGTTTGGGTTAGGAACGCGTGCAATATCGTGTCCGAGCTGCGCGCGTCGGTCAGGGGCACCTGCCTGCGCTGGGCGCGGCCTGGGCTCCGCTGGGCGCGTCTGCCTGCTGCGTCGCCCGTCGTCGCGACGGGGCTCCAGCTGGCAGCGCAGGTGCCCCAGGGGCCGTTGCTGTGCACGTTGAGCATACACGCTGGCAGGGGTGTGGCGCGGCTGCGGGGCTGCATGGCGTGCATGTGCTGTGGGCGACCGAGCCGAACACCAGGCGCATGGTTGAACACATGGTCACAAGGGCGCACGTCGAGCGTGCAGTGCGCGGAAGCTGGCAGGGGTGTGGCGCGGCTGTGGGGCTGCATGGCGGGCATTTGCTGTGGGAAGCGCGCCGGGCACCAGGTCCATGGTTGAACAGAAGGTCATATGCGTGGTGGGGCATGCGGCCTTTGCATCTGTGGCTGGTCTGCAAGTTGGCCGCGCTGGTGGCCGGCGCAGGCCATGGCCTTGCGCTGCCTGCACCCTCTTGATCAGTGAGCGTCGCGGCGCTGTCTCCCAAGGATGCCTAGCGGTGGCGTTCTGACTCGGGACGTACGGCAACATCCATGCACATGCAGGCCCGTGAGGGGCAAGCAGACCCTGGATGCACTGTCCGATGGAGTGCATGCTGCCCTGCACCTGGATGCTGTCAGATTGGCTGGCTGGGGTGCAGTATTGAGGTGGTTGGAGCGAGCACGCGGGACGCCTGCGGACTTGCTTGCTTCAGGTATGCCTGGCGCACCCGGCTGCCTGTCCGCCCGCATGCCTTGCCTGGCGCCTGCTTGCCGGACACCGCGCCTCGGTGTTGATGCCCGAGGGTCTAAACCATGGCCGTGTCGATGAGAATCGCCATACAATGCAGGATACCCCTGGAGAAGCCCTAGCATAAGTGTTGACATGCATGCACCAAACCTGTCAGACTCCAACTTCCTGCACTCCTGCACATCTGCCTCCTGCACCAGTCGCTACCTAGTCTGACACATCATGGCCGTGGCAGACGCGCAGCTCTCGCAAACCGTTGCCCTGCTAACCGCGACCTTCTGTTACATCTGTCGCCAAGTGCTGCGAGTCTTCGCACGGCGGGATGCCTTCCATAGTGCGGCGACAATTTCAAGGAGCAGATAGTGACAGCAAGGCACCTGACAGCTCTGCTGGAGCAGGGTATCGCTATCCAGCACGAAGGTCCGCTGGACGAGGACGATGACCACTGCATGGGAGAGCTGGCCGCACTCGTCAGGAAGGGCAAGGTGAGCTGCGCGCCGTGTTGTCCGGCTCCAGCTGAGGCCAGTATGGGTGCACTAGCTGTGGGTTGCTGCTCGTGAGCTCTGTAGGCGCTGGTGGTGTCATATTGCCAAGCTGGACCTGGTGTGGCTGTGCGCGCTGCTGCAATTGCTGCTTGTGACATCGGCAAGAGTGAGCTCAGCAGGCTCTGGTTGCTTTGATGATGCCATACTGGCTTTGCTGTGCATGCTGCGAGTGCTGCTGCTTGTGAGCTCTGCAGGCTTCGGTTGGCTGCTGGGGTTGCTGCTTGTGGCTCAGCAGGCTCGGATTGTTTTCATGTTGCCATACCGGCTTTGCTGTGCATGCTGCGGGTGATGCTGCTTGTGAGCTCTGCAGGATCTGGTTGGCAGCTGGGTTTGCAGCTTGTGAGCTCAGCAGGCTCGGGTTGTATTATGTTGCCATACCGGCTTTGCTGTGCATGCTAAGGGTGATGCTGCTTGTGAGCTCTGCAGGATCTGGTCAGTGTCATTTTGCCAAGCTGGACCTGGCGTGGCTGTGCACGCTGCTGGGGTTGCTGCTTGTGAACTCAGCAAGCTTGTGAGCTCAGCAGGCTGTGGTTGTTCTCATGTTGCCATGCTGGCTTTGCTGTGCATGATGCGGGTGCTGCTGGCATGTGACTCTGCAGGCTCTGGTTGCATGCAACCTTCACTGACAGTGCTTCGCACCTGCGCAGGAGCTCACTCGGGACGGTGGCCGCCTCGACAAGCTCCACAAATACGAGCACACGCCGTGGTACACCACCATCGGCTGGCTCCTGCATCCGAAGCAGGCGGCCGAGGAGGCCGCCTGCCTCATCGAGACGCTGCAGGCAACCATCGACGCAGTGATGGAGCAGCCCGGAGGTGGTAGCCAGGTGATGCAGCACATGCGCCGCCTGCTTGAGGCTGCGGAGCTGGCCAGGGGCGGCGCGGCTGACCCCGAGCAGGGTCCCCCTTGCCGTGTGTTTGCTGCCTGCTGAACCCACATAGCCAGAACATCAGCAGCTGTTTGCCGTGCGAGTCTGCATGTTTTTTGCGCAGTCAATGCAGCACTCTACTCCCCCTGCCAGGCTTCTGTGTGCCTCCCTACGCTTCCTTCAAAGCATAGGGCGTACTTCCAACTACTTCCTGTTTAAGACTCACCGCTTCAAGTACATTCGACTCGAAGGAATCCTACTGCATTACAAAGTTTGCAGGAGTAGGTCCCTCTACGCTACGCTGCATATTAGCCAGATGTAAAAGCACTAGTACATCCAACGCTTACAAAGTTTGCAGGAGTAGGTCCCTCTACGCTACGCTGCATATTAGCCAGATGTAAAAGCACTAATACATCCAACGCTGTTTTACAAAAGTACTTACAGCCTTATGCTAGAGATTCATACTACATCACATCGTGTTGCTTCATGCGACACTGCCAGCATGCGACACCGCCAAAGGCATGCGCTATGTCAGGAAGGGCAACACACAGTAAACCATCACTGCCACAAAATTTTTCAGTCGATGCATGCCCACAACCACACACTCATTAAAGGGTCGCTGCACTGCAGGGGACTGTCGGCATGCTGGAACACAACGTCACGTTAGCCACACCAGCGGCTGCCATGCTGATCCTCACCGCGCACTGCACTCTTGCAGCACACAGTTGACTTGCACACAAAACACAGGTCACGAAGCCCCGGTGTCACAACCACATCAAACCCCACACTCACGCCATGCCGGCGCCAGTCAGCACATGCGTCTCAGACTTGGACGACTCCACCTCGCTGCGCAGCTCGGCGCCAAAGCCCGCGTCAGCCTTGGACCAGATGTCGTACCACTTCTCGCGGATGATGTCATTGCACTTCGGCTCGCTCATCCAGGAGACCAGGTGCTTCATGAAGCGGCCCTTCCTGCACATGCCAGCACAACTGATCACGCCAGGGCTCAACACTGGACTCACGGAATAATGTCATCAAGCCATTCTGCACGCAAGCCACACACATATGCAACCGTACACCCACTACGCTGGACAGAAAGTGTGTCACTTGACAGTGCATACAGGCCGTAGGAGCGAGTCCAGAGCACAATATGCGCGCTTAAGTGCCAAAAGCACAACACAGTGAAGACACAGCCATTCAGATGTTGCAGTCGCAGCGTTACTCAGCCTGCCTGGCATGAACCAACTTGCCCACACAAGGCACACACGGACGCTGGCCACGCCGCCAAGGCTGGTGGCAGCCCGGCAGCACGCGAGCCCAGGGGCCGCACCTGCCCTCGTCCATCTGGCGGATGCGCTCGCCGGCCTGGAAGAAGTCGCCGATGCCGCCCTCCACTGGCGGCAGGTCCTCCTTCGTGGGCACGCCCATGATGGGCTGCATGCTGCTCGTGAAGCGGTCGCTCTCCACCTCCTCCGTGTGCTCCACGTTGGACGGCCAGTAGTTGACCTGGCGCCGTACGCCCCCTTGTCTATGGCCAGGGCATATAAAGTAGTACGCACCATGATACGATCTCCGTCTCATCAGTGTCTCGTCAACATGCTCCATTTTAGAGTTAAACAGAACCCACGACCTTGCTTAGCGGCACACGCACAATACCACCCAGTCCGAGCATGTGCACTTGAGGGCTGCGATTTGCAACAACAGCCTACAGTCTGATACATGCGGACCATCAGCTCTATTTGCAGCATTCAGCACTCAGTCGCAGCACTCAGCACTCAGTCGCATGGTGTCGGGGCGCACCTCCTCGTCGCGGGCGGTCATCTGCATGGCGCCGTCGTGCATGTTGTTGTGGTAAGGGCACTTGGGCTGGTTGATCGGCAGCTGCTGGTAGTTCACCTGCAGTGAACAGCGTACGCCTCTCATCAGCATCCGCAACACAAGGCCACGCATCCTCCACTGAAAGAACAGGTGGACAATGCATGACACCCAAGCCAACACAGGAGAGCAGAACTCTCCATGGCTGAATTGCAAGGGAGCTGCAGCGCACCCCAATCCGGTACCGCTGCGTGTCGGCGTACGCATGGACGCGCGTCTGCAGCACCGGGTCATTGCTGGCAGCAATGCCGGGCGGGAACAGCCCCGGGTCGAACGCGATCGACTCAGCCTGTGCGCATGCAGCAGTCCATACATTACATTGGAGCGCAATCGGAGCGCAGCACTTCGGCAGGCTGGCAGCCAACCAGGATGCATGCAGCGGTTGAACAGCACCTTACCTCAATTAATGCAGAGTGCGCCTCCATACCCAGAGGCTGCAATAGTAGCGAGCATAGCATGACACAGGCAGGGGCAGCACCTCATTGTGGAAGTTCTTTATGTTCTCGTTCAGCGTCATCTTGCCGAGCGGCGTCCACGGCACGACGGCCTCAGGCCACTCCTGCGCGGGGTACATACACCGACATCAAGGCTACTGCTGGCAAACCCTGACATTGACCCAAAACAGCTTTTCTGGTACCACCTGTAGACACAGTCACACCATAAAGCAGGATGGCACAAGACGCTCCTTCTGACGATCACAAACGCCCGCATTACTGCATTCTGCCTCATCCTCTGCCTTCCTGCTGCATTCTTGCTCAAACCAACAGAGGCTGCTCCAGTAAAGGTAAGCACGCGCCTTGGTGTCGTCCAGCGGGTCAAAGCCCAGCTTCTCGATAGACCCCTCCACGTCCAGGATCTGCGCATCGCATGCACAGCAGGAGTCAGGCATTCCGCTCTTGCCAGGTCTGCCGATCTGCCATATCGCATCAGGGCGCAGTCCACGCGTACCAGCCTGTCCTGCAAACCCCGCAAACCCCAGGACGAGCAAACGCATGGGTCGGCATGCACGCCCTGAAGAGTGAACACGCATGCACGCAGGGAGCATGACATGCGCAAAGCGCTACAGCTTGACAATTGTGGGGTAAGCACTGGGTAAGTACAGCGCCACAGCTTATTCTTCCAGGGTAAAGTACAGCGCCACGGATTACTAAGGCGGGATAAGTACAGCTGCAGCCGTACCTGCGCCGCATACTCCCACTCCGGGAAGTCGCCCCTGTCGATGGCATTGTACAGGTCGTGCGTGGCGTGGCTGTGGCGCATGTTGTCCTTGCCTACCTCCAGCGCCTCCTCATCCGTGAGGTACTTGGCGCCTGCACGGTGGCAGGTGCGGCAATGCGTCAAACCACCGCCCCACAGCCAACACACAACGTGCATGCCTGCACAAGCAGCTTGTGCGGCAGGTGCGGCAGCACCTTTGACACAGTATCTTACCAAGGTATACTGATAAGATACTGAACAGCAATATAAAAAACGCAGGTGCCTCTGCAAAATGCGCGACATAAAGTGCACATGCAAGCAGCAGGATGAAAGCAGCAAGGATGAAAATGGTCCACAGCATACCCGCACTTTGACCAAACCACTGATGCACCAATGCCACAAGAGCGCTGTCAGAGCCCGACCACCGCGCGGACGCACCCAGGGTCGGCAGCCAGCGCATCTTGAAGTAGCGCTCCACGCCCTCAGCGTTGATGAACAGGTATGTGTTCACGCTGTGGCCCTCCAGGTGGCGCCAGTCCTGGGGGATGCCAACATCGTCCAGCAGCCAGGTCAGCTGCGCGCAAACGACAGCGTCAACTTCAGCACACCCCGCTGCTCTAGGGTATGTAAACACCGTTTGCTTAGCACGCGCTCTGTCAACCGCCACACACACCCAACCAAGGGCCAGACTCAAAGCAGACTCAATGTAAAACACATCTCATTACATGTCACTTATTGCTTGAAACTCGTTACCGGCGTTTCAGCATCACGTGCTTTCAAACAGCTTGCCTCTCAAACAGCAGGGGCTGGGGACTCGCCATAGAGCAGCTCTCAGGCTTGGACGACAGGAAGTCCAGGATGCGCCAGCCCTCCTGGATGTGCGTCTTGGGGTTGGGCCGCAGCGCGTGCACCAAGTCCGGGAACTGGTACCCATCCCTGCGCAGCGCCCAAATGCACTCAGCACTCGCTCTGAGCAGCTCTTGCCACAAGCACAGGCGAAGCAATGTGCACCTGTTTACAGTCCTCTCTATGACAAGCCTCTCTGGCAAGAGCGCATGCTATTTTGTCAGACAGCACGCGCATGATGAGCAGCTAGCAGCTGTAAACCACGCGCAGCCCACCGGATGAAGAAGATCGGGATGTTGTTGCCAACCTGCGCGCGAACACGCACGGTGTCATCCAAACCAAAGCTGTCCCCTTCAAGCCGTAAAGGCACATCTGCAGTGGTGTCTCATTGGCAGAGCTAGCAACACAGCGCAGTACAACCAGCGCCGCACCATGTCAAAGTTCCCCTCCTTGGTGTAGAACTTGACGGAGAAGCCGCGCACGTCACGCAGGCTCTCGGGCGACCTGCAGTGCAACACCACTTGTGAGCGCACCAGCAAGACAACCCATTGAATAGCCAAAAGTGCCCAAGATCCCACGACATTACCCAGGTGACACAACGCCTGGTCTCGCAACCTGCACACATGATATGCAGCAGAGACAGGCGTGAGCTCTGGCAGAAGATATGCGTTTGACATACTGTTCAGTTTGTTCTGCATATACTTGTTCAGGCGCCAAGACGCCCACCATAAAGACAACATAACCCAAAACAAGACGTACCCCTTCTCGTGCGTGACGGTGGACAGCCGAGCTGCAACAGGCGTCTTCTCGCCAGGCTGCAGGAAGTTTGCGCACGTGAACTCGCTCACGTCGTTCGACACCTGGCCAAGCACTTATCTATCACTTGCACACTAAACCACCGATACAGTGTGCAGCACTTATCTCCAAGACATGGTGCAACATATTTGTCGCTCAACTGGCCCCACGTGAGCTGACACCAAGGCAGTACACAGGGTCGACCAAGCAGCCTGGCCGCGCCATGGTCAGGCTGACTGTGCAAGCGGCACAGGGTGACCGCACCTCAAAGTAACCCTTGGCAACCATGCCGCGCGCATGCACGACACGCTCGGGCGTCTTCTCACGGTTGAATTGGCCCATCTTCTCCATGAACGCTGCAAACCCGAAATTCTTACTGTCAGTAGCAAGGTAAGGTGCGAGCAGCCAAGCAAGCCGTTCCCACCAAGCTCATCAACAGGCTTCCACACGTAGCCCGCCATGCGCACCATAGTCCTGGAGGAGCGCCGGGCCTGCGGCACAGGCGCGCAAGTCAGCAAAGTTAGCAGCCTCAGAGCAGCTGAGCAAACAGGATACAGCCTGCAGCGAAAACAGCCAAGTCGCCGCAAGGGAGCGTACCGCGCGGCCCCGCGCGCAGCGTGAAACGGTTGTTTGCAACCGGCGTGCCACCGTTGGTCGTCAGCGTGTTTGTGTTGAACTCGATGTTGGGCGCCATTTTCTGCACACACGCACATGCGTATCAGCCAAAACCCGCTGCCTGGCGGCCCTGCCTGGCGTACAGCTGCTGGTTGACAGCGATATGCTGCACAGCACATACAACTACTTGATGCAAGCCCACGTCCAGATGTGGTGCAACATTGTGTGCACGTCTGCAGACGTACCGTCTTGTCCATGGTCGCGCCGGCAGCGCCCATAGCCTTCTGGGCAAAGTCCTGAACTTTCTGGCCGATGCCGCTGGCCTGCTCGTGGCCCTTTGAAGTGCCGGTCGCGCCGTTGCCGTTTGCCGATGCCATAGCCATCAGCCTAAGGCTCCGTGTGTGCCTGGGACAGAGGACTCGGGTGCCAAAGCACTTTCCGGGCGTTGCTACAAACATGGTGCCGCGTAGCACGAGGTCTGACAAGGTAACCTGTTATGAGTACAGAAAAGTAACTTGTAGTTTAAATCCAGCCTATGTTGGCAGTCTGCAAACAGGCGGCCACGATGGTGGCCATGGCTACCGCTTTCCCTGTACTGCCCTGCGGCTCCATGCAACCACGCTGCAGCCAGCTCACCGGACCTCCTTGGTCTTGCCCTGCCCCAAGGGCCTCAACCAAAGAGCTGCACCCACCCACCACGCTCAAGGTACCGAAAGAGTTGAAATTAGGTCTGCAGGGGCCCATGCCACAGAGCATGCATGGCTTGTGACGTGCGTTTGAAACAGCGCGCATACCTCAGGTGCTTGCATGCATGCATTACCACCAGCGCTGAAGCCCAAGAGTCAAAGCTACGCACTGGCCCCTACTTTACGCAAAGGTGGGTCTCCTGCTCCGCACTGCGCGGGCGCGCCGCATGAAACCTGCATGCGCAGACCAGCGCGGTCCACAACATAAAACCCAGGGACATCAGGCAGCGCACACGCCGTCGCACATGCAATCGTGACTGCGCGCCAACCAAACTCGCTCAGCCAAGCAGACCGCGTCCAACACGACCAAAGGTAACCTCACTGGACGTAACAGCTAACCATGCAACACCTGTTGACAGACACCCAGAAGCGCTGACAGCCAGAACACCTACAACTATCGGCCGTACGATGCACGGCGCGCAGGTCATGCATCGAGGTGTCAGGCGGCCAGGTTGGACTCGACGTAGGCGCGCGCGGCGCCGCGCACGCGCTCCACGCCGGCCGTGTCGCCGTGCGCCTTTTCGTAGTCCAGGTAGCGCCTGAACAGGAACTTCATCTTCTTGGCCGGCAACGCGCTGTGCGTCGCGCGCTCAAAGAGCGCGCGCGCGCGCTCGCGGTCGCCCTGGCCGATCTCCTGCGCGCCACTAGCGAAACTCAGGTCGGGCCAGGCCTAGGGGGCGAAGCAGACTCCATGAAGCGCTGGGCCGTCGGCTGCAGCACGCGGCCGCACATGTGCGCTCAGAGCCTCACGGCGAGCGTGCATGACCATCAGGTGGACATGCGCCTCGCTTGTGCAACCAGTCGGCTGCTTGCGCGGTCGGGGTCTCAGGCTGAAGCGCTGGGCGCACGTCCAAGCTCACTGCGTCCGACCCTGCAAAGTCCCAATCAAGTTGAAGTTCCTTGATCGAGCTGAGGGACTTCGCCAGCCAGGGCGGGCGGCCAGGACGCTGCGCCTGGTCCAGGTGGACGCTCACAGGTCGGTGCATCGAAGTAGGGTTAGGGTTAGGCCAGGGCCGCGCGCCTGGTCCAGGTAGACGCTCCAGAGGTCCGTGCGCTTGGGGTAATTGCGCAGCACGTCCTCGAAGATCGCGCGCCCGCGCTCCGCGCTGCCGATCTTGAACTCCGCCACCGCCGCCGCCGACAGCACCTGGGCGCCCGGCGCAGCGTGTGACGTGCCGTCCGCAGCGCGCAGGCGGCGCTCCTACGAACTCCGCGCCCGAGCGCTTCGGGGTGCACTGGCCCGCGCCGCGCCGCATGCGGCCTGCTGGCGGGGCAGCTGCGAGCCTGCCGCGCAGCATGCGCAGACCGCACCGTGCAAGCTCACCACAAGGTGCGGCTGCGCGGGCTGGCAAAGTGAGCGCCAGCGCAGTGCAGGGTTAGCGTTGGGGCTGCAAGTATCAGACTGTCCTCGGCTTAAGGTTGTCCATGCGGGCACGGATGGCCGCGCTGCACCGTAGAGGCTCGAGTGTCGCTCTCGCAGCAGCCTTAAAACCCGCGCGCCGGAACCCTGGGCCGACGCCCGGGCCCTGGCGCTGCTTGTCACGCGCAAGGCCCGCCCGTGGGGCAGCTGTCGTTCCCATTGACACTGCAGCAGACCGGCGGGGACGCGCAGGGCCGCGCCTTTAGGTGCTTGCGCGTCGGCAGCGCAGCGAGCGCGCGCTCGAGCGCGCGCCGCGCTGCCTCGCCCTCGCCGCGGCGCAGCAGGTAGTCCAGCTGGCGCAGCCAGGCCTTGGCGCTGCCGCCGAACTTGCGGCACAGCGCGCGCAGCGCCTCCGCAGCCAGCTCGTCCTGCAGGGTTTGCACAACCCTGGCGTGCTCAGCGGGGCGGGATCTGAGGCAGGGCGCCATGCGCGCTCGCTTCTGTCTCTCTCTCTCTCTCTGGGCGCAGGCAGTGGACCCACATGCATCACAGCCTAACATCGCTGCAGCCGTGAATGCAGTGCCGAGCACGCTGCACAGCTTGCAGCGCCCGCCCCTGCTCGCCAGCGCGCGCTCCGACAAGCACCGCGGCTCCTGATCTTGTGCCACGGACGAAGTGCGGGGCGGGGGCCGCGAGGGAGGGCGCGCCCGCCCGGTGCGCTCCAGGATGGCCAGCAGCGCGAGGTACAGGCGCTTCTGGTTGACATGCGGCAGCGCGCGACGGAACAGCGCCATCGCCGCCTCGCCCGGCGGCTGCCCGTACAGATTCTCCAGGTTCAGCCAGGCGACCCACACGTTGAACTTCTCGGCCTCCTCCCTGCGCGCGGCCGGGGCCCGTTCCTGACCCTCTCCTGACCCTTGGAGACGCCTCCTCAATACAATTTACTTGCAGAGAAGTGTAACGTATCGGGGGCGTAATGCGATTATTGCCAACTGACCTACAGGGCATCATGCCCATCGCGAGACCTCTGTGCGACAGGCTTACAGTGCATGTGCACGGAGGCGCGCAGCAGCACCATGACCGCTCGCAAGCCATGCTTGCTAACCCTTACCCTGAGATCAGCGGGCCGGGCCGCGCACCGGAAGCCGATGGTGCCGAGCGCGCGCTCGGCCGCGGCGCGCGCCGCGTCCAGCTGGCCCAGCGACACCAGGTGCGCCATGAACTGGATCCACACGTAGCTGCTGTTGGGCGACCCCATCACCTGCGCGGCCGAAAATGCCTCAAGGCATGCGCTTTGACCCTAATCCTAGCCAGAGAACAGTCGCAAAGACGGACGCGCGGCTCCTTCCAGGCCGCGGCCAGGCCTGCAGCCTGTGCTGGTATGCGCTAGGTTGCATTGGACAATTTAGACTGTTGAAGCGACTGTTGAAGGACGCCGTGCACGCCTTCTAACTTGCGTGCACATCTCTATCATTGGGGCACCTGCGCAACGAAAGGGGCAGCGCGGCGCGCGCACCAGCTTCTCAAAGTCGGCGGCGCTCTGCGGCGCGGGCGCGGCCAGCTGGCGCAGCTCGGCCGCGCGCACGCGCGCCTCCTCCTCCGCCTTGGCGCGCCGCCGCTGCCGCTTGGTCGGCGGCGGCGCCGCGCCGGCCTGCCCGCCCGCGTCCTGCTCGGGCGCGGCGGCGCCGGCGCCGCCCCCCGCGTCGCCCTCATCGCCCCAACCCACGCCCGCGAGCGGCTCGAGCGCGCCGGCGGCGCGCGCGGCGGCGCCTGCCCCCGGAGCCGCGGCGCTGCCGGCGGCCCCGGCGCCGCGCGCGCCCAGCAGCCCTGCGGCCGCCGCCGAGCGCTTCTTGCCGGCCGCGGCGCGGCGCGCGTCCCGCGCATCTAGGCCGCCGCCCCCCCCGTCCCCCGCCCGGTG
>JAABUJ010000327.1_pt1 | contig 100818 bp, 66 predicted proteins | sample 5559131 | NCBI WGS metagenome assembly JAABUJ01 (sample SAMN10711875, study PRJNA513366) | rock metagenome | isolation source: Antarctica rocks | place: Antarctica: Victoria Land, Mt New Zealand nord | collected 2016-01-07
CCGATCATTGGGGTCAACCGATCCCTTCCCTCATGCCGACCAGCCCGCCGAAAACGGAAGCCGCTTGATCTCACCTACCCCACCCTGTGAACGGCTACCACCATCTTCGACCTGACGATCGAATTCGTTGGCCTCGGGCTGGTCCGGCCCGGCGTGAACCTGAGCGATCAAGAGGACGACTGGGAGAAGAATTATCGGTGCCCCGACGTGGCCGTCTTCCTCAACGGGACAACGGCCAGGAATCGAAATTCCTACTGGCTGGGCGGCCCTGACTTCCTTGTCGAGGTCGTCAGCAAGTCCGACAAATCCCGCGACAAGCTCGACTTCTACGCCGAAGTTGGCTCGCGTGAAGTTTTGCTGATCGATCGATTCCCCTGGTCACTGGAACTCTACCGCCGGATCGAGGGCGAGATGGCGCTCGTCGGCAAGTCGACCCCCGACGACCCGAAGACGCTCGCCAGCGAGGTTTTGCCGTTGAGCTTCCGCCTGGTCCCCGGCGACCCCCGGCCCCGAATCGAGGTCGTCCACGCCGACGGCCTTCAGCGCTGGTCGTCCTGAGTCGCGTTCGGGATGGCGAGCTGGCGGTCGAGCCAGTCCAGGGCTTCCTTCTTGCTGTGGACGAGCCGGTCGAGCTGGGCCTCGCGGACGAGTTCGAGGTGGACCCTGGTCTGCGGGCCGGGCCGGAGCCCGTGGCGCGCCAGGTCGTGGCCGTTGAGGAGCGGGGGCGGGTTGATCGGGCCGGCGGGCTGCTCGTGGAGGTAGTGCTCGCAGTAGTCGACGTGCCCGGCGTCGCCGGTCGAGGCCAGCGCGTCGGCCCGGTGGAGCCCGAGGAGCTCGTCGATCCCGGGCTCGGCCAGGATCCGCTTGAGCTTTGCCTCGCGGAGCTTCATCGCCTCGCCGAGGTACTGGTGGTATTCGACCAGCCAGGACACCCGCTCGCGCTCGGCGTTGGCCAGCTTGAGGTGGCGGGAGAGCCGGTCGGCGATCGCCCGGCCGACTTGCTCGTGGTTATGGAACGTGGTCCGGCCGTGGTTCAATCCCTTGGTCTCGGGCTTGCCGACATCGTGCAGCAGCGCGGCGAACGCGAGCGGGAAGCTGGGGTTGGGCGGGAGCAGGTCCAGGACGAGCTTGATGTGATCCCAGAGGTCGCCGTCGGGTTGCACGGGCTTGCCCTGGAACAGCCCCACCGTCCGGGCCAGCGGCGGGAGGATCGCGGCGACCAGGCCCGAATCCATCGCCAGGTCCATCGCCTTCGCCCGGGTCGGGTGGACCAGCATCCGGCGGAGTTCCTGCGCGATCCGCTCGGCGGCGACCACGCGGACCTGCCCGGCCATCGCCCGGAGAGCGGCGAGAGTCCGGGGCTCGATGGCCAGGCCGAATCGCGCGGCGAACCGGACCGATCGGAGCAGGCGGAGCTTGTCCTCGGTGAATCGCTCCTCGGGTTCGCCGATGGCGCGGAGGATCCGGGCTTCGAGGTCGGCCCGGCCGCCGACGTAGTCGAGGATCTCGCCGGTCATGGGGTCGAGGAACATCCCGTTGATGGTAAAATCTCGCCGCTCGGCGTCGAGACGGGCGTCGCCGTAGCGGACCGATTCGGGGCGTCGGCCGTCGCGGTATTCGCCGTCGCTCCGGAAGGTGGCGACCTCGACCTCGCCGGCCCCCTCGGGGCCCAGGACCCGGACCACGCCGAAGCTGATCCCGACCGGGACGGTCCGCCGGAACAGGCCCATGACCTGCTCGGGGGTCGCCTCGGTGGCCACGTCGAAGTCGGCCGGCTCGTGGCCCAGGAGGAGGTCGCGGACGCAGCCGCCCGCCCAGAGCGAGGAGAACCCGGCGGCCCGGAGCCGGGCGACGACCTCGGTGGCGAACGCGCGCCGGGGCTCAGGCGTCGGCATCGGTCGGCCCCTCCGCGGTCGGGGTCTCCGCCGGCCCGAGGGGCTCGCCGATCGTCCGGATCGCAACCCGGGTTCCGCTGTACTGGCGGACGTCCCACGATCCGAGGTCGGGCAGGACCTCGGTGTCCAGCTTCCGGCTCGACTCCGAGGCGAGGATCGAGCCCTCGGGGAGCTTGGCGATCAGCCCTTCGAGCAGGCGGATCACCCGCTCGGGATGCTCGACGTAGTCGGCATAAGGCGGGTCGATGAAGACGGCGACCGGCTGGGCTTCGTCGGGGACGAACGCTTTGGCCCACCGGTAGGCGTCGGAGAGCACGGCCTGGGTCCGATCCTCGTAGCGGAGGGTGGCGATATTCCGGCGGATCAGGGCGTGATTCTCCCGGTTCCGCTCGACGAAGATCACCCGCTCCGCGCCTCGGCTCAGGGCTTCCAGCCCGAGGGCCCCGGTCCCGGCGAAGAGGTCGAGCACCAGCAGGCCCTCGACCGACTCGCCGAGGATGTTGAAGATCGCCTCGCGGACCATGTCGCTGGTCGGCCGGGTCGCCCGGTCGCCCGGCCCGTCGAACTTGTGGCCTCGACGCTCGCCGGCGATGATCCGCATCTCTGTCATCCCCGGAGAGTCATCGACGTCGCGAAGTGTGACCTCATCGTAGCAAATCGCCCGCCCGGATTCATCAGGACGCGGACGGCCGTCCCCACCATCAGCCGATAGCTCGGCCTCGCGAACCTTGATGGAGCGGCGGCCATCGCCTAAACTCGGGTGAGTCGTTGGTGTCGGGTGTCGTCCGGAACGGGGCGACTCATCCGGGCTCGAGGATCGATGACGCGATCTCGGGCGAGATTTTCCAAGGCCAGCAATCGTCCGATGGTACGGAGTGGAGGTGACACTTGGGTCAACGCGATCGACAAAGCCGCGATCAAAAGCGGAAAGCGAAGCTCAAGAAACGAGCCGAGCGATCCCGGAAGCACGAGACCCTGGCTTACACGGGCTCGAAGTACAAGACGGATGCTTATGCCGCCGTCTTCGCCCGGACGGAAATCGGTATCCACGAGTCGTACATCATCACCGAACGAGAATTGATCGACGACGAGGTCGAGTTGGCGATCGAGACGCTGGTCCTCCGGATGCGCGAGGGTCCGCTCTCGCCGCTCGATGCCACCGATGTCTTGACCCTCCACGAGGGGGACGAGGAAGAGCTGATCATCGCCAACATCCGCCGGAACTGGCGGATCCTGGAAGAGCGGGGGGGATTGCCACCCCGGGACGACCTGATCGGGGTCCTCCGAACGCTCCTGAACTCGATCGGGATTTGGCGATCCCGGAGTCTCCACTCGCAGGGCTACCTCCATTACAACGAGGGCTTCGTGAAGAAGATGGGCATCTCCATCCGGCGAGTCTCGGAGGATCGCCAGCCAATACCCGAGCCGGCCGAAGACCCCCTCCTGGCCCTCGGTCGGGCCTGGACGGAGGGGGGAAGTCGGGAAGCGAGGCAGGAATTCGCCGATCAAATCGAGATGTTGCTCCGGTCCAGCGACGCCGCGCGAGTCATCGACCTCTCCCAGCAGTTGCTCGGCGAGAACGAGGACCCGTCCGCGATCCCGCTCCTCCAGGAGCTGGCCGTTCGCGGCCATCGGGCCGTGAATACGCAGAGGGGCTGAGTGGCGAAGCAAGACCGCGGGCCGTTTCCAGAGCCATGACGCAGCCCGGGTGATCGGGTGGGCCCTCTCCTCACTCTCATCCCGATCCTCCGGAAGAACCCTCAAGTCGCGGACCACCGGAGGTCGATGAAAAGAGGCCCGGGCTCGCGCCCCGGGTTCGGGGTTGACCCATGATCCGCCTTCGATGATACTCCGCCCGCCATCGGAGTCCCTTTGGCGGCGTCGCCCGCGACGCCGCGACCCGCCCAAGGAGGGCCGGGCCTGGGTCTGTCGACGGTTCCCGTCATCATGGACGACCCTCGGGGACGAGGCCGGACCGCCCGATCGACGGGCCCGGAGCATCGACGACGCCGCCGGCCCAGGCCGACCGGCGCCTCGACACTCGGGCCGATCGACGGGCTCGGCGCCGACCGCTACGCAGGACACGGAACGTCATGCACGGCCCTCAGCTCGCGATCCTCCTCGTCGCGGCCACCCTCGGGCTGGCCCGGCCCGCGACGGCTGGCGTCTCGGACGCCCTCGACGAAGCCCGACGCCGGCTCGCCCGGAACGAAGGGGCGGCGGCCGTCGCCGTCCTCGAACCGGCGCTCTCCTCGGCCGGCCCGGACCGGGACGCGATCCTCGGACTGCTCCGCAACGCCTACGAGCTGGCCGCGAGCCAGGCCGAGGCCGCCGGCCGACCGCGCGACGCCGCGACCTTTCGCGAGAACTTCAAAATTCTCACCCGGAAGTCGCGGCCATCGACCCCTGGATCGGCCCCGCCGCCCCCGACGGCCGCCGCCTCCGAGCCGCTCCCACGCCCGTCCGAAGGCCCCTCGCCACTCCCCGAAGGCCCCGCGTCCCCGGCCGTCCTCGCCGCCTACCCCGAGCCGGCCCCGCCGCCCGCCTCGACCTACCAGCCCGAACCGCCCGGGACCGCCGCCCCGAGGGAGGCCACCCCCGCGCCCCGGCCGTCCGCCTTGCTCCCGATGCCCGACGAGGCCCCGGCCGTTGACGTCGCGACCGGCGACGCCGCCTTCGGAGCCAAGAACTATCCCGAGGCCGGCCGGATCTACGCCGCGCTCGCCCGAGAGAATCGGCTCCCTGCCGCTCGGGTCGAGCACTGGGCCTATTGCCGGTCGGCCGCAATCGTGGACCGGATCAACGCCCGTCCCCAGACCGAGTCCGACTGGGCGAGCATCGACGCCGAGATCGACCAGATCCGGGCCCTGAATCCGAACAACTGGCTGGGCGAATATCTCCGGAACCGGGCCGCCGAGCGGCTGGTTGGCAAGCAGAAGCCCCGGATCGGCCGGACCGTGGTCCGGGCCTCGTCGCCGGAGGAGCCCGCCGCCGTTGACCCCCCGGTCCGGCCCGCGTCGAGCACTCCGCCCACCGAGCCCCCCGCGCCGGCCTCGCCAGCCACCTCGGTCGCCTCCAAGGTCGCCTCCAAAGGATCGGCGGCGGCCGATCGGATCGGGACTGCCGTGGGCCGCTGGCAGATCAAGGACTCGGCCAGCTTCCGGATCTACCACGCCGACCCCGCGCTCGCCGAGAAGGTCGCCCAGGCCGCCGAGTCGGTCCGGCTCGAACAGATCAAGCGCTGGTCTGGCGCCCTCCCCCGGGGCCCCTGGCAGCCCCGGTGTGAGATTTACCTGTACCCGACCGCCCGCCAATACGCCCAGTTGACCGGCCAGCCCGAGGATTCCCCGGGGTTCTCGACGATGGGGATGAACGCCGGGCGGATCACCTCGCGGCGGGTCAGCCTCCGGGCCGACCACCCGACCCTGGTCCTGGCCGTCCTGCCGCACGAAATCACCCACGTCGTCCTCGCCGATGTCTTCCCGACCCAGCAGATCCCCCGATGGGCCGACGAAGGGCTGGCCGTCCTCTCCGAGCCACTCGACGAGCAGCAGCGGAGGGCCTCCGACCTGACCGAGCCCCTCGCGGCCAACCGCCTCATCCCGGTCGACGCCCTGATGAGCATGGACTACCCCGAAAAACGCTACTGGTCCCTTTACTACGCCCAGAGTGTGTCACTGACCCGCTTCCTGGTCGAGCAGGGCACCCCCACCCAGATGATCCAGTTCCTCCAGGGCTCCCAGCGGAGCGGCTTCGAGGCCGAACTCCGCCGGATCTACCGGATCGACGGCTACCCCGACCTCCAGCGTCGATGGCTCGCCTACGCCCGCTCGATGACCCCGGCCCAGACCGCCGCCGCCCCGGCCGCCGGGCCCGATGTCAAGGTCCGCTGATCCCGTCGGCGGCATCCATTTGTAGGATGGTGTCGAGCGGAGCGAAAACCACCATCGCCGACCCGGTGGGCCTCGCTTCGCTCGACACAACCCTACAAATTTTTATATGTCCGTTCGATGACGTCCAGCATCACCTGGACGGCCTCGGCGATGGTCTCGTCGTCGAACCGGTCCGAGCCGGTCAGGCCGCCGCCGGGACCGAGGCGGACCGACCACGCCTTCCGGACCGGACCCAGACCCATCCGTTCGGCCGCCAGGGCGGAGAGCAGCAGGCGGAGGCGTTCGCCCGACTCGACCGCCGCCGGGTCGGCGACGATCAGGAGCATCCGGTCGCCCGACCCGTCGCGATAGAGAAAGTCGGCCCGGCCCCGGAAGACGGTCGCCTCGGCTCCCGGCGGCCCGGCGATCGACCAGTCGACCGCCCGGCGGACCTCGGCGGACCGGGCCACTTCCCGGGCGATCGGGCTTCGAGCCCAGGTCGAGAGGCGGTCGATGGCCTCGGTGATCAGGTCGGCCGGCGCGACCGGCTCTTGGAGCCGGGCCGCCCGCTCGGCGGACCGCGCGAGCTGGCCGGGCTCCAGGGCCCGGGGATCGGCCAGGATCGAGCGGACCAGGCGATCCAGCCGCGCCGCCGTCGAGGACAGGCCGAGGGCCGGGTCGAGTTCCACGAACAGGGGGGCCCGGGCGGGGTGGATCGGGGCCCGACGGGTCTGCTCTGAGCCTTCGCGGATCACCCGGGCCACGTCGAGCAGCCGGGGCCGGTGCCGAGGGGGGGCGGCCCTGGCCCGGGCGGCCGGGCCGGGGTCGGGGATGACCTCGATCCGGGGCTCGCGCCAGCCTTCGGGCAGGGGCTCGCGGGGCCGCCCGGTCGCCCGGTCGAACCGGCGGTCGAGCAGCTTCAGGGCGGGCGAGGTCGGGGCCTTGTCGGGGTCGGTGGCCGAGGAGAGGATCAGGACGTCGCGGGCCCGGGTCGTCGCGACGTAGAAGAGGCGGAGGGCCTCGGCGTCGTCGGCCGCCCGCTCCCGCTGGCGGTAGACCATCCAGCCCAGGCAGCCGCCGGGCTCGGCCTCCTCGCCCTCGCCGGCTTCGGCCGGGTCGGCTTCGGGGTTCACCAGCGGCCCGAGGTCGGCGTCGAAGGCCACCCGCTTGAGCTCGCCGGGGCGCTTGCGGTCGAGGTCGGGCAGGACCACGATCGGGAATTCGAGCCCCTTGGCCTGGTGGACCGACATCAGGCGGATCACCTGGCCCTGCTCGTCGGTGGTCGCGGCCTGGGTCTCCTTGGTCGCCGCCCGGAGGTCGGCGCGGAGGCGGTCGACGAAGTCGGCCAGGGTGAATCCGCCCTGATCGTCGAACCGCCGGGCCATCCGGACCAGCTTCCGGGCGTTGGCCCGCTTCCGGTCGCCGAGGAACTCGCCGAGCAGCGAAGCTTCATATCCCGATTCGTCGAGGATTCGGTCGACCAGCCGGACGATCGGGATCCGGTCCTTGGCCGATCGCCAGCCCGCGAGGAGCGCCCGGGCCCGCGACGCCCGGGGGCGGTCGGCCTCCGGGAGCCGTTCCAGGAGCGGGCCGCCGCAGCGCTCCAGGCCGACGTGGGGAGCGCCGGGGACCTCGGTCGCGATCCAGTAGAGGGCGTCGTCGCTGATCGAGAAGAAGGGGCTCCGGAGGCTCCCGGCCAGCGCGATCGAGTCGAGCGGGTCTTCGACAGCGGTCAGGACGTTGATGAGGTCGTGGACCTCCTGCTGAGCGAAGAAGCCCGAGCCGCCGACGACGTGGTAATCCAGCCCCTCGGCCACCAGCGCCCCCTCGTAGGCCGAGGCATCCGAGAGCGAGCGGAACAAGAAGGCGACATCCCCTTGCGAGGCCCGCCGAGCCTCGCCAGTCTTCCGGTCGCGGACGATCCAACCCTCGTCCAGCCTCGACGCCAGGAGTCGGGCCAGTCGGCGGGCCTCGTCCTTCCGGCGGGCGTCGGCGTCGGGGCGGGGGGCTCCGCGGGCGGCCTCGGGCACTTCTCCCCAAAGGAAGGCCACGGCGGGCGGACCGTCGGGATCCTCGGGCCCGGGCTTGCCGGGCTTGAGCGCGGTGCCGGGGTCGGTGAAGGTGTCGGCGAAGAGGGCGTTGACGAAGTCGAGGACCGCCGGGACGCTCCGGAAGTTCTCGGTCAGGTTGAGCCGCCCCTCGGCCGGGAAGCGGTCGCGGGAGTCGCGGAAGAGCTCGGGCCGGGCCCCCCGGAACCGGTAGATCGACTGCTTGAAGTCGCCGACCAGGAACAGCCGGCCCCCGAGGACGTCCGGTCCGGCGAGATGTTCCAGGATCTCGGACTGGACCGGGTCGGTGTCCTGGAACTCGTCGACGAGGATCAGGTCGATCGACCCGGCCAGCGCATCCCGGACGGACGGGGAGCGGGCCCCGAGGAGTTCGCGGGTCAGGAGCAGGAGGTCGTCGCTGTCGACTCCACCGCGCGACCGCTTGGCCCGGTCGTAAGCCTCGCGGGCCCGGACCGCCAGCCGGGCGAACCGGAGCCCGTGGGTCGCGGCGGCCATTGATGCTGGCTCGTCCCAGGGGAGGCCGGCGATCAGGGCCCTGGCCCCATCCCGGATCGCCCCGAAGTGGGCCTTGACGAATTCGTGGACCTCGGCGGAGGGCCAGATCTTGACCCCGAGCCCGATCACCTTGGCCAGCTCGATGATCTCCCCGAGGATCGTCCCGGGCTCGGCCACGGCTCCGAGCCGTCCGAAGGCGTCGACCAGCTCGGCCCGGCGGGCGCGGACCTTGGCGTGGTCGCAGTCTTCGCGGCCGATCCGTTGGAGGCAGGGCCGGGCCGACTCGACGAACCGGGCGATCAGGGCGGGCCGGGCCTCGCGGTTCCAGAGGTCCAGCCAGTGGTCGACCAGCTCGCGGGGCTCGCGGGCGGCCCAGTCGCGGATCTCGCCGACGGATCGGTTGGCGAGGAGGTCGTCGAGCGACTCCCGGACGGTCCGCAGGCCGAACTCGACGGCCAGCTCGATCAGGTCGGGGTCGCGGGCGGCCAGGCGGTCGCGGAGGGCTCCGGCCAGGGCCTCGTCGCGGATCGCCATCGCGATCGGCTCGTCGAGGACCGCGAAGCCGGGGTCGACCCCCGCCTCGATCGCGTGGCGGCGGAGGATCCCGCCGCAGAAGGCGTGGAACGTCTCGATCCGGGCCGCCACCAGCCCCCGAAGGACCGGCCGCCAGAGCGTCGGATCCTCGCCGGCTTCGAGCCGGTCACGGCCGAGCTTCCGGATCCGCTCGCGAAGCTCCCGGGCCGCCTTGTTGGTGAAGGTCAGGGCGACCAGCCGCCCGAGCGGCCTCGACTCCGGCGGCTCCAGGGCCCGGAGGAACCGCTCGGCCAGGACCGTCGTCTTGCCGCACCCGGCCCCGGCGCTCAGGGCGACGCTCGACCCCATCACGTCCAGGGCCCGGGCCTGCTCGGCCGTCAGTCGAGGCGGGCCGGCGGCGGTGCTGCTCACGATTCCCCCTCAAGGGCCGGGCGGACGTCCCAGACCTTGCCGGTCGACCGGACCTCGGCCACCCGGCAGACGGTGGCGAAGTCGCAGAACTTCCGGCAATCCTTCTTGAGCGACTCGATCGGGAACGACCCGCCCCGGAGTTGCCGGACCATGGCGCCCACGAACCGGATCAAGGCATCGCGATAGCTCGACCATTCCTTGATCTTCACGCTCTTGTAACCGTCCTCGCGGAGGTTCCAGTAGCCCACGTCGATCAGTCCGGTATCGCCCGAGGGGAAGACCAGCCGCTCGACCGCCAGCGCGTAGAGCGGCAACTGCGAGGACAGGCCGGTCAGCACGTCCTTCGATGGCGGGCACGAGCCGGTCTTGTAGTCGATCACTCGAAAGTGGGACCGGCCGCCCTGTTGGACCCGGTCGACCCGGTCGATCTTCCCCTGGATCAGGACCGACTCGCCGTCCGGACCGATCGTCAGGTGGGGGTCCGACGCCTCGTTATCGGGCTGGCCGAAGCGGATCTCGAAGCGGTGGGGGTCGATCGACTCGCCGTCCCGAGCGGCGTAGGCCCGGAACTGGCCGAGGTAGCGGGAGAGGGTCTTGTTGGTCCGGCGGGTCTCGATCTCGCGGAGGACTTCGGCCACGTCGGCCTCGGCCCCGTCGTGGCGCTCCAGCTCGACCCGCATGTCGGTGGCGATCAGGACTTCGAGCCGACCCAGGATATCGTCGGTTCCCTCGACCGCGATCTGCTGGTGGATCCGCTCCAGGACGTCGTGGATCAGGCTCCCGCGGCCGACGTAATCCTCGTCCAGCTCGCGCCGCTCCTCGGCCACTTTCAGCCCGAGGACGTACCGCTGGAAGAACTGGAACGGGCAGAGGGCGAAGGATTCAAGCTGGCTGGGACTGAACGCGTGCGCGGGGCCGAAGTTGGCCGCGATCCGGACGATCGCCGCCGGGTCGCGGAGCCGGCCGTCATACGGGCCGAACGAGCGGTCGTCGCGGCGTCGGGCGGCCACGACGAAGGCGTCGGCGGTCGCCCCGAGCGCGGCGGCGTGCTCGGGCGAGCCGGCGAGCCGGCGGAGCGGCCCGGAGTCGTCGTCGCGACAGGCCAGCGCCACGGCCAGGACCCGGGCGTCGGTCGGGGACCGGGCCAGGTCTTCGTGGCCGATCAGGACCGGGTCGAACCGGGCGTGACGCTCCACGGACCCGGCGGCCCGCTCGTCGAGCCGGCGGATCAGGTCGTCGAGGAAGCCGGCGGACAGGAGCGGTTCGCCGTTGAGGTCGGTCATCGGGTAGGCCAGGATCAGGGCCTCCTCGGCCGACCCCGCCGCCCGGGCGAAGCGGAGCATCTCCCGGGAATAGGCCAGATTGACCCGCGCGGGCGATCCGGGATCGGCTGCCGGTTCGAGGTCGACCGAGTCGCGCGCGGGGAAGGTCGATTCGGCCAGGTTGGCCAGGATCACGACCCGGGCCCGCGCCCCTCCGACGGCCCCGACCGGCTCGATCCGGATCGTCCCGGGCATCGGGGGCGGTCCAGGGGCCTCGGACCCGGCGACGAGGGCGTCGACCTGCCCGACGAAGGCTTCCCAGGAGATCGACTCCTCGGCGACCGCCGGGCCAAGCCGCTCCAGGACCCAGCCCCGGTCCTCCAGGGCGTCGCGGAGCGGTTCCAGCTCGGCCCGGTCCAGCCCGAGGGCTCCGCCCAGGGTCATCAACCGATCGACCTGGACCGGCCAGGGGCCAGCCCGGGCGGCCGGGTCGAGCCGGGCCGAGAGGTGGTCGATCGCTTCCAGCGCCGCCAGGATCGGGCGGTCCCGGCCTTGCCTCCGGTCGAGCCCGGCGGCCAGGGCGTGGCGGATCTTGTCGCGGTCGCGATAGACGCGGGTCGCCCGGATCGCCGAGGCCGCCTCGAAGGGGCCGAACTCGGTCCCGAGTAGGCCGCCGTCCCATCGGACCTGACCGTTCCGGAGGAGCCGGACCAGGTCCGAGGTCTCCCACCGCTCCGAAGGCAGCCGGATCGCCAGCCGGAGGGCCGAGACCGCCGGGACGCTCGCCAGCCGGAGCCCCCCGCCGGCCGCCACCGGCAGGCCCCACGAGGCCAGGGCTTCGCGGATCCGCTCGGCGTCCTCGTCGAGCCGGGGGACCAAAATCAGGATCTCCTCGGGCCGCGTCCCGGCTTCGATCCGCCTGGCGACCTCGCGGGCGACCAGCAGGCCCAGGCCCTCGCCGCGGGGCCCTCCCAGGATCTTCAGACCCCCCGGCCGGTGGAGCTTGGGGCGGGCGAAGACGTCGGACCGGAACAGCTCGCGCTCGATGTAATCCAGGCCCGGAGGGCGGAACGAGAAGCCCTCGCTCGCCTCCGGCTCCTCGGCGAAACCCCACTCCAGGAACCGACGGCGGGCCGGCTCCACGCCCGCGTAGAGTTCGGCCAGCGCGGGCTCGGGGTCGAATGGTAAAGTCACCGTCATCGACCGGGCCCGGTCGTGGCAGGCTTCCAGGAGCCGCCAGCCGGCCCGAGACGGCGGGTCCGGCTCGATCGCCACGACGTGGCCGGGCCGGGCCAGCTCGGGGGGCGGCTGCTTCAGGAGCGCCCGCGAGGCCCAGGCCGCGAAGCCTTCGTCATCCTGGGCCCCGATCTCGCCGAGGATCACCCGGTAGTGGCCGAAGATGGCCCACTCCTCACGATCGACCGCCGGATCCGACGGCGCGGGGCGGTCGAGGGGTCGCTCCTCAGACGTCCAGGCGGCGAATCGGTCGAGGAGCCGGCGGCGATAGCCGGGCCACTCCACGGCCGGGGCGATCGCGCGGAGCAGATCCTCCCGACGCGACCGCTCGATCGCCTCGGAGAGCACGGCGGCCCGGCCGGCGGGCGAGAGCCGCGCGGGGGGCTCGGCGTGGGCCCGGGCCGTGGCCCTCCAGGCGTCGTCCCAGCACCAGACCTTGGGCGGCTCGGCCCCGCCGGATCGGAGTCCGAGCGCCCGGATCACCTGATCGCGGGCCAGCGGCGAGGGGACCAGCCAGAGGCTCGAAGCCTCGGGCGACGCCCGCTCGATCGCCCGGTCGCGGATCGCCGACCCGTGAGGGCCGGTCCAGAGCTTGCGCTGGCCGGGCATCCGTACGACTCCCCTTGATCGAATCCCAGACGATCAGGCCGGCCCCGAGCAGGACCAGGTATACAGAAAAATACCATAGCCGCCCCGATCGGACAAGCCGGACCAGCCAGACGATCGCCAGATACCCGATCGCCCCGGCCAGCGCGGACGAGGCGACGATCTGGGCGGACCGCTCGCCGGTCATCGTCCGGAAGTCGAGCTTGAACAGTTCGAAGGCCGTCGCGCCGAGGATGGCGGGCACGGCCAGCATCAGGCTGAAGTTGACGGACCAGGTCCGCGAGAAGCCCAGGGCCAGGGCCGCCGCGATGGTCAGGCCGCTCCGGCTCACGCCCGGGAGCGGGGCGAACATCTGGGCGATCCCGACCAGGAGGGCGTCGAGCCAGGTCGTCTCGGCCGGCCCCTTCTCGCCCCCCCTGAGCCGGATGGTTAGCAGGAGGACGGCCGCGGTGACGAGGAAGCCGATCCCCGTGACCGTCAGGCCCTCGAAGGCGGCCTCGATCCACTTCATGAAGAACAGCTTGAGCGGGACCAGCGGCAGGGTGGCGATGACGGCGAGGACGCCGGTCCGGATCACGGCCGACCGGCGGTAGGGGTCGGCGACCTCGGTCGAGCCGAGCAGGCCCTTGGCCCCGGCGATCGCCTGGTTCCGGTAGCTCAGGATGATCGCCAGGAGCGTCCCGACGTGGAGCATGACGACGAAGAAGATCTCGTCCTCGACGTTGCTCGGCTTGCCCGTGAAGCCGCCGAAGATCCGCTGGGTGACGTTGAGGTGGCCGTCGCTGGAGATCGGGAGGAACTCGGTGAGCCCCTGCACCACGCCGAGCGCGAGCGATTCGATCCAGTCCATGGGGTCTCATCGGTGGAGGTCAGGGGAAGGGCGATCGGCCCCGGAAGCTGGGCAGGGCCAGGGCGATGTAACCCAGGCCACTGTAGACGGTCAGGCCGACGGCCGACCAGGTGAGCAGGTCGCGGGCGAGCCGCAAGGAAGCGGAGGGCTGGAGGCCCAGGACCACCAGGATCGCCGCGATCGAGAGGCATTGCGCGAGCGTCTTGAGCTTGCCGGCCGTCCTGGCCCCGAACGCCTGGCCGGCCCCCTCCAGGTGGCTCCGGAGCCCCTGGATCAGCAGCTCCCGGACGACGATCGTGGTCACCATCCAGGGATAAAGCCCCGTGTCCTCCGGCACGCTGAGCAGGTAGATGTAGGAGCCGCAGACGATCACCTTGTCGACCAGCGGGTCGAGCTGGCGGCCGATGGCGGTCCCCTGGTCGAGCAGCCGGGCGAAGTAGCCATCCAGCGCGTCGGTCAGGGCGGCGAGGCTGAAGACCACCAGGGCCGACCAGTAATAGGCATAGGCCACCATCGCGAAGACGACGATGGACATGCCCAGCCGGCTGAGCGTGAGGACGTTGGGGACGTTCCAGAACTCCTCGGCCAGGGGTGCCGGGGAGACCGGGGACTGCGTGGCCGTGGTGTCGTCCGTCACTCGCGGCTCCTTCGGGCCCCTCAGCCGATCGGTCGGGTGGTCAGTTGAGGATCGTGAAGGGGGAGGCCGGCTTCTTGCGGGCCTTGGGGCGGGCCCGACGGCCTCGGGGCGCGGCGGCGGCGGCGGCCTCGGGCCGGGCGACGAGGTCGTACCCCTCGGCCCCGAGGATCGAGCAGCGGACGAGGTCGCCCGGCTCCAGGTCCTTGCCGGAGACGAAGACGACGCCGTCGACGTCGGGGGCGTCGGCATAGGTCCGCCCCAGCCAGATCCCGGGACCAGCCTCGGGGGCGGGGGCGTCGATCAGGACTTCAAGGGCCTTGCCGACGAGGGCGCGGTTGAACTCGAAGGCGATCGGCTGCTGGGCCGCCATGATCCGGTCGCGACGCTCGGCCTTCACCTCGTCGGAAAGGTGCCCGGGGAGCCGGGCGGCGGGCGTGTCGGGCTCCAGCGAGTAGGGGAAGACCCCGAGCCGCTCGAACCGGGCCGACTCGACGTAGGCCAGCAACTCCTCGAACTCGGCCTCGGTCTCGCCCGGGAAGCCGACGATGAACGTGGTCCGGAGGACCAGGCCCGGCACCGTCGCGCGGAGCCGGGCGATGATCGCCTCGGTCTGCTCGCGGGTGTGCCGGCGGTTCATCATCTTGAGCATCCGGTCGTTGATATGCTGGAGCGGCATGTCCAGATAAGGCAGAACCTTCGAGCGATTGGCCAGGGCGTCGTAGAGCTCGTCGGTGAAGTGGTTTGGGTAGTTGTAGAGGACCCGGATCCAGTCGATCCCCTCGACCTTCTCCAGCTCGACCAGCAGCTCGGCCAGGCGGGGCCGGCCGTAGAGGTCGATCCCGTAATAGGTCATGTCCTGCGCGACCAGGTTGAGCTCGCGGACGCCGTCGGCGGCGAGCTCGCGGGCTTCCTCGATGACCTTCTCGATCGGCTTGGTGACGTGCTTGCCGCGCATGTAGGGGATCGCGCAGAAGGTGCAGAGCCGGTCGCAGCCCTCGGAGACCTTGAGGTAGGCCAGGTGGCGGGGCGTGATCCGGAGCCGGGCCCGGTCGTCCTGAGCCTGGACCGGGGCGGGCCGGAAGACGGTCCGCTGCTCGTGGAGGTCGCCCATGATCCGGTCGGCGACCCTGGCGATCTCCTCGCGGCCGAAGACCCCGACGATCTGGTCGACCTCGGGCACTTCCTCCAGGAGCATCTCGCGCTGACGCTCGGCCAGGCAGCCGGCGACGATCACCCCCTTGAGTCGCCCGTCCCGCTTGCGGTCGAGCATCTCGCGGATGACGCCCAGTGACTCCTGGCGGGCTACATCAATAAATCCACACGTGTTGACGATGACCAGGTCGGCCGCTTCCGAGTCTGGCACCAGCGCGTAGCCATCCTGCGCCAGGAGCCCGAGCATCCGCTCGGAGTCGACCAGGTTCTTCGGGCAGCCGAGGCTGACGAACGAGAACGTCCCCTTCAAATCGCGATCGTTGCTCATCGTGTCGTCATGCCCTTCAACGCTCTATTGCCGGACGGGTGCTTCGAGGGGTTCGATCCATTCGAGGAGCATCAGCGAGACTTTCTGCCAGCGCTCGGAATGGTCGGAATCGCCTTCCGGTCGCTTCTGGACGGTGACCGAGGAGCGACCCACGCGGACCATCTCGGGATGCCCCACCTCGAAGGCCCGCCCGCTCGCCATCTGCATGCGGAAGGGCCGGAAAGGTTCGGCCGTGACGAAGTCGAGGACGATTCGAGGTGCCAACATGTCGCCGTCTCCACCTGGCGGTCATCCCGGATGCAATCGCTTCTAATTCGAGGAATCGCGGTCGATTTCGAGCATCGTCACGACGGCCCGGATCGAGATCGCCCGGGCCCGTGAGCCCGAAGGGACCGGTCAACCCTCGAAACGGCTAGTGGACCACCAACCGAATTTTCAGGGTGGCTCGCAGTTTTCACTTGGTTGGCCACTGGGCGGAACAAGAAGAGTTGATCCAGCAAATGCGCCCGGTAGGATTCGAACCTACAACCTTCGGATTCGAAGTCCGCGACTCTATCCGTTGAGCTACGGGCGCCTGGCTAGTAGTATAACGAAAGGCCGCGCCCTGGCAACCCTCCGACCCTCCACGGGGCGGGGTGGGGGCGGCGCGTCCAGGATTCGACCGTCCCGGCCCTTCGTCCGCATCCTCCGCTTCGCGCGGGCGTCCCCATCGACGGCATCGTTGTCCGCCCCGATCCCGAACCGTCCCGAATTCATTCCCCTCACCTTGTTATCAACGTGGAGTCTTCCATGCCCAGAACTCGGACCCCCCGGGCGTTCACGCTGATCGAATTGCTCGTCGTCATCGCCATCATCGCCGTGCTGATCGCCCTGCTTTTGCCGGCGGTTCAGGCCGCGAGGGAGGCCGCCCGCCGATCCCAGTGCGTCAACAACCTCAAGCAGCTCGGCCTGGCCGTGGCGAATTACGAGGGCGTCAACGGCTGCCTCCCGCCGACCGGCAACGCCGCGGTCATGAATGGCAGAACGGCAGGCCCGAACGACTTCGGGATGAAGGTCCGCCTGCTCCCGCACATCGAACAGTCCAACACGTTCAATTCCTTCAATCAATCGTATGATTACAATATGGTCCAGAACGGGACCGCCTCGGCGATCAACATCAGCACGTTCCTCTGCCCCTCGGACGGGACCACGGTGAACCGGGGGATGTCCTACTACCCCGGTCACAATTTCGGCGACTGCAACTACGGCAACAACATCGGGACCAGTTTCAGCTTCAACGGCGGGCTCATCGACGGGCCGACTTACCTGATGGGGAACCTCGCCAACAATACCCAGGGCACGCCGACGGGTCCGATCGGCTCCAATTACAACGGCGGGGTGGTGACGCTGGCATCGGTTATCGACGGCACGACCAACACCGCCATGCACAGCGAATGGCAGATGGGCAAGAACCAGAAGGGGGACGGGCTCTGGCAGGTTTATCCCGTGAACATCGCGGCGTCACTCTCCTCGCCCTACTCCCCGCCCTCTCCCGGCGGGACGATGCAGAACGTCCTGGCCAGCGTCGGCGCGACGTGCCAGTCGGCCGCCCCCGGATCGGGCGTGTTCCCGACCAAGGGCTATTCCTGGTCCGACTCGGGCTGCGGGATCGGCGGCTGCTACAGTCACATCATGCCACCAAACAAAAAAGCATGTACCTACTCCAACATGGTGTCCGGCTATTCGGTCAATATCGCCTACTCGATGGCGACGATGATCGGCGCCAGCTCGTATCACGCGGGCGGGGTGAACGTCGGCTTCCTGGACGGCTCGGTCAAGTTCATCAAGGACAGCATCAACCTGGCGACCTGGGGCGCTCTTGCCACGAAGGCGGGCGGCGAGGTCATCAGCGCCGACCAGTATTGATATTGATCGGGGCCGAAGCGTCGCCGGCCCTCGGATCCTCATGGCTTGGATCGGTATCAGAATTCGGTCGCCTCGCCCGGCTTGGGGTAGGTTTCGCCGTTGATCGTCCAGTCGATCGGGGTCTTCTCGCGGACCAGGGCCTGGATCTCGGCGACGTGCTCGAAGGCCCGGCGGCCGTCCCAGTCGTTCCGGCTCATGGCGGCTGCGGCGACCCCGGCGGCGGTCCCGGTGGACCACTCGATCGGGTGGAGTCGGGTGGCGGCGTTGGCCAGGAAGCTCTGCGCCATCGTCTTGCCGGCGACCAGGAGATTGCCGACGCGCTCGTTGGTCAGGGCCCGGAACGGGATGCAGAACGGCAAGGTCTCGTGACCCGAGAGGACGTATCGGGGATATTCGCAGGTGGTCATCGGGTGGATGTCGGCGGGGTAGGCGCCCAGGGCCACCCGGTCGCGGAACCGCTTGCCGGTCCGGTCCGAGGGCTCGCCGCCGAGGTCGGCCCCCTTGAGGATGAAGCCGTCCAGGCCGATCGAGCGCCGGGTGTCGCGGATATAGGGCATCTTGGCCAGCCCGGTCCCGGTCCCCAGCACGCCCCGATCGAGCGTGACCTGCCCGGGGACGAACGGCGGGGGGACGTGGGCCTTGAACCAGTCGTGCCAGGCCAGGGCCCGGCGTTCGGCGGCGGCGAGGACCCCGAGGTCGATCCCGCCGGCCCAGTCGGCCCGGTCGTCGGCGGCGGCGGCCCGGGTCTTGAAGAGGTAGCCGAACGGGTAGTCGTTGCCCCCCTCGCCGTCCCTTCCGGAATAGCCCCAGTTCTGGAGGCTGATGTCGCCCACGGCTGGGCGGGGCCCCTTGCCCTTGAGCCGGCGATAGGTCCAGATTCGCTCCCAGGCGTCGCCGAACTTCCGATAATTGCCGAAGCCGAGCCGCTCGACGCCCCCAGGGCCGGGCGGCTCCTCGGTCGGATCGGCGTTGATCCGCTCGACGATGTCGATCACCGTGGCCTGGCCGCAGGCGTCGTCCCCCTCGCGGCCCCCGTCGACGGCCTCGGTCCCCTGGAGGTAGGGGGCCCCGGCGAGGACGAGAACCTCACCCCACTCGGTCGCGTCCAGGAAGATCGTCGGATGCCCGGGCCGATCGGAGGCGGCGAAGGTCAGGACCGCCTTGTCGAATCGATCCGAGGGTTCCCGGCGATACCAGTCGGTCAGGTCTTCGGAGAGCGGTCGATCGTAGCCCGCCCAGGAGACGCCCGCCTTCGGGGTCCGCCGGATCGCGGTGAGCGACCGGATCCGGCCGGTGGCGGGGTCGACCTCGACCGACTTGATGACGGCCTCGCGGTAGACCGTCAGCCGATCCTTGAGCTTCGATTCGAGCGGGAGGAGTTGCCGATCCAGGAAGTCCTTGGGCTGGAAGCAGTAGTTGCTCACCCAGCCGCCGCCGGGGTTCCCGGTGGCGTCGAGCATGGCCCGGAAGTTGGGCGTGACGTTCTCGCGCTTCCGGGCGACGGCCGAGACGTTGTAGACCTCCTTGGTCTTGCGGTCGGTGACCTTGTGCCAGGCCTCGTCCACCGCGGGGACCGCCGACGCGGTGAGCTGGCCCCCGACCCAGTCGGTCGGCTCGATCAAGGCGGTCCGGGCGCCCGACTCCGCCGAGGCGACGGCCGCGGCGAACGCGGCGGTGGTCCCGCCCGCGATCACGACCTCGAAGTCGCGGAAGGTCTCCTCCGCGGCGACCGACCCGGCGGTCCCCGTCAGGGCGATCAGGGCGGCGATCGTGGGGTGGATTTTCATGGCGGTCGGTCCCGGGGCCCGTGGCTCCGGCCGGACCCCCGCGACGGACGCGGCGATCGGCCCGGCCGGACCCCAGGATAAGCGGGATCCCGAGTCCGATCAATCGGCCGGGCGAGCCCCGCCGAGCCGGGTCTTGCGGCGCGGGGATCTCGGTCCGCCCGAGGAAGGCGAAACCCCGATCCCGGTCCGCGAGTAAGGTCCCGGTCCGGGATCGGGCTGGGACCTCCGTTCGCCGCACTCAGGGCATCTTGTGTTAACGAACGGTCACCTCTCGAAATACCTCGAAATCGTGTGAACCCACCGATGTCCGAAATTTAGAGTGGCCGCAAGGATTCGGGTTTGTTGAAGTGCAAGAGATCGGCCGATCTCGCGATACTCGCGTGTTTCATGAGGGTTGGAATCGGGAACATCTTGAAGTCATGTACCCCACGCTCTTCGAGAGGTGTCCATGGAGATCAAGATCGTCGCCACGACCGGGCGAGCCCAGGGCCAGGCCATCGAGATCCGTGCCCCTAAGTTCTTCATCGGTCGCCACGAGAATTGCCAGCTCCGCCCGGACATCACCGGGCTGGCGGGCATCCACGCGCTGATCGAGCAGCGCGACATGCGGGCCTACCTCCGCGACTTCGGCGGCGAGGGCGGGACCGGGATCAATGACCGCGTTCTCCATGCCCGGGAGTCGGAGGTCTTCGACGGCGACCTGATCCAGGTCGGGCCGATGGTCCTGACCCTCTCGATCAAGCCGAAGCATGAGGGCCCGCCGGGTCTCCCCCACGCCCCCGACGGTTGGCCCTACCCGGAGGATCTCTCCGGGGTCCGTGGATCGTCCTCGCCCCGGGCCGATCCGATCGTCCCGCCCCCGCCCCCGCCGAGGCCGGAGCCGCCGATGGTCCCGCCGGCCGAGGTCGCGACTCAAACCCACTTCCCGACGCCGACGCTCTCCCGGCCGATCGGGGCGAAGATCTCCACCCATCGGGCCCTGTCCCGGCAGATGGTCGACGACGTTTTGGTCGTCACCGTGGTCGCGCCCAACCTCAACGAGGAAGAGACGGTCAGCCCGGTCCGGTACGAACTCCGATCGATCCTCGAAGGTGACGACACCCCGAGCCGGATGGTCATCGACCTGGGGAACACCCGCTACCTTTCGAGCCGGGCCGTCGGCGTGATCCTGGCCCATTATCAGGGTCTCGACCGCAAGGGCGCGACGATGCGCGTCTGCGGCGTGAGCCGAGAGATCAAGCCGGTCCTCGACCAGATGCGGCTGAGCATGCTGATCGACATCTACCCCACCATCGAGGAAGCGGTCCAGACGCCCTGGGAATGACCGGGTTGCCGGCCTCGACGCACCGCCCGGATCGCAAGGCCGACCCCGATGATCCCTCCCGGTCGCCCGCACCGAGCGACCGGGCCGATTCCCCCTCGCGCCTCCCGCCGGCCCACCTCGTCTCATCCCAAATCCGATCCCGACTCGCGGAATCGCCGCCGGACCGGCCGGCCTTGGCCCGATTCGTGTCAAAATCAGTTCGCGCCCAGGTCCCGGCTTGCAATTCGATCCCGTGATGCCATAGTATGTCGGCCATCGGGTTTGCTAATAGTATCCGCGCCCCCAAGTCTTGACGCATGAAGGCTCACACGCCGGTCTTCCCTCCTCTCCCGGACCGGGACCGATCGTCGAGCGATCCTCGCGTGATCTCCGCTTGCCGGATCCCACGTCCGGGGCCGACCTTCGCTGCGGAGACCGACCCGGCCGGCACCCACCCCTCGAACGTCGCCGACCCCGCGGGTCGAGGCGGCGCGACCCCATCTCCGAGTCGCCCATGGTCCCGCCGAGGAGCTTCGCGCTGGACCCTGGTCCCCGACCGCCGGACGATTCACGCCGGCCCATCGATGGCCCTCCCATCCCGGGAATCCTCGCCATGAATCGCCCGACGCCCTTGCCGTTTGTGTTGCTGCTGCTGCTGGCCCTCGCCGCGTTGTTCGTCAAGGGGCCGGCGCATCCGATGGAGGCCCCGGCCGGCGGACCGATCGTCGTCGCCGACGTGGCGTGGATGCTCACGGCATCGGCTCTGGTCTTGCTGATGACCCCGGGCCTCTCGTTCTTCTACGGGGGGATGGTGGGGTTCAAGAACGTGGTCTCCACGATCCTCCAGAGCGTGGTCTGCCTCGGGGTCGTCTCGCTGGTCTGGGTGGCCGTGGGCTTCAGCCTGGCCTTTGGCGAGGATCGCTGGGGCCTGATCGGCAACCCGATGACCTTCTTCATGTTCGACGGGGTCGGCGAAGGCACCCATCCCCGGCTCTCGGCGACGGTCCCGCTGCTGATCTTCGCGCTGTTCCAGCTCAAGTTCGCGATCATCACGCCGGCCCTGATCACCGGGTCGTTCGCCGAGCGGGTCCGGTTCTCCTCGTACCTCCTGTTCATGGTCCTGTTCAGCCTCTTCATCTACGCGCCGCTGGCCCATTGGACCTGGCACCCCGACGGATTCCTCAACAAGTGGGGGGTGAAGGACTTCGCCGGGGGGACGGTGGTCCACATGTCGGCCGGCTGGGCGGCGCTGGCGGGGGCGATCGTGCTGGGCCGGCGGAAGTCGCACGTCGACGGGCATCCCCACGAGCCGGCCAACATCCCCTACGTGCTGCTGGGCACGGGGATGCTCTGGTTCGGCTGGTTCGGCTTCAACGCCGGCTCGGCCTTCGGGGCCAACGGGGTCGCCTGCCTGGCGTTCGGGACCACCAACACGGCGTCGGCCTCGGCGATGCTGGGCTGGCTCTTCTTCGACTGGGTCCGGGGCAAGGCGCCCTCGGCGATGGGGGCCTGCATCGGCGCCGTGGTGGGGTTGGTGGCGATCACCCCGGCCGCCGGGTTCGTGACGGTCCGGGAGTCGCTGGTCATCGGGCTGGTCGCCAGCCTGGTCAGCAACGTGGCCGTCCACTGGAAGTCGAAGTCGACCCTGGACGACACCCTCGACGTGTTTCCCTGCCACGGCGTCGGGGGGATGGTCGGGATGGTCCTGACCGGGGTCTTCGCAAAGGGGGTCGGGCTGACTTCGGGGCAGACCCGGACGTTCGGCTACCACCTGCTCGCCCTGGTGATCGTCTCGGCCTACTCGTTCCTCGGCTCGTTCGCGCTCTACAAGATCACCGACCTGTTGATCCCGCTCCGGGTGACCAAGGAGCAGGAAGCGGCCGGGCTCGACCTCAGCCAGCACGGCGAGACGGCCCTCTGCCCGCGGTTGCTCGGCCTGGAACCGGCCGAGACCCCGGCGGCGATCCTCGCCCCGGTCGAGCCGGGCGTGGTCCGGCTCCCGGCTCGGGCCCTTGCGGAACCGGGCTGATCGTGTAAGATCGATGGCTTGCCGCCGGCCGAGCCTGGCCCCGATGCTGGGGTCGGGCTCGCTTTCGCCGAGGGCCGGGACGAACGTCCCGGGCCCGGCCGGGCCGTGGCCGAGTCGAGGGGGAGTGACGGATGGCCGAGTTGATGACCACCGACGTTCGGGCGCTGCTGGACCGCAATCCGTTCGACGCCTCGGCCGTGGCCGACCTCCGCGAAGTCCTGGGACGCGACCCGTCGCGCTACGCCACCCTCCGCGACGCGGTGGCGGCCCTCCGCGACCGATCCAAGGGGGCCGAGACGCCCGACGTCCACCTCCGCCTCGGCGTGGGCGACGTCCTCCTGGGTCGGTATTCGACCGGCCTGGCCCACCTGGGCAAGGTCGGCGACTCGGGCCTGGCCCACTTCTTCCGGGGGCTGGGCCTGGAATACCTTCAGAAGTGGGAGGACGCCGCCAAGGCGTTCGAGGCCGCCTCCACCGCTCAGTATGATGCCAGAACCTCCGATCTCCACCGCGCGGGGGCCCTCCGCCGAGCCGGGCACGAGGACGAGGCTCGCAAGATGCTCGACGGCCTGGAAGCCTCGTCCGGCGGCTCCGCCGAGTACCACTACCAGCGCGGGAGTCTGCTCGCCGCCGGGGGCGAGCTGGTCGCCGCCTCGGGCGAGCTGGAGAAGGCGATCGAGTTGGACCGCCACCACACCAACGCCCTCTTCGAGCTGGCCTACATCAACGACCTTCACGGCAACGACGACGTCGCGCTCGACTACTACAAGGATTGCGTCAAGCGCCCGCCCGTCCCGCTGGCCGCCCTGATCAACCTCGGCGTCCTCTACGAGGACCGGATGAACTTCCGCGAGGCCGAGAACTGCTACCGCCAGGTCCTCCAGCACGACCGGAACCACCCCCGGGCCGCCCTGTTCTTCAAGGACTGCCGGGCCAGCCGCGACATGTTCTACGACGAGACCGTCGAGAAGGACATCGCGATCAAGCGGCAGTTGATGGAGATCCCGGTCACCGACTTCGAGCTCTCGGTCCGGAGCCGGAACTGCCTCCGGAAGATGAACATCCGGACGCTCGGCGACCTCACCCGGACCACCGAGGCGGCGCTCCTGGCCTCGAAGAACTTCGGCGAAACCTCGCTCTCCGAGATCAAGGAGATGATGACCTCCAAGAATCTCTGGCTCGGGATGGCCCTGGAAGGCGGCAGCCAAACCGCGGCCTCGACGATCGACGAGCCCGAGTCGCTCTCGGCCGAGGACCGGGCGATGCTCGCCAAGCCGATCGGCGACCTCAACCTCTCCGTCCGGGCCCGGAAGTGCATGACCAAGCTGGGGATCCAGACCCTCGGCGAACTCCTCAGCCACACCGGCGACGAACTCCTGGAGTGCAAGAACTTCGGCGTCACCTCGCTCAACGAGGTCCGCGAGAAGCTCCGCGAGCTGAACCTGAAGCTCAAGAACGAGTGACGCCGGGGGGGCGGATCTCGGATCAGAGATTTCAGACTACAGATCGGACCGATCCCCGCTGAAATCGGAAATCTTGTCCTCTGAGCTCGACTGATGCCGATTACAGCGGGCTGGTCGGCCGGGACCACGAGAATCGACCTCGATCCAGCCCCTCAGGCTTCTTGGAAGAAAGCTGGTAATATCCGCTGGCGATCAGCGAAATGTCTCAAGATTCTGGTCCATCCACCGAGGATCTATCATGCGCGTTCGTCGATCTGTCGGCACCGTCGTTTTGCTTCTATTGGTCTCAGGTTGTACCACGAGCGAACATGGCCTTTGCCCGCCGGATGGGGGTGACCAGGCCGTCTTCGACCCGGCGTTACTCGGCCACTGGTCGTGCCCGGCCCTGGGGCCAGGCCAGCCCAAGGACGGGTTGAGAATCAACCCCGATGGGACGCTGATTCGGTTTGAGCGGCACAAGGACGGGTCGAAGGCCTACCTCATCACCACGACGGACGAGGCCGGGAAGCCCTCCAGTGACCCGCCCGCCGTCGGGCACCTCGTCCCGATCGGCAACGCACGCTTCCTGGATGTCCTCGTCGGCGATCCGAAGAGCAATGACGAAAAGCGTCATGCGCTGCTCAAGGTCAGCGGCGATAAGGACGAACTCGCCGTCCAACTGATGAACCCCTGGTACTTCTCGAACCACCCGACGGCACTGGCCCATACCTCGTGGGCGGCTTCGGGCCGGATTCCGCTGGTCAAGGGACAACTCCCGGAGTTCTCGATCCAGGTTCCGACGCTCACGGCCCAATCCCCGGAACTCCGTAAGTTTTTGGAGGACCATGTGAACGACCCGGAACTCTGGCCCGCCGACTGGACGGTCAAGTGCCGCCGCTCCGAAGCTCGGCCTGGCCCCGATGAGCGGACCCGGTAGACCGCATACATAAGACTTTCCCGATAATCGCCGAGATCCCCGCCGGAAACTCCGTCTTGCCACGTCCGGTCCGCTTCGACCTGATCGCCCGGGACGCCGGGTCCTCGGCCCGGGCCGGCGTCCTCCACACGCCGCACGGCTCGCTGGAGACCCCGGCATTCATGCCGGTCGGGACGCAGGCGACGGTCAAGGGGGTGACGCCCGACCAGCTCCGGGCGACCGGGAGCCGGATGATCCTGGCGAACACGTACCACCTGGCCCTCCGCCCGGGCGAGGGCGAGGTCGCCGCGATGGGCGGGCTCCACCGGTTCATGGACTGGGACGGGCCGATCCTGACCGACTCCGGCGGATTCCAGGTCTTCAGCCTGGCCGCCCGGGCCAAGGTCACCGAGGCCGGGGCGTCGTTCCGGTCGCACCTCGACGGCCGGCTCCTCGAACTGACGCCCGAGCGGGCCGTGGCGATCCAGCAAGGGCTCGGGGCCGACGTCGCCATGTGCCTCGACGTCTGCTCCGCCTTGCCGGCGCAGAAGGCGACGATCGCCGCCGCCGTCGACCGGACGGTCCGGTGGGCTGCCCGCTGCAAGGAGGCTCACACCCGGCCCGAACAGGCCCTCTTCGGGATCGTCCAGGGAGGAGCCCATGAGGATCTTCGAGCGGCTTGCGCCGAGGCGCTGATCGCCCTGGACTTCGACGGCTACGCCGTCGGCGGCGTGAGCGTGGGCGAGGGACGCGATCAGGTCCGGATGGCGCTGGAAGTGACGACGCACCGGCTCCCCGAGGACCGCCCCCGCTACCTGATGGGGGTCGGCCGGACTCAGGACATCCTCGGGGCCATCGCCACCGGGATCGACCTGTTCGATTGCGTGATGCCGACCCGGAACGGCCGGAACGCCACCTGCCAGACAGACCGGGGGCCGGTCAAGCTCCGGAACGCCGGGCACCGGCTCGACCCCCGGCCGATCGAGGAAGGTTGCGACTGCCTGGCCTGCACCCGGTTCAGCCGGTCGTACCTCCGGCACCTCTTCATCGCCAAGGAAATGTTGGGACCGATCCTGGCCTCGATCCACAACTTAACGTACCTCCAGCGGCTCACCCGGCGGGCCCGCGAGGCGATCCGGGCCGGTCGATTCGTCCAGTTGCAAGCGGAAGTCCTTGAAGCGTTGGGGCCCTAGCGGTTAGAGTGCAGGACATGGCGAGTCCCGGGGCGTCCCGGACGGCCCCCGGGATCAGCGACCGCGCCCGTTCCCCAGTCCTCTCCGAACGACCACGGACCGATCCCCATGCCTGGCCTGTTTTTCGGATTGCCGATCTTGTTCGCCCAGGCCGCCCCGGGCGCCGGCAAGCCAGAACCGAACCCTTACTTTCAGTATCTGCCCCTGCTCCCGATCCCGATCATCTTCTACTTCCTCCTGATCCGGCCTCAGCAGAAGCAGGAGAAGAAGCGTCGGGATCTGATGGACCAACTGGGCAAGGGCGACAAGGTGGTGACGGCCGCCGGGATGTACGGGACCGTGCTCTCGGTCGACAAGGAAGGGGACCGCGTCGTCCTTCGGCTCGACGACGAGGGCAAGGTCAAGATCACGTTCACCCGGGCGAGCATCATCCGGATCCTGGGCGACCCGTCCGGGAAGCCGGTCGAGGCGAGATGAGGGCCCGGGCCTGCCTGGCGACTCCGCCATTCGAGGAGTCTGCCCGCCGCCGGGCCTCCGCCGGGCCCCGGAGGCACGGGGCGGCTTGACAGGAATGGACAAGGATGCGGGCGGCCCCGGAACCGGGGCGTCCGGGTGTGATCGGCTTCCTCCGAGGATATGCGACCGCCGGGCCGCAGGGAACGACCATGAATAAGTACGCAGGCAAGTTCGCGTTGATCCTGGGCCTGACGCTCCTCGGCCTCTACGCCGTCATCCCGCCCAAGGAGAAACTCAAGACCGGCATCGACCTCTCGGGCGGGACCATCCTGGTCTACGAGGTCCGCAAGGACGTGACCGCCGGCGGGACGGTCAGCCTTGATGAGTTGATCACCGCCCTGAAGCGGCGGGTCAACCCCGAAGGCGTCGAGGACATCGCGATCCGGAAGGTCGGCAATAACCGGATCGAGATCGTCCTGCCCAAGAAGTCGGCCGAAGAGGTCGAGGAAGTCAAGCGGAAGCTGACCAACGTCGGGTCGCTCGAATTCCGGATCCTGGCCAACCGGAAGCACGATGGCGGGGTGGTTGACCGGGCCCTGGGGCCCAACGGCTTCACCAAGCCCCCCTCGAAGTACCGGTGGGCCATGATCGGCGAGACGATCAGCGGCTCGAACCCGGCGACCGATGCGCAAAAGACGATCCTCACCGACCCCGCCCAGCGCTGGGTCAAGAACGCCTACACCGGGCGGTCGGTCTTTCTCACGGGCAAGAATACCGCCGGGGTCGAGCAGGTCGACGTGGAGATCCCGACCGAAGGGAACACGATCAACGCGCTGAGGCTGGGCAAGCCGCACGAGCTGGCCTCGATCACGTCGTACCGGATCGACTTCAACCCGAGCAAGATCCGGGCCCCCGAGCCCGACCGGGCCCAGCCCGAGGAGCCGATCGTCCGCGAGGAGAAGGTCGCCCCCGGCCACGTCGTCCGCTACGTCCTGTACAAGGTCGACCGCCAGGAGGTCACCGGCAAGCTCCTGGCCAAGGCCGAGGCGCAGCAGGACGACCACTACCAGCCGGCCGTCGGCTTCACCTTCAACCGCCAGGGCGGCCGGAAGTTCGGGATCCTGACCAGCGAGCACCTCCCCGAGGAGAACGGCAACTTCAAGTATCGCCTGGCCATCCTGCTCGATGGCGTCGTGCAGTCAGCCCCGTCGATCAACTCGGAGATCCGCGACTCGGGGATCATTGAGGGGGGCTCCTCGGGCTTCTCGGCGAAGGAGCTTGACTTCCTGATCACCGTCCTCCGCTCGGGGAGCCTACCGGCCAGCCTGAACCCCGAGCCGCTCCAGGAAGAGAGCGTCGGCCCGACCCTGGGCGACGACACGATCGCCAAGGGGATCCGCGCCATCATCATCTCGATGATCGTGGTCCCCTTGTTCATGATCGTGTATTACCGGTTCGCGGGCGTCGTCGCCGTCGTCGCGCTGCTGCTGAATATCCTCCTGCTGATCGCGTCGATGGCCGTGCTCCACGCCAGCTTCACGCTCCCAGGCCTGGCGGGCCTGGCCCTGACGATCGGGATGGCGGTCGACGTCAACGTGCTGATCTTCGAGCGGATGCGCGAGGAGGCCGAACGCGGTGCCAGCCTGGCTCAGCAGATCCGGAACGGTTTCAACCGGGCCTGGGTGACGATCTTCGACTCGCACGTCACCATCTTCCTGTCGGGCCTGGTGCTCTACTCGGTGGGGACCGACGAGGTGAAGGGGTTCGCCCTGACCCTGATCATCGGGATGATCTGGAACCTGTTCACCGCCGTGTACGTCTCGCGGGTGATCTTCGAGTTCTGGTACGCCCAGGGCTGGTTGAAGCGGATCACCATGCTCAAGCTGATGGACAAGACCAACATCGACTTCATCGCCCCCCGGCGGGCCTGCATGACGGTCTCGGCCCTCCTGATCGTCCTCGGCCTGATGGCCACCGCCGCGCGGGGCGTGGGGATGTATAACATCGATTTCACCGGGGGGACCCTGGTGACGATCCGGCTGAACGACAAGGCCCCGGAGGTCGCCAACCTCTCCGACGCGGCCCGGACCACCTTCGTCCGCGAGAAGGCCCGCGAGCTGCCCGACGTGACCGTTGAGAGCCTCTCCGTCGGCGGCGAGAAGTCCGGCGAGCGGTACAACATCCGGACCACCGAGCAGAAGATCGAGAAGGTCAAGAAGGCCGTCCTCGACTCCTTTGGTCCCGCCCTCCAGCGGGTCGAGATGACCGTCGGCCCGCCTACCGCCATCGCCGCCATCGCCGCCATCGCCGCCACCACCCCCGCCGCCCCCGCCGCCCCCGCCGAGCCGGCCAAGGCGGATTCCAAGGCCAAGGACGAGCCCAAGGTGGACGCGGTCGATCGGTTCGCGGGCGGGAGGCAGTACGAGCAGAAGTTTAACCTGCCCCAGTCGGCCTCGCAGATCGCCGCCTCGTTCCGGAACGTCCTCCAGGAAGCCGGGATCAACAACGCCGAGACCCGGTTCGAGGTCGTCAACCCGAGGGCGACCCCCGGTAACACCTCGGTGGCCGACTCGGACACCCTGATCCTCCGGACCAACCTCGAACCCGACGTCGCTCAGGTCCAGTTCGCGAAGCTGGCCTCGACGCTCCGGAACGACCGGAACCTCCTGTTCGAGCGGTCCGAGACCTTCGGGAGCACCGTGGCCGGCGAGACCCGGACCCTGGCCGTGGTCGCGACCATCGCCAGTTGGCTGATCATCGCGGTGTACCTCTGGTTCCGGTTCAAGTCGCTGGTCTACGGCCTGGCGGCGATCATCGCCGTCGTCCACGACGTCCTGATCACCCTGGGCGCCATCGCGGTGACCTACTGGCTCTCCCGGATCCCGGGCGTCAGCCAGGCCCTACTCCTGGAGCCGTTCAAGATCGACCTGCCGATGATCGCGGCCTTCTTGACGCTGATCGGCTTCTCGGTCAACGACACGATCGTCATCTTCGACCGGATCCGCGAGCTGAAGGGGAAAACCCCCCACCTGACCGGCCAGATGATCAACGACGCGGTCAACCAGACCCTGAGCCGGACGATCCTCACGTCGTTGACGGCCTGGCTCGTGGTGGTCATCCTCTACCTGTTCGGCGGCGAGGGGCTCCACGGTTTCGCCTTCTCGCTGGTCGTCGGCTTCCTGAGCGGCACCTACAGCACGATCTACATCGCCAGCCCGATCTTGATTGACTGGGATAAGCGGGCCGTCGAACACCCCATCAAGGGCAAGGTGCTGGTCGGCTCACGCTGATATCGGGCCCTCGGTTTCCCACGAAAGAACAAACCACCCGCCACCTCGGCGGGTGGTTTCTTATTCGTGGTAGACCGACATGGCTCAAATGGTGGAATGGGAAATGGCCAATGGCTGATCGGGAATCGACTGCGGCCATTAACCATCCACCATTTTAGCCATGTCGCCCTGGTGAGGTGGGTGAGCGGAGCGAAACCCACCGATGTCGCGAAATCGCCGAGGGTTGCGGTGCTTTCGCTCCGCTCACCCTACCAGGGTGCTTCTCTTTCATTCCCTGAGGACGCGACCGGCGTAGATGACGCGGGACTCCGCCCCGACGCGGAGCCGGAGCCCACCCAGCTCGTCGATCCCCTTGGCGACGCCCTCCAGAACCTCGGCACCGACCTGAATTCGGATCGTCGAGCCGGCCAGGGCATCCCGCTCATTCCATCTTTGGTGCAGTCCGCGACCGTCGCGGACCAGCCCGGTGAGCGGATATTGCAGCCGGCCGAGGATGCCTTGGAGTAGGCTGGCCTTCGGATCCTCGGTGGGGGGATCGGCCTCCCACTCCGCGAGCGACGCGGCCATCCGCCGGACCTCGGGAGGGGCCGCCTCCAGGCGGGTCCGGACGTTGATCCCGATCCCGACCAGGATCCGGGGACCCTCCGCCGTCTCGACCCATTCGGTCAGGAGCCCGCCGAGCTTGCGGCCTTCGACTTCGATGTCATTGGGCCAGCGGACTTCCGGGCGGCAGGAGGGATATCGTTTCCGGATCGCCTCGATGCTGATCAGCGCCACCGTCAGCGCGACCCTCGGCCCGTAGGCGACGGTCAGGCCGTGGTCGTCGGGGTCGATCACGACGGTCGCGGTCAGGCTCCCCTCGTCGGACCACCAGGCGTTGGCCCCCTGGCCCCGGCCCCGGGTCTGGCGGTCGGCCCAGACCAGCGACCGGGCCGGCAGCTCGCCCCGTTCGAGGAGCCGGCGGGCCAGGTCGCTCGTCGAGTCGACCTCGGAGAGTCGGATGACCGTCCGGACATACGAGAAATTCGGTTCGTTCGGCCGGCTCACGAGGCCCCTCCCCGAGTCAGTCGGTCGAGAGCCGGACGAGCAGCTCGCCGGTCTGGACCTGGCGGCCGACGGCGGTGATAACCTCGGCCACCCGCCCGGGGCGTTCGGCGTAGAGGGTCGTTTCCATCTTCATCGCCTCGATCGAGAGCAGCTTTTGCCCCTTCCGGACGGCGTCGCCAGCGACCACGGCCACGCCCACGACCAGGCCGGGAAGGGGGGATCCCACCTGGTTGGGGTCGGTCGGGTCGGCCTTGGGCGTCTCGCGGACGGCCGAGGCGAGCGAGCGGTCGACGACCTCGACCTCGCGGGGCTGGCCGTTGAGCTCGAAGAAGACGGTCCGCTTGCCGTCGGTGTGGGCCTCGCCGACGGTCAGGAGCTTGACGATCAAGGTCTTGCCGGGCTCGATCTCGACCAGGTTCTCGGCCCCGGGCTCGGGCCCGAAGAAGAACAACGGGGTGGGCAAAACCGACGTGTCCGCGTAAGTCCGCTCATGAGCGGCGAGGTCGGGGAAGACCCGGGGATAGATGACGTAGGAGAGCGCCTCGCGATCGGAGGCGGGTCGGCCGAGGTAGGCGGCGGCCTTGTCGCGGGCGGCCCCGAGGTCGGCGGGGGGCTGGTCCTTGCCGGGACGGTCGGTCATCGCCGGCCGGCCCTTCAGGACGCGCTCCTGGAGGACGGGCGGGAAGCCGCCGGGAGGCTGGCCGAGCCGCCCTTCGAACAGCTCGACGACCGACTCGGGGAAGGCCAGCTCGCGGCCGGGGTCGACGGTGTCGGCGGGCGTCAGGTTGTTGGCGACCAGAAACAAGGCCATGTCGCCGACCACCTTGGAGGTGGGCGTCACCTTGACGATGTCGCCGAAGAGGACGTTGACCTCGGAATACGCCTTGCAGACCTCCGGCCACTTCGAGGCCAGGCCGAGCGCCTTGGCCTGCTGGAACAGGTTCGTGTACTGGCCGCCGGGCATCTCGTAGGCGTAGACCTCCGCCGAGGGGGCCTTGAGCGCCGTCTCGAACGGGGCATAGAGGGCCCGGACCTCCTCCCAGTAGCGGCTCATCTCGACCAGGCTGGACGGCTCGACGCCCGACTCGCGGGGGGTGAAGCGGAGCGACTCGACGATCGCGTTGAGGCTGGGCTGCGAGGTCAGCCCGGACATCGAGGAGACGGCCCCGTCGGCCACGTCGAGCCCGACCTCGGCCCCCTTCAGGACGCTGGCGGCCTGGGCCCCGCCGACGTCGTGGGTGTGGAAGTGGATCGGGATCCCGACTTCCTCGCGGAGGGTCCGGATTAGTTTCTCGGCGGCGAACGGCTTGCAGAGCCCGGCCATGTCCTTGATCGCGATCAGGTTGGCCCCGCGCCGCTCCAGCTCGCGGGCCAACCCGACGTAATACTTCAAGTCGTACTTGGTCCGCGACGGGTCGAGGATGTCGCCGGTGTAGCAGACCGCCGCCTCGCAGAGCGCGCCCGACTCGCGGACGGCCTCCAGGGCGACCTCCATGTTGGGGATCCAGTTCAGGGCGTCGAAGACCCGGAACAGGTCGATCCCGGTGGCGGCCGACTCCTTCACGAACGCCCGGACCACGTTGTCGGGGTAGCTGGTGTAGCCGACGGCGTTGGAGCCCCGCAAAAGCATCTGGAAGAGGATGTTGGGGATCCGCTCCCGCAACTGCGCCAGCCGATCCCATGGGTCCTCCTTGAGGAACCGCATCGAGGTGTCGAAGGTTGCCCCGCCCCACATCTCGATCGAGAAAATCTTGGGGCAGAGTCGGGCGTAGGCGTCGGCCACCCGGAGCATGTCGCGGGTCCGGACCCGGGTGGCCAGGAGCGACTGGTGGGCGTCCCGGAACGTGGTGTCGGTCAGGAGCAGCGGCCCCTGTTCCCGGACCCACTTGGAGAACCCCTCGGCGCCCATCTTCTGGAAAATTTGCCTCGATCCGTCCGGGGGCGGCTCGTGGCCGTGGGCGGGCGGGTCCGGCTCGACCATCGCCGCCCACTCGGGGGTCTTCGCGACGTTGGGGAAGCCGTTGACGGTGACCTCGGCCAGGAACGACAGGAGCTTGGTGGCCCGGTCCTGGGTCACGGGGAAGCGGAAGAGCTCGGGCGTCTCGTCGAGGAACCGGGTGGTCGCCCGTCCCCCGAGGAAGTCGGGATGGCGGATCACGTTGAGCAGGAACGGGACGTTGGTCTTCACCCCCCGGACCCGGAACTCGCGGAGCGCCCGCTCCATCCGCCTGGCCGCGTCGACGAACCTTCGGCCCCCGGCGCAGACCTTGACCAGCAGCGAGTCGTAGAACGGCGTGATGATCGCCCCAGTGATCGCCAGCCCGCCATCGAGCCGGAGCCCCAGGCCGCCGGGCGACCGGTAGTGGGTGATCTTGCCGTAGTCGGGGGTGAACTTGTTTTCGGGGTCCTCGGTCGTCACCCGGCACTGGAACGCGAAGCCCTGGGTCTGGACCGACGCCTGATCCGGCAGGTTGATCTCGGGGTCGGACAGATCCACGCCCTGGGTGATCAGGATCTGACTCTTGATGAGGTCGACCCCGGTGACCATCTCGGTGACGGTGTGCTCGACCTGGATCCGCGGGTTCACCTCGATGAAGTAGAACCGGCCGGCCTCGGTGTCGAACAGAAATTCCACGGTCCCCGCGCAGTCGTAATCGACGTGCTTCGCGAGCCGGACCGCCGCGTCGCAGAGCGACTTCCGGACCGCCGGGTCGAGGTTGGGGGCCGGGGCGATCTCGATCACCTTCTGATGCCGCCGCTGGATCGAACAATCGCGCTCGAACAGGTGGACGAGGTGGCCGTGACGGTCGCCCAGAATCTGGACTTCGAGGTGGCGGGCCTTCCGGATGAATTTTTCGAGGAAGACGTCGGGGACCCCGAAGGCCGCCCCGGCCTCGCGCCTGGCCTGGTCGATCGCGTCGTCGAGGCCCTCGGCCGACTCGACCACCCGCATCCCCCGGCCGCCGCCACCCATCGACGCCTTGACGATCACCGGGTAGCCCAGCCCCTCGGCGACCGCGTGGGCCCCGGCGCCGGGGATGACCGGCTCGTCGCTCCCGCCCAGGACGGGGACGCCGGCCTCCTCGGCCAGCTTCCGGGCGGCGACCTTGTCGCCGAGGAGGTCGAGCAGCTCGGCCCGGGGGCCGACGAAGGCGATCCCCGCGGCCTCGGAGGCCCGGGCGAACCCGGCGTTCTCCGACAGGAAGCCGTAGCCCGGGTGGATCGCGTCGACCCGCTTGTCGCGGGCCAGTTCGACGATCGCCTCGATGTTCAGGTACGACCGGATCGGCTCGCCCGGCTTGCCGATCAGGTAGGCCTCGTCGGCCTTCTGGCGGTGCATCCCGAACCGGTCCTCGTGCGAATAGATCGCGACGGTCCGGATCCCCAACTCGTTCGCCGACCGGAAGACCCGGATCGCGATCTCGCCCCGGTTGGCCACCAGTAGCTTGCGGATTTCGGACATGAAGACATCCCGACGTGGTGATCGATCGCGTTCCGGAATTACAGCGAGGCAAACAGGTCCTTCAAGGAGCAGGTGAAGCCCGGGAGGACGCCTTCTCCGTCCAAGGTGTCGTCCTCGCCCAGTCGGAGCGCGGCCGGGCCCTGGTGGAAAACATAAACCTGACGGGACGAGGGATAGATCATCCAGGCCAGGGGGACGCCGGCCCTCAAGAAATCCGTCAAACGCTCGTCGACGTTTTCCGCCTTGTCGTTGGGAGACACGACCTCGACGATCAGGTCGGGGATGATCGGGACGTATCCCCGGGGCGCCTTATCGGCCGGCAGCCGGCCGAACCGGATGAAAGAGACATCGGGATAACGGACCCTGGTTGGATCGTCGGCGAAGATTTGATAGCCGCAATGACCCGAGAAACAAAGTCCGAGCTTCCCAAACGCTTGCGCCTCGATGATCCTGATCAAGGTGACGATGATCCGGTCTGCCTCGGCTCCCATTCGGGGCTTCTCCACGTTCTGCCCCTCGACGATCTCGTAAGGATAGTCCTTGTCGGATTGGATGAATTCGTCTTCGATCGATTCGATCGGTGCGGACACGATGGACATTGAGGAGGCTCCTTGATGAGGACGTTTGCTGAACCCAGGGTTTGACCTCGGGATCTCCGCCCTCGAGGTCCCCGACCGCACCCGAATTTTCACTCTTCGGCCTCGACCGGGTTCTCCAGCGCGCCGATCCCGCCGATGGAGGCGACGACGAGGTCGCCCGGCTTCAGATACGTGCCGGTGGCGGAGCCGACGCCGGCGGGGGTCCCGGTGGAGATCAAGTCGCCCGGTTCCAGGGTCACGAATCGGGAGAGGAACGTGATCAGGGCGGCGACGGGAAAGATCATCTGGCCGGTCCTCCCTTCCTGCCGGGTCTCGCCGTTGACCGTGAGCCGGATCGCCAGGTCCTGGGGGTCGGGCACGTCCTCGGCCGAGAGGATGCAGGGGCCGACCGGGCAGAAGGAGTCGTGCCACTTGCCGTGGAGCCAGTCGAAGAAGCGGTCACGGTCGCGCGGCTTCCGCCCGGGGTTGGGCGTGAACTTCCGGTCGGTGATGTCGTTGACCACGGTGTAGCCGGCGACGTAGTCCAGCGCCTCGCCCTCCTCGACGTCCCGGCAGTGCCGGCCGATCACCACGCCTAGCTCGGATTCCCAGTCGACGTGGTCGGGCGAGCACCGGGGGATCCGGATCGGGTCGCAGGGGTGAGTCAGCGTGGTGGCCGGCGGTTTCATGAAGACATAAGGGAACGTTTCGGACCGCTCCACGGCCGTGCCGCCGCGCTCGATGACGTGGGCCGCGTAGTTGCCGGCCAGCAGGAGGATCTTGGAGGGCCGAGGGACCGGGACGAGCAGCTTTACCTCGTCGACCGGCAGGGAGAGTTCCTCGCGCTCCTCGTCATCGAGCCGGTCGACCCATCCGGCGAGCGTCCGGATGACCTCGCGCGACGCCCCGTCGGGCGGCAGGAAGTCGAGCAGGTTGTCGGTCGAGGGGAGGAATAGCTTGGACCCGACCGACTCGGAATAGCTCTCGGCGGCCAGGTGGATCGGCACGATCCGGTCGTCCTCATAAAAGCCGGCTAAATCGACGTCATCCAAACGGAAGCGGCAGAGTCGCATGTCGGGGGTTCCCCGCGATTCACGGCAAGTCGTTGACGCACGAGGATGGCACTCACGCCCGGATCCGGGCCAAGCCAGGATAACGGGTGCGGCGGGCGACCACAATCGAACCGATCGCGCGGGCAGGTTCATTCAAAGGTCGATTTGACGCTCCTTGTCCCCTCTCCCCAACCCTCTCCCGCAAGGGGAGAGGGAGTGATTCCGGCCCCCGCTCCCTTGTGGGAGAGGGGGCGTCGCATGGCCGAGAACCTTGGAATGACCCTGTCGCGCGGGGCGGCGGGTCGGGGGCGGGCCGGATCAGCCGATCGGGGTGCCCGAGGACGCGGCCCGGGCGGCGGCCAGCAGGAGCGGGTCGTCCCGCTCGGCGATCGCCCGGAGGTCCAGCAGGACCGCGCCCCCCTGGACCCTCGTCACGACCGCCGGGTCGCCCAGCCGGAGCGCCCGGGCCCAGGCGGCTTCGGACGGCCAGGGGGCCGGGAAGGGGGGGGCGACCCGGACCGCGGCCGTCGGGATCGACTCGGCCGGGGCGCTCCCGCCGCCGAGGAAGGCGGTCGACTCGACCACCGAGGCGTTGAGACCCAATTCGGCCCGGAACGCTCCGGCCAGCCGCGCGGCCCGCTCCAGGAGGCTCTCGATCGGGACCTTCAGCAAGGCCCAGAGCGGGATCCTCGCCGCCGCCCGGGACGGTTGCAAAGCCAGCCGGAGTGTCGCCTCCAGCGCGGCCAGGGTCATCTTGTCGACCCGGAGAGCCCGGATCAGGGGGTCGCGGCGGAGCGGGTCGATCGCCTCGCGCGTGCCGACCAAGATCCCGGATTGCGGGCCGCCCAGGAGCTTGTCGCCCGAGAACAGGACGAGGTCGGCGCCGGCGGCGATCCCCTCGGCGGCGGTGGGCTCGCCGCTGACCCCGGGCGGGATCCCCGGCGCCAGGGCCCCGGAGCCGATGTCGTCGATCATCCAGAGGTCGCGCTCGCGGGCCAGGGCCGCCAGCCCGGCGAGTGGGGCCTCCTCGGTGAAGCCGACGACCCGGTAGTTGCTCGGGTGGACCCGGAGCAGGGCGGCGGTCTCCGGGCCGATCGCCCGGGCGTAGTCGGCCAGCCGGGTCTTGTTGGTCGTGCCGACCTCGCGGAGCCGGGCCCCCGACGCCTCGATGATCTCGGGGAGCCGGAAGCTCCCGCCGATCTCGACGAGCTGCCCGCGTGAGACCACGACCTCCCGTCCCGCCGCCAACGCCCGGATCGCCAGGATCGTGGCCGCCGCGTTGTTGTTCACCACGGCCGCCGCCTCGGCCCCGGTCAGCCGGGCGAGCAGGGCCTCGACCCCTCCGGTCCGATCCCCGCGCTCGCCCCGGTCGAGGTCGAATTCCAGGTTGCAGTAGCCCCGGACCACCCGATCGACCGCTTCGGCGGCCTCGGCCGCCAGCGGGGCCCGGCCCAAACCGGTGTTGAGCAGGATCCCCGTGGCGTTCAGGACCGGTCGGAGATCGGGCCGCTCGGCGGCCAGCGAGGCGGCGGCCGACCGGCCCAGCCCCTCGACGTCGACCGCCGGGCCCTCGCCTCGCTCGATCGCGGCCCGGGCCCGCTCGAGCGCGAGCCGGACCGCCCGGACGGTCGCCTCCCGGCCTCGGAGTTCGATCGACGAGGCCAGGCCCGGCCAGTCCAGGACCGAGTGGACCGGGGGGAGTCGGCGGCGGCTCGGGTCGCTCATGGTCCGGGCCCTCTCCCGGTGGCCATTCCCGAGGCAGGATCGGCGAGGACCCGGAGGTCCCCCTCGCGGCGGGTCAGGCCGATCCGGTCGAGGTGTTCGGCGAGCGGGACGGCGAACTTCCGCGAGGTCCCCAGCAGGTCGCGAAGCTCGGCCACGGTCATCCCCGGGCCTTCGGTCAGGCGACCGGCCACCCTCCGGCGCATCTCGGCCTCGGCGTCGTGGTCGAGATAAGTCCCCGGGGCGATCTCGACCAGTTGGCCCTCGTCGACGAGCAGGGCGAGGAGGTCGGGGACGGTCGAGGCCCGAGGGCCGGGCTTGCCGGCCCACTCCAAGCCGTCCGGCGGGGTGAAGCCGCCGGCCCGGTACGCCTCGGCCATCTCCTTCTTGAGCTTCCGCTCCGCCTGGCTGAGCTTGGGCTGGTGGCCGGCCAGGGCGACGGTCCGGGCGTCGGCGGACACGCGCCCGGCCGCTCGGAGCCGCTCGATCACCGCCGCCACCAGCCCGTCGTTCTCCAGGTCGGCCAGGGCCGAGGCGACCCGGGCCCGGGTGATCGCCGAATGCCGGGGGCTGGCCTCGTGGAGCCGGCCGATCGCCCGGAGGACCCGGTCCTCCAGGTCGCCCGCGAACTCCGCCAGGACCCGGGCCGATCGCCTCGAGCCCAGCGGGAGGCTGACCAGCGCCCCCGAAGCTCCCAGCGCCTCGACCGCCGGGCCGATCGCGGCGATCGACACGCCCGAATCCCGCGCCAGCGATCGGTCGGTCCAGGGGGTCAGGCCCAGGAAGGTCAGGGCCGCCGAGATCCGGTCCGAGGGGTCCGCCCAGCCCAGCCGCGCCAGCCGGTCGAGCGCCGGGCGGTCGCGCCTCCGGATCCTCCGGGCGACCGGCTGGAGGACCCGGCCGCCGCCGAGGGTGGCCGGCGGGCTCTCCTGGCGGATCACGAACGGCTGGCCGTGGACCGCCGCGACCGGCTCGGCTAAAAAGAGCTGGGCCAGCCGGGGGCCGGGATCGCCCGGCTCGTCGGTCCCGAGGATCGAGAGGCTGGCGGCGACCTCGGCCGTCCCGATGTGGACCCGGTAGCGGGCCCGGTGGCGGAGCGGCCGGGCGGCCCCGGGCGACTCGCGGAACTCGACCGACACGACGCGCGAGGCCGCCAGGTAGCCGGGGGCGGCCAGCTCGTGCCCTCGGCGGACCTCAAGGTGGTGGACGCCCCCGAGGTTGATCGCGGCCCGGGCCCCACGAGCAACCCGGTCGACCGGCCGGTCGTGGCGATGGAGGCCGCGGACCCGGACGGCCCGCCCCTCGGGGAACCATTGCAAGTCGTCGCCGAGGGCGACCTCGCCCGAGGCCACCGTCCCGGTGACGACCGTCCCGTGCCCGGCCACGGTGAACGAGCGGTCGATCGCCATCCGGAAGAGCCCGGGGTCGTCGCGGTCCGGAGCCCGGTCGGCGAGCCTCCCGAGGCTGGCGGCGAGGTCGCCGATCCCCCGGCCGGTCGTCGATGAGGTCCGGACGACCTCGGCCCCCTCCAGGAACGAGCCAGCGACCAGGGCCCGGACGTCGTCCTCGACCAGGTTTAACCACCCCTCGTCGACCAGGTCGGCCTTGGTCAGGACGACCACGCCGGCCGAGAGGCCCAGGAGCCGGAGGATTTCCAGGTGCTCCCGGGTCTGCGGCATCACCGAGTCGTCCGCCGCCACGATCAGCATCGCCAGGTCCAGGCCCGAGGCCCCGGCCAGCATGTTCCGGATGAACCGCTCGTGGCCGGGGACGTCCACCAGCGCCAGGGCCCGGCCGTCCAGCTCCAGCGCGGCGAAGCCCAGGTCGATCGTGATCCCGCGCTTCTTCTCGGCCGGGAGCCGGTCGGTGTCCACGCCGGTGAGGGCCCGGACCAGCGCGGTCTTGCCGTGGTCGATGTGGCCGGCGGTCCCGATGACCAGGTCGCGTCGTCCCGGCATGGCCGCCCCGCTCGCCCCCGATTGGTGTCTCCGTCGCCTTGGGTCCAGTCTATCGGATCCGGGCCTATTGCCGCGAGATCGTTCGGGAGCAGGAGGTCGGGCGGCCGGGATCAAGGCTCGGGGCGGTCGAACTCGATCGTGAAGGTCCCGAAGCGATCCCGGTCGGTCCCGGCGTCCTCCCAGCCGAAGCGGAAGGCCCCGACGTGCCAGAGGCGGAGCGAGGTGTCGGCGATCACCCGGAACCCGGCGCGTCGGGCGCGCTCGGAGAAGGCGTAGTCCTCGCCGAGCGACCAGTGGCCGTCCTCGATCGTCCGGACCATCGGCTCGAAGAAGGGGATCATCGGCTTGCCGAACCGCTCATTGCAGACGGGGAGCCCCAGCCGGGCCTGGATCGTCAGGTAGACCTCGCGGCGGGCCAGCAGGAACCCCGCACCGGCGTAGAGGATCTCAACCGGCCCGCCCGCCTTGCCGAAGGTCAGTCGCGGAGTCCCGGGCAGGACGTGGCAGGCCAGGACCCGCGACCCCTTCTTGGGGTAGATCCCGCAAGCCATCGGCAGGCCGAGGCGGCGGAGGGCCTCGACGTCCTCGGGGCGGAAGACGACGTCGGAGTCGATCCACATCAGCTCGTCGAATCCGTCGGCCAGGGCGTCGGTCGCCATCTGATTGCGGACCTGGTCGATCGCCGCGTGGCCCCCGACCCGCCGGACCGGATAGCCGAGGCGCTCCAGGGCCCGCAAGCCCGCCTCGCAGTCCGGGACGATCGGGCCGCCGAAGGGGACCAGGACGACGCAGCGGCGGGGATCCAGCGGCGTCCATCGGGGCCCGGCCGCCTCGGAACGAGCCTCCTCCCGGGGGAGCCGGCCGGTCACGACCACCCGGTCCTCGGGCGGGACGCCGAGGAAGTCCAGGAGCGATCGGACCGCGTCGGGGTCGCCGAGGGCCCCGGCCTCCACGATCCGGAAGTTTCCCGGATGGCGTCGCTGGAGGGCCACGGACCGGGCCCGGTATTCCTCCCAGTAGAGGCCGATCCCCTCGTCCCGACTCCGGGTGTCGTACTGGGGATAGGTCCGGGTCCGGAACGGGTGGTGGGTCCAACCCGGGGCGGGCTGGCGGGCCCAGTGGTCCATCGGGGTCGGGCCGTCGTCCTCGGGGCGACCCCGCAGGCTCGCGATGACCTCGGCCTTGGGCCGGGTCAGGCAGGCCATCCGGACCCCGGGCTCGGCGGCGACGGCCTCCTCGGCATGGGGGAGATACGAGGCCGCCACGTCGCCGACGATCGCGGCCCCCGTCGCCTTCCACCGGGCGAACCGCTCGCGGATCCCGGGCCCGCCGTGAGGGAGATTCCAGGGGATCAGCGGGACCTGGCCCGCCGTGACCCGGGCCGACCTCTGCTCGGCCAGGATCGCCGCGAGCAGGCCCAGCGCGACCGGGTCGGCCCCCATCCCGAGGATGATCCGCTGTGGCATGGAGTCCGCCGGTCCGGTTCAGGGCTTGGGTTTCCAAGGGCGCAGGGTCTTGCCGTCGGTCTCGATCAGTTGGATGAACCAGAATCCCCCATTCCTACTGGCGCCCCCTGCGGCGATCAGCCTGCCGTCGGGCGAGATCGCCAGGCATAAGGCCTCGTAATGGTGGTCGAATCGGAGTCCGGCCAGCGGCTGGCCGGCCTCGGCGTCCCGGAGTCGGATCACATCTTCCCGTTCCAGCGAGACCAGCGTCCGGCCGCCCGGCAGGTACGCCAGGCCGGAGATTCCCTCGCGGGTCGTCGACTCGGCGCGCTTCCGCCCGGTCTCCGGATCCCAGAACGTGAGCGTCGTCGGGAGCCCCCCCGGCTCCACGGATCGATCCCCCACCGCCAGTGTCCCGCCGTCGGCCGAGAAGGCCAGTCGACTCGAGTAACGGTGCATTGGCTTCGACAGTGTCCGTCGTTCCTGGCCGGTGGCCACGTCCCAGAGTCGGACGACCGCGCCGAGCGAGGCCAGCGTCGCCCCGTCGGGGGAGAATACCAGGGAGGCGATTCCCGCGGGATGCGCCAGGGTTACCTTCGGGAATGGGGCCGAAAACGTGTGCTCGGGGATGATGTAGGGGGGCATAACGAAGCGCCTTCGCCCCGTAACGGCGTCCCACAGCACGACCTCGCCGCTGTGATACCCGGCGGCCACCGCCTTGCCGTCCGGCGCATAGGCCACCGCACTCACATAGGAGCGATTCGGGGAGAAGCGAGGGCTCTCCAGGGTGAGGCGGGGGCGGCCCGTGGCCGCCTCCAACAGCGCCACGTTGACCAGGGCGTCAAGCGTGGCCAGGGTCTTGCCGTCGGGCGCAAAGTCCAGGGCACCGATCCCACCCTCGATTCGTTTCTGCACCCGGAAGGAGGCCGTCGGGCGAGCTGTGGCGGGGTCGAAGTATTTGATCATCCCCGAGGCATTACCCGCGGCCAGGGTCTTGCCGTCGGGGGAGAACGCCACGCTCTCGATTCGTCCTTCGTCCACGTCGCGATAGGACCCGCATTGGATGGGCGGCATGATGGACTGCTCGGGCGGCAGGTCCTCCGACGGAGGCGGCGGCGTCTCGCACCACGCCGCTCTGATCCCGAGGCCCGACCCCAGCATCAGAAGGAGGAGCGGAAGCGTGGCAATCATTATCGCGTTGATCTTCATCGTGGAGATTCTCCGGTCGGTGAGCGGGTCGCGCCGCTGAGCCCCTCGCGGGATCGACCTGACGGCCGATCCGACGAGGTGTCCGCCACGGCGAGGTCGAGATCATGGCGTGGTCTTGACGAGGGTCGGGGCCTTGCCGCCGGGCACGAGAGTGATCCAGACTCCCGTGTAATTGTTCGGATTCGGAGTGGTGGTCGAAGCGCTGCCCATGATCGTGATCCCTTGGCCGGTGGCGTAAGCTTGCCAGTTATCCACGGCAGCTTGACCCCCGAAGACGGAGCATCCCGTCAACACGAGCGTCCCTCCTCTACGGACCCTGCCGGCGACTTGGTTGAGAAGCGCTGGCGTCCAAACAGGGTCGATGAACTGGTTGCCATGACTCTGACGACCCGTTGCTCCGTGGTCCCCGATCACGAGAACATCGATCGGCCCGGTATGCACAATCGCGGCGTCCAAGTCTTGGGCCACCTGCTCGACGTAGTTCCCGGAAATGTAGTTCCCCTTCGGTGGTGCGAGACCTGCCCGAATCGTCTCACCGGTGGCGATGTTGTCCTTTGTCAGCCCGAGCTTGAGATCCTGGGCAAAGGCACTCCGAAACGGCTCCGGCCAGTCCCTCCAGCCGGCATCAGCGATATCGATGACGTACACCACGTTCTTGCCGGTGGGGACGTTCAGCTTGGTCTGGGGTCCATTGGTGCTAACGGTTCCCGTGGTCCCCGGGCCGCTAGTCGTTGGGCCCTGCGAGGCATCGTAGGTGCTCGTCACGTCGTCGCCGTCGTCGCGCGTGGCTCCCGCGAGGTTGCCGGTTCCGTCCCAGGCGCCGACCTCCCCGTTCTCCGAACTCTGGGCCTCGACGGTCCCCTTGTTGGTGGAGTCCGGCTTGAGGCTGCCCGATTCGTCGAGCTTCAACGCGGTGCTCGTGCCGAAATTGATCATGGAGCCGGGCACGGTGGGGTCGGGGGCGGCGCCGCCGGCCCCCGAGTCGTCGTTCAGGGAGGAAGCCGCGTCGACGTGGCCGCTGAAAGTGAAGTCGCCCGTGACGGCCCCGTTGGCGTCGACCTCCCCTTCGGCCATCAGGTTCGACCCGTCGGAGTTACCCACGTGACTGGTGAAGTTGGAACCGCTGGTCCCGGGGACGTCCTTCGCGTTGGTGTCGGAGAGGCCCTCCGTCACCTTGTAATTGGTCACCCCGGCGCTGTCGCCCCAGGCGTGCCAGGTCAGGTCGTATTGCGATTGCGAAGTCCAGACGGTGGCTCGCCCGCTCGCGTCGGGGCCGGTGGTCGTCGATGTGGAGTCGGTGTGCAGTTGATAAGAAATGTCGTAGCTCCCGCCCCCGCTGCCACTCTCGCTCGATCCTCCGTTGCCGCTGCTGGTGGCCGTCGCGGATCGGTGGGCGGTCGTCGTCGACGTGTCGCCGTTGGCGGTATACGTCGCGGTGTAAGTGGTGGGGTTCTCGGACGTGAAGGAGTAGGGACGGAGTCCATCCCAGGGCGTCCCACCGTTGAGCAGCAGGCCGCCCCATCGGAAGAAACTCGATGCCAATGACGGGACGCCATACTGGCTGATCTGGGCCATGTCCTGGGTCAGGGCGTCGGGGATGCTGAACCCGCCACCCGAGTCGGAGGCCGAGCCGGACCCGCTCCCGGTGGATGAGCCATCGCCGCCGCCCGACCCGCTGTCCGAGCTGGACCCGGTCCCCGATCCGGAGCCGGACCCGCCGTCGGAGGACGTTATCCCCGAGCCGGAATCGCCGCCCGTGGGGTCGGCGGCCGGAGCCGGGTCGGAATAGCTCGCGTAGCCGGTGGCGGATGAGCCGTCATCGCCGGAAACCCCGACCGACATCAGGCAGCGGGATTCCAGGGGATCGACCGCGAGTGAGGGCCTCGCGCCTCGACCCGGAGGAGAGACCCTTGCCCCGGGTGGGCGAAAACCACGCTCGCATCGTCATCGTTGCATCCTCAAAGCCGCGAGGAAGGGAGGGCGACCACCGTCGGTCGCTCGTCACTGGAGAGGGCTGCCCGGCGATTCCACCTCGACCCGCGGAAACGGGGCCCAAGCCGCCCGGCATCAAATATCTCAATCATCGGGTGTTCTTTGATTGATGGTACACCATGCGGCCTCACGCGGGCTCCCGTCAAACGAAAACTTCAGTGAATTGCATGATTCAGCGATTTCCAAGCCCAGTTGGTACAGATCGGGTGTGACCGGGGTTTCCGGTGATGCCACGTCCTGGGCACCCTCTCCCGCGATGGGGGAGCCGGAAGCGGACACTGAGGTTCGAGGCCCACGCGAGTCGGACTCCCTCCCGCCTCGCGGGGGAGGAGAGGGGAGAGGGGGCCGATCGCGGGGTGCCACCAGGACGCCGGGGCCTTCGCGGGGCCGGAATCCGGCTTGACCGGCGGTGGGGCAGGGTTGATACTGGGGCCGCAAGGATCGCACGCCTCGGATTCAGGGAGGAACCCCTTGATGACCCACCCGGAATGGCCCGCCCGCGGCCAGCCCAACGCCTGGACCGATCCGCCGATGGCCCTCGGAGATCGCCGGCGGGCCCGGACCTTCCGACCTGACCGCCGGACTTCGCCCCGAGCCGCCCCCCATCGCGAGGCGGCCCGGATGTCCAGCCCCCCCACCCATCGCCGGCCGGACGCCTCGATCGATCGTCGGTCGACCCGCGGACCCGGCCCGTGCCCGAGGCCGCGCGATGGTGCCCGGTCCGCCGCCTGGGGTCGCTGAGGGCCGCCCCCGGCGCGGGATCATCCCGGACCGGCCGCCCCGGTCGAACGTCGAATCAGGTCGATGAGGATCGCCCGGCCCATGCTGAATTCGAACACGTTTCTGCTGATCTTCGCCGTCGCCTTCATGGGTTGCGTCCTGGTGACCCCGATGGTGACCCGGATCGCGACCTGGTTCGGCGCGATCGACCGGCCCGACCAGTTCCGCCGGATCCACAAGGGGGCGACCCCCCGGATGGGCGGGCTCGGCCTGGCCTTCGGGATCGCCGTGGGGATCGCCGTCGCCGCCGGCGGGGGCTATTTCCGCGAGTGGGCCGAGGCCCCCCGGTGGGTCGCCTCGCTCCTTCCGATCGCCCTGGCCGCGCTGATCGTCCTGGGCGTGGGCGTCGTCGACGACACCCGCGAGATGGGCGCCCGGCTCAAGCTTCTGGGGCAGGCGGCGGCGGTGGTGGTCCTCTACCTGGGGGGGATCCGGATCGACTCGGTCACGATCCTTCACCTGACGATCCCGCTGGACAGTCCCTCGGTCACGATCCCGGTCCTCGGGCACGGCGTCGAGCTGGCACTGCCGGGGCTCCTGGTCACGATGCTCTGGTTCCTGGCGTGCATGAACGTCTGGAACCTGATCGACGGGATGGACGGGCTGGCCTCGGGCGTGGGGCTCCTGGTCAGCGGGACCCTGGCCCTGGTGGCAATCTGGCTGGAGAACCCCCCGGTCGCCATCCTGGCGGCGTCGCTGGCCGGGAGCCTGGCGGGGTTCCTGCTTTACAACTGGCACCCGGCCTGCATCTTCCTGGGCGACAGCGGGAGCCTTTTGATCGGACTCCTGATCGGGATCATCGGGGTCCAGGGGTCGCTGAAGGAGGGGGCGACGATCTCGCTGCTCTTCCCGATCCTGGCCATGGGGTTGCCGATCACCGACACGGCGATGGCGATCTTCCGGCGGTGGGTCCGGAACCTCCCGCTGTCCTCGGCCGACCGGCGGCACATCCACCACCTCTTGATCGGCCTGGGGCTGAACCCCCGCCAGGCGGCGGGGCTGCTCTACTGCTTTTCGGCCGGGCTCTGCGGCGTGGTCCTGCTGGGCGTGGTTTACAAGAACGAGGCCCTGGCCCTGGTCATGGGCCTCTCCGGCTGCGCCGCGTTCCTGCTGATCCTGACCAGCCGCCGCGACGAGCTGGCCACGCTCCGGTCCGACCTCGCCTCGCGGATGATCCGGCGCCGGCAGGAGCGGTTCGCCGCCAAGGTGACCTGGGAAGCGATCCAGCGGGTCGAGCTCTGCGAGACCCCGGATCGGGTCTGGGAGGTCATGGAGACGGCCACGACCAAGCTGGGCTGCGACCACCTCCGGCTCGCCTGCCAGCGCGATGGCCTGGCGGTCTTCGAGGGGGGCCGGGGGCCGGTCGAGCCGGGGCTCGGCGAGGCCCTGTCGGGCCCGGAGGCCACTTTCCGACTGTCGAGTGGGCGGGACCTGGTCCTGGTCGTCTCGATCGAGCAGGCGGCGGACTCGGACCTGGCGGCGGACATCGCGTTCCGGTTCGTGCAGCGGCTCTCGCTGGCCTCGGCCGAGCGCCTGGAGCGGCTGTTCTCGAAGGAGACGGCCGCAGACGGCAAGGCCGCGAGCCCGGAGGGGCCGACGCCCCGGGAGTCGCCGGACGGGTTGGTCCCGTCGGCCCCGCGGACCCGCCGCGTCGAGGCGACGGCCGGGCCCTCGGGCGCGGCGCTCGGGTTCGCCGGCCCGCCCTCGGCCTCGGCTCGGCCGCCGCTGGGCCGGCTCCGGGATGCCCTGGGCTGGCCCCCGAGCCCCGCGTCGCCCGCCCGATCGCTCGGTGAGGATTGACCGGAGACGAATGATCCATGGATGGACTTCAACCGTATGCGGGTGGGACCCGTCCCCTGGTCGCCACCGTGCACGCTCCGCCGCCGCATCAGGCGGCCACCAAGTCACCCTCCGACTACCTCCGGGCGGTCCGGCGGAGGATCTGGCTGGCCCTGGCCGTGGCGATCCCGGTCGCCACGGTGGGGACGCTCTACGTCCTCCGGATGCCGCCGGTCTACTCGGTCAGCGCGGCCATCGAGATCAAGCCCCCCCGGGTCGACCCGGCGATCCGGGCCATGGTCGGCCACGGCGAGGTCGGCGCCGGCGACCCGGCGGCCGACGAGAAATACGTTCCCGACGCCCTGGCGATGCTCGTCAGCAAGGCCATGGCCGAGGAGGTCGTCCGCGACTCCTCGCTGGGCCTCTCCGACTCGAACCAGGAAGGCGACCCGGTCGGCGAACTGATCGGCAAGATCAAGACCCGTCAGGTCCCCCAGTCACACTTTTATTATGTCACGCTCGAAGGCCGCGACCCGTCCCGGATCACCCGGACGCTCGACCTCCTGCTCAAGAAATTCCAGAACAAGACCGACAACGAGAGCCGGGACGGCAGCATCCAGGCGATCGACGACGCCTCGCGGACGATGAGCCAGTACATCTCCGAGCTGAAGTCGCTGGAGGACGACCTCGCCTCGCACATCCGCGACTCGAACACCCTGGCCCCCGGCGGCCGGAACCTCAAGGAGGCCGAGTTCGAGACGGTCCGAAACCGCATGGCCTTCCAGATACAGCAGGTCGGGGGGCTCCGGAACGACCTGACGGTCAAGGCGATGACGCCGAACGTCGCCCCGGGGATGGACCCCAACCGGGCCCAGAAGATCGCCCTGCTCCAGCAGGAGCGGAAGCTTCTGCTCAAGCGGTTTTCCGCCGCCAAGCGGATCGCCCGGGACGGCGCTGACCCGGCCATCAAGCGGGCGAGCGATGAACTCCGGGACGTCGAGGACGACCTGGCCGCGCTCCAGGGGATCGACACCGCGGGCCCGGCGGGACCTTCGCCGGCTGAGATTTCCGAGAAGATCATCAGCGACGCCATGGGGGACATCAACGTCACCCAGGCCCACCTCGACACGGTCATCGTCGAGATGAAGCTCGCGATGCCGCAGCACCAGAAGTACGTCACCCTGATGAGCGACCGCGACCTCAAGGCCCGGCAGCTCGCCGCCTTGAAGGAGCGGCTCTCCGAATTCCAGATGCTGGCCAAGACCCAGAAGCCGCCGGTCCGGATCGTCGACATGGCCGTGGAGCCGACCGCCCCGATCCGGCCCAAGAAGTCGATCTACATCGTCGGCTGCATCTTCCTGGGGATGGCCCTGGGCCTGGGCCTGGTCTGCTTCCTGGAGCACCTCGACCACTCGGTCAAGGTCCCCGAGCACCTGACCGCCGGCCTGGCCCTGCCGCTCTTCGGCGTGGTCCCCCGGATCCGTCGGCTCGCCGGGAACCACCGGGGCGGGCACCTCTGGACCCCCGGGATCCCCGACTCGGTCGAGGCCGACGCCTACCGGAACCTCCGGGCCAGCCTCCTGGGGGCCAACCGCGAGGGCCGGCCGATCCTGACCTTGCTCGTCACCAGCGCCAAGGCGGGCGAGGGCAAGAGCACGACCGCCCTGAACCTGGCCGCCACCTGCGCCCGGGCCGGCGAGAGGACCCTCTTGATGGACGTGGACCTCCGCCGTCCTAGCCTGGTCGACGTCTTCCCCCGGCACGAGGAAGGGGCCGGGCTGGTCGACGTCCTCCGGGGCGACCGCCCCTGGCAGCGGACCGTGGTCCAGACCGACCTGCCCAACCTCGACTTCCTGGCCACCGGCGAGACCCGTGACGTCCCCATCGAAGTCCTGGGGAGCCGCGAGCTCAAGCAGCTTTTGATCTCGCTCTCGGAGAACCACTACGACCGGGTGATCCTGGACGGCCCGGCCGTCCTGGGGCTGGCCGACTGCCGGATGCTCGGCCGGATCGTGGACGCGGCCCTGCTGGTGGTCCGGTCGGGCTCGCAGGAACTCCGTTCCTTGCAGCGAGCCAAGGCGATGCTCGAACAGTCGATGGTCACCATCGCCGGGGTCGTCTTCAACGGCCTGAGCGAAGACCTCCAGAACTGGTCGAGCTACGGGCCCAACCCGATGCTCGAATCCTCGCCCTACCTCGCGAGTCGTCGCCCCGCCGGGGCCTCGCCGGGTCTGGATGCCCCCGGCCGGGGGGCCGCCGCGCTGATGGCGGCCGGCACCGTCGAGGCCTGAATCCGGAGACCTCATCGGTGACGACGCTTCGGATCCAACTCCTGAACGGCCTTGATCGCGGCCTGGCCGTCGCGCTGGCGGGCCTCCTCCTGGGCGCCTCGCTGGCCTTCGGCGGGGCCGTCTGGTGGGCCCGGCCGGCGATCGCCGGGGCGACCCTGGCCGTGGTCCTGGCCTGGCTGGCCCGGGTGGCCCTTGCCGGCGGCCCCTGGCGGATCCTCAAGAGCCCGATGACCGGGCTGGGGGCCCTGGCCCTGGGCCTGGGCGTGGTCCAGCTCCTGCCCCTCCCGGCCAGCCTGGCCAACCGGCTCTCGCCCCGGGCGGCGGCCGTCGCCTCGCACGGGATGATCGCCGAGAAGGCCCTGGCCGACGACCCCTCGGCCCACGTCCCCCCGCCCTTCCTGGCCCGGTCGCCGCTGACGCTGGACCGGCCGGCCACGCTCCGGTGGCTCGCCGGGGCGTCGGCCTGCCTGGCCCTGTTCTGGGTGACCTCGCACTTCTCCGACCGGCTGGGCAAGGCGCAGGCGATCTGGGGGAGCGTGGTGGCGGCGTTCTTCGTCAACGCGATCCTGGGCGCGGTCCAGCTCACCAGCCAGTCCGGGGGGCTCTATGGCTCGATCGTCCCGGGGCAGGGTCCGGCCTGGGCGCCGAGTTTCGGGGACGCCATGAATGCCCCGTCGGAGGCGAGCCTCCGCCCGGTGGGGGAGGACCGCCCCGATCGCCCCGCGATGGCGGCGGCCCGGGTCGGCCGGCCGTTCCTGATCGGGAGCCTGATGGGCGGTCCGGGGGCGTTCCTGGCCCTGGGGAGCCTGGCGCTCCCGCTGGCCCTGGGGATGATGCTCCAGATGCTCGCTTCCCGGGGGAATCGCGAGGGGCTGATGGCCCGACTCCGGGACTCGGGGCAGGGGAGCCTGGTCGTCCTGATGCTCGGCCTGGTCGGGGGCGGGACGTTCCTGGTCGGGGCCCTGGCCGGGCGGATCCCGAGCGTCCCCTTCGCCGTGGGGCTGGCCCTGGCCGGGGTCGCGGGGACATGGTCCTCGGGGTCCCGGACGCTCGGCCTGGCGACGACGGCCCTGATCCTGGGGTTGCTCGCCGCCGGCGTCGCGGCCGGCGACGCCTCGGCCCGGGGCGAGCTGGGAATCCCGGCCCTCCCCCGGCTCGACTGGGCCGGGAACCGGGCGACCTGGTCCGAGTCGCTCCCGATCCTCCGCGACTTCCCGATCGTCGGGACCGGCCTGGGGACGTTCCCGGCGGTCCATCCTTACTACAAAACCCGCGACGCCGCTCCCAACACCGCCATGAGCAGCCTCCTGCAATGGGCCGTGGAGTCGGGCGCGGTCGGCCTCGGGCTCCTGGCGACGGCCGGGCTCTGGTGCCTGGTCCGGCTCCCGGGCGCGATCGACCGGGTCGGGACGGCCGACCGGGCCCTGGCCTTCGGCCTGCTGGGCTCGATGACCTGCTTCGGGCTGTTCTCGGCGATCCACTGGACGGTCGAGCTGGCCGCCGTCGCCCTGGCCGCCGCCGCCGTGGCGGGGACCGGCAACCGCTGGCTGGCCGGCGGCAGCGACCTGTTCGTCGACCAAGGCTGACCGAGACCACCCCCGGACCCCACCACGAGGCCCCCACCGTGCGAGCTACCAGCGTCCCCCGGACCGCACCAGGCGCGTCGGAGCCAGGAGATCGCCCCGCGATGCCCGACGCCACGTTCCTGCACATCCGGGGTCGCGACGACTCGCCGACGCGCGTCCTGGAACTCCCGATCGGCCCGATCCGGGTCGGCCGGGGCCCGCTCTGCGAGGTCCGCCTGGCCGACCCCGCCCTCGGCGACGTCCAGTGCATGCTCCGGAGGCGGGGGAACACCTGGCATTTCCAGCCGGTCGGCCCCCCCGGCCGGGTCTGGATCGAGGGGCGGCCCGCCGACCAGCAGCGCCCGCTCCCGATGGGCCTGACCCTCCGGGTCGGGGAACACTGGCTGACCCTCCAGGCCGCCGAAGGGACCGCCGAAGCCTGGGGCACCTTCGACGCCCCCATCGCCGTGGAGCCGGACCAGGCCGAGACCGCCGCCCCCCCCCCGGCCGAGCCCGAGCCCGAGCCCGAGCCCGAGCCACCCGGCCCGGAGCGAGCCCGCGCCGCCACCGCCGCCGCCCCCGAGGCCGACGACGAGCGGCTCCGACGCTGGCAGGCCCGGCTCGATCAGCGCGAGCAGTGGCTCAAGGATCGCCAGGACGAGAAGCGCTGGGAGGCCCGATGGAAGGCGGCCGGCGAGACGATCCGAGCCCGATCGACTGGCCCGGCCGTCCCGACCTCGTCCCCCGAGCCTCGGACCTCGCCCCCGCCAGCCGCCCCCAGGCCCCGGCCGCCGATGCCCCCCGGGCGGACCGTCGAGCCCCGCCCCGCGCCGAGCTTCCGCCGGATCGCCGACCCGACGCCCCGGTCCTCGCCGTCCCGAGTCCCGCTCCGGCCGGCGACCGGCCCGGCCGTCTCGCAGCCCCCGGCCGCGCCCGCGCCTCCGATCCGGTCCGAGCCCCGGATCCCGACGACCCGGGCCCTGGTGGCACTCCCCGCGCCCTCGATCGACTGGTCGGGAGCCCGGGTCGAGCCGGTCACGCCGGCCCCGGATCGGGTCGCCGAGGCCGAATTCCGGTCGCCCATGGTCGAGCCGGCCCGGCCGATTGAACTCCCCCCGACCGACGCCCCCGCCGAGCCGGAACCTGCCGCCCCCGATGACTCCGAGGCGGCCGGGGTGGAGATCCTGGCGCCGACGCCGGACCTCCCGGCCGTGGCCGAGCCGCCGGGATCCGCGAGCGAAATCCCGCCGCCCCTCGGCGACGAGCCGGGAGCCCCGGTGGTGGAGCCCGAAGCCGTCGCGATCGTCGAGCCCGCTTCGGTCCTCGAAGGCGACCTGGCGGACACCGACCCGATCGAGTCCGAGCCCGAGGCGATCCTGGAAGCGGCGCCCGAGCCCGAGGCCCTTCCCTCCCCTCGGGAATCGGCGGACCGGGCGGACCCGGCGCCGATCGCCTTGCGGGGGCTCTCGGAAGTCCTGGGGGCGGCGCCCCCGATCGTCGAGGCCCCGCCCGCGTTGATCCCGGAGCCGGCCGAATCGGGCCTCTCGTATGCCGAGTGGCCGAGTGCCCGGTCGATCTTCGCCGCCCAGGGGTCGCGGTCCACGGGCCCCGCGCCGGAGCCGCTCCGGAGGCGGAGGGCCGAGCCCTCGCCGACCGACGCCTCGGCCCCAGCAAGCTGGTCGATCCCGGCCTGGCTGGGGATCATCCCGGCCGTCGGGGTGGCCCTGGCGCTCGGGGGTGGGGGCCTGGCGCTGGCCTACGAATGGTCGATCGACGACTCATCGGCCGATCAGGCGATGGCCCTGGCGCTCCGGCCCGAGGGGACGCCCGCCCCGGCGATCGACCCGTCGAGCCTCCCCCGGGGCGGCTGGTGGCGGTCCACCGCGCCGCACCTCTCGGCCTGGGCGGTGGCCCTGGCCCGGTCGACCGACGGCGAGGACCACGCCGAGGACATCCGGGCGATGTCCGACGCCGCCCGGCACGCCTCGCCGCTGGCCGCCTCCACCCGGTTCGCGATCGAGCCGCCCGCCCGCCCCGAGGCGGATGGCTCGCCCGACCTGGCGCACCTGGGACGGACCCGGGACGTGGTCACGCTGAGCTGGACGGGGCGGCGGCTCCGCCAGTCGGGCAAGGTGGACGCCTCGCTCCGGGCCTATCGGTCGGCCCTGGCGATCGCCGCCCGGGCCCGCCCCGGCGAGCTCGACGCGCCGGGCTTCGACGAGGACACCGCGGTCCGCCGCTACCGGCTCCCCCGCGAGTCGATGATCGGCTCGGTCGTGCTCGACATGGCTCGGGCCGGCGAGTGGACCCCCGAGCAGTGGGCCGAGGCCATCCCGGGCTCCGCGGCGGCTCCCCTGATCGCCTCCCGGGTGCTCCGGAAGGCGAACCAGCCGGCCGAGGCCGACCGCCTGGTCGACCTGGCGATCGCCCGGGCAGACACCCCGGAGCCCCCCGGGTTCGACCCCGCCGAGCATCGCGCGGCGGTCGCCGAGGCGATGGCGACCCGGGGCCGGTGGGCCGACGCGGTCGAGCAGTACCGCCGGGCGATCGACGCGGCGGACGACGACTCGACCCGGCGGCGGTGGCACCTCAACCTGGCCGAGGTCGCCTACCAGGCTCGCGACGACGCCACCCGGACCCGCTCGATCGAGGCGGCCAAGGCTCCCGACTCCGCCGACGAGATCACCCGGCGGGCCCTCCGCCACCAGCAGAGTAACCCCGGCCTGGCCTCGCGGGGCGACCGCCCCTGACCGACCGCCCGGCCCCGCCTCCGGACACCGAGAACCGACCCCGAACCGACCCGAGGAACCCCGCGATGGCGACCGTCCCGATCCCCGCAGAGCGAACGCCACCGCCGGGCCACCCCTCGCCCCCGCTGGCCGCCCTGGTCCGCTCGGCCTGGGATGACCCGGCTCGCCGGGCCTCGGTCGTCGGGGCGGTCGGGGCGGCCGGGCTCCTCGGGGTGATCTTCCGGGAGAACCTGGTCCACTTCGTCCAGGTCTGGTCCAACGACGAGAACTACAGCCACGGCTTCCTGGTCCCGCTGATCAGCCTCTATTTCGCCAACGAGGCCGCCCGGAAGGGCCCGGTCGCGGTCCGGTCGGGCGTCGGGATCGGCTCGGCCCTGCTGGCCCTTGCCCTGGCGATCAAGCTGGCGACGATCGTGATCCCGTTCCCGGTCGCCAGCGACTACGGGTTCCTGCTCGCCCTGGCCGGCGCCTGCGCCGTCCTGGCGGGCTCGGGGGCGCTCCGGCGGTACTGGTTCGCCTTCTTCTTCCTCGGGTTCATGGTCCCCCTGCCGGTGGCCCTTTACTCGATGATCGCCAATCCGCTGCAACTCCTGGTCAGCCAGGTGGCGACCTCGATGCTCAACGTGATCGGGATCCCCGCGCTCTGCGAGGGGAACATGATCACGCTTCCCGGCGACAACCAGCTTTTCGTGGCCGAGGCGTGCAGCGGGATGCGGCAGTTGACCGGCTTCCTGGCCCTGACCACGGCCTGGGCCTACCTCTCGGCCCGACCGGCCTGGAACCGGGCGCTGTTGATCGCCTCGTCGGTCCCGATCGCGATGACCGCCAACGTCGTCCGGGTGACGCTGACCGGGGTGATCTCCCATGCCTTGGACCCGAAGTACGCCTCGGGCGCGTTCCACACCGTCGAGGGGCTGGCCATGATGGGCCTGGGCCTCCTGATGCTCGCCACGTTTTCCTGGACCCTCGACCAGGTCCCCGCCCCGGGCGGCCCCGGCCGACCGGACCGCGAGACCCCCCCCGCCTGACCGACCGCCCGGGCCAAGGACCCCTCGAAGATGAACGCCATCGGCCGAGCCACGCTGTGCCTGGGACTCCTCTCCGCCGGGGTCGCCGCGCAGGCGAGCCTGGAGAACCTCAGTCGGATCGAGCGGCCCCCGCTCCGCCGCCCGCTGGCCTCGCTTCCGACCCGGCTGGGGGGGTGGACCGGGCGCGACCTGGAGGTGAACCCCAAGATCCTCCAGGAGTCGCAGGCGACCGAGTCGCTGAGCCGGGGCTACGAGAACCCGAAGTACCCGGGGATGGTCCTCTCGCTCTGGATCAACTACTCGACCCACGGCACCAACCTCCGGCACTCGCCCGACATCTGCCTGCCGATGCACGGTAGCTCCAAGGTCGAGTCGATGACCCGGGTCTACCCGGTCGCGGGCCCGGACGGCCGGGAGGTCTCGATCTGCCGATTGGGTTACTCGCAAGCTGAACTGGTCCAGGTCGTCGGGTTCTGGTACTACATCTTCGGTGAAGGCGCGGCCGAGCGCTGGGTCCGGACCCTCCCGATCACCAGCCGGAGCAGCCACGGTCGGACGACCCGGGGCTCCAGCATGACCGTCGAGGTGTTCTGGGAGACCCAGGCCGACCCCGAGTCGGAGGCCCTCCGCGACTTCGCCAAGGGGCTCCTGGCCGGGCTCGAACCGATCCTGCCGACCGATCGGGTTGGATATCACGTGCCCTGAGCCGGGCGGATCCCGGCCGATGGCCGATCCGTCCAGTGCCGGATTACGAGGGATCGATGATCCGAGATTCGCGATTCCCGGACCCCGAGAGATCGACGGAACGACCGGTCCGATGACGAGGTTCCCCTCCATGAAGCGTGCGCTGATCACCGGGATCACCGGTCAAGACGGGTCCTACCTGGCCGAGTTCCTGCTGGCCAAGCCAGATTACGAGGTCCACGGGCTGGTCCGCCGCTCCAGCACGCTGAACCGGCAGCGGATCGACCACATCTTCCGCGCCCGTCCCGGCGTCGGCGACCGCTTCCAGCTCCACTACGCCGACCTGGCCGATGCATCGAGCCTCTCGCAGGTCATGGAGCTGATCCGCCCCCAAGAGGTCTACAACCTCGGCGCCCAGAGTCACGTCCGGGTCTCCTTCGACCAGCCGCTCTACACCGCCGACGTGGTCGGCCTGGGGACCCTCCGGATCCTGGAGGCGGTCCGCCACCTCAACCGGAGCCAGCCGGTCCGGTTCTACCAGGCGTCCAGCTCCGAGATGTACGGCTCGGCCCCGCCGCCGCAAGGGCTCGACACCCCGTTCCACCCCCGGAGCCCGTACTCCTGCGCCAAGCTCTACGGCCACTGGCAGACCATCAACTATCGCGAGGCGTACGGGATGTACGCCTGCTCGGGGATCCTCTTCAACCACGAGAGCCCCCGCCGGGGCGAGTCGTTCGTCACCCGGAAGATCACCCTGGGCGCCTCCCGGATCAAGGAAGGGCTCCAGGAGAAGCTGGTGATGGGCAACCTCGACTCCCAGCGTGACTGGGGCTTCGCTGGCGATTACGTCCGGGCCATGTGGCTGATGCTCCAGCAGGATCAGCCCGACGATTTCGTCGTGGCCATGGGCGAGACCCACGGCGTCAGCGAGTTCCTGGAGATCGCCTTCTCCTCGCTGGGACTGGACTACCGCGACTTCGTCGAGTTCGACCCCAAGTACACCCGTCCCTCCGAGGTCGACGTCCTCCTGGGCGACCCGACCAAGGCCCGGGAGGTCCTGGGCTGGCGGCCCGAGGTCGACTTCCAGGGGCTGGTCAAGATGATGGTCGAGCACGACCTGGAGCTGGCCCGCCGCGAGAAGTTCGCCCAGGGCTACCCGTCCTGAGCCAGCCCACGGACCCGGCCGGGCCGGGCAGGGCCGATCACCCCGAGGAATTGCCCCGATGCCCCCAGCCCAGGCCAGCAAGGTCGTCGTCATCGGTCTGGATTGCGCCGAGCCGAGCCTTGTCTTCGACCGGTACGCCGACCGGCTCCCCAACCTGACCCGGCTCCGCGACCGCGGGGTCTGGGGCAAGCTCCGGAGCTGCGACCCGCCGATCACCGTGCCGGCCTGGATGTCGATGATGTCCAGCAAGGACCCCGGGACCCTCGGCTATTACGGCTTCCGGAACCGCGCGGACCGGTCGTACGAAAAAATGACCACCGCGACCTCGCTGGCGGTCAAGGAGCCCCTGCTCTGGGACTTCCTCGGCCAGGCCGGCAAGCGGGTGATCCTCCTGGGGGTCCCCCAGACCTACCCGCCCCGGCCGGTCAACGGCTTCATGGTGACCGACTTCCTCACGCCGTCGATCGCCTCGAACTACACCCACCCCCCCGGGCTCAAGGACGAGATCGCCGGGCTCCCCGAGGTCCACCCCTACGAGTTCGACGTCAGCGACTTCCGGACCCCCGACAAGTCCAAGATCCGCGACGCCCTGATCCGGATGACCGACAAGCGATTCGCCCTGGCCCGCCACCTGTTGAAGACCAAGCCCTGGGACTTCTTCATGATGGTCGAGATGGGGACCGACCGGGTCCACCACGCCTTCTGGCAGCACATGGACCCCGCCCACCACCGCTTCGAGCCGGGCAATCCCTATGAAGAGGTGATCCCCGATTACTATGTCCACGTCGACCGGAAGATCGGCGAGCTCCTCGGAGTGATCCCCGACGACGCCCACGTCGTCGTCGTCTCCGACCACGGGGCCCAGTGCATGGACGGCGGGATCGCCCTGAACGAGTGGCTGGTCCGCGAGGGCTACCTCGTCCTCCACGAGCCGCCCGCGGTCCCCTCGCGGCTGGAAGCCCTCAAGGTCGACTGGGCCAGGACGACCGCCTGGGGCTCGGGCGGCTATTACGGCCGGCTCTTTCTGAACGTGAAGGGCCGCGAGCCGCAAGGGCTGGTCGCCCCCGAGGACTACGAGGCCACCCGCGACCGCCTGATCGCCGAACTGGAAGCCCTCGGCGACCCCGCCGGCCGGCCGATCGGGACCCGCGTGCTCAAGCCCGAGGGGCTCTACCGGACCGTCCGGGGCCAGTCGCCGCCCGACCTGTTCGTCTACTTCGGGAACCTCCGGTGGCGATCGGTCGGGACCGTGGGGTCCGGCTCGATTCACACCTTCGAGAACGACACCGGGCCCGACGACGCCAACCACGCCCAGGACGGCCTGATCATCCTCGCCGGTCCCGGGATCCCCGCCCGGGGGCCCCTGGACGGCCTGGAGATCCGCGACCTCACCCCGACCATCCTCCGCCTCTTCGGCCTGGAAGTTCCCGGCGACCTCCAGGGCCACCCGATCGAGGCCGCCCTGGCCCGCGAGCCCGCGCTCCCCTGATCGAGGGGCCTCCGACCCGGCCTCCACCAGAGAAGATCCCACCACCTCGACGAACACCCGCGATCAAGGATGATCCCGTGCCGACCACCGCGACGCCGGACCGCCGGACCGCCCTCGAAGCCTCCCCGACCTCGACCGGACTTGCCCCGGTCCTCGTCGCCTGCCCCGACGCCCGTCCCCCCGCCTATCAGGCGGCGATCGGCTTCGCCCAGGCCGGGGCGCTCGACCGTTTCCTGACCGGGTTCTATTACGGCGGCCACGGCCGAGCCTCGGAACTGGCCCGCCAGCTTTTCCCCTCCCAGTTCGCCCGGATCCGCCGGACGCTCCAAAAGCGGCACGACCGGCGGATCCCGCCCGGTCGGGTCCGCTCGGCCTGGAGCTTCGACGCCGCGCTCGCCGTCGAGAACCGCCTGGCCGCCCGGAAGCCTGGGGCCCAGCACGCCGTCGCCCGCTGGCGGACCCGCCGGTTCGACCGCCTGGTCGCCCGCTCGATCGAGCGCCAGCCTCCCGGCGCGGCCTTTCTGTTCAGCGACGTCGGCTCCGAGTTCGCCCTCCCCGCCTGCCGGAGGCTGGGGATCCCCTCGATCCTGAGCATGGTCCACGGCGACGTCCGCGAGGAGCGGGCCGTCCTTGAACGCGAGGCCGCCCGGTCCCCCGACTTCTTCCCGATCTACCTGGGGGACGGCCGGCTCGACCTCGGGGCCCTGGCCTGGCTCCACGACCGGCGGCTCCGCGACATCGAGCTGGCCGACCGGATTCTCGTCCCCTCCGAGCATATCGCCGAAGTTCTCGCCCGCTTCGGGACGCCCCGCGAGCGGATCACGGTCATTCCTTACGCGGCCGACACCCGACGCTTCCGCCCGCTTCCGGGAAAACTTCACGACACATCCTGTACGTTCCTGTTCGCCGGCGGGATCACCCAGCGGAAGGGAATCAAGTACCTCCTGGAAGCCTGGCGCCGGGTCCGGAGGCCCGGCTGGAGGCTCCAGCTCCTGGGGGGCCTGCCCAGCGACCCCGGGCCGCTGGCGGGCTACCTCGGCGAGGTCGAGTACCTTGGACGGGTCGCCCACTCCGAGATGCCGGCGCGGATGGCGACGGCCGACGTGTTCGTCTTCCCCTCGCTCTTCGAAGGCTCGGCGGTGGTGACCTACGAGGCCCTGGCCTCCGGCCTCCCGACCCTGGTCACGCCCGAGGCCGGCTCGGTGGTCCGCGAGGGGTCCGAAGGGTTCCTGGTCCCGCCGGCCGACGTGGAGGCGCTGGCCGAGGCGATGGAGCGGCTCGGCTCGGACCCCGCGCTCCGGGAATCGATGGCCGTGGCCGCCCGGGCCCGGGCCGAGGAATTTGACTGGCCCCGCTACCACTCGGCCCTGATCGGGGCCCTCGCCGACGCCACCGCCCATCGGGGCTGATCGGGGCGATCCAGGGCGGGCTCAAGGGGCCTTCCCGGGCCTCCGTGTCGGCCCCCGGGCCGGAGTTCGATGAACTGGTCAGGAGGACCCCATGCGCAGGATTCCCGAACTCGACGCCATCCGCGGTATCGCGGCGGTGGTGATCGTCGTCTATCACCTCTGGTTCCCGACCCACGGGTTCATGGGGACCGCCGTCGACCTCTTCTTCGTGATGTCGGGCTATCTGATCACGACGATCATCCTCAAGCAGCGCGATCAGCCGGGCTTTCTGGTGACCTTCTACGCCCGACGGTCGCTCCGGATCTGGCCGATCTATTACCTGAGCCTCCTGGTGTTCCTGGCGATCAACCCGGCGCTGCCGAAGCCCTGGCAGACCGAGGCGCTCCCTTATTACCTGAGCTACACCCAGAACCTCCCGAGCTACTGGGGGGCGGCCGACCCGCCGTTCGCCCACGGCTTCTTCCACACCTGGTCGCTGGCCGTCGAGGAGCAGTATTACCTGATCTGGCCCCTGGCGCTGGTCGTCCTGGGCCGCCGGGCCCTGCTCCCGCTGGCCGGGGGGCTGATCGTCCTGGCGATCGTCGCCCGGATCGGGGGATATTCCCGGTGGATCCTCCTGACCAAGTCCGACGGGCTCGCCCTGGGCGGCGTCCTCGCCGCGTTGATGGTCGCGGCCGAATCGGGCCGGGTCTCGACCCCGAAGCTCGTCAAGGTCCTTGCCGGGGTCGGGCTCGGGTCGGTGGCCTACCTGGCCCTGGGGGGCCCGACGCATCGGTTCGTGGCCTCGGCCTGGTCGGCGTCCGGCGACCCGGCGGTGACGCTGAGCATCCGGATGTTCGCGACAAACCTGATGTTCTTCGCCCTGATCGGCCTGATCGTGGTCTTCTCGGGGGCCCGGCGGCTCGGTTGGCTCCGCGACGCCCGGCTGGTGGAACTCGGCCAGATGAGTTACGGGATCTACCTGTATCACTACATCCTGTTCGACGTCGTCCAGGAATTCGCCGACCGCTTCGGCGTGACCAATCGGGTCGCGATCGACGCGGTCAAGATGGTCGCGAGCTTCGCGATCGCGGCGGCCTCGTGGCGGCTGGTCGAGCGTCCCCTGCTCTCGCTGAAGGGCCTGTTCGACTACCGGAAGCCCCGAGCCGAGGCCCCGAGCCGCCGCGCCGTCCAGGACGTTTCGAGGTTGGAACCCTTGAGGACCGGAGCGTGATGGGCGACCTGGCATTCGTCTATGCGACAGCCGCGCTGATGGTCGGCCTGTTCTTGGCGCAGGTGGTGAGGAAACGATTCGACCCGTTCGCGCCGGTCTGGCTGTTCTTCGTCGGCTTCGTGCAGATCTACGTCGTCCAGGCGATCAATTACCACGAATGGGCGGTCCAGTCCCGGGGGGCCGAGCTGGTCGGCGAAGCCAACTTCCGGTCGTTCTGGGCTTTGGCCTGGTTCCTGATCGCCTACTTCTTCGGGCCGGGCAGGCTCCTTGCGCGGGCCCTCCCCGGGCCCCCGGAACGGTGGTCGATCGGCCCGGTGAACGTGCTCAGCCCGCTCCTGATCGTCTGGGGCCTGACCTGCGCGGGTCTGGTCCTCCGGGGGTCGGACGAGGGGCATGAGGCCTCGCCCGAGGCGTCGCTGTTGCTCTCCTTCCCCCTGGTGATGTTAGTGGCTGGGGTGATGCTGATCGTGACCGGCCGGCAGATCGCGCGGCCCCGGCCGGCCTACACGGCGGCGGGGGTCGCCGTGGTGGCCCTTTACATGCTGATCTGGATGTTCAACGGCAAGCGGTCGCATTCGCTGGTGGCCGTCCTGGTGGGCGTCTGCTCGTTCTACCTCCCCCGGCTCCGGCGGCCGTCGTACCCGGTCCTGGTGATGACCGCCCTGACCGGCGCGATGGCCGTGGGGATCTCGATCGGCTGGCGTTACTACACCGATGCCCATCAGTCGCATCGGTCCTACGCCAAGTTCGTCGACTTCGTCCTCACCTTCGACCCCTCGACGATCCTCGAAAGCGTGAATATGAAGGAGAGGGACTTCAAGGCGAACGTCAAGGTCACCTACGAGACCGAGGAGTATGGCGGGTTTCTCCTGATGATGGCCACGGTCCCGCTGAGGTCGGATTACGACTACGGGGTCAACTACCTCCGCGTCTTCTCGACCTACATCCCCCGGATCGTCTGGACCGAGAAGCCCATCTACGGCCGCGAGCAGTGGGTCTCGGCCTGGATCGCCGGTTCGGAGATGAAACGCGACCTGTACTTCACCGGCCCCGCCATCGGGATCCTCGGCGCCACGCAGCTCAACGGCGGCGCGATCGGGACGCTGGTCGTCCTCGGGGTCGTGGCCACGTTCCTGAGCGCGGCCTACGGGTACTTCCGGCTCCACGCCGGCTCCCCCTGGGTCCAGGTCTGGTATTCGCTGTTCTACTACAACGCCTGGTTCATGACCGTCAACGACGACCCCTGCAACTGGTTCTACTACAACTTCGGGTTCACGACCCTGCCGCCGCTGGTGCTGCTCTGGGTCGTCAACAAGCACGGGGGGGGGGGCCGGCCATGACCACGCTCTCGGTCTGCTTCACCAACTTTGGGCCCTACCACCTGGCCCGGCTCCGGGCGCTCGCCGATCGCCTGGGACGGTCGGGCGACCGCCTGATCGCTTACGAGGTCGCCGACCAGGAGCAACGCTACCCCTGGGCCCGAGAGGTCCGGGACCAGCCTTTCGAGTGGGTCACGCTCTTCCCCGGCCGGGCCCTGGAGTCGATCTCCCGCGGCGAGTCCGCCCGGGCCATGACCGCGGCCCTCGGTCGCGACCGCCCCGACGTTCTGGGGATCGTCGGCTACGCCCGCCCCGAGTCGATGGCCGCGCTGGGGTGGGCCCGCCGGACCGACCGGCCGACGATCCTGATGTCGGAGAGCCAGGAGTCCGACCATCCCCGGACCTGGTGGAAGGAAGCCATCAAGCGGCGGCGGGTCCGGAAGTTCTCCGCCGGCCTGGTCGGCGGCCCCAGCCATCGCGACTACCTGGTGAAGCTCGGGATGCCCGCCCACCGGATCTCGCTGGGCTACAACGCCGTCGACAACGCGGCCTTCGCCCGCCGGGCCGAGGCCGCCCGCCAGGCCCCCGGCGGCCGGCGGGGGCTCCCCGAGGCACCCTATTTCCTGGCGGTCAACCGGTTCGTCCCCGAGAAGAACCTCGCCCGACTGGTCCGGGCCTTCGCCCGATATCGGGCGGGATCGCGGTCGGAACGGCCCTGGGACCTCGTCCTCTCCGGCGGCGGGCCGGGCGAGGCCGAGGTCGACGCGGCGATCGGGGCCAGCGGGGTGGCCGGCTCGATCCACCGACCGGGCTTCCTCCAGGTCGAGGAGCAAGCCCCCTGGCTGGCCTTCGCCTCGGCGTTCGTCCACCCGAGCCTGATGGAGCCCTGGGGGCTGGTCGTCAACGAGGCGGCGGCCTCCGGGCTCCCGCTTTTGGTTTCCGACCGGGCGGGCTCGGTCGAGACCCTGGTCCCCGGACCCGACGGGACCACCGGCCGGCGGTTCGGACCGGGCGACGAGTCCGGGATGGCCGCCGCGCTGGCCTGGATGGCCGGCCTCCCCGAAGCCGACCGCTCGGCGATGGGTCGGCGGGCCGCCGAGGTCGTTGGGGAATGGGGGCCCGACCGATTCGCCTCGGGGACGTCCGAGGCGATGGGCCGGGTCGGCCTGACCCGCCGGAGATCCGGACCGGAGACCTCGTCCCACCGCCTGCTCATCACCCAGAGCCGAGGAGACCGAGCATGAGCGGGTCCGCCCGACCGGGGTCCGCCCCGACCGCCACCACGATCGCCTCCGCCGCGACGTCCTCGGACGGCTGGCTCCACTGCTGCAACGGGCTGGACCCGAGACGCGACGGCGGGATGGTCCCCAGCATCCTGGGGATGACCGGGGCCCTGGCGCGCCGGGACGGGCCGATCCGGATCGTCACGCCGACGCCTTCGAGGCTCGGAGAAACCAGCGTCCCTCCCGGAGTCCACGTCCTCGGGCCCGAGGCCAGCCTGGACCGATCGATCCGGTCGGCCGGGGTGGTCCACTTCCACGGACTCTGGCAGGGGCACACCCGCCGGGGGTGCCGGGCCGCCCGGCTGGCGAACGTGCCCTACCTGGTCGCGGCGCACGGGATGGCCGAGCCCTGGGCGCTCCGGCACAAGGCCCTCAAGAAGAAGGTGTATACCGCCCTGGTCGAGGGGCGGAATCTCCGAGCCGCCTCCTGCCTCCACGCCCTGTCGAGGCCCGAGGTCGGGCACCTCCGGACCCTGGCGCCGCGGACCTCGATCGCGCTGGTGCCCAACGGGGTCGACCTGTCGCCCTTCGAGGGACTCCCGGCCCGGTCGGAGCTGGAGGCCGAGTTCCCCGAGCTGGCCGGCAAGTTCGTCCTGCTGTTCTTCGGCCGGCTCCACGTCAAGAAGGGGCTGGACCTCCTGGCCGGGGCGCTGGGGGCCGTCCGCCGCGAGCACCCCGAGGCCCACGTCTTGCTCGCCGGGAACGACGACGGGGCCCTGGCCCCCTTCCGGGAGCGGGCCGAGGCCGAGGGCGTGGCCGACCGGATCACCTCCCTCGGCCACGTCTCGGGCGAGCGGGCCCGGCGGGTCTGGGGGGCGGCCGACGCCTTCGTCCTGCCCAGCTACAGCGAGGGCTTCAGCATGGCGATCCTGGAGGCGCTGGCCTGTCGGCTCCCGAGCCTGATTACCACCGCCTGCCACTTCCCCGAGCTGGCCGATGCCGGAGGCGGGATCGTCGTCGAGCCGACCCTCGGGGGCGTCACCGCCGGGCTCCGGGACCTCCTGGGCCGGTCGCCCGGGGATCGGGGCCGGCTCGCCCGGAATGGCCGGGAGCTGGTCGAGCGCCGCTACACCTGGGACCGCCAGGCCGACCGGCTGGCCTCGGTCTATCAGTGGGTCGCCGGCGGCGGGCCCGCCCCCGAGGCCGTCGAGGAGGCCCGGGGACTTTGAAGGAGCACGCCATGAGATCCACCCCGAAGGCACCGATCAGCGTCATCGTCCCCGTCAAAAACGAGGCCGAGAACCTCCGACGCTGCCTCCCCGCGCTGGCCTGGGCCGACGAGGTCTTCGTCGTCGACAGCCAGAGCAGTGACGAGACCGCCCGGGTCGCCGCCGAGCACGGAGCCACGGTCGTCCAGTTCCAGTTCAACGGGACCTACCCCAAGAAGAAGAACTGGGCGCTGGAGAACCTCCCGCTCCGGAACGAGTGGGCCCTGATCGTCGACGCCGACGAGGTGGTCGTCCCCGAGCTGGCCGAGGAGATCGCCCGCCGGACCGCGGCCGACGAGGCGGACGGCTTTTATCTGAACATGAAATACTTCTTCCTCGGCCGCCGGATCCACCATTGCGGCTATGCCGAGGCGTGGAACCTCCGCCTGTTCAAGCACCGGCTCGGCCGCTACGAGCGGATGCCGGTCGCCCCCGGGGTCCGGACCGGCGACAACGAGGCCCACGAGCACGTCGAGCTCCAGGGCCGGGCGACCCGGCTGGTCCACATGCTCGACCACCACGCCTACCCATCGGTCGCCGTCTGGGTCGAGAAGCACAACCGCTACGCCGTCTGGGAGGCCGCGATGTACGAGCGGTTCCTCCGCGAGCCGGTCCCCTCGACGATCGGGCCGGGCAAGCGGTTCAAGCGGCTCCTGAAGAAGGTCTACCTCCGGCTCCCGATGCGCCCGCTGGTCCGGTTCGCCTACCACTACGGGCTCCGGCTCGGCTTCCTCGACGGCCGGCCCGGGCTGGTCTTCTGCACGCTCCTGGGGTTTTACGACTTCCTGGCCTGGGCGAACGTCTACGAGGCCCACCTCAAGGCTCAGGACTCCGGGCCCAGGAGCGGAGGCCCACCCGAGCGTCCGGCCCTCGGCGGCTCCGGCTCCGGAGCCCCGGAGCGACTGGGCTGGGGCCCCGGCGGCGGCCTCGCGATAGAGGCCGTCGAGCCGCCCGGCCTCGCGGTCGGGGTCGTGGCCGGCCAGGGCCGTCGCGCGGCCGGCCCGGCCGATCGCGCGGGCCCGGTCGCGGTCGGCCAGGAGCCCGATGATCGCCCGGGCCAGGGCCGAGGCGTCGCCGGCCGGGACCCGGACCCCGGTCTCCCCGTCGCGGACCAGGGCCCGGAGCCCCTCGACGTCGGAGGTGACCGAGGGGACTCCGTGCGCCATCGCCAGGGCCAGGGGCCGGCCGGTCGTCGCCGTCACGGACGTCTGGCAGAAGACGTCCAGGGCGTCCCAGAACGTCAGGCCCACGGCCAGGGCGTCGGAGAACGTCAGGCGGTCGGTGATCCGGAGCCGCTCGGCCCTCCGGCGGAGGTCCGCCTCGCCATCCCCCCCGCCCGCGATCAGGAACTCGACGTCGATTCCGGCGTCGACCACCTTCCGCGCCGCGTTCAGGAAGGTGACGAACCCCGAACCCGCGACCAGCGGCCCCGCCGCGCCCACGACCGGGACCCGCCCGGAGGACGTCGCGCCCGGAACCTTGGCCGGCCCCGCGATCCCCCGGGGGACGACCTGGATCAGGCGGGCGGGGATCCCGAAGTCGCCGGCCAGGGCCCCGGCCAGTTCGTCGCCCGTCGCCGTCAGGCCGCGGCACCACGACCGGCTCAGTCGGAGCCGGGCGTCCCGGCGCGGGTACTCGTCGATCGTGATCAGGTACGGGAGCCGCCACCGCTCGGCGACCTCCAGGCCAGCCTCGGCCATCCCCGCCCCGAGAACGTGGAGGACTCGGGGGCGCCCCGGACTTTCGCCCAGGCCGAGCCCGCGAGAGGCCCAGGGCAGGAGCCATCGGCGGCCCAGCCCCGGCAGTTCGGTCAGCCCGGCGATCCCATGGTCGGGCGTCGCGACCCGGCAGAGGACTCGCGAGGCGTGGCCGAGCCGCCCCAGCCGCTCCACCAGACCCCGGAGGGCCCGGACCTCGTCCGGCCCGCCCAGGCGGTCGGTCAGGAACAGAACCCCCTCGCCGACCTCGGCCATGGCTCACCCCTCCCTGGCTTCGCCCCCGGCGGCCCGGACCACGAGCCCGGACTCTAGCAGAAAGCCCCGGATCGGGACACCCGGAGAGGGGCCTCATCGGATTGGCCCGGCGATCCCCTGGACCGGAGCGATCCCCAGGAAAGCTCCAGGCCCCTCCGCCCGGAGTCCGTGAGCCGATCAAGGGCCGAGAGCGAGTCCGTGGCGGTCCGTCCATCGACATGCCACAATGCTCCTCGACGTGAGACGGCGACCCCCGGAAGGAGGCGAAGATGGCGGAATCAAGGGCGAGAGCCAGACGGCCCCGGGTCGAGGATCCGGCGAGGGAGCGAGACGACTGGCTCCGTCTCCTCAACGAACTGGTCGAGAAAGTCCAGGGTTGGGTCCGTCCGGAGTGGTCCACTCGGGTCATCCAGAAGGCGGTGCAAGACTCGGACCTGGGGGAGTATCGGGCTCCCGCCTTGCTGATCCAACGTGAGATCGCCCGCGTACTCCTGGAGCCGATCACACGGTTCGCGCCCGGAACTGACGGTGTCGTCGATCTCTACCTCATGCCGGCCTATGACGGCATCGCCAGCCTTTATCGGGTCGCAGGCGAGTGGAGGCTCCATTACGCCTTCCGGGGCGAAAACGTGGTGGCCGGGATCCGGAACGCCGAGGCCCTCCCGCTGACCGCGGAGAACTTCCTCCGGGTTCTGGAATCGATCGCCACCCATGCCGCATAGACTTTTTGATTGGCGAGTCCGGGTCAAGGCGGCCGAGCGTGAATATCAAGCCGTTCGGATCGCCCTCGATTTGCTGGGGGCAGCGCGGGACGATGAGATTCACGAACTCACGGGTATGCGGGGCTGGGACGAATTCGCCGCGACCGAAATCTATGCCGCCGAGCGGAATCTTGAAGCGACCTACGTGATCCGCATGTTCTCCGTTTTCGAGAGGGCGGTCGGCTCTTTCTGGCGTCAAATGCCTGGGAACGCCCACCGCCACGTCGACGGGGACGTCCTGCTTGACGATGTCGGCTACGCCCAGTTGATGGACGAGGGCGTGATCGAGTCGGCCCAGGAGGTCCGGACGCACCGGAACTCACTGGTCCACCGGCGAGTCGAGGACCATGCCGCGGCGATGACCGTCGAGGCCGCGAGCCGCGATCTCTTGAATTATTTGAACCGACTGCCCGCGACCTGGGGCTGATCGCGCCCTCAAGCGCTGGTCATCTCGTCGAATCCGGGCAGGCCAAGGGCGGGGTCAATCGGAGGATCGGGCGGCGACTCCGGCCGAGCCCGGCGGCCCGTTGGAAAGCGGGGCCACGTGGCTTATAATCTTCGGTGAGCGGTGACCGGATCCGGCAGGGCGATGCCCGTTTCGCAAGGACTTTGCATGAATGCTCCGCACCTGGCCGAGGCCCCCGAGCTTGGCGCGGCCGACCTCGCGACGCTCCTGAACCGGCTCCTGGACAACGTCGGGTCGGTCGTCCTCGGGAAGCCCGAGGTCATCAAGCTGGCGGTGGTCGCGCTCCTGGCCGAGGGGCACGTCCTGGTCGAGGACGTCCCGGGCGTGGGCAAGACGCTGCTCGCCCGGGCCCTGGCCGCGAGCATCGATTGCTCGTTCCGCCGGCTCCAGTTCACGCCCGACCTGCTCCCCTCGGACATCCTCGGCTCCAGCGTCTACAACGCGGCCTCGGGCGAGTTCACCTTCAAGCCCGGTCCGATCTTCGCCAACGTGATCCTGGCCGACGAGGTGAACCGGACCACGCCCCGGACCCAGAGCGCCCTGCTGGAGGCGATGAGCGACGGTCAGGTCTCGGTGGAAGGGAAGACGCACGTCCTGGACCCCCCGTTCCTGGTCATCGCCACCCAGAACCCTTATGAGTTCGAGGGGACCTACGTCCTCCCCGAGAGCCAGCTCGACCGGTTCATGATCCGGCTCCGGATGGGCTATCCGCTCCGGTCCGAGGAGCGTCGGATCCTTTCCACTCACCGGGGCGGCGAGCCCGTCGAGTCGCTCCGCCCGGTGATCACCGGCCAGGATGTCCGGCGGCTCCAGTTGGCCGTCCGGAAGGTCCGGGTCGACGACGCGATCACCGAATATCTGCTCGACATCGTCCACGCGACCCGAGAGGGGGACGAGCTCCACGTCGGGGTCAGCACCCGGGGGGCCCTGACCCTCTACCGGGCCTCGCAGGGGCTGGCCCTGGTCTCGGGCCGCGATTACGTGGTTCCCGACGACGTCAAGTCGCTGGCCGTCCCCGTGCTCTCGCACCGGGTGGTCGGCAAGTCGTTCCTCCAGGCCGGCGAGTTCGGCGCCGCCGAGGCGATCATCCGCGACCTCGTGGACCGGCTCCGGGTCCCGACCTGATCGCCCCGGATCGAGGACGAGTCATAAGAAATCGTTGATTGGTCCGAGCGTTCCGCGCGGAACTTCGAGTCGTCATCGCCCATCGCCCATCGCCCATCGCCCATCGCCCATCAGCCATCCTGGTTTCCCCTTGAGGACCTCCGGAACCGGAGACGACCGCCATGCCCGAGGGTAGGAAGCCGACTCGACGACTCGCCCGGGGGTTCGCCCGGCGCCTCTGGCCCAACCAGACGCTCCGGGTGACTCGCGAGGGGCTCGTCTATTTCTTCGTCTGGCTCGGCCTGCTCGCTACGGGGCTGTCGCAGCAGATCAACCTGATTCTCCTGGTCGCCGGGCTGGCGGCCGGGCCGATGGCCGGGTCGATCTTCGGGAGCGCCTCGATGCTCCGGAGGCTCCGGGTCTCCCGGCGGATCCCGGCCTATGCCTTCGCGGGCGACCCGCTGGCGATCGACTACACGCTGGAGAACGACCGTCTGATGACCGCCGCGCTGGCCTTGATCCTGACCGACGAGATGGCGCCGGAGGACCGATCGGTCTCGGGGGCGTCGCCGGTCGCGCTGGCGGCGTTCTTCCCCAGGGTCGCCGGCCGGTCCCGCCAGCGGGTCCGCTGGCAGGGGCTCGCCCCCCGGCGGGGGATCTACCAGTTCCGGACCCTGGAGCTGGCCACCCGGTCGCCGTTCGGGCTCCTGGAGCGGAGGGTATCGATCGCCGAGGCCGACCGGATCACGGTCTACCCCGAGGTCGGCCAGCTCTCCCGGCGCTGGCAGCAGATCCACCGCGAGGCCAGCGAGACCCGGCGGGGCGCCCGCCACGACCGGTCGAGCCAGCAGCAGGAATACCACGGGCTCCGCGACTACCGCCCCGGCGATAGCTATCGGTGGATCCACTGGCGGACCTCGGCGAGGCTCGGACAGCCGATGGTCAAGGAGTTCGAGCAGCAGCACGAGCAAGACCTGGCGATCCTCCTGGACCCCTGGCTCCCCCGGACCAAGGTGACCCCGGAGCAGCGCGAGGCGATGGAGGATGCCATCAAGTTCGCCGCCACCGTCTGCTTCGAGACCTGCCGGCACCCCGGCCGGAGGATCCTGCTGGGCTGGACCGGCCCGACCCCGGGCGTCCGGCAGGGGCCGGCCTCGGTCAAGCTGCTCCACGAAGTCCTGGAGCAGCTCGCCATCATCCGCCCCTCGACCGAGGGGGGCCTCGCGTCGCTCCTGGACGTGGTCCCGCCCTCGACCCTCCGCGAGTCGTACCTGATCGTCGCCTCGACCCGGCCGATCAACCTGCTGGAGGAGGTTGAACGCTCGACCCAGCTCTCGGCCGCCGCGCTCCGGGGGCTGGCCGCCCGGGTCACGCTGCTGGACGCCTCCAAGGGGGACCTGGCCGACCTGATCTCCTTCGGCGGCCGGGCGGGCTCGATGCCCGCGAGGGCGCGGCTCTCGGCCTCCGAGGAAGGCGAGGAACGCGACCGCCAGGCGGCCCCGGCGACCCCGGGCGGTCGCGGGGCCGCGCCGGGTCCGGCCGAGGGCCGGGGTGGGACGCCATGAGATTCCTCGCGATCTACCGGGCCAGCTTCTACCTGATGCTGAGCTTCGCCACCCTGGTCCTGAGCATGGACGCGACCGAGGACAATCCGCTCTCGATCCTCTTCCCGCCGGCGGTGGCCCTCGCCGGGATCGTGGCGTTCCTGACCGTGGACCGGAACCCCCGACTGGCCCCGTCCCGGAGCTTCGGGAGCCTCGTGGCCCTGGCCTCGGCCGGCCTGAGCTACGCCGAGTACAAGCAGGACCCCAACCATCTCCTGATCGCCGCGGCGCACTGGCTGGTCTACCTCCAGATCATCAAGATGTTCCTGCCCAAGACGGTCGAGGACGACTGGTTCCTCTTCCTCCTGGGGCTGGTCCAGGTCCTGGTCGGCGGCGTGATCAGCCAGAGCGACAAGGTCGGGATCGCGCTGTTCTGCTGGTCGCTGCTGGCCCTCTGGGTCCTCACGCTGTTCGCGCTCCACCGCGAGTCGCTCCGGATGGCCGTGGCCGGGGTGTTCTCGCCGGAGCCGGCCCACGACCGGGCCGAGCCGTTCCGGGGGCTGATCGACCTGGCCTTCGTGCTCTCGACGGCCCGGGTGGCGGTGACGACCCTGGCCCTGGGGGGGCTGATCTTCCTGGCCATGCCCCGGGTGCCGATGATGGGATCCTCGCAGGGGGGCGGTCCGGTCGGCAAGCACCTGACCGGCTTCGACGACGAGGTCCAGCTCGGCCAGCTTGGCGAGATCCTGGAGAACGATAGCGTCGTGCTCAGCGTCGAGCTCTTCGACCGCGACGGGAAGCGGCTGGCGGTCGACCCCGACGACGCGGAGTACCGCTGGCGGGGCGTCAGCATGGACCGCTACGAGAAGGGGCGCTGGCGGAGGCCCCGGATCCGGCCCAACGGTTATACCTTGAGCCTGGGCGACCGCTGGATCGAGTCGCCCGTGATCCGGCAGGTCATCAAGCTGGAGCCGACCGACAGCCCGATCCTCTTCGCGCTCGCCCCGATCCTCGACGCCGACTCCTCTGACCGGCGGAGCACACCCGAGCTGAACGACGCCGACGGAACCCTCTTCCGGGGCGAGACCCGCTCACGGAGCTTCGATTACCATGTGACCTCGGCGAGCCGGCCGGAGATCCCCCAGCCCGGCGAGATCCATCCCTCGGGCCAGTACCTCCGGACCCTCACCTCGATGTCCGACGACCTCCGGAAGCGACTCCGGGCGATCGCCCTGGAACACGTCCGGGGGATCGACGAGGACGACCGATCGGCCCGGGCCGCCGCGATCGAGCGCTGGCTCCGCGAATCGGGCGAGTTCCGCTACTCGCTCCAGATGGACGTTGGCGACCCCAACCTCGACCCGGTCGAGGACTTCATCGTCCACCGGAAGACCGGGCACTGCGAGTATTTCGCCAGCGCCCTGGCCCTGCTCCTCCGGTCCATCGACATCCCGACCCGGATCATCAACGGCTTCAAGGGGGGCGACTACAACGCCATGGGCGGCGTGATCACGGTCCGCCAGAAGCACGCCCATAGCTGGGTCGAGGCCCTGGTTGGCCGGGCCGAAGCCCAGGACGGGCAACCGATCTGGAGGACGCTCGACCCCACGCCCTCGGACCAGCGCAACGCCTCGGTCGCCCGGGTCGGCGGGATGGCCGGCAACTTCCGCCAGATCACCGACTTCATCCGCTACATCTGGGTCTTCTACATCGTCGGCTTCAATGCCGATCGCCAGAACCTCCTCCTCTACGGGCCGATCAAGACTCTGATCGCCGAGGCCCGCAACGGCTTCGAGATCATCGGGACCACCATTCGGGGCTGGCTCCACTTCCCCAGCCCGGAAAGCTTCTTCAGCCTCCGGGGCTTTGTCGTCAGCTTCGTCGGCCTGCTCGTTCTGGCCGGCCTGGCCCGGCTGGCGACCTGGCCGATCCGCCGCCTGGTCCGGAAGTTCTCGGGGTCGGTGGCGTCGGGACCCGACGGGTCGGCCGGCGTCGCCTTCTACGGCCGGCTCCTCCGGCTCCTGGGCGAGTTCGGTCTGGAGCGCACCCCGGCCGAGACCCCCCGCGAATTCGCCCGGAGAGCCGCCGTCTTCCTCTCCGGTCACGGCTCGGGCACCGATGTCGTCGCCGACGTCCCGCCCCTGATCGTCGACGCCTTCTACCGCTTCCGATTCGGCGCCCACACCCTCGGCGACGACAATTCTTCCCACGTCAACGCTCGGCTCGATGCGCTCGAAGCCCGGCTGCACCCCCCGACTCCTGACTCCTGAGGACCGACAACCGAGCCGGAGACCCGCGGCGGAGCGACGTCCGGTCGCTGTAGGGTGGCGTCGAGCGGAGCGAGGCCCACCGGACCGGCGTGGTGGGCCTTGCTCCGCTCGACGCCACCCTACGAGAAGGCCGCTCCGCCCGAGCGAAAACCGCTCTGGTCGGTAGCGGCCCGAGTCCGTCCGTCCTCCAGGATTGGCGGGTCATGGCGTTCGGAGCAGGGTTCCCCGGACGAGAGGGGCGTCGAGGCCGGCGAGCTGGTCGCGATTGGCCTTCCAGAGGGAATCGGCCAACTCGGCCGAGCCATAGACCCGGGCGGCGACGTCCGACAGCGACTCCCCCGGCTCGACGACGGCGAAGCCGCCCCGGGGCTGGGCGGGACGCGGCCGATCGGGCAATTTTCGGACGACGGGCCGGGCCGGCCTCTCGACCTTGGCGGCCGGGCTTCGGGTCGGTAACTGGGGCGTCGGCGGGATGGGCCGAACGGAAATCGGGGGTCCGGGCGCGATCATCACCGTCTCCAACCGGGGCGCGGCCGGGGCCGGGGCCGGGGCCGGTTTAGGTTCGGGAGCCGGCGGCCGGGGCGAGTCGCGGGCGACGGTCGGGGCCGTCGGCTGGGGTCGGACCGGGGTCCGGCCTTTGTCGTGGAGCAAGACGGCAAAGATGCCGACGATCAGGACGCTCAGGGCACAGGAGACCCCCGCGTGCTCGTTCATGCCTCAAAGCCCCCGCTCCGAGGGTTCGATGTCAATCCTGGTGGCCGTGTCGTCTTCATCGACGGGGCGCCCTCGAATCTTGAGAGAATCCTGATAGGGGACGATTTTGGCGTCCGCCCCCCCATCAACCCTCCCTGGATCCGGGACCGTGCCCGCTTCCGATGAATCCTATCACGCGATCATCCCCGCGACCTGCCGGGTCAGTCGAAGTTTCGCAGGCCGCGATGGGGTTCGCTTCGAAACGATCGGAGGCCGGGACAGGCCCGACCTCCGAGGGATCGCGGTGGTTTCCACGCAAGTTCGATCGATCATCGGGGGTTGGCACTGCCGGTTGTCCCGCCGGGTGCGGTCCGGGGGCCGTTGGGGACCGGCGAGTCGTTCCGACCGCTCGACGGGATGCTCCCCCCCCGGACATTGGCGCCCGCTTCGGCCCCGGTGGCGGTCCCGTTAGTGGGGCTCCCGGTGCCCTGGGTCCCGCCGATGATCTCGGGGCGGGTGTCGCGGAGCGCGCCGACATTGGCGCCCGGCTGGGGGATGGTGGCGGCCCCGGCGCCCGGGAAGAGCCGACCAGCGGGCGGGGCCATCAGGGCGGGCCCGGCGGCGGCATTGGCGGCGCCGAGCTGCTCTGCGGCGTCGAGAAGTTCCCGGCCACGCTGGGCGAGCAGGGCGGGGCTCGGGGCGGTGGCGGGGTCGAGGGCCGGGCCATTCCCGGCGAACCGGGCGACGTTCTGGGACCCGTTCTCTCTCATCATCTGGGCGTGGGCCAAGAGCTGCTCGAGAGCGACGCTCCCGCCGCCCATCCCCCGGCCCATCTGGCGAATATGGTCGGCGTCCAGGACCGACTTGACCGAGTGGTTGATCATCGCCACCTGGGCCCGGTCGGCGGGGCTCATCGGGACCGAGGCGTTGGCCATCGAGCCCAGAGTGGTCACATAATTGTTGGCCGCCGAGTAGAACCGGCGGGCCGGCGAGGCGGCCGACACGTCACGACCATCGCCGGCGGCCTGGGTCAGGAGGGCCTTGCTCCCCTGCAACTCCTGGCGGGCATGATCCATGAGCATCCGCGACGGGTCGGCGGGGTCCTGGATCGAGGTCCCCTGCTGGGCAATCGACTGGAGCGCCGAGCCCTCGATCGCCATTCCGAGAGCGTGCTCGATCAGCATCGTGATATCGGAGCCGGGCGGGTACATCCCCAGGCCCCGGACGCCAGCCGGGCCGACCACTGCCGGCTGGAGCCGGACCGCCGGATCCATCTGGTCCCGCCGGAGCCCGCCGGGGGGCAGGAGGGCCCGAGCCGCCGGGTCGACCGCGCCGGTCCCGACCCCAGCGCCCACGCCGGGCGCGAGCTGCGGGGGGACCGGGGCGAGCTTGCCCTCGGCGGCGTCGCGGGCGACCGAGTTGGCCGTCGGCGGAACCGCCTTCTCGGTCACGACCCGCTCGTTCCTGGACCTCGCGGCGCCGACGCCCGCGGCGGGGCCCTCCTGGGCCTGGAGGCTCGACGGGCCGGCCAGGGCCAGGGCACCGAGCAAGGTCGTCGCGGGGATCGTCAGAGGGTTGCGTCGCTTCATGACTGGCTCCCGTCGCTCTTGGAGGGCCCGCGCCGGGCGCAACCGACATCCGGTCCACGCCGCCGATGGGGCCGATTGGGGCCTGAGCTGGCCCGCCTCCCGCGTTTCACCCAAGATCGAGCGCCGCGGACAACGGACCTTGAGACATTTGACATTCAATTATCATGCCAAGATGAATGGATCGGCCGGCCGTGGGTTGGCCGTCTGGCCCCGGATCAGGCCGAGGCTCTGAACACTCGGGGCGTTCCCGCGTAGAATGGGGAATGAATCCGAAGCCCAATCCCCCCTCGGCCGAGCTTGCCGGGTCGGTCGGGTTGGATTATGATGGCTCGGTGTGGCCGGGCGGTTCCCCAGACCGAACCTTCGAACAACGGGATCCCAATTTTATGCGCCGATCCGTGTTCCGTCCCCTGGCGGCGTTCGGGCTCCTGGGAATCGTGGCCCTGGTCATCGGGGCCCAGGCGCCCTCGCCTGTGCCGACTCCCGAAGACCAGAAGACGGCCAAGATCGTGGTCGGCCTGCTCGAACGAAGCCACATGGCCAAGCCGAAGATCGACGACGCCACGGCCGTGAAGTGGTGCAAGACCTTCCTGAAGGACCTCGACCCCCAGAAGTTCTATTTCCTCCAGGCCGACGTCGACGAGTTCCTCCCGCAGGCCACCACGCTCGACGAGAAGATCCACGAGGGCAACCTCGATTTCGCCAAGCTCGTCTTCGACCGCTTCCTCAAGCGCTCCGACGAGCGGCTCGCGATGGTCCAGGAGATCCTCAAGGCGAAGCCCGACTTCACCGTCGATGAGGTGCTCGCCGACGACCCCGAAAAGCTCGAATATCCCAAGGACGACGCCGACGCCCGCGAGCGGGTCCGGAAGCGGGTCAAGCTCGACCTGCTCCAGGCCAAGGTCGAGGAGAAGGACGACGAGGCGATCAAGATCAAGACCGACCCGCCTGGGGCCAAGGTCGTCGGCGACCCGGAAGCCGAGGCGGCCAAGAAGATCGGCGTGAAGTATCGCGACCGGAACCGGATGGTCCACCAGTTCAACGCCTCGGACCTCCTCGAATTCTACCTCAGCAGCCTCAGCCGGACCTTCGACCCGCACACCACCTACATGAACAAGGACTCGCTGGAAGACCTGATCCAGCAGTCGCTCCAGCTCTCCCTGACCGGGATCGGCGCCTCGCTCCAGTCCGAGGACGGTTTCGCGGTCGTCAAGGAGCTGATCCCCGGCGGCCCGGCCGAGAAGGACGGCAACCTCCAGCCCGAGGACAAGATCGTCGGGATCAAGGTGGAAGGCGGCGACGACATCGACTTCGTCGAGAAGCGGCTCCGCGACGTCGTCCGCTTCATCCGGGGCGACGCCGGGACCCTCGTCAAGCTCAAGGTTCTGCCGCACGACTCCAAGGAAGAGAAGATCTACCCGATCGTCCGCCAGAAGGTCGAGCTGAGCGAGTCGCACGCCAAGGGCCAGGTCATCGAGACCAAGGTCGACGGCAAGGTGATCCGGGTCGGCGTCATCAGCCTCCCCGCCTTTTACGGCGACACCCAGGCCGTTCTCAAGGGGGACGCCGACGCGGTGAGCTGCACCCAGGACTGCCGGCGGCTGATCGACGGCTTCAAGGACTATACCCGGCCGCAGGACGAGGAGAAGGGGATCAAGAAGGGCGTGGACGCCGTCATGATGGACCTCCGGGGCAACGGCGGCGGGCTCCTGAACGAGGCCATCTCGCTCTCCGGCCTCTTCATCGACAAGGGCCCGGTCGTCCAGGTCCGCGAGGCCTCCGGCGTGACCGTCCTGCCCGACGACGACGCCGGGACCGCATGGGACGGCCCGTTCGTCCTCCTGATCGACCGCCAGAGCGCCAGCGCCTCGGAGATTTTCGCCGGTGTGATCAAGGATTACGGCCGGGGGCTGATCATCGGCGACTCCAGCACCTTCGGCAAGGGGACCGTCCAGAGCATCATGCCCATCAGCGAGCGGTTCGCCAATCGCGGCAAGGTCCCCAGCATGGGGGCGCTGAAGCTGACGATCCAGCAGTTCTACCGGGTCAACGGCGACAGCACCCAGATCCGCGGGGTTGAGCCCGACATCCACATCCCCTCGATCTTCGACCAGGCCGAGTTCGGCGAGGGGAAGATGGACAACGCCCTCAAATTCGACCACGTCGCCGACCGCCCGCACGACCTTTATAACCGGGTTCCGGCCGACCTCGTCGCCCGCCTCGCCGACCGCTCCGAGAAGCGTCGGGCCGAGAGCGAGAAGTTCCAGAAGCGCGACGCCGCGATCAAGAAGATCATCGAGCGTAAGGCCCGTCACGCGATCTCGTTGAATGAGGCCAAGTTCCGCGCCGAGGTCGTCACCGACGACGAGACCAAGGATGAGGCCAAGCCCAAGACCAAGGGCGCCCGCAAGAAGGCCTCCGACAAGACGGCCTGGGAGTCCAACTTCTACAACGACGAGGTCCTCGCCATCGTCGGCGACTACCTGACCCTCGGCCGGAAGGTCCTCGCCGCCGCCCCCGTCCGGGCCGCGGCCGGCGACTGAACCACCCGATTCGGACCGAAGTCCATCGTCCATCAACCCGGCGGGAGGGGCCCCAAGCCCCGCCCGCCGGGTTTTTCGTTGCGCCGGAATCGCCAGGGACCGCCCGAGCGACCCTACGAAGCCCGGACCGCCGCCAGCGCCCCGACGACCTCGGCAACCCGGCCGAGCGTGGCGGGGTTGGTGATCCGCCCGCCCTCGTCGAGGTCTTTCCGGCCGAGCTGGAAGGTGGCCTGCGCGACGATCCGGGTGTCCATCACCAGGAGGGTCGGGATCAGGACCAGTTGCGCCCTCATCCCGCCGGTCCAGTTGGGCGAGGCGCTCACCAGTCCGATCGGCTTGTGCATCAGCTCGCCGGAGCCGACGACCCAGTCCAGGGCGTTCTTCAGGACGCCGGGCGCCCCGTGGGCATACTCGGGCGTCGCCACGATCAGGGCGTCGGCCGACCCGAGCCGCTCGCGGAAAGCGACCACGGCGCCGGGCGCGTCGTCGCCGTCGAGGTCGGGGTTGAAGTGGGGGAGTCCGCCGATCCCCTCGAAGGGAGTCACCTCCACGCCCTCGGGAGCCACCTCGGCCGCCGCGAGGATCAGGGCGGTGTTGGTCGATCGCCCCTGCAAACTCCCGCTGATCCCCAGGATCTTCATCGATACCGCCTCCCCGATTCCGGGCGTCTTGACCCTCGGGTCCATCTTAGCCACCCCGGAAAGCCCCCGACCCGATCCCCCCTCGGTGGGAGCGTCGATCGGCTCCTCATCTTGGCGGATTACGAGTGATGGCGGGTGGCTCCGAGCGCAGCGAGGCCCACGATCCGGCCGGCTTCGATCGCCGGGGATTTCCGCCCTCGCCGCCCGAAAGTCTGCTAACCAGCGGCCAACCCACCGGAATATAAGCGACGGAGGCCGGTCCGCGCCCGGGTGCGAACCATCCCGATTGGCCTCCTCCCCACCTTCCGGAGGTCGACCATGCCTTGCAGCCCCGCGCGACTCGCCGCGAACCGCGAAAATTGCCGACGAAGTACTGGCCCACGCACCGCCGCGGGCAAGGAGCGATCCCGGCGGAACGGCCTCAAGCATGGCCTGACCGGGGCGGGGATCGTGGTCCCGGACGAGGACGTCGCCGCGATCCAGGGGCGGTTCGACGCCCTGGAGGCCGAGCTGATCGCGGGGTCCGAGCTGGGTCGGATCCTGGTCCATCGGGTCGCGCTGCTCTCGGTCCGGCTCGAACGCTCGGCCCGGCACGAGGCGGCGGCGATCGGCGAGCGGATGCGGTCGGCCGAGGCCGACTTCGACGAAGGTCGCTCGGCCGAGGTCGACCGCCTGATGTCCCGGATCGCGTCCGAGCCCGCCTCGGTCGCCCGGCGACTCATCCGGACCCCCGAGGGGATCGACCGGATGGTGGCCTCCTACGGCGATTTAAAGCACGACCTGATCCGGGACAACGGCTTCTACTGGTCCGACGCCCACCAGGAGCGGGCCGAGAACCTGATGGGGCGTTACGTCTACGACTACCGGATCTCCCGGGTCCGGGCGCTCTCCGAGGCGATCGCCGGCCGCTTCGGCTTCCTCGGCGAGCGCGACGGGGCCGGGCTCGACGACGTCCCCCGCCAGGGCTGGGCCCGGGCCGAGATGGTCCGGCTGATCGACGCCGAGGTCGACCGGCTCCGGGGGCTCCGCGATTCGTTCGACCGGGAGACGATCGAGCTCGACCGGGCCGGGTCGGCCGCCCGGGTCCTGTTCGACGCCTCGCCCGAGGCCATCCTCGCCCGGAAGTACGAGGCGGCCAGCGAGCGCGGCCTTTTCCGGTCGCTCCGCGAGTTCCGGGCGCTGGACGACGAGACCATCGGACTCGACCATGACCCCCTGTTCGACGGCCCCGACGCGATCGAAGTCCCGGCAGGGGCGGAAGATCCGGGACCCTCGCGGGAATCGACCCCGGAGTCGGCCCGAGGCTCGTTGGCTTCGTCTTTCCGGGGCCGGATCGGCGAGGCCACCCGGCCGGAGTCCGAGGGGCCGGGAGCTTTGGAAGTTGAGATCGGGACGTTCCCCGTCGTCCCGGGCTCGGTCGAGAGGGTCGAAAACGCCTCGCCGCCCGGTCGTCCCGTGGGGTCGGAAATCCGCGCGTAGGGCCGGGCTCACCCTTGTCTCTGAAGGAATTCGCGGATTCGCTCCGGGCGGTCGCCACCGGCGGTGCCACGGACCCTCTCCCCAACCCTCCCCCGCAAGGGGGAGGGAGCCAGAAGACGAGGAAAGGTGCAGACTTCGGGCGAATCCGGCCCCCTCCCCCCTTCGTGGGGGAGGGTTGGGGAGAGGGGGCCTCCGGCGTGAAATCGACCCGAATCCGGCGAGACCCGGGAGCGACCCGGCCCCGGTCCGCGTCTCGCTCGCCGTCACCCCTGGATCGCCCCGGTCCGGCCGAGGGCGATGTCGAAGTCGCTCACGGCCGGGACGAGCATGGCCATCAGGGCGAAGCCGTAGATTCCCACGCTGACCAGGAAGGCGGCCAGGATGTCGCGATTGAGCAGGCTGATCACGCAGTAGAACGACCAGAACGGCGTCAAGAGGGCCACCAGCGCGATCGCTCTGGACGGGTTCCGCGAACCCAGCGAGCCGAACAACGCCACGCTCCCGGCGCCGATGAAGATCAGGAAGCTCAGGAGCTGGCGGGCGATCTGCCGGTCGCTCAGCAGGATCAACCAGGCGCAAATCCCGATCCCGATCATCAAGAAGAAGATCGTCCCCAGGCTATTGGCCACGGCCGTCCGGCTGTTGGTGTAGGTGATCGCCGCATGCAACCCGAGCATCGCCGAGAAGTGAGCCAGCAAGAGCCCGTCAATGATCGCGTAAGCGGCGTTCTCCACGCTCATCAACCCGATGGCGGCGAACCAGACGGTCAAGAGGACCGGCAGGACCACCATCTCCTTGGTGTTGTAGAGCACGCCGTAGAGCTTCCCGAAGATGAACTGCTTGGGCGAAAGTTCGGTGACCAGCAGGAGGTCCAGCGCCCCGGTGTCGCGCTCGCTGGTCAGCGCGGTGACGCCCTGCGCGTTGATCAAGATCAGGCTGAGGATCCCCAGGAGGATCAGGACCCAGCCCTCCCGCGAAGCCATCGTCGCCGGGTCGGGCGCGGAGTGGACGAAGGCGACCCCCAGCGCGAAGGCCAGGACATAGGCCCCCTTGATGACCAGCGGCTTGGTCCCGTAGGCGCGGGTCTTCAACTCGCGCCAGAGGATCGGGTTGGTCCAGGGCCTCCGGTACGCGCCCGGCCCCCGGGTGATCCGGCGGTGAGTCCGCCGAGGGACGTGGAGGCCTGTCGTCGCGCCCGGCTCGCTCCCGCTCCCGGCCCCGCCCCCGCCCCCGGCACCGGCCGCGACCATCGCCCGCGGAGCTTCGGCGAGGGCCGGGCCGCCGGTCCGGGCCTGGGCCCCGGCCGAAGCCCCGGCCGAAGCCCCGGCGGCCAGGGCCAGCGGCTCGGCCCGCTCCTCGACCTCGATCAGGGTCTCGCCGACGGCAAGCTCGCCTTGCTCCCCCTCGCGTTGCTCGCGGGGCTCGTTCCGACCGGGGTTCCAGACCCGGAGCATCGCCGTCCCGAAGGCCAGCAACACCACCGAGAGCGCCGAGGCGGCCAGCATGAAGACCACGCCGGGCCGAGCCGAGCTCGCCGCGGTCCGCGAAGGGTCGATCACCGTCAGGACCGCCCGGTACGGGTCGAGCGCATCGGCGAAAGGGACCCCGAAGAGGGCCAGGCCGGGGAAGGCCACGCCGACCGCCTCGATCCCCGCCAGGGCCAGGACCAGGGTCAGAACCGTCAGCGCCAGCGACTGGAAGGTCCGGTCCCGCCCGAGCGCCACCAAAAGCCCGAGCGAGCCGCCGAGGAGTCCCGCGGCGGCGGTCACCCCCACCACGTCGAGCACCTGGCCGGGAGAAATTCCGCCCAGCAACAGGCAAAGGAAGAACACCGGCATCGCCGTCGCCAGCAGGGTGAGGATCTGGAGCAGGCTCGCCGCCAGCTTGCCGAGGATGATCTCGACGTCGCGGAGGTCGGTCATCAAAAGCAGGATGAACGTCCGACGGTCCTTCTCGTGCGCCACCGCCGTCGCCGACGAGAGCGGGGCGAAGAACAGCATCAGCGTGAGCTGGAAGAGCACGAAGAGGCGGAACAGCAGATGCCCGAAATAGGCGATGATGCCGACCTCCGAGACCTCCGCCAGGCCCACCTGCGACTGCCAGGCGGTCCACATCAGGATGAACAGGAGCCCCACGTAGGAGGCCCGGGCCACGTAGAACCGGAGCGGCCTCGGAGCCGTCAGGATTTCCCGGGCGATGATGGGTCCGGCGAACAAGGCGAAACCTCCGATGGCCGGGCCACCATCGACCGCGCGATGTCGCGACGCCGCCACACCCGCCCCGAGCCGATCGCAACCGCCACAAATAAAGCCCCTACGTCGCCCGACCAACGAATGTTCGCCCGCCACCCGGACCCGAAAGTCCGCCCGCGCCAGGGTCTGGGATCGCCCGGATCGACCAATTCTACATTATCCGAACCGCCTCGACCCGCCAACCCGACGCAATGGGTGCCGCTGAACTCTTGCCTTTTTTGCGACCATGCATACAATCATGGAACGAAGCGAGGTTTCTTCCAAAAACTCGATGGCAATGGTTCGATTTTCACCATTTTTTGCGACCTGGGATCTTTGTCGCGATTGGAGATATTGTGTAAGTTCCATGTTTTGAGTAATCTAGGTGGTATATTCTTTTCAGTCGCTTCGAGCCCCGCTTGAGGAACACCATGATTCGACCGATTTCCCATTCGATCGCCGGCGTGGATCAGGTCTCGGTCCCTTCCTGCCTGGAAGAAGCGACCGAGAACCTCACCCGACTGGCCGAGAGCACGCGGCGCTCCTTCCTGGGCCGCGGGTTGGCGACAGCGGCGGCCGTGCCGGCGGCGGTCTTGACCGCGTCCTCGATCGCCGAGGCGGCCAGGCCGGGCAGGAGTCCCTCCGGTGGCAACGGCGGCGGCAGGAACAGCGGCGGTAACAACGCCAACCGCAGCAACAACGGCAACGGCACCGGGACCATGGGCGGTGCCGGCAACGGCGGCAACAACGGCGGCGGGACCATGGGCAAAGGCGGCAATGCGTCGCTCCCCTCGTACTTCTCCAGCCAGTCCGCCCCCGGTTCGACCGCCTCGCTGTTTCGGCAGATCCAGCGGAACGAGGAGAGCCACGTCGAGATCGTGATCGCGGCGATTCGATCGCTCGGCGGCACGCCCCGACCCCTCCCCACGTTCCAGGGGATCCAGAACGTCACCCCGCCGCAGCTTGTGGCAATGTCCACGACGTTCGAGAACGTCGGGACCCACGCCTACTTCGGCGCGGCTCCGTACATCAAGAATCCCGCGGTCCTGTCCGTGGCCATGTCGCTCGCCTTCGTCGAGGGTTTCCATGCCGGCTGGCTCAACTCGTTAAGCAACCAGACCCTGGTCCCCGGCGGCTTGACGTACGCCATTCCGTATACGATTCCGCAGGTCGACGTGGCGGCCAGCCCCTTCATCGCCAGCCTGAACGACGGCGGACTCTTCCCCCCGACGTTCAGCACGACGCCATCGGACGTCAACGACATCGCGATCTTGAATTTCGCCCTGATGCTTGAGTACCTGGAAGCCACCTTCTACTTCAACAACGTCCCCCGAATCTTCGCCTCCTGAGCCCGAACCCGGCTCCGGACGCTTTCGACGCAGCTCGTGCCGTTTCGCTGCAAGGTCGCCCCCTCCGGGACGGCCCGATCTTGACGCATGCGGCGGGGTCGGCCCGACGGCCCCGCCTCGGTGCCCCGCAATCGCCGCGGATCGTCGTTCCACTCGACATCGCCTCGACCTGCTCATCACCGGACGGGTCGGATTGAAACGAGTCTTCCCAATGATCCCGAGAAAGCGAAGGCGGGGATTGGGATTTTTGTTGCATTAGGCGATTTTGCAACTACTCTAGGGTTTGAGTAGTTTAGGCAGACTACTCGAATCGCGCGACCTCGAATTTTCATCACCAGAGGAACATCCATGCGCCGCACGTCCCCGAACTCCCTCCTCGGCGTCGACAACATCCCGATGCCGACCTGTATCGAGCAGGCGAACGAGACCCTCCAGGAACTGGCCGCCGTCACGCGGCGTTCGTTCCTGAATCGCGGGATGACCGCCGCGGCCGTCCCGGCGGCCATCCTCGGCGTCGCTTCGATCAGCGAAGCGGCCCAGCCGAAGAACGGCAACCGCAACGGCAACAATAACAACAACGGCAATCGCAACGGCAACAACAACAACGGCAACAGCAACGGAAGCAACAGCAACCGTGGCCTGATTGAAAGCGGGCTCCCCACCTACTTCCCCGGCCAGACGAAAAAGCTCTTTCAGGAGATTCAGGTCGACGAGGCGAGCCACGTCAACATCATCCAGGATGCGATCATCCTGCTGGGCGGCAAGCCGCGCCCCTACCCGACGTTCCAGGGCCTGAGCATCAGCGACCCGCAGATGTTCCTGAACCTGTCCAACGCCTTCGAGAACACGGGCGTCCACGCCTACTTCGGCGCGGCCGCTTACATCCAGAACCCCGCGGTCCTGGCCGTCGCCGCCTCGATCGCCTTCGTCGAAGCCTACCACTCGGGCTGGATCAATTCGTTGTCCAACCAGACCCTCGTCCCGGGCGGGCTCACCTACGCCACCCCGTTCACGCCCGCCCAGGTCGTCGCGGCCGTCTCGCCGTACATCGTCAGCCTGAATGATCCCACCAACGCGTTCCCGGCGACCTACAGCACGACGCCATCGCCGGAGAACGACATCGCCATCCTGAACTTCGCGCTGATCGCGGAATACCTGGAAGCGACGTTCTACTTCGAGAGCGTCCCCCAGGTCTTCAGCCGTCCTTGATCGGGGCGGAAGAGTCTGACCGGAATCTCGCGGCGTCCCGGGCCCGATCACGGCCCGGGACGCCGCTTCTCCGTCCCGTGACAGACCGACGCGGAATCCTTCTAATCGAGGGAGTTTCCCTTCGGACAATTGAGGATCCAGGAGGTTGCCGGACTTGTCGCGGCCGGGTTGCACGTCCCACCTGGGTTTCTTCGGATGGCTCTGGCTCGTCGGGCTGGGCATCTTCGCCCCGTCCCGGACCGCCGAGGCTTCGGGTTGCCATGGGCCCGAACGGCCCGCTTCCGGTTTACAATGGTTCTGGCAAGAGCCGGTTGCTTCGGCCGTCCCGCTCAGGAGCGGAATCGAACCGGATCTGAGAACCTTCCAATTTCGCCAGTCTTCTTGTCCTGCCGAACACTCTGGTTCCCGTTTAAATCGCCCATTCTTCTCAGAAGCTACCACTTCACTAGCGCACCTCGTCTTTCTTCGTCTCCTTGACGGCCGGCTCTCGGCCGCCTCGCCGGCCCTCCGTTGGCCGTCTCCGCCTTCGATCGGACTGGACCGCCCGCCCCGGATCGTCCCCTCAAGTCTCCGGACCCGGTTCGACGCCGCTCTCGCCTGAAGCCGGCCGTCGCGCGAATCCATCCCATCGGACTTGACGATCCCACGGACCCGCCGCCGGACTCCCGCGCGCCCCGGGGCCTCGAACGACGAGGGAAGCGATGTCGACCCGTGCCCGACCGACCCCGGACCGCCGGGGGCGTGTCTACACCCCGGCGGTCGGGCGACGCCTCCGCCCGCTCCTCTGGATCCTCCTGGGAGGCTTCGCCCTCCTGGGCGCCAATGGTGCCTATCTCGCCAGCGTGACTGCCCTGACCTGGATTACGGGCGTGACGCAGCAAACTTTCTTCTATATGCTCATGGTCGGGCTCCATTTGCTGCTCGGATTCGCCATCATCGTCCCGGTTCTCGTCTTCGACTTCGCCCACCTGGTGACCTCCTGGAACCGCCCGAACAAGGCGGCGATCCGCTACGGTCTGGCGCTCCTGGCCTGCTCCCTGGTGGTCCTGGCCTCGGGCCTGGTCCTGGTCCAGGGCTTCGGGTTCTATGAGGTCCGCGACCCCCGAGCCCGGTCGGCGGGCTACTGGCTCCACGTCGCGGCGCCCCTGGCGGCGATCGCCCTTTACATCCGGCACCGGCTGGCCGGCCCCCGGATCCGCTGGGTCTGGGCCCGCCGGGTCGGGGCGGCGGTCGGCCTGTTCGTCGTGGCGATGGGCGTCCTCCACTCGCAGGAACCCCGCCGGTTCGGCGTGAAGGGCCCGAGCGAGGGCTCGCGGTACTTCTTCCCGTCCGAGGCGGTCACGGCCAACGGCAAGTTCATCCCGGCGACCACGCTGATGATGGACGATTATTGCCTCAAATGCCATCAAGATACCTACAAGGGTTGGTATCACTCGGCCCACCACTTCAGCTCGTTCAATAACAAGGCTTACCTGTTCAGCGTCCGCGAGACCCGGAAGGTGTCGATGGCCCGCGACGGTAACACCCGGGCCGCCCGGTGGTGCGCGGGGTGCCACGACCCGGTCCCTTTCTTCTCGGGCGAGTTCGACGACCCCAATTATGACGACGTGAACAACCCGACCGGCCAGGCGGGGATCACCTGCACGGTCTGCCACTCGATCACCCACGTCAACAGCACCCGGGGCAACGCCGACTACACGATCGAGGAGCCCCAGCATTACCCGTTCGCCGCCAGCAAAAACCCTGCCCTCCGCTGGATCAACGAGACGCTGGTCAAGGCCAAGCCCGAGCTGCACAAGCGGACGTTCCTCAAGCCCGCGATCCAGGATTCGAAGTTCTGCTCGACCTGCCACAAGGTCGGCCTCCCCTTTGCCCTGAACCACTACAAGGACTTCCTCCGGGGCCAGAACCACTACGACACCTTCCTCCTCTCGGGGGCTTCGGGCGGCGGGGCACGGAGCTTCTACTACCCCGAGGTCGCCAAGGGCCAGTGCGTCGACTGTCACATGAACTTCATCGCATCCGAAGATTTCGGCGCCAGGGACTTCGACGGCAAGGGCGGTCGTGAGATCCACAATCACCTCTTCCTCGGGGCCAACACCGGCCTGGCCGCGATCCGTGGCGCCCCGGAAGTCGCCGAGCAGCACGCCCGATACTTGAAGGACAAGAAGGTCCGCGTCGATCTCTTCGCCCTCCGCGAAGGCGGCGGGATCGATGGCGCCCTGCTCGGCCCGCTCCGGCCCGAGGTCCCCACGCTCAAGCCGGGCAAGCCGTACCTGGTCGAGGTCGTGGTCCGGACCCTGGGCCTGGGCCACCCGTTCAGCCAGGGGACGGCCGACTCCAACGAGATCTGGGTCGAGCTGGTCGCCCGGGTCGGGGGCCGCGTGATCGGCCGGTCGGGCGGGATCGGGCCGGACGGGACGGTCGATCCGTTCGCGCATTTCATCAACGTGTACATGCTCGACAAGGACGGCAACCGGGTCGATCGCCGGAACCCGCAGGACATCTTCGTCCCGCTTTACAACAAGCAGATCCCGCCGGGCGCGGGGCAGGTCGTCCACTTCGGGCTGGACGTCCCGGCCGAGGTCCGGGGACCGATCACGCTGGAGGCGAAGGTCAATTACCGGAAGTTCGACCGGAAGTACATGGACTACATCTTCGGGCCCTCCCAGGGCCCCGACCTCCCCGTCACGATGATGGCCCGCGACCAGGTCGCCCTGCCGGTCGAGGGCGGCCCGGCGGCCGAGAATCCGCCCTCGCCGATCGCCGAGGTCTGGCAGCGCTGGAATGATTACGGGATCGGCCTGATCCTCGAAGGCGGGGCCCTCGGGAGCCAGAAGGGGGAGTTGAAGCAGGCCGAGCCGGTCTTCCGGAAAGTCGCCGAGCTGGGGAAGGCCGACGGCTGGGTCAACCTCGCCCGGGTCTACCTCCGGGAGGGCCGGATCCCCGACGCCCGGGCCGCCCTGGAGCGGGCCTCGACCCATCAGCCCAAGGCCGCGGCGCCCTGGGTGATCAACTGGCTCTCCGGCCAGATCGACGAGCGGAACGGCTACCTCGACCAGGCGATCGAGCAGTACGAGAAGGTCCTGGCCACCCGGATCCCCGACCGGAAGTTCGACTTTAACGGGGATTACGAAATCATCAACGCCCTCGGCGCCGCCCTCTACTCCCGGTCCCGCCAGGAGCCGATCGGGAGCCCGGCCCGGCTCGGTTACCTCAACCGGTCGGTGGCCGCCTACCGCCGGACGATCGCGATCGACACCGAGAACGTCGCCGCCCACCACGGCCTCGGGCTGGCCTACGCGGGCCTCTCGGCCGGCGAGCCCGACGCCCGGAAGGGGCCGGCCGACGCCGAGACGATCGCCAGGCTCGCCCTCCGGGCCTCCGACCCGGCCGCCAACCCCGAGGTCCGGGCCAACCACGCCCGATGGCTCGCCGGAGTCATCCCGGCCTATGTCAACGCCCCCCGGGCTGAGTTCGGATCCAAGCTCAACCCGCTCCACGAGGCCGTCGAGAAGCTCGGGGCCGCCCACGCCGTCGAGCCCCTGGCGGCGACCCGGTCGGCCCAGGCCCTGGCCCTCGCCGCGACTCACAAGGCCCTGCACTCGATGTTCAAGCCCGACGAGACCGCCGAGGGACGAGCCGTCGGGATCGCCCGCCGGAACAGCCCGGCGGCCGACCAAAACGCCCAGTCCATCGTGATCCACCCCCTCCACCGGCCGGGCGCTCCCGGCCTCGAACCGGCGGCCGCCAAGGTCATCTCGCGGGAGACCGTCGAATGAATAGCCCCAGATTACTCGATGGATCAGGCCCGCGCGACCGCGGCAACGAGCCCTCCCCTCTGTCCTCCTCGCCCCACGGGGGGGAGGGTTGGGGAGAGGGGGCCGTCGCTCCGCCAGTGGCGTTGGGCTTACCGGTGCTTCGATCGACGCCGAGAAGCCCCCTCTCCCCAACCCTCTCCCACGGGGGGCGAGGGAGGAAGAGGGAGAGACTTTTGACGGTCGTCGTCCTCCTGGGACTGATCCTCCTCCCCCTCGGATGCACCCCCCCGCCGCCGCCGACGGTCAGCGCCGATCCGATCGCCCCGACCCGGCCGGAGGAGTTCCAGGTCTCCACGATCCCCGACGTCAAATTCGTGGAAATCACCAAGGAAGCCGGAATCACCTTCCGGCATTCCAACGCCGCCAGGGGCCAGAAGCTCCTGCCCGAGACGATGGGCTCGGGCGCGGCGTTCCTCGACTACGACGGCGACGGCGACCAGGATCTCCTGCTCGTCAACTCCGCCCCCTGGCCCGGCGCCGGTCCCGAAGCGGCCCCGACCCCGGCCCTCTACCGGAACGACGGCCAGGGCCACTTCCAGGACGTGACCGCCGAGGCCCGGCTCGACCGGTCGATCTTCGGGATGGGCGTCGCCGTCGGCGATTACGACAACGACGGCGACCCGGATCTTTATCTGACCGGGCTCGGCGGCAATCGCCTCTACCGGAACGACGGCCAGGGCCACTTCGATGACGCGACCGCCGAGGCAGGGGCCAAGGGTGGCGACGGCTGGTTCACCAGCGCGGCGTTCTTCGACATGGACAATGACGGGGATCTGGATCTGTTTGCCTGCTGCTACGTCGCCTGGTCGAAGGGGGCTGATGAGTCGATCTCGACCCAGCTCCTCGGGACCGGCAAGGGGCGGGCTTACGACCCGCCGGCCGCGTACAACGGGTCGGACTGTGTCCTGCTCCGGAACGACGGCGGCAAGTTCGTCGACGTCAGCGGACCATCGGGGATCCAGGTCCGATCGCCCGACAAGCAGGTCCCGCTCGCCAAGGCGCTCGGGGTGGCCCCCTACGACGTCGACGGCGACGGCAAGGTCGACCTGGCCGTGGCCAACGACACGGTCGTCAACTTCTTCTTCCACAACCTCGGCGGCGGCAAGTTCGAGGAGATCGCCGTGAGCACCGGAATCGCCTTCGACCAGGCCGGATCGACCCGGGCCGCGATGGGGATCGACTGGGCCGACTTCAAAAACGACGGGACGCTCGGCCTGGCCATCGGCAACTTCGCCAACGAGATGACCGCCCTTTATGTGACCGACGACCCCTCGGGCCTGCGCTTCTCCGACCTGGCCAACCTGTTCGGGCTCGGGGCCCCCACGCAACCTCCCCTGAAGTTCGGGCTCTTTTTCTTTGACTACGACCTCGACGGCCGGCTCGACCTCCTCTCGGCCAATGGCCACCTGGAGAGCGATATCGCCCTGACGCAGGCATCGGGGACCTACGCCCAGTCGGCCCAGCTCTTCTGGAACACGGGGAAGGTCGGCCGCCACCTGTTCGTCCTCGTCCCCAAGTCCAAGGCCGGCCCCGACCTGTTCCGGCCGGTCGTCGGCCGGGGGAGCAGCTACGCCGACGTCGACGGCGACGGCGACCTTGACGTCCTCATCACCGAGAACGGCGGCCCGGCCCACCTGTTCCGGAACGATGGGGGGAACGCCAACCGATCGCTCCGGATCGACCTCCGGGGCCGGGCCTCGAACCGCGACGCGATCGGGGCGAGGGTCGAGGTCCGCGCCGGCGGAGTGGTCGCCCGCCGGCAACTCTTCCCGAGCAAGGGCTACCTCTCGTCGGTCGAGCACCCGATGACCTTCGGGCTCGGCCGGGCCGGCAAGGCCGACTCGGTCGCGATCATCTGGCCGTCGGGAGCAAGGTCCGAGATCAAGGGTCTGGAGGCGGGGAAAACCCACGTCGTCGGTGAACCAGGGCCCCCGGCTCCATGATTTCTCCGCCCACGTTGCATTTTGTAACAAGCTCCGATCCGACGGAGCCGAGAGACCTCCCCGGAAGCGGGCCCTGGAGTTGCGGCTCGCCCCGGTCACTGTAAGTCTTGCGATCGCCGACAAGGGCCCCAAAGTCGTCCCAGAGAACTCGCCGAACACTTGCCAGCTTGTGTTATATTTGGGTCGAGAGGGATTGGCTGGAGGCCGAGACCTTGACGGACCGACATTGGGCGGCCGGCTCCCTTCCAGGGGTTGTCGGCCCTCGGTCGTCGTGCCCACTCTCAATGGATCGAGCAACACTACGAAATCGCAACCTCGGAGCGTACGCGGGTTGGATCGAGGGCGGCGGGATCGGGTCGGCTCGACGTGGTCCGAGGGCCTTTGAAGGTCCCCGACCAGGTCCGATCGGATCGGTATCGACCCCCGGATCTTGCCCGGTCGCTCCTCAGTGGGAGGATCGTCCGCCATGAGACCCCAGGCCATGCTCCTCGCGGGGTGGCTCCTGCTGGCGACCGGGTTCACGACCCCGGCGCGGGCCCTCGCCGGACCACCCGAACCGGCCGCCCAGGGAGAGGCCGAGGGCGTCGCCGACGACCCCGCCGCAACCCTGGACCGTGGGCTCGACCTGGAGCGTCGCCATAACTGGGCCGGGTCGATCCAGATCTATCGCGAGGCCAAGGATCGGTGGCCCAGCCGCCCCGAGTTCAAGCAGCGGCTCCGCCTCTCCGAGATGCACTCCAAGCTTGCCCGTCGCTACGGGGATTCGAGCTTCCGGAACGTCCTGCTCCGGCTCGACCGCCAGAAGTCCCTCGACCTGTTCGACGAGCTGATCGAGCGGATCGAGTCGCACTACGTCGATGCCGTCCCGCTGGAGCCCCTGATCCGCCGGGGTTTCGACAACCTGGAGGTCGCCCTCCGCGACCCCAAGTTCGCCTTCCTCTCGCTGAACGCCCCGGGCGCCCGTCCCGAGCGAGTCACCTGGCTCCGCGAGCAGCTCCGGACGCGCCGCGACCGGCTGGCCGTGCCCGATCGCGACTCCGCCCGCGACCAGGTCCTGGCCGCCGCCGAGCTGGCCAGGCAGGCTCTGAACGTCCCGGCCTCGGCCGTCATCCTCGAATTCGTCTTCGGCTCCTGCGACGTCCTCGACGACTACACGGCCTATCTGACTCCCGACAAGCTCGACGACATGTTCGCCATGATCGACGGCAACTTCGTGGGACTGGGGGTCGAGCTCAAGCTCGACGATCAGGGCCTCAAGCTCGTCGGCGTCCTCCGGGGCGGCCCGGCGTCCGAGGCCGGCTTGAAGGCGGGCGACCGGATCGTCGCGGTCGGCGGGGCCTCGCTCAAGGGGCTCGGGCTGGACGAGGCCGCCGGCCGGCTCCAGGGGACCGAGGGGACGCTGGTGGATATCTCCGTCCTCCGGGCCGACGCCAGCACCCGGAGCTTCCGGCTGGTCCGCCGTCACGTCGAGGTCGAGAGCGTCGACAAAGCCCAGATCGTCGAGCCGATCTCGGGCGTCGGCTACATCCAGCTCACCGGATTCCAGAAGTCCTCGGCCGAGGAACTGGACCGGGCGATCGCCCGGCTCAAACGCCAGGGGATGCGGTATCTCGTCCTCGACCTTCGGGGAAATCCCGGCGGGCTCCTCAATGTGGCCGTGGACATCGCCGACCGCTTCGTCGATCAGGGAATCATCGTCTCGACCCGCGGCCGGGCCCCCGGCCAGACCCAGGTCTACCGGGCCCGACCCGACAAGCCGTACACGATGCCCCTCGCCGTTTTAATCGACCGTGACAGCGCCAGCGCCAGCGAGATCCTCGCCGGGGCCTTGCAGGAGCTGGGCCGGGCCGTCGTCATCGGCGACCGGAGTTACGGCAAGGGCTCGGTCCAGAGTATCTTCGAACTCCGGTCCGCCCCGGCGGGCCTGAAACTGACCACGGCCAAGTTCTACTCGCCCCGGAATCGCCCTTATAGCGAGCAGGGCGTCACCCCCGACTTCCCCGTCGTGGTCCGAGCCAAACCCGTCGCCGGGGCCGACCCGACCGCCGAGCCCGAGGAATTCGGCGATCCGGTCACCGACCCCGTCCTGGTGATCGCCCTCCAGCAAGCCCAGCGGCAACTGACGGCTCGCTGAAACGGGGGAATTTTAACCGCCAAAGCACCAAGAACGCCAAGGCAAGAGAGGGAATTCAGAGAGAAAATGTTTTGTAGATAAGTTGCCTCCCTCTTCCCTTGGCGGTTCTATCTTCCCCCGATTCGACGAGGCCCATGCCCAATTCACCCGCGCGGCCATCGACCCGGCTCGACCCCGCGCCGGCCTGGACGGTGGTGACCGACGCCCCCTTGAAGGGGCTGGCGCTGGCTCGCGAGGCGGGGTCGGTCTTCGCCTGGGACGAGGCCGACCAGCTCTACCGGGTCGACGCCCGGGGTGAGTTCCAGTCGGTCGCGCGGGCCCCCGGGCGGATCCTCGGGGGAGCGGTCAGCGACGATGGGGCGATTGTGGCCCTGCTCGGCGAGGGGTCGCGGCTCTGGCTCCTCGACGGCGACTTCGAGCTGATCCACGAGCGGGCGGTCGTCTCCGACCCGCTGGCGATCGCGATCGACCCGCACGGGCGGTACGTCGCGGTCTCCTCGAAGATGAACGTCGTCCAGTTCTACACCCGGCACGCCCGCCTCGCCGGTAAGTTCGAGACCCGCCAGCCGCTCTCCGGGATGGTCTTCGTCCCCGACCGCCCGTTCCTGGTCGCGACCGGCGCTTATGGCTCGATCGTCGGGATTGCGCTGGTCCCGCGCGGGCAGGGCTCGGCGCTTGATGGGACCACCGTCTGGAACGAGGCACTGATGTCGGGCGTCGGCCGGCTGGCGACGACCGGTGACGGCTCGATGACGCTGGTCGCCAGCTTCACCCACGGAATCCAGCGATTCGACCTCGAAGGGCGAGGCGAGGGGACCTATCACCTGGGGGGCTCGGCCAGCCACGCCGTCCCCGACTTCGCCGGCCGGTCGATCGCCGTGGCGACCCTGGAAGGCGAGCTGGCGATCCTCAGCGGGGCCGGGAACGTCCGGTGGCGGACCTCCCTGAACCGGCCGGCGATGGCCCTGGAATTCGACGCCCTGGGCCGGTTCGCCGTCTACGGCCAGCCGACCGGCGAGATCGTCCGGCTGGACCTCCAGCCGACCGGCCGGGCGGTCCCCAAGACGTCCACCGCGGCGCCGAAGTCGCCCGGGTCGCGATCGAGGGTCGGCTCGGCCTCGGTCCGCGTGCCCGACTGGATGGCCGAGGTCGTCCCGACCGAGGACCAGGCCGAGTATGCCGTTCTCGCCATCGTCGACGACCCGCCCCGGATCGGCGTGATCACCGCCTCCAACCGGCTCGAACTGTTCTCCGACCAGGGCAAGCGGCTGGGCCAGGCCCCCGAGATCGACGGGGTTGGCCGGATCCTCCGGGCCGCCCCCGGCTGGATGGCGGCGGCGACCGACCGCCGGATCATGCTCTGCGACCTCCGGCGGAACACTGCCCAGCGGCTTGACCTCAGTCTGAATGAATTGACCCACCTGGCGATCCTGCCCGACAGCTACGGCCTCGCCCTGGTCCAGGAGCGTGACCGGGTCGGCCGGGCCACGCCGGCCGGCCGCTGGATCTGGAAGGAGGAGTTGCCCTCGCCGGTGGAGGACCTGGCGATCGACCCGGACGGCTTCACGGCGGTCACGACCGAGGACGGCAAACTCCGGATCTTCGGGCCCGCCGGGGCCCCGGCCGGCGAGTCCCGCGGCGAGGCGACCGACCCCGCCCTGCTGATCCCCGCCCCGCCCGGGGCCCCGATTGCCTGGCTGACCCTGACCCGCCGGGCCCAGGTTCTCCGGGGGCACGACCAATCGGGCCGGGTCGCCTGGGAATCCCTTGTCCCCTGGGAAGCCTGGCAATTCCACGCGGTCGGGCGGCTGGCGGTCGCGGTCGCCCCCGACGGGCGGTCGATCGCCTTCGACGCCTCCGGGAATCCCGTCGCCCAGGGCCGGGCCGACTCCGTGCCCGACGCCTTCAAGATCGGCCCGGACGGGCAGGCCCTCCGGATCTCCCGGCAGGGAGTCCACCTGATCTGTTCGGACCTCGGCGGCCGGGTCGTCTGGCGGGCCGTCGCCGAGGGCCCGCTTGGTCCCCTCGCCGCGGGCCGGATCGGGGTCGCGATCCTGATCGGAAAATCCCTGTCTTGGTTCGGGACGGCGGGGACGATATGATGGAATGAGACGTTGCATGCAGGCCACTTCCGCCGATCCATCTTGCCGACCGATCGGCATCGTGGTATTTCTCGAACCAAGGGATTTCGAGAAAAAGGGGAAGCGGCCGTCGATTTGCGCCCAATTTTTGCTATATCTTTTTGATAGAGGCTCTCGAAACCGCCCCGGAACTCCGACACCTTTCCGTGGGTTCGGCCGCTCTCGACCACCGACTTGGACATCAGGCCGGCCCGGAGGACGCGATGGTTCCCTGTACGAACTCTGTCTTTGAGGCCGTCCGCCCCAGCGTCCGGCTGAGCGTCCACGATCGAGGGGCCGTCGAGGCCCAGCGCCACAAGTGGATCGAGAGCGAAAAGGCTGGCCACGACCTTGGGGAATGGGCCATCCGGGGCTGGGTCCGCCAGCACTGGAATGGCTTCCTCCGCGAGAAGTGGCTGGAACACCTCGAAGGCCGGACGTTTTGGATCGAACTCGATCACGACGACTTCGGTCTGCTCCAGAGGGCCTTTCGGGATTCTCTGCTGATCGGCGAGATTCTTTGGCGACTCAAATCCGGCCGGGAAAACCTCGACGTCCTGAACTGGGCGATCGACGAGGGGCTTGGTACGGAGGAAGTCCTCGAGATTCTCGAAACCCTCGACATCAATAGCCGTCGGATCGAATGCCTCCTCGAAGCCCGGCTCTCGCAGGCTGGCTGACCGCTCCCGCCTCGCCCCTCCCGTCTTCGTCCCTTCGCCCGAAACTGCCGTCCGTCCCGGCCCGAGGGCCTTCCCCCTCGCCGACGTCCGAGTGCGCGCGCACCCCGACCCTCGCCGTTCGAGGCCGTCGTCGGCGCGATCAGGCCGAGGGTCTGGCCGATGCCTCGACCAGGGAAACCAGGGTCCGGACGAAGCAGCCGGTCCCCCCGGCGTCCCGGGTCGGGCCGTCCGATTCGGCCCAGCTCGGCCCGGCGATGTCCAGGTGGACCCAGGGTCGGCCGGCGACGAACTGTTCGAGGAACTTGGCGGCCGAGACCGCGCCACCCCACTTGCCGCCGACGTTCTTGAGGTCGGCCACGCCGCTCTTGATCAGGTCGAGGAAGTCCTCGTCGAGCGGGAGCCGCCAGGCCCGCTCGCCGGTCGCCTTCGAGGCCACGGCGACCTCGGCGGCGAAGGTGTCGTCGTTGCTGAACAGTCCGGCGATCTTGGGGCCAAGGGCGACTAGGCAGGCCCCGGTCAGAGTGGCGAGGTCGAGGATCCGCGCCGGCTCCTGCTCGGCGGCGTAGCTCAGGGCGTCGGCCAGGATCAGCCGGCCCTCGGCGTCGGTGTTGAGGATCTCGATGGTCTTGCCGTTCCGGATGGTCAGGACGTCGCCGAGCCGCATCGCCCGGCCATTGATCATGTTCTCGGTGATGGCGAGATAGCCGACGACGTTGGTCCGGATCTCGAGCCGGGCGACCGCCGTCATCGCGGCCAGGACGACCGCGGCGCCGGTCATGTCGGCCTTCATGTCCTCCATCGAGGCGCTCGGCTTGAGCGAGAGCCCGCCGGAGTCGAAGGTCACTCCCTTGCCGACCAGTGCCAGGGTCGGGGCGTCGCCCCCGGCCCGATGCTCCAGGATCAGGAAGGCCGGGGGTTCCTCCGAGCCGGCCGCCACGCCGATCAGGCCGCCGAACCGCTCGGAGCGGATCCTGGACTCGTCCCAGACCGTCACCTTCAGGCCGGCCGACTCGCCCGCCTCCCGGGCCCTGGCGGCGAGGGCAGTCGGGGTCTTCTCGGCGGGCGGCGTGTTGGCCAGGTCGCGCGCCAGGTTGACCGCGTGGCCGACGACCTCGCCCCGGCGGACGGCGTCCTCGAACGAAGCCGGGGCGTCGGCCGGCCCGACGATCGAGAGCGTCTCGAAAGGATGCCGCGCCCGCTCGGCTTTCCGGAGGTCGATCCCCCGGGTCCCGACGACGACCCCCTCGGCCACGGCCGAGGCGATCGGACCCAACTCGCCCCCCTCGGGGACCGCCACCGCCACGTGCCCCCGGGCCCGGATCGCCAGCTTCTTGCCCACGGCGACCCCGGCCGAGAACGCCGCCCCGGCGTCGAACTTCTCCCGGGCCCCCAGCCCAAACGCGACCAGGGAAACGGCCGCCAGCCCGGTCCCCGTCAGCCCGAGCAGGGGGACCACGTCGCCGACCGCTCGGCTCAGATCCTTCGCCTCGATCAGCCGCCCGAGCGTCGCGGCCAGCGGAGTCTCCTCCAGCGCGGCGGGGAGCCCCGCGTCGCCATCGAAAAGGCCGATGGCCAGGATCTCCGCTTCCACGGTGGCGAGCGATCGCCGGATCGGCTGCACTTTCATCGTCACTCCGCCGGATCGGGACTCGGGATTGAGCAGAGGACCGGTCAGAGCGTGACCTTCTCGTGGTCGCCCGGCTTGTAGCTCTGCCCGGTGGCCAGCGCTTTGACCAGTCCGATGGCATGGGCGACGGTGCTGGACGGGGTGTCCCAGTACTCGGCCTTGGTCACGTCGACCCGGAGGAGGGCCAGTTCGGGATCGTCGAGTCCCTTGGGGAACCAGGCGACGTATTTCGGATCCCAGAGTTCCTGGGCCTTCGCCTTGTCGCGGACCAGCCTGGCCATCCCGGAGACGGAGACGTACTTGCTCTTCTCGGGCGAGGCGTAGCTCAGGCTGACGTGCTGGTCCTGCTGGACCTCGCCCACCTTGGCGGCGTCGCCCTTGGTGAAGAACCAGAGAACGCCGTCGAAGGCCCGGTTGTGGTCCTGATGGGTCGCCATCGGGCGGCCCCGGAGGCTCCCATCGGGCTCGACGGTCGTCATCATCGCGAACTGGATGTCCTGGATCAGCTCGCCCAGCTTCTTGACGGCGTCGTCGTGCTGCTTCTGGTCGCTCATGATGGGTCGGATCCTGGTTGCCGATCGGTCGAATCACGGATCGATCCGAGATGAGGCCGCAAGAAGCGTACCGAGCCGCCCGATCAGCCGGACCGGGGGGGAAGAGGCCGCGCGGGGACCCCGACGACGGTCTGGCCCGCCGGGACGTCGTGGTTCCGGGTGACGACCGCGCCGGCCCCGACGACCGCCCCCGCCCCGACGGTCACCGGCGCGACCAGGATCGACCCCGAGCCGAGCAAGGCCCCGGCCCCGACGGCCGTCGGGTGCTTCTGGCGACCGTCAAAGTTGGCGGTGATGACGCCGGCCCCGACGTTGACCGACGGCCCCAGGTGGGCGTCGCCGAGGTAAGCCAGGTGGCGGGCCTTCGCCCCAACCTCCAGGCGCGAGCGGTTCACCTCGACGAACGCCCCGACCTCGGCCCCGTCCTCCAGGATCGTCCCGTCGCGGAGGTGGGCGAACGGGCCGACCCGGCAGCCGACGCCGATCGCGACCCGGCCGGTGATCGCCGAGAACGGATAAATGACCGTGTCCCGGCCGATCTCGGCCCGGCCGTCGATGTAGGTGTTCCGGGGGTCGACGATGCTCACCCCCTGGTCCATCAGCCGCCCCTGGATCCGGGCCTGGAGCAGGGCGTGGGCCTGGGCCAGGTGCTCCCGGGTGTTCACGCCCAGGATGTCCTCGGGGGCCAGGCAGGGCAGGGCGATGACCCGCCGACCCATCGAGTGGAGCAGCGCCGGGGCGTCGGTCAGATAATATTCTCCCTGGGCGTTCCCGGTGTCCAGCCGTTCCAGCGCGTCCCAGAGGCCGGGCAACTCGAAGGCGTAGCAGCTCGGGTTGACCTCGCGGATCGCCCGCTCCTCGGGGCTGCAATCGCGCTCCTCGACGATCCGGAGGAATCGCCCGGCGCCGTCGCGGAGGATCCGGCCGAAGCCGGAAGGGTCCGGGACGATCGCCGTGCCGAGCAGGCAGGCGGCGTGCTCGGACTCGCGGCGGGCCAGGAGATCGGCCAGCGGCTCGGGCCGGATCAGCGGCTCGTCGCCGACCAGGACGAGGACCGGCCCCTCGTACCGGTCCACCAGCGGCCGGCAGGCCCGGACGGCGTCGCCGGTCCCGAGCTGCCGCTCCTGGGTGGCGAACCGGATCTCGGGCTCGTCGGCGAGCGCCTCGCGGACCTGCTCGGCGCCGGAGCCGACGACCACGATGATCGTCCGGGCCCCGGCCCCCCGGGCCGCCTCGACCACGTAATGGATCATCGAGCGGCCGCAGACCTCGTGGAGAACCTTGGCCCGCTCCGACCGCATCCGCTTGCCGTGCCCGGCCGCCAGGATGATCGCCACCGGTCCCTGCATGAAGCTCAGCCCTCGGGTCGCCTGGATCCGCGGAGTCGGCCGGACCTCGCCCGCCGCCGGGCCGATTCTACGGCGATGCCGCGCCGAGCGTCAAACCGGCCCCCCCAAGCTTGAACGGCGGCCCGACATCTGGCAGACTGGGCCCTTCCACGCGATCCCCCGGACGGCGGAGCCTGCGACCATGAGCCTGACCGCGGACGAGGTGGCCAAGGTGGCCCTGCTGGCCCGTCTCCGGCTCGCCCCCGGCGAGCTGGAAACCTTCACCGGCCAGCTCAACGCGATCGTCGGTTTCGTCGAGCAACTCGGCGAGCTCGACACCACCGGAGTCGAGCCCCTGGCCCACGGATCCGAGGTCCGGAACGTCTTCCGCGAGGACGTCCGTGGCCCCTCGCTCCCCCGCGAGGACGCCCTGGCCAACGCCCCCCAGCGTAACGCCGAGAGCTTCCTGGTCCCCGCCGTCCTCGAATAATCGGGACCCAGCTCGGATTTAAGCCCAGAGAAGCATCCCTTCATTTTATCTGAGCCGGATCAATGGGCGATCGACAATGGTTGATAAGTCATGGAATTTCCGGAATAGCAGCCGATGAGGCTTTAGATCCATTGGCTCTTGTCCGTCGTTAACCATCGGCCATTCACCATTTTCGATCCCGAATAGCCACTGATTCTTCGATCCTTTGGGGTAGCGATGGATCCGACCCGCTCGACCGCCGCCGGCCTGCTCGCCCAGATGAACGCGGGATCCATCACGGCCGAGGAGGTGACCCGCGCTTACCTCGACCGGGCCGACCGGCTCGAAGTCCGGGTCAAGGCGTTCCTCCACCGCGACGCCGACGCCTCGCTGGCCCGGGCCCGGGACGTCGACGCCCGCCGCCGGGCCGGCAAGCCGGTCGGGGCTCTGGCGGGCGTCCCGATCGCGCTCAAGGACGTCCTCTGCACCAAGGGGATCCCGACCACCTGCGCCAGCCGGATGCTCCGGGACTTCCGGCCGCCCTACGACGCCACGGTCATCGAGCGGCTCATCGAGGCCGACGCTATCCCGATCGGCAAGACGAACATGGACGAGTTCGCCATGGGCTCGTCGACCGAGAACAGCGCCTTCGGGCCGACGAGCAACCCGTGGGACCTCGGCCGGATCCCCGGCGGCTCCTCGGGGGGCTCGGCCGCCGCCGTCGCCGCCGACTTCGCGCCGATCTCGCTGGGTTCCGACACCGGGGGCTCGATCCGCCAGCCCGCCGCGCTCTGCGGGATCGTCGGCCTGAAGCCGACCTACGGCCGGGTGAGCCGCTACGGCCTGATCGCCTTCGCCAGCTCGCTTGACCAGATCGGCCCGTTCTCGCACGACCTGGCCGACACCGCGTTGCTCCTCAAGGTGATCTCCGGCAAGGACCCCCGCGACGCCACCAGCGTCGACGAGCCGGTCCCCGACTACCCGGCCTCGCTCGACACCCCGCCCGGGTCGCTCCGGATCGGCCTGGTCCGCGAGTTCTTCTCCGAGGGGCTCGACCCCGAGATCGAGGCCGCGATCCGTGAGGCCGTCCGGGTCTACCAGGCCGCCGGGGCGACCGTCCGCGAGGTCTCGCTGCCGCACTCGAAGTACGGGGCCCCGGCCTACTACCTGGTCGCCCCGGCCGAGTGTTCGAGCAACCTCGCCCGCTACGACGGGACGATCTTCGGCCACCGGGCCGAGGATTTCTCCGCCGCCTCGCCCGAGGAGGAGGCGATCCCGCCCCTGATCCGGATGATGATGGCCAGCCGCGCCGAGGGGTTCGGCCCCGAGGTCAAGCGGCGGATCATGCTGGGGACCTTCGCCCTCTCCGCCGGCTACGCCGACCAGTATTACAACCAGGCCCTGAAGGTCCGCCGCCTGATCCGGAACGACTTCGACGCCGCCTTCAAGGATGTGGACATCCTCGTCGGCCCGACCACGCCGACCGCCGCCTTCAAGTTCGGCGAGAAAACCGCCGATCCGCTGGCGATGTACCTCTCCGACATCTACACGATCACCACCAACCTCGCCGGGATCCCCGGCCTGAGCATCCCCTGCGGCCTGACAAAGTCCGGCCTGCCGATCGGCCTCCAGTTGATGGCCCCGGCCTTCGCCGAGGAGACGCTGTTGAGGACGGCGCGGGTCTTCGAGCGGGCGACGGATTGGCACACCCGACGTCCGGGGTTAGGATGATCGATGGCCGGTGAACGATCCTTCGCCAGTCTAGGCGCGAAGGTCAGCGAGCTTGAAGTCGCATGGAAAGATCGGCTTGAAGATGCCAACCATCTTCGATCGGCAGGCCGTTATCTTTCGGCCATCGCGATGGGTCTCTATGCCCTTGAGATCCTACTCAAAGTAAGAATTTGTCGAAGGCTCGATTTGAAATCGCTTCCTAAACCTTTTGAAATTCATGAGTTGGATGGCTTGCTCATTGTGAGCGGACTATCCCGGAAATTAGTCCTTAAGCCCGCGAGACAAGTGAGGGCTAACTGGACGAAGCTCAAACAAACAGCCAAAGAACTTAACGACTTGCGATATCAGCCCAATACTTCCAAAACCCAGTTCGAAGCGGAAGAATTCTTGTAACCGTTCACGGCCTTCCGCTACCGTTTCGGGGATGGTAGTGTTTTTACCATGACGATGCCGCCACCACCC
>JAABUJ010000328.1_pt1 | contig 100756 bp, 116 predicted proteins | sample 5559131 | NCBI WGS metagenome assembly JAABUJ01 (sample SAMN10711875, study PRJNA513366) | rock metagenome | isolation source: Antarctica rocks | place: Antarctica: Victoria Land, Mt New Zealand nord | collected 2016-01-07
GGCCCGGCGGGGCGCGCGCGCCTGCGGCAGGTTGCCCTGTGCCAGGCTGGTCTGCGCCGCACGCTTGGAGATGGCGCCCTCCAGCGCGACCTGCCACCCGTGCCCCGCCATGAGTGCGGTGCGCGCGCATGCCGGCCGGCCTCGAGCGCACCCGCCTGCATTGTGGCATGCCATTGCGATACAGTGACATAGCAACATAGAAACAAGGCAAACAAACCGTGCTATTCGGACGAGGCAGGGGCAGTCTCACATGCAGTCCAGCGCACAGGCTGTTTGAGCATGTTCACAGTCATGGCAGGGGGTTGGGGCGGGCGCGGGCGGCGCCGGCACAACGGCAGGGCAGGGGGCTGGGGTCAGCTAGGGCGCATGCGGCGCCTGCAGAACGGCCAGGGCAGGGGGCTGGGATTATATAGGCGCGGGCGGCGCCTGCACGACGGCCAGGATGTCAGGCAGCGCGTTGAGCGTGTCGTCGACCGGGCCGAGCAGGGCGAACAGGCGGTGCGCGGGCGCGTCCGCCATGAGCAGCAGGTCGTTGGGCGTGTTGCGGTAGTGGCTGGCCACGCACAGCGCCACCAGCCGCTGCAGGAACGCCTCGGATGCCTGCCCGCGGCAGGCAGTGCGGCTCAGCCTGCAGGCACACCGAGCATGCGGGCCTCCCGCCAGCCCAGCAAAACAGCCTTGTTTGCTCAGGCGGAAAGGCATCTGGGGTTTCCTCATTCCACGTTCATGGCACCATGCTGGCTCCTGACAGCAACGTCTCTGTCAAGGTCGCATGCGCTTCGGAAGTGCGCGCCGCAGTCCGGCAGCCCTAGCAGCATGGCTCACCAACACGCTGGCTCCTGGTCACCATCTGTATTCGCGCCCTCGCGATGCCCCACCTGAGTCCTTGCCCGCAGCCCAGCAGTCATGACTGCGGAGAACCACACCCAGGTGCACACGCGACTGTCAGGCGCCTGCCGCGGCGCGCGCGGCGCCCGCGGCGTGGCAGGCAGCCGCGCACCTTGTGGTAGGAGAACAGCGTGTCGCGCTCGATGTGGTACAGCTCGCACTCGCCCGGGTGCGGCAGGCGCGCGGGCGGCCGCGGCACATGCTCCGCGGCGTCCAGGCACAGCAGGCCGTTCAGCCAGGCCTCCACGGCATCGCCCGCCGCGTACCTGCGCCGCAGCCCGGGGCGCTGTGAGTGGCATGCTCGCCAGGCAGGGCTTGCATGCGCGTGCTGCGATGTGAGAGCACGCGCTGGTGCGGGCACTGTGAACGACCTCCAGGTTGTCATATTGTCGCCATTCCTGGCGTGTGCTGCAGTGCCGTGCTGATGCTCCAGATTGCAGCTGGGGAGAAGGGAGCGGGCGCACTGCACTTCATCGCAGGTCTCTGCAGCAACTCTTCAGAGGCTGGGGGGGGTGCGTGCGGCAGCCCGCAGGGGCCATGGCGCGCACCGGATGGGCTCCTGCAGCTGGACCTCGCGGAAAGTGCGGCCGCTGGCGGCGGCGCCGTCGCGGCCCTCGCCGCTGGCCAGCTTGGCGCCCTCGGCGCGCAGCTGCTGCAGCAGCTTCAGCGACAGCGAGCGCCCCGTGCCCTCATACCTGCCGCGCCCGCGCCCTCTCAGCCGCTCCTTTCGGTGCCTGCGCGGCCGCCGCTTGACATCACAGCGACTAGCTTGCCGCATCCATGTGCAGCTGCTCCAGAGAGCGCGCCCGGCCTCAACAGTGGTGCAGAGCGGCGTCGAAGGCTGGCCGACAGCGCAGGCGCGATGCAGACTGGGCGCGTCGCGCAGCAGCTGCAGCAGGGCAGGTCTGGTGACGACACCGCCCAACTTTGGCACCCGAGCGATGTGGCAGCCGGGCGCCTTGCGGCCGCGCGCCGCCGGCGGAAACGGGGCGCGCCCGTTGACGGTGGAGCAGAGGAAGATGAGGTAGGGCCCCAGCAGCCGCCGGACGACCGGCAGCGGGATGGCGGCCGCCTCGTCGATCACCAGCAGCTCCGCCTGCGCCAGGCGCTCGTGGTGCTGCGGCTGGATGTACTGCACCGTCTGCGCGCGCCCGCGCGCGCGCCCGTCGCGCGCCCATCTCCAACGCGTGCCCGCGTCGTGTGCACGGTGTGCGCAGCACGCGGCTGTACGCTGCCCCATCGTGCGCCTGGGCGCACGCCCTGCGCTGAGCGCCTGCTCGCGGCCAGCGACCGCGTGAGACGCGCGCTCACTGGGGCCAGCTTGGCGACCCGCATGCAGCAGAGCAGCAGCGCCTGCACCTCACCAACCGTGGCCCTGGCAGGGAGCGGCCGCACTGCAGGTACGGCGATTCGGCTCGGCCGCAGCCGCGCGCACGGGCCAGGGTGCGCGCCTGGCGGTGCGCGCGGAACACGTTGATGCGGACCAGCGCCTTGTTGAACGCGGGGTTGGTGGACTCCACCAGGTCGTAGTCGGTGTGCTCCGCATAGTCCAGGGCTTCCAGGCCCTGCCGCGCGCGCTCGCCACCGTGTTTAGCTCGCCCGCGCGGCTCCGCCCCGCAGCCCAGGCCCCGCACCCATCATGCCTGGACGCAGCATGCATGCCTCCGGTCGCCGTCGCGCAGGGTGCGCAGCCCAGCGCGCCTTTGCCTGATCGTGCCTCGCCAGCAGCGCTGGGCTGCCGGGGCGCGCCTTGGCGACGAACTCGAAGAGCGTGCGCAGGTTCTCGGGCGAGGGCGCGGTCACGAAGATGTTGCTGTACCCCAGCGCCAGCGCGCCCGCGACGGCCAAGCCGAGCGCCTGCCGGGCGAAGCGCGCGCTGGCACCGCAGCACGCGCGGCCGCTCACCAGTGCTCGCGCCAAGTTGAGCTCGTCTTGTCGGGCAGAGATGGGACTTCCTCCTTGGTATATTGAGCTTCCCTGGTTGGTTCCCGTCCGCGCTGACAGCAGTGCCTGAAAGACGACTGCCTCTTCTGGACACCAGGCTGCCTTTCAGCAACCAAGAGGCCATCGATAACAGGCTCCTGGCGGTGCGGCGACGCGCGCACGCACGCGCTGATTGCACGCAGGCGGGCGCACCGCGCCGCCAGGAGCCTGTCATCGATGGCTCTTGGTTGCTGAAAGGCAGCCTGGTTCTGACTGCGCGCAGGCGGGCGCACCGCGGACTTGCCGCGCCCGCGCGCGGCGGTGAGCGCGACGGTGGAGCGCAGCGTGCGCTCGCTGGCGGCGTCCAGGAAGGTCACCACCCCGCGCGCCTGGTCCAGCGTGCGCGCCGCCGCCACCAGCGCCCCCGCCGGCTGCGCGCGGCGCATCCCCGTCAAGACGATCGGCTTGCGCCGGGTCAGGCGCCGGCCCAGCATTGGTTGAGACTAACAAGCTCCTAGAGGCATTGGGGGCAGTTGCCGCCATGGGAGCATGGCAGGATCAGCAGCGAACAGAGGCAAGGCTCCGAGCATGGCCGTCCCAGGCTGCACACTGGCTGCATTCAGCCACGGGCAATCTAAAAAGATGCATCCCCCCACAGCAATCAGCCCCAGCGTCGCCAGGCGATCCCACGGCCTCGCGACACAAGCCGCGCCGCTCCTCCCGCAGCGCACCTGCGTGTCCGCCAGCTGCGCCACGAGCTCGCGCAGCTCCGCGGCGGCGCCGGCGCCGGCGCCGGGCGCCGCCGGCGCGCCGTCCTCGCCCAGCGGCACGGGCGCAATGCGCGCCACATGGCTGGAGGTGGGCAGGATGTTAAGCTCGTCGTCCATGAGGATGCACGCCGGACACGACGCCAGCGACAGCACCAGCCGCTCGTTGAAGCGGCCTGGGCGCGGGCGGCGGCGGCGTCAGGGGCGGGCAGGGACTGCCTGTGCCTGAATCGCGGCCCCAGCCAAGCCCTGGCCTTCGAGCACAGTATCAGCGCCTCAGCCCTCAGCATTGTGGCTGCCAGGACACAGCCAGCGTGCACCATGCAAACCTTCAACACAGCCATGCCGTCCAGGAGTGAAAAAGTGGCGCGCGGCAACGCGCGTCCTGGTGCGTGCGCCCGGCACGCGGCCCGAGCGCTCCGCACGGGGCCGCACCCGTGACCTCTTGATGGGACTCGGTGCGCAGCCGCGCGTGCACGTCCATGGACAGCGTGAACAGCTGCGTCAGCGAGCGCAGCGTGCTCAGCAGCAGCACCACGATGCCGCCGCCCTCCACCGTCTCCATCGTCCGCGCCAGCAGGTTCGGCGTGAGCGCCTCAAAGTCCTGCGCGCGGGGGAGTTCATGGCCTTGCGTGCTGCGACGCGGGGTTGCCAAGGCTGCGTGCTGTGCATTGGGTGCTCGAAGCGCGTATGTGAAGTCAGCCGCAAGGCGCTACCAAGCGTGCACCACCCAGACAAGGTACACAAAGCACACCACCGACAAAACATATGCATAGCAAGTGGCAGTCAGCACAAATACGTTGGCTTGCGCGAGCCTGTGCTGCGCGCCTGAAGCACGCACATGCCAAACGTGTTGCCCAGGATTTTGTGCGTGTCGTGGTAGAAGCAGTAGCGGATGTTGGTGGAGGCCACGAAGAGCGAGAACGGGTCCTCCTTCTCCGGGTCCAGCAGGCCGCGCTGCATCATCTTCTTTATTTGCCGCGTGCGCTTCTTGCGGTGGCTGCCCGCAGCGCCCCACAGCTCAGCGCGTGCTGCAGCCTTGTGGCTCAACTGGTCCGCCAGCGCAGAGCACAGCAACGAGGACCTGTGCTGAGCTGCATCCTATGGCGGCTGGGCTGCCGGCGGCCTGCAGCGGCGCGCCTGCTCAGGTGCAGCTCCTTCTTGTAGCACCACAGCACCGACGGCCGCGCCTTGACGACCGTCTTGGACAGCATGTAGTGCAGGTTGACGACCTGGTCGCGGCCCTTGTCGCCGACGATGACGAACAGCGCGCGGTGCCGGAGCTTGACGCAGTTCTCGACCAGCGTCCGGATGCGTGCGTCCACCTTCTTCCGCATGGCGGCCCCGCAGCCCAGGCCGCGCGCTAGTGCGCACGCAGCGTCAGAGCACGCTCCGTGCCAGCGGCCGGCTCCGGCAAACTCCCGCCGTGCAGGCGCCTCGGCCTCCCTGCTTTATTGGAGGGCCAATGTGCACACTCCTGCGCGAGCGGGACGGGCTGGAGCTCGGAGGGAAGCTTAGCCTCGCGAGCGCAGGCTCGACTCGCAATGCAACGGGGGCACAGCAGACCCTAGGCATGCACTGCCGAGCGGCATACTGAAGCCTCCCCCGGTCTCACACAGTAGAGCAGGGGGAGAAGTGCGGCTACAGAGGCTGCCGCGCTGCGCGCGGCACCGCTTCCAGGGAGAGCAGCCCGCGCTAGGGCAGCGGTCCATCTCTGCAAGCGCTGCGGCCCCGCGTCCGTCTGCTGGCTGCTGCTGCCCGCGGACAGGCGCTGCAGCAGCAGCGCTGCCCGTAGCAGCACGGCGGCCTGCGGGCTGGCCAGGCGGGCGGCAGTGCAGGGGGCGACTCGTCAGCGATGGCCGGCGGGAGCGGAGAGGGCAAGGAGGGCGCTGAGGAGGCGCCTGCCGCCCCGCGCGTTGCGGCGAAGAGCCTGTCCTGGAGCAGCATTGCAAAGTCGCTGCTGGCCGGCGGCGTGGCGGGCGGAGTGTGCGGCCCCGCTCCCGCCGTGCCTGCCACAGCCTGCTCGTTGGCGCGCTGCGGCTGCGCGCAGCCGAAGCGGTGGCAGTTTCGGTGTCGCGCCGCGCCGCTGCGCAGCGCGCGCGCATTAGGGATAGGGCGGTTGGAGCGTGCAGTTACGGGCGCGCGCGGGGCGCGGCAGGTCACGCACAGCCGTCGCGCCTCTGGAGCGGCTGAAGATCCTGATGCAGGTCCAGGGGAAGGAGCGCGTGTACAGGGGAGTTGTGCAGGCGCGGCCGCCTGGCCCCCTCCAGCAGTGCACGCTGCGTGTGCTCGAGCGCCGCCTCTTGCACAGCCGAGTGGATGGCAAGCCAGGCTAGCGCGCCTCAGCGCTGACTGCCCGTGGCCAGCGCGGCGCAGGGCTTAATACACATGTACAGGACGGAAGGCATGGTGTCCATGTTCAAGGGTGCGCGCCCGCCAGTATAGGCAGGTTTTGGAGTGCCAGGCATGCGAGACCATGCCCTGCTTCGCCCCCGCCTCCTTGTGAGGGCGGCCGCCTGTGCCCGCCGCGGCACACAGCGCGGCGCCGCGCGCAGGGAACTGGACCAACGTGGTGCGGATTGTGCCCAACTCGGCGGTGAAGTTTCTCACGTACGAGCAGCTCAGCAGGCGCGTCGCCGCTGCCGCTGCCGGCGCTGCTGCTCCCTTGCCCGCCAGAGAACCTGAGGAGGCCTGAGCGCGCGCGCCGGCCGCAGGCGCATCTCGGCCCACCTGCAGGAGAACGGCGGGGACGGGCAGATGACGCCGCTGCTGCGGCTGGCGGCGGGCGCGGGCGCGGGCATTGTGGGCATGAGCGCGACGTACCCGCTGGACATGGTGCGCGGGCGGCTGACGGTGCAGGGCGAGCGCAAGACCAGCCAGTACCGCGGCATCTGGGACTGCACGCGCCAGATCATTAAGCAGGCGCGGCCCCCGGGGCTGCCCGGCCGCGCACCGGCGCCGAACACGACGCGCGGCACTCTTGCAAACAGAGTGTGCGTCGCTGCGTGCCCGCTCGCGCCCGGCCGCCAGCAGTGCTGTTGTCACAAGGCGCGGAAGCGGCAAGCAGCGCGTGCGCGGGACGGAGCCGCGCCTGCACGAGCGGGCGCTGAGCAGCGAGGCGGCCCGCTCGCGGCCGGCGCGTCTTGGTCGCGTGCGAGCGCGCGCCGCGCGCGCGCAGGAGGGCGTGATCGCTTTGTGGAAGGGCTGGCTGCCGAGCGTGATCGGCGTGGTGCCGTACGTGGGCCTGAACTTTGCGGTGTACGAGACGCTGAAGGACGTCGTCCTGAAGTTCTATGGCGCGCCCGCGCGCCCCCGCCCTCTCACCGGTCCCACCTCTCTTGTCTCCAGGTGTGCTTGGTCGCGCGCCCGCACGGCACTCGCCGTGCCTGCGTGTGACCACACGCCTGTGCACTGCACCACACCGCGCACCACGATCCTGCACGGCACACCCAGGCTGCCACGCCACGATCTGGGTATGCGTGCGTTTGAGTTCATTTGAACCGGGTGTGCTGGGGACGCGTGAATCCGCCACCATGTCAGGGGGCACCGGCGCGCGCGTGCGCAGAACTGGACGACGAGCGTGAGCTGAGCGTGGCGACGCGGCTGGCGTGCGGCGCCGTGGCGGGGACGACAGGCCAGACGGTCGCGTACCCGCTGGACGTCGTGCGCCGGCGCATGCAGGCGCGCGGCCGCGACAGCTGCCGCTTGGGCAGGGTGTGAGCAGCCGGTGCTGGGCGGGCATGCACTGGTGGTGCCGCACCCAGGGCGCGATTCGTCCTGCACAGGTCCACGCGTGGCACCGCCACGGCTTGCCGGCATGTCTGTCGCGTGTTGCAAGCGCCTGCGCACGCCTGCAGCGCTGCGCAGCGCCGTGCGCGCGGCAAGCTTACACGGCGCCGCCGCGGCGCAGATGAGCGGCTGGGCCGGAGCGCAGTCGCTGCACGCGGAGGGCGGCCGCGCGGTCGCGTACACCGGCATGTGCGACTGCTTCGTGCGCACCGTGCGGGAAGAGGGCGTGAAGGCGCTGTTCAAGGTGCGGCCCTCACCCTAACCCTATGCGCACGGCGCCCAGCCGGAACGCCGCCGCTGGGCCGTGGCGGGTGGCAGGGCTCGAGGGCCTGGTGCTGTTCGCTCAGTTGAGGCGTCTGGCGCTGCGCGCGGTGCTGAAGCCTCGTAGATAGTCTGCCTTATCCTGCGCCCTGCGCGGGCCCAGGCGCGCGCGTGCAGACCTTCAAGTGCAAGACAGAAGAGCCTGTATCGCGCGGTCATTTCATGTGCGATGGCGGGGTGCTGATACGCGAGCCGGCCCTCGCTGCGCGCACCCTCTGACCAACCGGGAGCGGCGCGCCGGCGGCAGGGCCTGCTGCCAAACTACGTCAAAGTCGTGCCGTCCATCGCCATCGCGTTCGTGTCGTACGAGAAGCTGAAGGAGAGCATGGGCGTGGAGCTGCGCATTTCGTCCTGACCGGGCCGCCCGGGGGGGCAGCGGCCCCGGGCGGCGGGGGGCCGGCAGACCCCCCGCGACTTACGCCCGAGGGGCCTGCCGGGGACGCGCCCTACTGCGCGCCCGCTCGCAGCGCATGCCCTGTCGGGCCGCCTGGTGTTGCGCTGGCTCGGGGGCCTGGCGACTCGCGGCGCTGTGCAGGGGGCCTCAGGGGTGAGCAGCGCCGGCCGGTGGTTTGCGCGCGCCCCGCGCCCCTGGTGGCATGAGCCTGCTTTCTGTGTGTCCGTACCCCCCTTCGCCTCGCCCTGGATCCCCGCGCAGGGCATCAGCACTAGCCTAAGCCCCTCTCAGCTGTGGCTGGGCTGATCTCCTGCCCCCGTGAGCAGGTGCGTTAGGGTGAGCCTGCTGAGGGGCGCTCTGAAGCGGGTTCCATCCAGGAGTGCATGCGCAGGGTCAGGCGGGGCTAGTGCAGGTGTGCAGCTGCGCGCGCAAGCGCCTCTTCCTCGTCTGCCCATGCCTCTTCTCCCTGGCGCGTCTGTACTGCTACGCTATATTTTGAGCTGCGGCGGCGGCACATAGCGTTGCGTTGACGCACAGGCTGCCTTAAGCAGCGGACTCCACAGTCGAGCTGCATATTAAGCTTCAGCGTGTTTTCATGAAGCTACGCGCGTGTGTCCATGTGTGCTGCACCCACACAGGCCAACAATTGCACTGCCTGGACGACCGTTGCTTGTTCCGCGCCATTCATACACGTCTGCACAAACACAGCAGGCTTGTCCACACTAACTCGTCGAGGCGGAGCCAGCCTGCCTGCATGCAGGCTCTGGCAGATGGCATCTCTCAGCTGATGCTGCACATTTGGAAGGCCAGCGGGGTTCACAGGCAGACGGCGGGCCTGCAGCGTGTAGGCAGCCTGTCAGCTGAACGGGTGAGGCTGGCACTGCACACGCGCAATCAGCAGGCCCTCCTTCCGACGCTGCCACAAGTGGCAAGACTTTCTACGGACCAGATGCGGTGGCGCCAGGGTGGCTTGGAGGCCAGCTGAATCTGGTGCAGCACTCCAGGAGCTCTGTTTGGATGAGTGCGACCCATCAACACGAGCCTGCCAGATGCGGCCATGCCAGGACGAATGCGTTACACACACTCAGCGCCTGCTATGGGCTGGAGCTGCAATACCGAACCAGCCTCCCAACTAGACCTCGGGGATCAAAGGCCCCAAACACTGGTGCCAGCGCGAAGCAGGGGCTTGTGATGAGCGCCGGCACCACTGCTGCCAGCGCTCCAAAGGCAGCATGCCTCCACCCGCATGCTACGCGCAAACATGCTGGAAGCATACCCTGAATATAACCAGCAAATCGCTGGCGGCAACACATCAGGCCGCGGCGGATACGCCACCGGCCAGACCCATGCAGAAGCCTAGCAGCCATGCATGCGCGCAGTCCCCAGTACCAAGTTCTCAACTCCCGGGCCGTGACGGGGCGGCGTCTGCAGAACAAGCGTGCGCGTGACGCCAGCACACGCCACCCCTCCCAATCAAATCGAAAGCGTCCCGGCGCCCCCTGCTGTAGGGCTGGCAGGCAAGGCGGGGACGCCCGCCGCGCAGCTCACTCGAAGGACGCCAGCAGCGGCGCCATGACCGCTGCTACCACGGTCGCCTGCACGTAGTGGAAGTGCGTTGTGAAGTGCACCTGCGCGCCCGGGCCGCCTGCTGAGCGCGCCAGCCCCAGCTGCATCGCATCTGTGGAGCGCTTCCCGCGACCGGGAGCTCGCGGTGGCTGAGCAGCGGCGCGACGGTGGGCGCAGGCGCCGGTCAGCGCGCAGCCACTGCGTGCCACGGCTGCTCGTCTGGCGCGCTGCCGACATACATGCATGGTGGGCGGCGGTGGCCGTGGCTGCGGCGCTGCGGGGGCACCGGACAGGTCCAGGGTCTGTGAGGGCGGAGGGTGTATGTCGCGCATAGATCAAGCGCACCATGTCAGTCATGCTGCCCGTGCTGGCATGCTGGCGAGGCCGCATGCAGGGGGAGGGCGCGGGCGCGTGGCGCGCACATTGTCCCAGAAGATATACTGGCTGGGGCTGCCGCACACGGCGGGCGCGGCGGCCTTGGGCGGCGGCACCGCGAACGGCGGGCTGCCGAACAGGTCGATGGGGTACGTGGAACATGCGTCGCGGATGTTGGCGAAGCCGAGCGCGGGCGCCGCGTTCTGCGCCAGCGGGTCCAGCAGGCTGCGCGGCAGCGCGAGGCGGCGCGCCGTCAGGGTCAGGGCTATGCGGCAGGCGGCCGCGCAGCGCGCCCGTCCATGCGACAGTGGCGGCAGGTGGGGCCCCCCTCCCGAGAGTTTCGGCACCAAGCACAGCAGCGCCTCCTCTGCCGCCCAGCAGGCTGCATGCTGCAGGCGACACGCGCACGCTCGACTCCACTCCGCAATGGGCCACTCGCCAGCCGCATCCGCCCTTTGCGCGCAGCCGGCTCTGGCCCTTTGCGCGCAGCTGGCCTTATGTTCCCTTCACTCCAGCGACATAGGCCGCACGTGTTTGCGTAGTAGACAACTGCGGCGCCGGTCTGCGTGCGGAACGCCTCAACGCGCGTCGCCAGGCGGCTGTTGATGGCGCCCACCAGCGCGAGCGTGCGGTTGGGCAGCGCGCCGTCGCCGCCCGCCAGGCTCGTGATGAGCGGCGTGCGCGAGATGGGCGGCACGCTGAACACCAGGAACCTGCGCAGCCCCGCACTGGCCTTGGACGCCAGGCGTGCAGCGCCAGCGGCACCTCATCTAGTCCGCCTAGATGAGGTGCATCTAAGCGGCGCAGGGACTGTGTAGGAATGCATTCCAGCCATCAGCATGGCAACCAGTAATGCTGCTCAGTCACGCGAGAGGGGCGGCCTTCAGGTCACAACCCTTCGGGCGCGCAGCTGTGCTCAGCCCTCCTAGCTAAGCCGGGCAGGCAGGCACAAGTGAGTTGCATGCTGTCATCTGCATGCCCCCCGGACACGCGCGCACGGGGCGCAGAGTCACAGCCCAGCCTTCTCTTTCACACGAGCGGCCTGAGCTGTGTGGGACTGGTCCAGGCAGTGGGACTGCAACTTGTGAAATATTAATTCTTAAATTGCATGTCTGACGGCCGCCGCACCGTCGGGCGCCAGCTCCATGCAGCGTCGACATGCCCTTGATGATGGCATCCACTACCCGGTCGGCAAAGCCGCCAAAGTGCGAGATGTCTGTCTGAAGTGGCCCAAACAGGCCGGCAAAGACCTGCGGTCGCCCGGGCTCAGCTGCTCATCAGGGATGGGCCGAGCCATGCTCCATCTGGCGCAGCAGCACCCATGCTCTGATGACTCGCATTCATTGCAACTTCCATGCCTGGCATTGCCATGCGTTTCAATATGACTGCATGCTGTTGCCTTGCAGCGGGGAGATGTCAGGTCTGGCCATGCGGCAGCAAGCACACACTGCAGTGCAGCATAATGAGCAAACCACAGCGCTGCTGATGGTCGGTACTGCCATACGCGGGCGCGCACATCATTCGAGCCGATCTCCACCAGCATGATGTCGTGGTGCGGGATGCCCTTGCCCAGTGGACCATCTAGCCTGTGGATGTACTCGTTGACCTGGTCCAGGTACGACTGCACCAGGATCACCTGCCACGCCACGGGGCCGCCTGAGCGGACACGCGAGGCAGCGTGTCGCTGCGCGCGCCTGCATGACCCCGGTGCGCGCATGCATGCACAGCAACTGCTGCGTGACACCGCCCTTGGTCAGGAACGCCCTGGACATAACGCGTGCCTACTTGTCGCCTATATCAAAGGAGATTGTCTTGTGCTTGACAGGCAGGGAGTAATGGCGTGATGCGGCACCCTCCATGTCCGGCTCTGACTTCTTCCTAAGCTCGCTCAAAGCGCACGTCCGTTTCAACAAACCCTGGGTGGTACACTGGTAGTGTGCGCGGGGCGCGCCTGAGCGGGGCACTGCGGCGGCACCCCCGGCGGCTGGCAGCGCGCGGCGAGAGGGAAGCTGCCGGGGATGGACAGGACACTGTTGTTGTGCGCGCCGCTGCTGGCGCCGCCGACCGCATTGTCCGCCAGGCGCAGGCCGAGCAGCTGCGCGATGTACTCGGTGTACACACGCCCGTTGCTCCAGCGACCCTGGTAGTAGGGCGGCGGCGGGTACAGCGCCTGCGCGTGCGCGCGGGGGGCTGACGGCGCGCTTCGCCGCCAGCCGCCCAGCAGCTGCGCCCGCATTCAGCATGCAAAAGGCGCGCTGGCAGGGCGCTGTGTGGCTCGAGAGCTGGGGGTGTCCCTGGGGCGCGCTAACAAGCCATGGCATGCCGAGCGTGCCTCGCGGCCGGGGCGCACCAGGCGGCTCAGGCCCAGCGCCTTCTGGACCACCGCCGAGGTGCGCCCCGTCGACGAGATGCTGTCGCCAAACACAACCAGGCGCGGGTGCAGGAATGGCAGCGTGTCATTGCCATCGTCCGTGGTCTCCAGCCTGAAGCTGTCCGCGTCGCCCTGCGTGACATTCTCCGCCGCGCTGTGCGCGGCCGCCGGCGCGCACGCCAGCAGCAGCGTCACAAGCGCCCAGCCTGCCGCCCGCCGCCGGCGGCCGCGCCCCGCTCGGCCCCCGCGCGCCTGCACGCGCGGCCCGCGTGCACGCCGGTCGGTCGGCAGCGCGGGAGCCGTCAGGCTGCTCGCTGCCCGGCGCTCGCCCGCCGCACCCGCGCCCGCTCCACGCCTGCGATTGGGTGGCGGCCGGCAGAGCAGTGCCGGGCGCGTCGCGCGCGCGGGGTATGGGCCGCCGCGCCCAGACCCGTGCGGCATGCGGGTCGCCGCTGCGTGCCGCGCACGGCGCAACACGCACGCGTGGCTGAGCAGGTGACAGCCTGCCGTGGCGCAGAGACGGCGCAGCAAACGGCCTGCTGGGCCGGCAGGGCGCGTTACGACAGGGGCCTGGCCCTGGAGGATGCTGAGGAGCAACCGCATGCACCTCGGGCTGGCCTCCTGGTACATAGCAAGATTGGTGACAGGCGATCCTGCAGGTTCTGAGCGGCGCAGCAGTCTTCCGGCAATACGCGGGCCTAAGCAGATCTGTCCGTTGGGCAAGCCCGCGCGCGCTGAACCACCTGGGAACGCACCGCCTCGTGTACCCTTGACCAGGCAGCCTTCATGGTGTGAAGCCACACGCTGCGGGCTGGGGCCGCAGCAACATCATGCGCTCCTGAGGCCAGGCCACATTTTCCGCGGCATCACGCGCAGGTTCTTGATGCGCCCGCAGCAGCTGCTGCGCAATCAAGCTCTACTTCGGCAAGCAGCCACTGGGGACAAACGGAAGCTTTTTCGACATGGAAACCCTGTAGGCCAGGTTTTCGTACTTCTGGGGTGTTCACACTGAGCAGGAGCCTTCCTTCCACAAGCTGTGGGAAAGGCCCCGACAGCAAGCGAATGACCGCGTGCATCGAGGAGCAACCGGTAGCCTCAACCCCTGCTGATATTCTCAGCAGAAGGTCAGGTGAGCACCATGGTCAGGTGTGAGGGAAACCGCGCAGCATGCTGCCCACGCTCCTGCACAGCCCACACTCCGCAGTACCTTTGCATGTGTTGCAGTACCCCAGTACCTTTGCATCGGTTGCATCTTTTTTTGATCTCTGCCCGGAAGCCTGCGCCGCAGGCAGCGAGGCGGGCGCGGGCAAGGCAGCAGCGGTTGTGTGCTATCACTACCCCTGCCATGACGGCGCGTTTGCGGCGCTCGCCGCCCACCTGCACTTTGCGGCCACGCAGACCCCGGTCCGCTTCGTGCCGAACCGCGTGTTCCGGCCCTGTACTGTCGGCGACCTCGCGCTCCAGGCGCGCGCCCATGCAAGCACTGTGCACAGCAGGGCAAGCGGGCAGGTCCGGGGACCGCTGGTTGTGGGCTGGCGAGGCAGAGCAAGCGAGGCCGGCCCCCGTGTGTTGGAGAGCCTTTTGTCGTGGCGGCTTTGCAAGATGCGTTCTGGCAGAGTATAGTGCTGCACATCTGTGTGAAGTACTGCTTACACCCAGCAGGGCTCGGAGACGGTGTTCCTGCTGGACTACGCGGGCCCTGCGGGGTTTGCGGCCGCGGTTGCGCGCGCGCTGCCAGCCGGGCGCGCCGTGCTGCTGGACCACCACAAGACGGCGGCCGAGCACTTGGAGGGCGCTGATTTGCCAGGCAACCTGCACATCGGCATCGACCAGCGCCGCTCCGGGGCCGTGCTCGCGCTGGACCACTTCCAGCCGAAGGTGCGGCGGCTGCATCACGAAGCTGCGTGGTCTGATACCCTGTCGCGGGCAGGCTCCGATGCTGGTGCGGGCCTCGAGCGCCCAGGCGTGCGGGAAGCCTGGCGCGGGTGCATGCGCTCGTTTGCCTGGGTAAACTGGCCACGTGAGCGTGGTGCTGCTCATGCTGTCAGAGCCGCTGAGGTGGCGACTCGCCCGGATGACCTACGTCCGTGTATCAGCCAACCGTGGCCTATATAAAGACCGAGGTCAGCGCAGCAGGCTACTCCGTCGCATATCAACTCAACCAAAACTAGGCGTGCAAGCATGCCACTGTGCGAGTACCCTGGATGGCTGCAGCTGGCAGAGCCTTAGATATGCACAAGGAAGCGCCCTACAGCAGAAGAGTGTGTCGTACCTGGTCTTTGAGAGTATGGCCGCCTGGCTCCAGGTGACTGAGGAAGTGCGCACGATGTTCCAGTACATCCAGGACGCAGACTTGTGGCAGTGGCGCCTGCCGGACAGCAGGGCCTTCTCAGCAGGCGCGCCCGTACGGCGCGATCCGGTCCCCTCAAGCGAAGCTGCATGCCAGGCAAGCCATGCGTCGGCACTGCCAGCGGCACTCTCGGGGACAGGGCTGGCATGCTTGGGGCCCCTGTCATCACATGTCATCACAAGCGCGGCGGTCTGCAGAGATGTTCTGCCGCTGGACGGGGCTGTGCTGCAGCCCGCACGCATGCTGATAAGCAGCCGAGCTGGGAGTGTCCAACACATCAGCTGTGTACACACCAGGGCAAAGCGTGCAGCTGGAGGCCTCACAACCGAGGCATGCAGGTCTCGCTGCATTGCAGCTCGAGTTCGATGCGGGAAGTCCCCGAGCATCTTCGATACGCTGCTGGGCTTGCGCATCCCGCAGCTGGTTGACCAGGTGTGTTATGACGCTGGGCTGCCCTGATGTCTGCCCCATGGCAACACAGACTGCTCAGCAGGCTGACATCATGCTTGGGGCGCTGCTTTTTGCTTTGTTGGCATCACTGGAGCAGACATGTTGTGTCTTCTCGCTTAAGCTCTTATGCCCCAAGTCCGCAGCCCTGGCGCGCCAGCCAGAGTGCGCCAGACCCGCAGCGCCGCCGACACAGGCCAGTGCCCGTGTCTGCGCCAGGGACGCGCAGCGCTGCGGGAGCAGGACCGCCTGGTCGCAGCGGCGCTGGCGGCCGCGTTCCGTGTGGCGCTGGGCGGCGCCACGGGGCAGGCGGCCGGCTGGGGCAGCTGCCTGGCGGTGCATGCGCCGGGCGATGCGGGCCGGGCGGCAGGCGCGCCCGCGGCGCGTGCTGCCTGTGTGCGTGCGCTTTGAGCCACCTCCCGAGGTCCTGCGGGCGGCTGTGGTCTCGTGCCGGGCCCCTGCGCGCTGCGCGGGCGGGCGGCCAGCTGTGCGCAGCGGCCGGGCTGCGCATAGGCAGGCTTGTTCGGGGCGGCAGGTATTTCTGCAGCTCCGGCTGCCGGTGTGTGCTTGTGATCCCGGATCTGCTGAGGCCGTGGGCCATGAGAGCTAGGGCGTGCTGCAAAGTGAGCAGCTGGGCTGCGGGGGCGCGATGCAGCGCATGCGGGGTGGTCCGCCGTGGCAGCCGGCATGATGATTGTGTGTTCCATTGTCCGCATGTCATAAGGTCGTCTCTAGGGTGCGCGGCAGCAGGCACGCGCGCTCGGTGCGGGTGGCCGTCGAGAGAGAGATGGAGCAGTGCCAGAGACGTGTTGTTACGCTGTTATGCGCAGGGTTACGCAGCGCGTTGGGGCATGCGCTGGCTGAGCGCTCTGGCGCCTCCGGCATGCGGCCCATCGGCGTGGTTGCCTACCGGGAGGCGCGCATCCCTGCGTGCCGTGCTGCAGGAGCTTGCGTGCCTCCCTGCGTGCTGTGCTGCAGGGGCTTGCACGCAAGAGCGTGTCCGTCTGGAGGAGCTTGCGCACTTGAGCGTGCCGGGCTGGAGGAGCTTGCGCGCTTCAGTGTGCGGGCTGCAGGGGCTTGCGCGCTTCAGCGTTGCCAACCTGCCGTGCACAAGGCTGGACTAGATTAAAGGTGATGACAGAAATACCTGTGCGTCAGCGCGCAGGCTGAGATGGATAACGACACCATAAAAATCAGCCTCAGGAGCCTGGGCGAGGAGGACACGACGGCCGTCACGCGCGCGCTGGGCGGCGGGGGCCACCGCAACGCCAGCTCCTGCCTTATACCTATAGCTGCATTCGAGGGCTGGCGCAGCCTATAGATGCAGCGCCGGGGCCGCGCTGACGCATGCCGCATGCAGTGCGTTTGCTCTATGGTTCTGCCTTGCATGTCCTGTAGAAGCCTATTTGAACATGAACATCTCCGTCAGGGCGCTGTCGAAGGGCTTGTACTTCAGTGAGTACTGGAAAGCCTCTCCAACATGCAGCGTGTCGGCCACTGCTCAGCCTAGGAGTGGCATAGCAGAGTCATGCGCCTGTGCTTTGAGCTGGCAGAGGTGAGCGACAGCCATGCACATGTGCAGCTACGCACGCGGCGCGGCGCAGACAAACTGCGCAACCTCCGTAGTGCAGTCCCTGGCGGCTGGGGCGACAGCCTTGTTTGGACGCGTGACACGCTAGGCAGCCTGTGCCAGCCTCAGGCGCGCTAGGCGACCTCGTCATGAAGCGCTTCCTGCTCACGCATAGGCAGAAGAGAACTGCTCGGGGCCACCTCCTGCTGCCTCGCCCCAAGTTTCAACCTGGATCTAGGTGGGCGGCCCGTGCCGCGCAGGGGCCTGGGACCTGCGACCACACTGCGGCAGAGCGAGCAGCGAACCTCGTGACGTGCCTGCCGTTCTTTAAGATCGGTCTGGATACATACAGGTGCGCTGCCTTGCGGCTCGGGCGCCCGCCCCCTGCCCCTATGCAGATGAAGTGATCTGCACTGGCGTGCGTGTGCCGCAGGCAAAGCAATTCTGATACAGGCAGACTGTATGGCGCGTCGGTCGCTGCTGTGGGCGCTGGAGCAGTGGCGTTCCACGCTACCAGCGGTGCGTGCACTGCTCACTGCGCAGCGTCGGCTCCTCTCCTTGTGAGGCGTGATGGATGCAACGTACTCTGTGCTCTTGCAGGCGACGCGCGGCCGTGGGGACGGCGCCTTGACTACTGGGTGAGGCAACAAGCGGGCTTTGCACACCTTCTTGTCAGCGCAAACTTGCGGCCGGGCAGGCAGAGAGCTGGGCTGAGCGACTGCAGGTAATTGCGCTTTCAGCGGCGGCGCTTTCTCGCGTGGTGCACCCCAGCTCGCCACAGCACACGCGAGTGTCAGTCGCGATGGTACCCTTCCAGCCGCTGGCTGTCACGATCGCCAACGGCGTGGGCATCCAGGTCTGCTGCTGCTGTCGCTATATACCATCCCTCTCTGCAACCCTGCCGCCTTGCATGTGAGCTGGGCATGCTCAGCGGAGGACCACGGCTGTCACCATTCTGTAGGGCCCGCACGAGCTCCCATGCTGTCTGCTTCATATCCCACTGCGCCAAGCGAATCCGCCCTGCAGCCAGGCGCTGCATGCATGCGGCCATGCTGCAGTGAGCGCCCACGATACCTCGCGGTCGGGCGACAGCCCGTCCGTGCCGCAGCCTCACGCCGCGCCGCCGCGCGCAGGCGGAGTTCGCGCGGCGCGCGCAGGAGCGGGCCTCGCTACGGCCCGCGCACCGCGCGCACGTGGCCACCGCGGCGCTGGGCGCGGCCTGCTTCGCGCTGGAGGACGCGTTCCCGACGCTGCCGTTCATCCACACCACGTGGCACCTGCTGTCGGCGGTGGGCGTCGCCGCGACCGGCGCGCTGGTCGCCGACTGCGAGGCGTATCCGCGAAAGCAGGGCTGATGCGCGGCTTGCGCGTGCCCCCACGCCACAGTGCAGCATGTATGGGGTGGGCGAGAGAGGAGCTTTGGCGTGCTGGACAGTCTGAACTGCAACAGAGCAAGCGGCAGCGGGCTGCTAGGCACTGCGGGGTGCCGCTTGACAGGCATATTGATGCACAAGTGCGTGCTAGGGGCTGGATTCGTTGATGCGTGTCAGCGCACGCAAAGCCGAGAACAGCGCTGTGAACCGGCTGTAGAGAGCGCACATTTTTATATGCTGTTGGGCTCCCGTATTGGTAAGACAACAGGCACGCCACGGGTTGCAACGCCTTTCCTTGCACTCCTGATATGTCTGGGTTGCTGTGCCCTATGTAATACAGCTGGAGAGCTGAAGTGGTGAGGTGACTGCATGTGGCTCCTGCTCGCGTCAAGCACACCGGTGCTCTTCAGTGTCGGCCCAGGCAGTCGGGAGCTGCAAGCTGCGCAGCTGTGCAGCACACTTACACCTGTGCAGCTGCCCAGGAACTGTGCCATTCCCATGCCTTTGCCTCATAGCCCGGTGGACAGTGAGCGTACTGCTCCAGCTGTCCAGCTCGCTCAATGTACTGGGGTTTCAGTGAGCCTGCCACATGTCATGCTGTGAGCGTCGAGACTGGGTTTGCAGGCTGAAAGCGCCGCTCACAGGCCTGGGCAGGTGGTCCTGTTGGTCCCTGTCAGGACTGTGCACGAGGCACCATACCTCCTTGGGCATGTAGCTGAGAGCATGTCTGGTTAAAAGGTCGATATGCAGCTCGCCAAGCAGTGCGCGCGCTTTCGAGCCCTTCCTCGCTGTTTCACTCACCAGTGCACTGCGGCTCGCACATGCAATGCCACCTCCCTGCCTATCAAGGTCGGCGCAGAGCGGCTCGCTTGTGCCCGAGAAAGCCTGCTCCTGCGCTGCTTATCAGATGTCCAGGTACAGGTTAACCCTGCGCAGGCTCGCCACCGGCAGCACCCAGCGCTGCTTGGCCAAGCGGTTGGACAGCTTGGCGCGGCCCTGCGGGCGGTTGCCACGCACGTCGGCCAGCGCCCACTCCGTGCTGCCGCCCGGCAGGTCCACCGCCAGCAGCTGCAGCACCTGGCGTCCCCCCGCCAGCCCTCATCAAGCCAGGCACCTTTGCACATGGTCAGTGGCGCTCGCAGGGGTGCAGCCCGCCTCTGCGGCCCGCCGGCACAGAGCCTGCCGTGCGGCACTCGAGCCTCGCTCGGCAGCGGACTCCCTGGACGGTGACAACCGGTGGGCGGCGTACGCCATGCAGACAAGGTTCTGCAGCAAAGAAGGAGCGCAGCAGTGTGCCATGGGTCTTTGTGCAAGGTACACACCCAGACGCGTAACATGCGCAGGGGCCGTGCGCGCCTTGTCGGCGACCGGCGCGCCGCCCTCCGGGCCCTCGGCAAAGACGACGCGCATGGGCAGCCCCTGGAAGCGCGCAAGCTCGCCCGGCAACCGCACTGGCCTCTCCGCACCCTGCGCACATATCAGCATTAGGTCCCCAGCCTTGGCCGCGCAGGGAGGGGCGCGCAGCATTTGCTCTGATTTTTGCTGGCCTGCCCGCAAGGCTGCACACAGCGGCGCCTCTCAGTGCTGACGTGCACGGCTTCGACACATGCGCGTCGAGGCCGCCACACGGTGTCAGCCTTGAGTCGTGATGCTGCCAAGCCAGGCTGCCTGCACAGTTCCCTGGCGGTGGCGCCGCACTGGCAACTCATGCACAAAATGCGCGCCGTCAATGCAGTGCTGCGCACGGGGCGGGCGCTCACCACGGAAGACACCTCGACCTCGATCTCGCCGGCGCGCTCCTCGCCCATTTGCGCCTCGAGCGCGGCGGCAAACGCGCGCGAGAACGACTGGATGTCCTCCAGGGAGGCTGAGCCATACGCGTCGTTCATCTGCGCGAGCCACCAGCAGGAGGTGGACACAGGCAGGTGTGAGGCATCCTGAGATCCAACCTCATCCTGAGATCCAACCTCAAACTTCACCGAGTATTGTGGTCTGGACTGGCTCACTGCATGCGGGAGGCGAACAACTTGTGGTCTGGACTGGCTCACTGCATGCGGCAGGCGTGCTACCCAAGGTCGGCCGCTGCCGCAGCGCCCAGCAGGAGCGAGCCGTGCAGCTGGGCGCATGCCGCGCGCCGGCCCTCGGCACACAGCACCGGGGCCTGGATCGCGCAGCTGGGGCGCGCGGTCGGCGGCTGGGCAGCGCGCGCGCGCGCGGCGCGCGGCGCGGGCGCGCCTGGTCGAGCCGGATCTCCAGGAAGCGCCGGCGCGCCTGCGCGCGCAGCAGGAACAGCTCCAGGCCCGCCATGGCCGGCCCAGCCAGCACGCCGCGCGCGACCTCCAGCGCAGCGGCCGCCCTGGCGCAGGGCCCGCCATCATCAGCCCTGTGTGCCGCTGAGCAGGCTTGCAGGTGCGTCCCTGCATGCGCGCGCCTGCCAGCATGCCGGGCAGCGCACGGAGGGGCAGGCGAGTCCCCCGGACGCGGGTGCGGTGCAGGCGCTTTCACGCGCATGGGCTCACTGACGGCAGCCTCAAGCTGTGCCCGCCCGATGTCGCAGGCCGGCTCAGCTTTACCAACCTCACAAATTTTGCGCTCTGCCTCCTGGCCGGACACCACTGCTGCTGCCCGGTACCTGCAACCCTTCTTTGCGTCATTGCTTGTGCTGTGCCAGTCTGTACAGACCCGCCGACAGACGAGGTCAATCTGAACGGCTACGACAAGGACGGGAAGCCCCACTGCATGCGCGGCGAGAACATGAACCTCCATCTGAAGCAGTATCGACCCCTGACGCGTGCTGGTAGTGCAAAAGTGGTGCAAAGCCTTGCTCATGCTGACCTCAGCGCCAGCACGCGTCAGGGGCAGACGCTGCTTCACGCGCAGGCTCATGTTTTTGCACACAGACGTGCCGCTCATGCGGCGAGCCTTCTTGTCCTTGTTGTAGCCAGTGACATTTAACTCCTTCGTCTCGGGTCTGTGCAAGCTGGCACAGAGCCAGCAAACGCGCAAAGAAGGGTTGCAGGCAGCGGGCCACAGGGGCGGTGTCCAGCCCTCGTGGCTACAGAGCGTGCACACCAGTCGGCGCCGCCGAGGTCGATGGTTGGCCCTACCGCCGCCAGACCCAACAACTCTTCTTCGCCAGCATCGTCCGGCTCCGGCCCCAGGTCGGCATCCTCGTCTGTGCCCAGCTCGCCGTCGTCATCATCAACCTCGTCTGCATCTATATCCTCCGTGTCGTCGCCAAACTCCTCGGAGTCCTCCAGCGCGCTGGGCTCGTCTTCAGCAAAGCCGTCTACATCCTCGTCGGCCGGCGACGCGCACGGCGCAGCGGCGGCGCCTGGCGGCCCTCCGCCCGCGCACGCGGCAGGCCGCCTCCGCGCATGCAGGGGCGCCGCCGTTCGCAGGTTGCGCGTCCTGGCGAGTGCGCAGGCGGGGCGCGAGGGTCAAAGAGGCCAAGGTGGCTTGGGAGCCTGTTAGCACCTTGCAAAGTGCACTAAAGACACGTCCGTAGCAAGGTCGACTTCAAAGCAACAGACGCCTGTTGCAGCACAGCGCGTACCACCAGTGCCGAGCGGACGGCAGAGTCCCAACGAAGCTCCCAGTCGCACGGGCAGGATTGCTTGCAGCCTCGCATGTGCCTGCCCGCCAGTGCAGCGTGCAGCTGCACCGCGCGGTGCCTGCCCAGGGCCCGCTCTGCATCAGCTGCAGCCCTGCGCCGCAGTTAACTCTACTTCACCGCACTGCCTTTGCCTTGCTCGCAGCTCCTTGCAGCCTTTCTCAACTACGCAGGCCCACACTGACCAATATCCGTAAAAAGCACATTGGCAAGAGAGTCCTTGAAAGGCTCTGAGTGTGCGCGCTTTCCAGCGTACCCAGACGTGTTAGTGCAGTCCATATAAATATGCATATAGAAATGCAGTGAAATAAGTGCGCACCGTTTGTGCAATGGCGTGGCAGCGTTCTCGACGCTGCGCTGGCGACAAGCAGCGCCTGCCTCCAGCGCATGCAGTGGCGGCACAGAGACTACACTTCAGCCGAGCACTTGCAAGGCATGCCTAGTTGTATAGGCAGTTGATAGGCTGGAGACCTCAGTGTGAAAGCCTCAAGCAGCCAGAGAGGGCTGTGCAGGGCGGCTTAGGCAGACAAGCGCTGCCCGCAGGTTCAAGCTCGAGCAGAAACTCCTGAGGCACAACTCCTGAGGCACAGCACGCAGTGCACGTGGGAGCCCAAAAGGGTGAACGTGCTGGTTCCTATCGCAAAGTGCCAGTCAGCGGGAGCAGGGCAGCTTGGGACTTGATCGCAGTGTTGCCGCGCAAGGGGGCCGCCGACCCTACGGCACCCCTGCACGTGCGCAAGAGGCCATCATGGCATGGCTCTTCTCATGCTTTTCATTCATTCATTCATTCATTCTGTGGGCATATCGCCAGTTATGCCGCATGGCGCGCATCTGATACACGGATGTTATCCCCCACTCCGTTTGTGTACGCCAGCAGCGCGTTGTTGCAGTCTTTCGCATCAGTAGCACTGCAGTAGCAACCAGTAGCAACCAGTAGCAAGCACTTGGCAGTCAGTGACGGCTGTGCCTAGGCGGATGCCCGAAATGGCCGCCCGAGAGACTACCGAATCGACTCCATACGACTTACCTGCAGACCGAGAAGCGCTCTCCGCTGAAGGCGCACGTCTGGACAGCCGGGGCTTTGAAGAGTTTCGCAACATCTGTGAGCACCTGCTGCCCTCTTTGCACGCGTGCTGCCGGAGAGCATGGCGCTTGCTGCCGTGGCACTTGCTGCACGGGCGCTCGGACTCACCAATGCTGGCTTGGGGCAGTCACGCAGGCGGGCATGCTCAGCCAGGCGGCCGGCTCGGCGTACGTGGAGTTTGGCAACACAAAGGTCATGGCCGGAGTGTGCGCCCCCATGTGAGTCGCGGCGCAGGCAGCAGCGCGGCAGCACCGCGCTGACCCTGTCGCGCGCGGGCGACTGGCCAGGTACGGGCCGCGGGAGAGCGACAGGCGGGAGGCCTTCAGCGAGCAGGGCCGCCTGCAGTGCGACGTCAAGCTCGCCACTTTTGCGACGCGGCGGCGCGGCAACTTTGGGCAGGCGCGGCCCTGTGCTATGCGCGCTCGCGCGCTGCGCGCGCGCCTGGCGCCGCGCAGCGCTGGCGACCAGCGGGCCTGGTGGCCGCACTCACCATGTGAGGTCCTTGCACGTGCACGCCCTGCAGCGCGTCCGGCCCAGTGAAGTCAGACTGCGTCGCTTGTGGTGACCACACCGCGTTTCAACCCAGCCAGGGCCATGTGCGGGTTACGCAGAACAGGACGGCGAGCTGCGTGCTGCTGGGGGCGCGGTGCTGCCAGCAGGGTGTCGCGTGCTGACCGTGCGGAAAATTTTGCGACGTGTGCGCGCTGGCGAGCCTTCGCAAAACCCTGCACGCGCGCAGAGCGACGCGGAGAGGGAGCTGTCGGCGGCGCTGGCGTCGGCGCTGGCGGGCGCAGTGCGCCTGGGCAGCTTCCCCAAGGCCAGCGTGGACGTGTTCTGCGTCGTGCTAGAAGCCGACGGCGGCGAGCTGCCCGCGGCGGCCGCCGCGGCCGCGCTTGCGCTGGCCGACGCGGGCATCGAGATGGGCGACCTGGTCGCCGCGTGCGCCGTGGTGCGCGCCGCGCGGCCCGCTGCCCCCCAGGCGCTTCCGTGCCGACCGACAGCTGATGCGGGGCGACAGCGGCGACAGTTTCTGTGCTTGGCGCGTGTCAGCGCGGCACAGCGAGGCTGGAGACGGGCAACCTGGCGTGGCCGCATGCGCACACGGCTGGCTCCTTGCGTGATGTGGAAATTTGCATCCGCATGGCATGAGGCAGCCGTGTCTATGTATGTTGGATCGAGGCCTCAGCACTCGTGTTCGCAGCTGCGGCGGGCGCTCTGCTGCGCATCCCGATGCACGCCCTTGCTGGGGCGGAGCCAGCACGGGGCGCGCGCGGCGTGTGACAGCCTGCCGCCCGCTGCGACTTGCGCTGCTGCCGAGCCTTCCAGTGGGCACTCATGCAGCCAGTGACCATGCATGCGCGGCGTGCGCGCAGAGCCGCGTGGGCGGCCAGCTGCTGCTGGACCCGAGCGCCGGCGAGGCGCGCCGGCACGACGGCAGCGCGCTGCTCGCCATGATGCCCGCACGCAACCTGGCGCGCCTGGGGTCCCTCGCATGCATGGCTGCCAGAGCTTCATAGTGTCCAGCAACTGCTGCACATAGCTCTCAGCCTGGCATTTTCTAGAAAACTAGCCAACCTCTTCAATGGCAAAGCCGATTATCATTTGCTGGCCAGCACTTTGCAAGGCAAGAGGGCAGGTAGCGATGCGCGCATGTGTGGCTTTTTGGTAATCTATCACTGACCTGCTGTTTGGTGCCTGCACACGGTGCAGCCGTCAGGACCGAAGGGCAGCGGCTGCACACCGCTGCCCCGCGGCGGCAGCGCGCCGCGCGCTGAGGGCGGCGGCCGGCGGCAGGTCACGCACATGGAGCTGACGGGCCGCTGGAGCAGCACGCAGGCCGCCCAGGCCCTGCAGCTCTGCATGGGCGGCTGCCTGCAGCTGGACACCGCCCTGCGCGGCAGCCTGCGGAGCGCGGCGGACGTGGCGGCCGGCTAACGGCCTGCATGGGTGTCGAGCGTCGGCGCAGGTCCCTCGCTGCCTGTGTGCTGACCACCTTGCCCAGCAGGGTCATCAGTGCAGTGACAGGGGGGTCTCTGGCTTGCGCACTTGTGAGCCAAGCTGACAGCACCGGCACCTATCTGCATTGTGGCTGCCTGTCCTGGGTCCCAGCATGCACATGAGGCTTTTATAGACCACTCATTGTCCTCTTCTTTCGCGAGTGAAAGTGAAAGTTCGCGAGTACAACTTTACCATTCTTTAGCGTCCTCAGAGAGGGCCTGGTAGGGTCTCAATTCGAACCAGGGCCAGCGCATCGACTGTCGGAAATCGACCAGCTTCAATTCAGCTAAGCAGTCACTGGTACTGAGTACCTTTCTTCAGCAAACTTCCAAGAAAGCCAGGTCTGGCTGCAGCCGAGCTGCGACATAGCGCCACCGGGTAACAGGGGCGGGGTGCGGCAGCCACTGTCGTACACGAACCTAGGCAGCTGCCAGCGGGATCGGTGCAATCAGCGCACGCGGAGCTCGCCCGTGTGATCAAATACAACCAGCGAGCAGCCTTGTGTGAGGACTGCCGGCTGCTCTGCTCTCAGACCAAGCGGACTCGGGTGCACATCATGGCCAAGTCAGGTGAGTCCTTGCGGATCCAAAGCTCACAGGACACTGGCAACGCACGCCGGGCCTCACCGCGGGTGTGAAGCGCAGGCAGCCACGGCAGCGATGGCCAGTCACTCACGCGCGCGCTGCTCAAGCGCGTGCTGCCCAGCTGCGAGCAGAAGGTCCTGATGCTCGACTTTGCGGTGTACAACCCGCCTGAGAGGTGCGGGGACATAGGCCAGCGGTGCCGCACTGCCGCGTGTGGTCTCCTAGCCCCAGGTCGCTTCAACAGCCTCCAGGTGGCGCTGGGCGCGCTGGGGCGTTCCTGGCGCAGCCGCGGTGCATCGCACACAGCCAGCTGAGCAGCCGCTGTGTGTGCGCGTGGCTGCAGGACGCTGGTGACGGCGGTGGAGCAGGCGGTGCTGGCCTACCGCTGCGGCCACTTCACGCCGGAGACAGTGGACTACATGATTCGAGAGCACGAGGGCAAGGACAACGGCGTGGGCACGCGCACGCCTGTCAGCCGCGGTACGCTCTTGCCCTGAACATATGATGCAAGCCTTGGCGCGTGCGTCGGCGGTGGCGTTTGTTGCTGGGCCGCTGGGGAAAGTTTTATCAATGGGGGGCCGCGCGCAGCTGCTCACTTGAGTTTGTATATGACAGTAGCATGCTCGCAAGATAAGCGGCGCGTGCCGAGGCTAAGATGTGTTCAAGGCCCTCTTTGATGCTCCTCTTGTGTGGGTGTGAGCGTGATGAGCATTCAACAGCTGAGGGGCACAGAATTGTCACTCGTGGCGCAGCAGGGAACAGGTGCTGCTCAGCCAGACCTGTGACACATGCATTGTTAAGAACACGCCTTTCGTGAAACGTGTGCCTGCGTGAGAGCATGGGTGGCGATGCGTATCGCCGGGCCAGGTGCGCTCGGAGTGATGAACCCCTGCTCTGCGCTGACGCAGGACTGCGAACGCTACCCTTTGACCAGAGCTACGATGCGTGCCTCGAGGAGGCGCACGAGGTCATGTACGACGTTGCGGAGAGGGTCATGGCGTCTGCGGGCGTCCAGCCATGCGAGGTGGGGCTCCCGGCGGGCGGTCCCTATGTCGAGGGGTGTGCTTGTGTGCCCGTGTGGAGCAGTGAGCGCGGGTGCTGCACACGCCGCGTCCCAGTCGCATGTGTCCATAAGTGCTGCCTTGATGACAATGCCGTGTGCCTACCCTTTTTCATGCCAATGTGGGATGATCTGAGCAGCGCCATGCCGGTAAGCGCCGCGTGTGCTTGTTGTGTCAGGCTCAGGCCTGACGTCGACATTGCAAGGCCCACTGTGACCCAGTTGATTGCGCTCTCACAGTCCCCTGCTGCAGCGCTTGCAAAACATGTCATGGTGCTATCTGAGGCGCGCGGGCTTTGCATGTCTTGCACCAGCAACCCCAGGCGGCCCACAGCCTGTTCCGCACGCAGGTCGACATCGTGGTCACGGTGTCCGGCTTCTCAGCCGTGCCCAGCCTCAGCACGGGGATCGCGAGCCGCTTCGGCATGCGCAGCGACGTGGAGTGCTTCTCGCTGTCCGGCCATGGCTGCCCCGGCGGCCTGGTGGGCGTGGGCTGCGTGGAGCAGCTGCTGCTGGTGCGCGGCCTGCGAGGCGTGAGTGCAGACGTGAGGGCAGGGGCCCGGCCGTGCGGCTGTCTCAGCCGCACGCGCGTGTGCCCATGGTCCGGCGCGGTGCGCAGGGCGAGCAGCCATGATATGATCATGATGATGATAGCCGTGTCGCTGCTGCAGGCAAAGACGCGGGGCGGGCGGCTGGCGCTGCTTGTGATCAACGAGAACACGACCACCGGTGCGCTCCTGCCTGGCCAGGCGACGGCGGCGCGGCCGCGCGGGGGCGGCCTGCATGAGCCGGCAGCACGCGCGCTGCATCCGCGTCCTGCCGCAGCTGGTTACCGTTGCGGCACGGTGGGCGCCGCGCAGGCTGAGCGCTGCTGCAAGCCTACGCACCGCGCGCCACACCGCCCCACACCGCACATGTCTGCTGCCGCAGGCTTCTATACCGGCAACGAGGAGGCCTTCCTGCCGTCCAACGTGCTCTTTCGCATGGGCGGCGCCGCGTGCCTGATGTCCACCAGGCGCGCGCTCGAGCCGCACCTGGCCGGCTCCGGCAGGCCCTGCGCTTGCACGCGCCGCTTGTTGTAGGGCGTCAACTTGCATGCAGTGTGCGATTGCTGAGATGTCCAGCTCCAGCATGGATATGCAAAATGCCTGGCGAGCGACCGAGTCCTGCTCGGTGCGCTCAAGCAAGTTGTGAGGGGTGCGCATGGGCAGCGCCTTGTCGAGAGTGATCACACAGCGGTTGAGGAGCCGGCTGTGCCCGTCTGCGCGCAGGCGCAAGGACAGGCGGCGCGCCAAGTACGAGCTGCTGCACCTGACGCGCGTGCTGTACACGGGGCGCGACGCGCACGCGTGCATCGGCTACCGCAACGACGCCGCGGGCCGCAAGGGCGTCTACATTGACCAGGGTGTGCTCAAGGAGGCCGCGGCCAGGGCCATCACCGGCAACCTGCGCCGCCTGGGGCCCAGTGTGCTGCCCTGGAGCGAGATGGCGCGGCCCCGCCTGCCGCGCCCGCCCCTCCCCTCCCCTCCCCGCGCGCCCAGCAGCACGGCCGCTTCTCTAGGAGCGCTGTAGGCCCTGCCAGCCTGGTCAGTGCTGCCGAAGGCCATGCGCTTGGGTGTTAGCGTGGGCACTAATCATGATGCAAGAGTGTCATGACACTGCTCGTCTTGCCTGTACGCCGACTCATGATGATGGAGCCTCGGCTTGTGCGCGCAGGTGAAGGTGGCGCGCGTCAAACGCTACTCGCCGGACTTCAGCAAGGCCTTCCAGCACATTGCAGTGCACCCGGGGGCGCGCGTGATCATCGACCGCGTCGCGGGGGTGCGCGCTGAGAGCGCCCATGCTGCAGTTTTGTGGCTGAACACACCGCGCAGCAGGGCGTCCGACACGTTGTTTTCACCCTTCAAGGACCCACACTAGCCCTTGGCTCCATGCCTACAATAAGTCAGATGTGCGAGACGGGTATAACCCTGCAATGCAGTGGCCTGCAGGCGGGCTCCCTGACGCGCTGCAATGCGCTGCGCTGCTGACAGTGCGTGACTGCAACGCGCGCCCGTTGCTGACATCTGACGGCTGAGCAAGCACGGGGGCTGCATGTCAGGAGGGGCGGTTGCAAAGTGCGGCTCTGGCCTGCGCAGGCGATGCGCTTCGGCGACAAGGCCAAGCAGCCCAGCATCGCCACGCTGGAGCGCTACGGCAACACCAGCGCGTCGTCCACCTTTTACATCATGGCCTACATCGAGCACCACCAGGGCGTCCAGCGCGGCGACAAGGTGCTGCCCTTCCTTCATTGTTTGTTCAGGATGTCCACAATTTTTTAATCGGTACCTGGAAGCTTTGCACGGAGGTTGCAGGGGCCGCAGGTGCGCCGCGCAGTGCACGATGCGGCCGAGGTGTCCGGCATCCTTCTTGCACTGCCACACCTGTACAACGGGCAGCAAGCTGTGCAAGTGCCTCAGCAGGAGGAGGCTCTGGTTATTGCTGACGACAAAATCCATGCCCGCGAAGATATGAGCGGGGTCATGCATGCGCGCGTGTGAGGGCTGACGGGCGGGAGGGCGCGCGCACAGGTGCTGCAGATCAGCATGGGCACGGGCTTCAAGTGCGTGTCGGCGGTGTGGCGGGCGCGGCGCTCGCAGAAGGCACAGCACCCGGCCTGGGCGCCGCCCTTGCAGCCCTTTGCCCGCCACGCGCCCGGGTACCTGCGCCCGCGCGCGCTGCGCATCGCCGCTGAGCAGGAGTCCGCCGAGAAGGCGCGCAGCGTGGCCACGCTCCTAGCATGTCTCTCCTCTCCCTCTCTCATCACGTCTCCTCGTCTACCCCCCACTCCCCCCGCCCCCTGCATCTCCAACCTCCATGCGCGCCTCGCATGCGCACAACAACCGGCTGCGCGACATGGAACCTTGCAGATATAACTTGGGCGTGAAGCGCAGAGCTGCTTCATGCTTTCCGTAGGGATCCTCGCTTATGGTCCACATAGTGTGGGCATCGCTCCTGCAGGGACCGGATGCACCCTCGGCGCGCGCTCTGTGGGACCTGCTGGCGGCCTGCAAGCTGGACGAGCACGGCAACGAGGTCCAGACGTGCCCGCCCGGCAACCGCAAGCGCGGCGCCTCAGCGGACTGCACCCCGGGCGGCAGCGCGGTCAGCACGCCGGTACACAGCGCCCTGGCTCCTCATAAGTCCTGTGAGCGAGTGCCAGCGCTGGCCCACCCGCTGCACACAGCTCGCATGGGGAGCTGTGGGTCGCTGTGAAGTCATTGCATCACCACATCCGACAGACCAGTCCTTGTTTTATTGTGGTAGATGCCGCATGACATGCATGCTTGAACCCTTGCAAGCCGCCCCAGGGGCGCTGGTGCGAAAGGTGCGGCATGGCATGCCGCAGGCCGCGACCTCGCCGGAGGCCAGCCCGGGCAAGGCGGCGCCCCCGACCGAGGTCCAGGCCACAGTCCCGCCGCTGGACCTGGAGGGCGCCACGCCCCGGCTTCCGTAGGCGCAGGGTCCTGTTCGGGCCCTGGCGCATGCCCAGATGTGCAGCCCCGCGACGAGGGCACCAGGGCGGATGCCCAGGTTGCACGCCTCCTGCGTGAGCGCTTGACCAGGATCCCCAGCGCTGCCCGGTGGGCGGAGACCACCGCTGAGCGCGGTGCAGCTGGGCAACCATCACATGTGGAGCAGAACACAGGCACACGCGGGTGCGGGCGGCACCATGTTGGGACGGGTGATGTCCTGGGTCATGTTGGGATGGGTGATAGGTCTTTTCACACCGCCGACAGGCGGAGGAGGTTGGTGGAGTCAGGTAGAGCGGCAACCCCCTTGTGCAGCAGTGAGGCGGCAGTGAAGTAGCGCTGAAGCAGCATGTGTCGGTGTGACGGCAGAAGTATGACATCTAGGTCACTGACAGGGCGCAAATCAGTGTGCAGCAGCGGCAGTGCAGCTGCCAAGTAGTCGTGTTTTTACCATGCAGATGGGCATCAAGTGCTGTGGCATCATGGCCGTGCGTGCGTGAGCATGCGCCGTGTTGCTGTGCCAGGTGCTGAACAGGAGACTACAGGGTGAAAGTCGTGGGAGACTCAGTGTCCGTTGTCTGCAGGCGTTGCGCTATTTGGGTGGTTGTTTGTTGTTGCCACAATATCCCAGCAAATGTCAGCGTCCAAGCATGGCATTTCATGCAGCAGCCATGGTTTCAATTTGCACTGTTGGTATTTTGTAGCGGGACGCGCTCACGATGTGGTTTGTGCTCTTGCAGAGTGCAGTGCCTCTCTGGCCAGTAAGCTGCCAAATGCCTTGCAAGTCTGGGGACAGTGTGCGCACTGGGCGCTGTGCGCCCTTTGGCCCACTTCTGCAGGGCATTCCTGCCCCCTTGCCTGCGCTTGCACTGGTTCATGCACTCCGTTGCGAGGCATAATTGAGGTGTTAGGAAGGCATGAGCCCTCCTCAGAAGAGAGCTTCGACAGTTCACTTCTGCATGCCTTGGTATTTCGCACGTTCTTTTCATGCAGAATGAGCGATGCGTGGAGCTTGTGCATTGTCGCTAGGTGAAATATCTGTAAGCAACTGCTTAGAGTGATGAATGAAGTACAATCAGAACCTACGCAGTGAACTCGACCTCTTACGACAGGTGATTCTTTTATTTTATTTCTGAGACAGGGGCAAACCTCAGCAGGGTGTGCGCCAGTAAAGTCGGTCCGCAAAATGCCAAACATCTATGCTGGCTACTACGAGCATACGCACTTGAAGCTCTGCTCGCTGTCCCACTTAACACATTGTGTGGTACCTTTGCACGTGCCTGATGCAAGGGAGCACTCGGCATGCCTGCCACGAGGTCCTCCTACCTTCCTGGCGTCTCTTACCAACGGCTTCTCTTGCAACTGCCTTCTGCACTAAGACGTTGGCATAGGCTTGCTGAAATATGACGCCTTTGCCAATGCTGTGCCTCACCAGTTTCATGATGTGCCTGAAGACACTCGCTTTTATGCAAGGCAAGCGTTATGCAAGGCTGGGGTCCCTCCTGCCAGTGCGTCTGTTAACACGTCGTTTGGGCGTGAGCAGGCGCGCCCGCCTTGCTTCGCCGCTGGGCTGCGGCCGCTCGCGTCTCTGCGGCACACAGGGGGCCTGCGCGCAGCCGCCAGCGGCTCACGCGAGCTGCTGACAGTCGAGCAGGTGCAGCAGGCGCTCGACCTGCAGGCCAGCCGCTCCGCGCACTTGCGGGCTGACGCCCCGGCAGCGCCACCTCCTGGACCCCGGTGCTGCTCCGCCCACGCTCTGCACCAGCTCTGCAAGTTGGCCTCTGTGGACATGAGCTGGTCCTCACCACACGGTGGGTGTCCGCAGAGACAGCGCGGCGTCCGCTGACCTGCAGACGCGCAAAGGGGGCGCGCGCGCCGGATAAGCTCGTGGCTGGTGCGCGGCCCACTTCGGTGTGCGTCTTGGTGAACGATTTGGCAAGCACAGCCGCTGCTGACAGTGTAGCTGGCCCCGATGAGGCGGGAAGGTTGACACCGGTTCGCCTGCCTGACAATGCTCGGCTGCGGCGCAGGAGAGCGGAACGTGGCAGCGGTCTGCGGCGGTGCTGAACGACCTGCGCGGCAGTGCGGGCAGCTTGAATGCTGAGCAGGTGGACGCTGCTCTGCGGCGACAGCTGGGCCACCTGGGCCTGGCGCGCCCCGAATCTCTGCTTTGACATGCACCTTGGATGCACCCAAGGCATGTCCAGCATATGTTCAGCAGGCCTGTGTGCTACTGCATAATGTGCTGAGGCAGCAACCCATCTCTAGGTGTATGCAATGTACGCAAGGAAGTGTCAGCTACTTCATGGTGAATCGAGGCACAAACGACTCTTACAAATCTCAATGCAAGATTGCAGTGCAGCATCGCTTGCACGGCAACCTAGCGCTATGAACGTGGGCATTGATACAGGGTCTGGAGGATGGTAGCTATGGCCGTCAGGTAGCAAGTGCCACTGAACCCGCGGTGCGTGTCCCCGCAGTGCTGCACGGCTTGCAAGTGACACCTGTTTGATGCTTTGGTGGCTGGGTGTGTTGATGTACCACAAGCTGGATGAACTGATGTACTGTTCTTCTTCTGTCGTGAGGCCAGCAGTGTGCATGGGGAGGTCATACAGATTGCGGGCATACAGTACATCACTCTCTGTAAAGGCGGGACGTAAAGCTGCGAGCGCTGCATACTGTTGGGCAATGCCTACTTGAACCCGCCTGCATGCTGACCGCACGCACTGCCCACTCACACATGCATGCGTGTGCCAGGGAGAAGGGCGTGCCGACAAGGCGCGCTTTGAGCCTGCGACCAGCTACGAGGACGGCACGGTGCTGTACGAGGCGGCCGCGCTGGCGGCCGTCAACTATGAGAACCTGCTCTCACCGTAGGAGTCCTGTGAGCACTTGAGGGATGTGCCTGCTTGCGGCAGCATTCCATCGTGGGTTGGACGTCGGGCCGCACTGCCGGCAGAATGATGTATGCGCGCATCGAGGACGGCGCCAGCGTGCTGTCATGAGCATGTGATGGGCTGGTACAGCCCAGCTGGCTGCATGGCGAGATGGCCATCCTTGTGTTGAACCATTCTGGCGGACAAGGCGCCCACCACCTAGTCCATGGTGCGTATGCCGCCGACAAGCAGGCTAGAGAGGGAGCTGGGGGCCCCTGAGGGATGATGAAGGAGTGTGCTGTTGAAAATAGGGCGAGAGCGCGGACCTTGACCTATGAGCGGGTTGTCTGAGTGTGCTCAAACAGCTTGCCATGCGCGTGACTGTGTAATAGTCCCAGCCAGCGTGTCCTGACACTGTGAGCGAGTGTGTAGGCAGTGGGGTTTCTGCGCAGGACTTCTGAGCCTGATGGTGGCGTGCGTGCATGCTGCAGATGCGCCTGTTAACAGCTTGTGGGGAAGCCAGGACAGTGCGTGCAATTTATGAGCTGCCTTGCATGGCATCTCTTGCCGGCATGGCATCTGCCAAAGCATAATAGAAAATATAAAGCCTGGGCCAACAGCTAGGGATAGCAACTAGGTCCCGGCACGGAGGCCTGTCAACAGAACTTATAGCGCCTTGTCTCACATCTACCATGCTGTCCAGCTATCGCGTGCTAGGCACGCTGCGGTGCGCTTGCCCTGCGCACGCTGATGCGCTCCCCACCCGCACGGCTCCCTTGAGCAGCCGGGTAGCACCGCCGCTACGCCGCTCGCACAGGCCGCTCTGCAGCCCCGCGCACAGCACGCGGAGGCGCACCCCCGGGCTGGTGACCTGTCAGGCGGCGCAGACAAACGGCGTAAGCACAGTCAAAATCATCACCCAGGGGCGCAACGTCTCGGTCACGCCGGCCATCAGGGAGTACGCGGTGCGCCCTCGCCCTGACCCCAGCGGTTGCAGGCTCCACCCCGCCTCGTATGGGCCGGAACTGAACCGCGCCGTCTGAGTCAGCCAATGCCGCAGCAAGCGCAGTTGCTCTGGACTCGCAGCGCACCTGCCGCATTGTGCTGCCACTCAAAGGCAAAGCTCCAGGCACTGCTTCTTTTGTGGAAGGGGGCAGCAGCGAAGTGAGGATCCATGTGGTCATGCGCCTATGTCAGTGGGGGTGTCTGGAGGGTGCTGAGAAGCGGACACACGCAGAAGTGGCGCGCATTGGCCCTGTCAGCTGCTGACAAGGTTCGAGATGCGCGCTTGCGCTAGGTTCCATCTGTCAGAGGCCGCTGCGGGGGTGCAGGAGGCCAAGGTGTCGCGCGCGGTCCACAAGTTTGAGGCCACGGTGAAGGAGGTGGACGTCAGGCTGTCGGTGAGCGGCGGCGATGCTGGCAAGGGGCCGCGCGCGCAGAAGACGGAGATCACCATCTACACGCTGCGGAATGGCGTGGTAGGCTCTGCGCCCCACGGCCTCCCCATGGCGGCTCTGCTGTGCCCTGTCTGTACTGCAGGTCACCGGGGTGCCTTGCTAGCTTCCCAAGTGTCTGATGCTGTCCTGAGCCTGGGCCTACAGGCTATGCTTGTGCTTTCGCTGCTCCTCGCGTGCGGGGGTGTGCGGCCCTGGGGACAAGCAGGGCCGCCAGGGCTGCCTTTGCCGCCACATGCCGCATGCTTTCCATGCTCAGACACGACACTCACACCCTGCAGGTGCCGATCTTTTGCACTCATCTGGGTACGTCATATGGGCTGCGGACACAGGCTGCTGGCACCCACACGCACGCGGGTGTCGCATGCATATGCACACTGTGCGCTGGCCACACAGGTACGGCTCGCGCTGCCTTGTTCACGCGCAGCGGGTGCCCTGCCCAGGTGCGCGCGGAGGACCAGGAGGAGTCGCTGTATGCGAGCATCGACCTCGTCTGCGACAAGGTGCAGCGGAAGCTGCGCAAGCTGAAGGAGCGGGTGCGCCGCCGGTCCCGCGGCCCGCCGCGGCCCACGCAGCCAGAGCGCAGTCTGCCAGAGGCCAGCCTGCCCAGGCTCAGGCCTTGCGATGTCATGCACCGAGCACGGTGCTGCACTGGACGCGCCTGCAGCATGCCCTTGCTGGGCTGGAGGGCCCTCCGCTCGTTTGCTGTGAGCCGCTTGCTGCAGCGGCACGGCGCACCGCCACGCTTAGCGCAGTGTGGCGCGGGCAGGCGATCATGAAGGGCAAGTGGCCGGGCCACGGGAGGCCGAAGGGGGCGACGCCAATCTCCCAGGCGCGCCCCCAGCCGCCACCCAGGCCGACCGCGCGCTGGCCGCGCGCCTGGCAGCGCCCGCGCTCCTGCCAAGCTGGGGCGCCCTCCCCATGCACCCCGTGCACCCTTGGGATGCGCACCCGCGTGTCAGCTCGCGCGCAAAGGCTGCCCGTCGGCGACGAGGAGCTGTGCGGAGGGCGGACTGGGCGGTGCCCAGATCACGGGCGGACGTGGTGGGAGCGAGAGGGCCTCGCTGCCGCGCGCGCGTGCAGGAGCTGCCCACCGACGACGAGGAGCTGGAGGAGGGCCAGGCGCTGCCGGCCTTTGCCGAGGCGGCGCCCAGCAGCGAGGACGCCAAGGAGGCGGAGGTGCTGCGCACCAAGACGTTCTACCTGGAGCCCATGACGCAGGACGAGGCGCTGGAGCAGGCGCGCGCGGTGCCCCGGGCGGCGGCTCCCAGGGGGACAGGCTGCCAGCCCGTGCTCGCAGCGGTGAGCCCGGGGGTGCCAGCGCGGGGCAGTGACATGCAGCGCGGAGCGCAGGAGTTGTGGGGACAGGCTGCTGCAGGCCCGCGTGGGCCCTGGTGTCGCGCGGCTGGTGGTGTGCGGGCGTGTGCCTGCTCGCATGCCGATGCGCCTGACAGGCTGGCACATGGTGCTGGCATGAATGCGGCAGCTGGGATGCGGCTGTACAGCTGGGCAGGCAGCCGCGGGCAGGCAGCTGATGGCAGGCGGCTGGGCAGACAGCTGCGGGCAGGCACCTGATGGCGCGTGCTTGCGGGCCGCGCCAGGTGGAGCAGGTGGGGCACAACTTCTTCATCTTCCGCGACCTGGAGTCCAGCCAGGTGCAGCCCCACCATGGCCATGGGCTGCTGCTGCTGCTGCAGTGGAGGAGAGGTTGCGACGTTGATGTTTGCGGAACGGTGTGTGAAAGGCGGCAGAGGCCTGGATGTGGGATGCTCCGCTGTATAGGTCATGCCCTCGGGTGTACGCGGGCATGGCCTGCTGAGGGAGAGGCTGTGCATGTGTGCAGATAGTGCGCTTTGGTACATGCCATGCACGGAGGCCGCTGGCGCTGTCATCTAGATCATAGGGATCATAACCCTTTACGGCCCTATTTGGAATTGCCAGCGCGCTTCCTGCCGCCCACCTGTGTGTGACTGCATGGCGGGAGCGCTGCCACCCCACACAGCTATAAGTTGAGCGCTGCGTGGCTGCGCGCAGGTCAAGGTGCTTTACAAGCGCAAGAGCCGCGGGTACGGCGTGATCGTCCCTACGCTGGACTGAGCACCTTTCAGAGCGCTGGTGACGTGCGCTTGCTGCGCCGTGTTACACTGACCCGGAATGTTGGGCCTGGACGGGTATGGCAGAGCGTGCACCTGCATGGACACGCTGTGGTTGTAAAGCTGGACCTGACATTCAGACGCTGCAGGCCCCGCTGACATGGGCCTAGGCTGCCTGTCCCGGTGCATGTGTGCTGGTACACTGCAAGCTTGCTTTGCAGAGTGCGCCATGTTGGAAACCCTGGGTGCTGCACAATCACGCAAGGGAAACGCAGAATGAGCTAAGGACCTTCCACGCCCATCGTTCATCGTACTACGCTTGAGCACCAGGGCTTCCACACATCTGCAAAGTATACAACACAGGACGTTATTTTGCAACGGAGACTCTCAAGCTTGCAGGATAGAAACGCCGGAAGGCAGGGATCTTCGCCGTGGGCGCATCAGGAGACCCCTGCGGGAGCCATAGCGCGGCGCTGCCTCGGCGGGCCGCGACCGGGAGACAGGCAGCGAGCGGGGCTGCTTGGTACTCGTCGACGGCGTTGCGTCTCCGCTTAACGCCTGTGCGTTAGACTACAGCCGCACAGGCAAGCTCCCTCCGGGCCGCGGTCTGTGTGACACGCTGATGACGGGCGGCGCTGTTGGGCTGGGAAGCGTTTGTGTGGGTGGGCCATGCATGCAAGCCTTGTGTGGGAGGGTGAGTGGGGGTGCACAGCCACTGTCCGATCCTGGCTCTTGAGGCCTCGCATGTGCTGTGCAAGCGAGCAGCGGTGCGCCAGCTGTGGCTGCACTATGCGGAAGCCGCGTCGCAAAGCCTGTAAGGCTGCGACAACTTCTGCACGTGCGCGCTTGCAAGACCTGCGCACGGCCTCGCGCAGAGCTTGCGCCGCTTAGAGCCGAGAGGCGCGCTGGCCCAGGAGCTCACGTTGCTCGGCAGGTGGGTGCGCGCGACTTTGCATTCCGGCGCGGCTACACTGGCGGGCAGCGCGGCGCGTGGCCATGGCGCGGCGCTCAGCCTGCTTACTCCTGGCAGCGCTGCTCGCTGTGGGCGCCGGCGCGCAGCGGTCCCACCGCGCCACGTTGGAGGTGCGCGCCGCTACTAATGTACCTGTCGCTACTCATGGGTGCCCCTCAAGCGCCTGTCAAGCTGTCTGCGCGCGCCTACACCCCCGCACGCTGCCAGCCGCCGCGGGAGCACCGCGCGGACGCTCGACGCGCTGCCGCGAGGCCCGCCGCCGAGGAGCCGAGGCCGGCGCGCGCGCCGCGCAGGAGCTGGAGGCGAAGCGGCTCATCCCGCCCGGGCAGCACTTTTATAAGAAGGCGGCGCCGCTGGGGGCCGGCGCCGGCGCCGGCGGCGCCGCGGTGGCGAGCGCGAGCGGCGGCCTGCTGCAGCTCGGCGGCGGCGCGCACCGGGACGCGGGGGAGCACCTGCCGGTGCCCAAGGGCTTCCTGCACGTGTACGACCTGCCGCCCCGCTTCAACGAGGACATCAAGGAGCTGCCCACGCAGTGGCACCCCGAGCAGTATGACATCGACCAGGCGCGCCCCCGGGCGCGCGCGCAGCGCACCGCCCCCCCGGCCGCGCGCTTGCAGGGCGCTCGGCAGCCGCACGCGCGGCAGCAGCAGGCGGACGCATCGCCTTGACCGGCCGCGAGCGGCAGCGCACCTGCGGCCGCCTCCCCACGGCAGCCGCGGCGCGGGGCTGCAGCGGCGCCCGCGCGGAGCCGCCCGCTCTGCACGGCGCAGCCCCGGGCGACCGCCGCAGCACACGCAACTGGCCGCGCGCGGGGCGTGTGACCAGGCCTCGGTCGTGCGCGGCAGGTGCTGCACCAGCACTTCCTGCAGAGCCCGATCCGCGCGCGGTCGGCGGCGGCCGCCAAGCTGTTCTTCATCCCGGTGTACCTGGGCCGCTACTTCAACTTCTTCTGGCAGCAGTGGTCGGAGGAGGGCGACGCGTGGGCGATCACGTACGACTGCCGCGACATGGACGCGGAGCCGTGCTGGATGGAGAAGTGGGAGCGCGCGCAGAACGTGCGCACGCGCCGCCCTCCACCCCTCCCTCGCATGCATGCGCCATGGGCTGCTGCCTCCTTGCTCGCTCATGCGCCTGCCGCGCGGGCTCCTCCGGTGAGCCCGCAGCGGCCGCCGCCGGACGGTGTGGTGTCGCCTGCGAGGGGTAACGAAGCCCAGGCAGCATCGCCCGGGTCCGGCCGGCATTGCGCAGGCGCCGCCCGCGAGCATGATGCCGGGCCTCGCTCCATGGTCGCCCCACAAGCGCGGTGCGGGCGCGGCGCGCGCGCAGGCCACCTCCGTGCTGGTCAAGGAGGCGATCGACCACGTGCGCATGAGCTACCCGCACTGGAATGCGAGCGAGGGCGCCGACCACTTCATGGTGTTCAGCTACGACCACGCGCGCTGCGACCAGGCGCGCCCGCGCGCGCGCTTGCACGCGGCCGCGCCCCGCCGCGCCTGGGTGCGCGCGGCATATGTGCCGTGTGCGTGCCGTGCTGCGCAGCAGGCCACAGCTGGTCATGGGTGCGCTGCGAGCGTTGTGTCACCGGACACGCTGGCCAGCCCACCGCCGAACATGCGCAAGGACGCCGCGCCTGGCATGCACCCTGCTGCTGCATCGCGAGGCCCAATCGGCGCTCGAGCGGCCTGACGCGTGCGCAGGCAAAGGCGCTGCGGGCCGAGGACTTTGGGCAGCTGTTCTCCATCCAGGCGTTCGGGAGCCTGACGTACAGGCGCGCCCCGCCGCCATGCTCGCGCGTGCCCGAGCACGCCGCCGCCTCCGCGCCCCTGCGTGGCGTACCTGTGGCCTGGAGCAGGCTCTTGCAGCGAGGGCGGCGCACGCTACCGGCGCACGTCGGGCGCATGCTAAGGGGGCTTGCTGAGGGGGCTGGTCGCGCGCAGGTCCGACCCGAAGGTCGGCGCGGACGGGCGCGGGGAGAGCTACTACTGGCCGGGCGCCAGCACGTGGTCCTGCTACCGGCCGGACGTGGACGTCCTGGTGCCCGTGTACTCGGTGTATGGCCTGCACGAGGTCCGCCCCGCGCCGCGGCCGCGCCCCCGGCGCGCCCGCCGCCGGCAGGGGCTCCTGCGCCTGGCATGCTGCGGCGACGCGCGCTTTCTGTCAGCATCGCTTTGCCGCCGTTTAGGGCGGCAGGCGCAGTGGCGCAGCTTTGCCTGTGCCCATCAGGCCCTCGGCAGGTGGTCGAGTGCGCACAGGTGGCCGCAGGCCCGGCGGTAAATCAGGGGAAGGGGTAGCGAGCAGCGCGCGCGTGCGGCGGCGCCGGGCGGCTGACGCCCCGGCGCGCTGGCGCAGGTGGTGTCGCCGTTTGCGACGGAGCGCAGCATCAGCATGCTCATGCGCTTCGACTACCCGCTCTCAGACGGCAAGTCGCTGGTGCTGCACCACGGGCACCGCATCCGCAAGGAGCTCATCGACTACTACGAGCACAACCGCCTCAACGGCTCCGACCTGGGCCTGCGCAGCACCAAGGTGCGGCCGCCCGGCCCGGCTCCGGCGGCGCACAGGCCCTGCCGCCCGGACAGCGCAGGCGCCCGCAGCGCCTGCCGGCGCAGTGTGCAGGCGCGCAGCATGTCTGAAAACACCTGCTCCGCGCGCGCAGCAAACCGAGGACGACATGCGGCACTCGGTGTTCTGCGTGTGCCCGCCGGGCAACACGCAGGACAGCGCGCGCGTGTGGCGCGCCATCATCCTGGGCTGCATCCCGGTCACGTTCTTTCGCGCCAACGACCTGCCCTTCGGGCGGCACATGGGAATGCCGTACCGCGACTTTGTGCTCAACATCCAGCCGGACGACTACCACCAGCTCAACAAGCGCGTCCGGCACCTGCTCAACTCGCCCGCGCGCCTGCGCCGCATGCAGGAGGCGCGGCGCCCCTGCGGCCCCGATGCCTGTGCTCACGGCAGCCGCACCCTGCTAATTCATCGAGTCGGGCCTGGCTCCCGCATGTGCCGCGGCGGGTGTGTGCTGCTGGAGCGGATGCACTGCCTGCATGCAGCGCGGAAGGCATGCCAAGTTCGGTGAGATCGAAATACGGCCGCGCATGATTGGCTCTCTTAGCCGCCGCAAGCCGAATGTATTAGACAGCCGATCGGCGGGCGCGCGCGATCTCCCACCTGCAAGGTAAGGCGCTGCGGGCGGGGGCACTGACGGGCGGGCGCGGGCCGCGCGCGCGCCAGGCGCTGGAGCGCTACCAGAAGCACTTCGTGTGGGACCTGGCGGGCGAGGGCGGCGTGTACGGCCTGGTGGAGAAGGAGCTGGTGCTGCGCGCGCAGCTGCTGCGCGAGATGGCGCCCGTCGCGCGGCGCTCGCTCGCCGCGCACAGCCGGCGCCGCAGCCTGGCCGCGCCAGGCCGTCGGCATAGCCGCGACCTGCTCGGCCAGCCGGAGCGCTGGGACGTGTGAGCGCCGCGTGCGCGGCCGCGGCCGCGCGGTGGCGCGGGGCGCCCGGCCTCGCCGGCGCGCCGCGCGTTGGTGCCGCGATGGCGCCGTACATTGCCGCAGCGCAGCGCGGCGCATGCCCGGCCGCCGTACGGGTGTCCCGGCCCCTGCCCAGGCGCTGCCCGCCGCCAGTGCTGGCAGGGCGCATGGCGTGGGCGCGGGCTGCTGAAAGGAGCGGGTGGTCGTCAGATGCCGGGCAGCGCAGCTCGAGAGGCTGGACGGCATGCGGCGAGGAGCGCGAGCGCTGTCGGCAGCATGATGGGAGGCCGTCAACGTCGGGGCGCTCCGAGCGAGGCGGGGGCGCCGGGGCCGGCCTCCGCGGGATGCGAAGTTGGGCACTTTACGGGTGCAATGGTGTAGCCCTATATCATGCGCAAGTTCGGTGCCATCATTGGCCGGCACGGCGGGCTGCCGAGCTGGAAGTGCCGAGGTCCCAGTCCTGGGCATGAGGGTGATGCTATGTAGATGTGCTCGCACAGACCACCCTGCCCCTGCAGAGGCGTGGCTGCAACCTGTTGGGTGATATGGGGCAGACTGACTGCACTGTACGGTGCCGGGACTAGGGCCATGGAGCTGGGGCAGCCCGCTCTGGGCATGGCTGCGGTTGGCGTTCTGAAGCTGCAGCCTCATGGTCACCACCAATCATCGGCATGCTGTGGTTGAACATGCTCTGCCCGCACAGGTGTGCCAAGTCGTTGTCTGCCGCGTGAGGGGTATCGCTCGGGCGTGTTATGCAGGGAGGGCGGACGGGGAAAGGAGATGCAGGGATGCGTTCGTGCAGACACAACAGCCGTGTGCGCATGCGTCGCCGCGCCGGGAGGGGCAGTGCACATAAAACGGGCCGGTTCTCTGGTCCAGTTGAGGGTTTTCTTTTCCGGGGACGCGCGCAGGCGCGCAGTATTCTGGCATCCTAAGCTGGCCGCCTGGGCGCGCCTGGGATGGTGGCGCCTGTTGAGCGAGCCGCGAGGCACGGCGGGGGATGTGTCAGTTGCGGGGCTCGTGCTGGGGACAGGTGCCACCATCCGGCAGCCCCCTCTTTGCATAATGTGCGCGCTGTTTCAGTGTGGCCCTGACCTGTTGGCGGGCGCCCCACCAGCGGATGTCCAAGTCCTCTTGGGCCGCGTTGGCGGTCTGACGTTGGTCGGGAGACTGTCGCAGTTTCCAGCGGTAGGACATGCGGCGCGCGCGCTGTCGAGCGCGCGCCGACAAGCGCGCGCCGACGAGCCGGCCGTTGCGCAGGATGGGGAGTCGGCCTGCTCAAGCAACGCACTGGGGTAGCAGACCGCCTGGGCGAAGCCGCCTGGAGGCACGGGGACAAGGCGAACTGCGCCACAGGCCTGGCCGGCCTCTCCAGACGCGGCAGCCTCTCCCAGAGAGCGCTGGCGCACTGCAATGCTACCCCCAGCGGGCCCTCCGTATGCAGGCCTGCGCCTTTGGGCACAACTCTTCTATTTCATACCTTACTCGCAGTCGCGTCCGCCCCCTGTTGCCGATGGCCTCTTTACTTGTAAGAGTAGGCAGCTAGGTGGGGCAGCTTTGCGTTTGCAGCGCAGGCACTGTAAGTAGACCAAAGTAGGCAAGGAGTACCTTGCAAGGCCACTTTTGCACTGAAACTTACAGCGCAGGGAGGTGAGTAGGCCATGGCTGCTGCCTCAGCAAAACTCATGCAGCGCCAGGGCGGCCGCAGCAAGACTGGCAGGCCCGCACAAGGCAAGGCAATTGGCCAGACGTGTCCTTATGTGGGCGTCAGACGTCAGTTTGTGGATAGCTCTGTCGCCAAACGCTGAACAGTTTGCCTACTGCAGCGGCAAAGGCGGCACGTCCAGCGGCATCAGGTGGCCGCGGTGATTGAACGCCATGAAGTCTGGCCTGAACGTGTCTGCGTCGCGGCCCCTGCGCACAGCAGCCAGCGCCGTCTTTACATGGCGCCTATTGTGCTAGGTAGGACCTGGCATTGGCCACACAGAGCATAGGAGCCCAGTATGTAGCAGGGGCGCGCACTCCTGGTTGGCGAGCGCACTGATGGGCCGCAGCTCCCCTGCCAGGTGCAGACTCCCTGCACGCCGCGCTTCCGGTTTCAGCCACCCCTCCCTGCGCTGCCAGGCTGCCTGCGGCGCAGCACTCTGTCCCAGCACGAGGCAGCCTCGCCGGCCGGGCGCGCAGGCTCACGCACGGAGCGTGCAACTGCGTGCCAGGAGCGAGCGCGGGCCAGCGCACCCCACATGCACAGCACGGCCGCCGCCAGGACCTCCAGCCGCAGCGCCAGTGGCACGCCCGCATACTCTTCCTGTGACAGCTTGAGACCGTCCCGATCTGCGCAGCAGCGCCCCTGGTGAGCGGCGACACACATGTGTGATGCGGCGGCTGCAGAGCTGCCCGAGAAGGTGAGGTGAGGCAGCAGAGCGCACATTGGATGACCTGGTAGCCGGCTGCAAGGAACAGCGCCAGCCCCGCCAGCACAGCGAGGCTGCTGGGGGAGAGCAGCATGCTCTGTTGTTCCTCACGCCTGCATCTGCACTGGCCAGCCTCAGCTTAGCCCGGCAGGTTTCTTTATATTGGCGGAACGCGCGCTCAAGCTGTCAGTGCCCTCAAAAGCCGCAGCAGGTTGAATTTTGCAATATGGCGCTGATCTGTGGATGGCGCTCAGGACACTGTCCAGTATAGAAAAATGAACAGACTTGATGGGAGCCCAAGCCCCCGGCGACCCTAAGTAATGTACTACACAGCTCGAGACCACTGCAAGGCAGCAGTCCTACGTTGAGGAGCCACACCCCAGGACACATTGTACTTGCTCAAGCTCTGTGGCTGCAGCTGGCTAAGGTCATTACTTCCTCAGCTACAGGTAGGGTCAGGAAGGGCAGGCCGGCGCCGGAACTGGGCCCCCTTCACGGGCACCATGAAGCAGAGCTCGGCGGACGCGCCCGAGTTCCGGGTTATCACGGCTGTGGCCGACACGCTGTTTCCCTGCCTGGAGGCGGACGCTGCGGAAGCGGAGGAGCATGGCTTTGACAAGATCGCCGTCTTTATGCGCACCAGCGGCGCATCGCCCACCGTGACAAAGGAGGTGCGTGTCAAAGGTGCCGGGCAGCCGTCTGTATTGGCCTGATGGCTGCTTTTGGAGGTCGGTCTGCAAAGCTCTGTGCGCAACCTCTGCGCTGGCATGCACGCCCTCTGCGTCTGTGTAGTGCAAGCTACCTACCTCCCACAAGCTCGCTGGCGCCCCTCTCCCTCGCGGGGTGGCCTGGACAGCGGCGATGCTGGCCCTTGCGCCCCGCCACCATCACCACTGACGCTGCACGTACGCCCCTCGCGACAGGCTCTGCGAGCGATTGCAAAGCTCACGCCAGAGTCTCAGACGCAGCTGAAGCTGTGCGCCCCGTCCGTCCGCACGCACGTGTTTTTGCCCGCCCGCCCGCAGCCCAACCAGTGTTCAGGTGCTCATCGCGGCCGCGCCTGCGCAGGCTGCTCAAGGCGATGAACAGCCGGGCGGGCATGTTTGCCCTTGTGGGCCCGCTGGCGCTCGCGCCTGGGTGCCCGGCGGTGCTCTCGTTCCCGGAGCTGCCGCGCGCGCGGCGCCAGGCTATCCTGCGCTTCTGGGCGCTCTCACCAATCCCGCTCGTGCGCAAGGTGGGTCGCCGTGCTTCTCCTCCCTGGCGGGCGTGGCGACGGCGGGAGCGCTTGCCGCCCGTCTGCCAGTGGGTTCAGCAGGCCACGGCTGACAGCCTGGTAGCAAGGCTTGTACAGACGGACGCATGCATTGCAAGGCTGAGCCTGCGCGCCGGTCCTCGGAGTAGCACCGCCTGCTGCTGGCAAGCTTGGTCGTGTCGCGCCGGGAGACGTCAGGGAGCTCTGACCGCATTCGTGATGCGGAAGTGTGGTGGTTCCGTTGCCCCGTCCTTGGCAGGCTGTCGCTGCGCGGGCATGCTGCGAGCGCCTGGAGGCGCACGGGTGCAGCTTGAGCGGCAGGGCTTCACGTTGCATCAGCTCGTGCGGATGAGCCAGACAGCTCGAGCGGGGCGCGCGCACTGGCGGCAGGGCTTCAAGGGCATCAAGAGCCTGGTGCTGAGCACGCTCTTCAATTGCCTGGACCTGCACGGCGCCAACCCGCTCTGGCCGGCCCTGGGCTACCCTGGTGCGCCCCAGGCCTCGGCCCGCAGCGGAGCTCGGGCCCGCCGGCAAGGGCCATCGGCAGGCATGCCTGCAGTCCGGCGAGCCGTGCATTTCGCACCTACCAGGGCTGCTTTTGCAGCACGCAGCTCGTCGTTCATTGCCGCCCCGAGCGCCCAAGCCTGAGTGCGGCTAGAGCTGATGCGGTGCATGCGCAGAAGCAGATCCACCAAGTGACGCCGCCGCCGGTACCTTGTGATTCAGTCAACCGAGCGTGCTGGGAAGCAGCTCGCTGTCAGCCCAAGCGACAGGCATGACGCCGGGGCTGCGCGCAGGCGCGGACCCCGCGCGCCCGGCGCAGCCCAGCGCGGCCAAGCTGGCGAGCGAGGCGGCGCTGCTGGGCGCGACGCTGGACATGGCCACCGCCGTCTGCCGCAACACCGGGCAGCTGGCCGCCATGCTGTTCGCGCACGGCCTGCGCGTGGTGGAGGCGCGCCCCCGGCCTCCTCGGGAACACGCCACCCACGCACGGGCAGGCCCCACCCTAAGCCTGTCTATGCAGCTTATGCAGAGTGTTGCGCGCCGGTGTCCGCTGCGCCATCGGCGGGGTGCGCTCACAGCGCGTATGCGCAGCCCCGGTGGGCCGGCAGGACACCGCCTGGCTGCCACGCAGCGCCGCCCGCGCCGCCGGCCCGGCCCGGCCCGAGCGCTGCTGCTGCCAGGGCCCGGCCTACCCTCACTGCGCATGCGCGCGCAGACCGAGGACGACAGCGTGACCATTGACTGCGACGCGGTCGTCGTCGGCTCGGGCGCGGGCGGCGGCGTGGCGGCCGCGCTGCTCGCGCAAGCTGGGATGCGGGTGCGCCGGCGCGCCCGCGGTGCCAGTGCTCGCAGGGGCCTGCGGTGCGGACGGAGCATGCGCCCGCAGCCTGCTCCAGCCGGCCGGCGAGCCTGCGCGCGGGGCACATGCGCGGGCGCCCTGCCGGCATGTCCCCGCCCCTTCCAGCTGCCAGGGCCGCCCGAGGGATGGCTGTAGCGCGCGGTGAGGGCTGCCGCAGGCGCCGCACAGGGCTGCGCGCTGGCAGTAGCAGGCGCACGGGGCGGCCGCGGCGGCGGCGCGGGGCTGGGCTGCTGACGGACGCGCGCGCGTGCACGCCGCAGGTGGTGGTGCTGGAGAAGGGCCGCTACACCAAGGCGGCCGACCTCAGCCTCAAGGAGCGCGAGGCCGTGGACAGCATGTACGAGTCCGGCAGCCTGATGACGACCGAGGATGCGGGTGCGCGCTCTGGGCGGCGCCCCGCCGCAGGGCCCGTCGCGGCCGTCCGGTGGCCTCCGCATGCGACACTGCGCCGTGTCACCAGGGCCAGCGTGCCATTACTGGTCGTCACATGTGGTGTATGTATGGCCTGGTCTTCACTCCATCCCGGTCCGGCGCAGCCGCCGCATGTCACGCGTGCATGCCTGTGCATCATGGGGCCCCGCGCGCACATGCGCACGCCGCTGCGTTCCCCCTGCCAGGCGCAGTGCCCGGGCGGTGCACGACGGCGCGCGCCACCTGCCGTCGTCACACTCCGCGCGCGTGCGGCAGGCGTGAGCATCCTGGCGGGCGCGACGCTGGGCGGCGGCACGCGCATCAATTGGCAGGCAAGCTTCCGCACGCCCGCGCATGTGCGCCGCGAGTGGGCCTCCGAGCACGGCCTGACGGCCTTCGAGTCGCCGCGCTACGACCGCGCGCTGGACGCCGTCTGGCAGCGCTGCGGCGTCACCACCGGTGAGCCCGCCCGGCCGCTGCGCAGCGCGCGCACAGGTTATAGCGCCTGTGTGCCGCGCACGCCGCCGGCTGCTTGACCGGCTGCCGGGATCCGGCGCCGCTAGGCGCCGCGAGTTCCCGCGCCCGGCGGGCGCCTGTCCGGTCAGCCTGTGCGGCCGGCGGCCCGGGCGCGCCCGCCTGCACGGCGCGGCGGTGCGGCTCAGGCGGCGCGGCTGAGGCGGCCGGGCGCGCCGCGCGCGCGCAGGCATCCTGGAGCACAGCAAGCAGAATGAGGTGCTCAAGGAGGGCCTGCAGGCGCTGGGCGTGCACTGCGGGGAGATCCCGCGCAACTGCTCGCCCGGCCACACCTGCGGCCACTGCTGCTTCGGCTGCCCGACCGGCGACAAGCAGGACACCACCGCGACGTTCCTGCCGGACGCGGTGGCCGCCGGCGCGCGCATCCTCACGGGTGCGCGCGCGCGCGCCTGCCCCACACGTCAGGCCGCTCCGCATGCGCCGGAGCCCGCCTGGACAGCCTGCATGCCACGGGCCGCTGGCACGGAGTCAGCGCCACTCGCCTCACAACACTCACTGCGGCCGGGCAATGCCCGCCGCCCCTGTCGAGGCGCCCGGGCCGCCGCCTCACTCGCGCGCCCTGACCGGCGGCGGCGCCGTGCGCAGGCGTGTTTGCGGAGCACGTGCTGACGCAGCGCAAGGCGAGCGGCACGCGGCGCCTGGCGGCCGCCGGCGTGTCCGCCTGGACGCTGCCGGCGCCGGGCGCGCACCTGCACGGCGGCCGCAAGTACGCGCTGCGCGTGCGCGCGCCGATCGTGGTCGGCGCCGCGGGCGCGCTGCACACGCCGGCGCTGCTGCTGCGCAGCCGGCTGGGCGCGGGCGGCAACGTCGGGCGCAACCTGCGCCTGCACCCCGCCACCGTCGCCACCGCCGTCTACCCCAAGGCGCGCCCCCCGCGTCCCCGAGCACGCCTGCATGCGCATGCGGCCCGGGGCGGCTGCATATTTCGCGCGGGTCGCAACGCCGCAGCCTCCTCGTGCTTGCGAGCAAAGACGCTGTATGTGCAGCGCATGCCCGCCGTCGTCTCCGGCAGCGTGTGCACCCCAGAGGCGGGCCTGCCGGCGGCGCCAACAGCGCGCCGGCCTGGTCGCGACGCGTGTGGCTCCGGCGCGCGCAGGACAAGGAGACGTTCTACAAGTACTACATCGACATGTACAAGGACAAGGACTTTGTGCCCAAGATCTTCGAGACGCCCTTCCCCAACGAGCCCGGCGACGAGCCCGTGCGGCCCGTGAAGATGTGGGAGGGCTCCATCTTCAGCGTGTACAGCCGCGAGGCCGCCGACTGGGAGGGCACCGGCTACGGGCCGCTGCTCATGACGCCCGCGGTGCCGCCCCTGGGCCCCGCGCGCGCGCTCCGCGGCCCCTGCCATGCTGCCGCGCACCCGCTGCCGGCATCCCCGACCCTCGTCCCCTGCAATGGCTGCAACAACTGCGCCTCTCCACCCCTGCTCATGGCCCGCTTCCCTGGAACAACCCCCGGGCGGGCCTAGTGTGCACGCGACGGCAAGCGCCTGTCTAGCTCGGGCGTTCGGGGCTGATGCGCAGAGCGGCAGCCTGCGCTGAAGCGGGCACAGGCAGCCAGGCGGCCGGCCGCAGCAGGCCAGGCCGGCCGCGCCGCGCATGCTCACCGTTGCATGCGCGCGCGCAGCCGCACCCGGGCGTGGCCGCGGCGACCGCCACATGGCTCACCGGCCGCGACTACAAGCGCCTGATCACCTGGATGCCGTACACGGCCAACATGCTGGTGCTGACGCGCGACCGCGGCTCCGGCCGCGTCAAGATCGGCGCGGACGGCCTGCCGCGCATCCACTACTGGCCCTGCGCGGGCGACCGCGCCAACATGCTCAAGGCGCGGCGGCGCCCTCGAGGCGCAGGACGCCCTGCCCTACCCCTGCAGGCCGCTGCGCGGCCTTTCGGACAGCGCGCCCAGGACAGGAGCGCTGGCGGTCGTCTCCTGCAGCCTGTGAGCCCTGGGCGAGTGAGGCGCATGCCCGCGGGGCAGAGCGATGAGATGCGAGCTCCCTGCATGCTGCATGCACAGCGGCGCGTGCGCCCGCGCCCGCCCGGCCGGCGCACTTACCGCGCGTCGCGCTGCGCAGGGCCTAGAGCTGGCACTGCGCGCGATGAACGCGGCGGGCGCGTTCACGTTCGGCACGCTGCAGACGCACGCGGACCCGGGCCGCGTGCGCTACCAGCCCGAGCGCCAGGAGGACGGCTCGCTCTCCGACCCGGCCGCCTTCGAGGCATTCCTGGCCGGCGTGCGCAAGACCGGCGCGCCCCGCGGCCGCGCCCGCCCGCCGCCCTGTGGCAATAGCGAGGGCAGGTTGGGGCGAGGTCGGGGTGTGTGTGGCAGACAGCCGTCGCATGGCCGCGGTGCAGGCACAGGGCTGGTCAGGCGCCTGAGCCGGCGCGGCGTGCGGGCGCGCCTGACGCGCGCGCGGCGGCTGCGCGCGCAGGCATCCGGCGCAACCTGGTCACCGTCTTCTCCGCACACCAGATGGGCAGCTGTCAGATGGGCACGCGCGCCAAGACCAGCGTGGTCGCGCCCGACGGCCAGTCCTGGCAGGTGTCCGGGCTGTACCTGGCCGACGCGTCGGTGCTGCCAACCAGTACGGGCGCGCCCCCGCTCCCCGCCACACTGCCACCGCCGCACTGCACCAGCGTAACGACACACCACACCAGGATGATGATGTTGCGCAGTGTCCAGGCTGCCCCCAGCCGGTTCTCCTGCGCGTCGCTGCGACAAGGAAGTCCGCCCAAGCGGCGGGCGCAGCGCGCTGAGCGTGCGGCGGCCCTCGCGCAGGCGTCAACCCGATGATCAGCGTGGAGGCAACCGCGTACATGATCGCCGAGGCGCTCGGCGCGCGCTGGAAGGCGCGCAAGTCGAAGCGCATGCGCGCGGCGACGCGCGCGGCGCCCGCGCGCGGCCCCGCCGCGGCCGCGCCCGGCAAGGACGGCGTGCCGCCGGCGGGCGCGCTGGAGCTGGCGGCGGCCAAGGCGCCCGCGGCGGGCGGCGCCGACAAGGCGGCCGCCGCGCCGCCGGCGTTCCCTGTCGAGGCCAGCGTGGCGGAGGGCGCTGCCGGGACGCCGCGCGCGGCCGGCGCGCCGCCGCGGTCCGCCGACGCGCCGGCAGCTGACGGCGCTGCGGGCGCCGCCAAGGTGCGCCATCGAACCCTTCCTGGGAGTTGCCGGATGCACGCCTGCTTGGCCGCCTGTGACAGCGCCGCCGCCAGCGGTGCACGGCGGTCAGGCAGCGGCATCTCAGACAAGCGGCTCGCTGCGCGCATGCGCTGTCATCCTAGGCAGGCATGAGCAGGCTGACAGAACATGCAGCAGGGCCGGTCCCCACGCCCTTTGCAATAAAGGTTTGTTGCTTACGATGTGCCTAAACCAGCATGCCAGGCTGGCGTCTCTGCGTCTTTCCGCAAGCCGTCCCGCTCATGCGCGGCCCGCCTCGTATGTCACCGCCATGCCCCACACAGGGCTCGCCTGGTAGCAGTGCATCGCAGTGCCTTGCAATGGTGACGGGTCAAATCGATCGGCAGGCGCGCGCGAGCCCGGCACCGCCGGCGATGCGTATGTGGGAGTCCGACGACGAGGAGGGCGGGGACGGCGTCATGGAGACGTGGCCATGAGCTGGCCGCCTGAGTGTATGAGCTGGGCATGGCGGGGCTGCTTGCGGCCACGACCCTCGCTCATGGAGGGGCCTGCCCTGACAGCCTCGCGTCGGAGCGGCGGGCAGAGTAGGCGCATTGAGCCTAGCCACGGGCAGGGCTGATGGGGCTGACAATCTCTCCCAGATGCACGGCCTCGGTCACGTCTGCCTGACACCAACCTCTGCAAGGATAAGGGCACGCCTGCGCGGTTCGGCTCGTCATCGCATGCGCCGTGGCGAGAGCTCGAGGAGCGGCGCTGCAAGCAGACAGCCCTAACATGCGCGCGCCGCATCTGCCTGCATGTCCTGTATGAAAAGCAGCTCAGCACTGTCTGTATCTACCACATGGTTTGTGTCCCAGCACGCGCCCGCCCACCTGTGCTGTCTGGCAGGTATTGTAAAGTCTGCCTGCACTTGAGAAAGACGCGGAGGTCATGCCTAGGAGGACGGCGCCTCACGAGTCCCATCTGTGCCAGACGGTCCGTTTGAGGCAGGTGCTGAAGTTGTTGTCGCAGATCGCGTGTTGCGAGGTGTAAGACTGTCATGTCATGCTCTGGCCTGTCACCGGCGCAGTGGTGGCTGGGGTTACACCGTCCAGCGTCACCATGTGGCCTTTTGTCATACAGCCCTGCGCGCATCAGCAGGCGCCACGCCAGTATCTGTTTGAGCACCTCTCAGGACGAGTCCTGTTTCTTCATCAACATTGTCGTCTGTGAGTGTGGTGTAGGGGAATGCACTCAAAAAACCTTCGACACGGGCCCAGGCAGCACTTGCTGGCATGCTGCCCTTGAGACCTTCCTTGAACACCGCACGTGTAGTCATATTGCCTGCGCAAGTCGCACCGGCGCACATACAGCCTGCCAGTGGAGTTGCCTCTGCAGAGGAATGTGAGCCCTGGTGCAGGCAAAAGATATAACGGTTGCTCGGAGACCCTCTGTGCATGCTTGTCCCATAGAGGAGGCCTCATTGCCTGAACCGCTGCGTCGTGACTGTAAGGAAAGCTCAACCAAGTTGCTCCGCAACTCCAAGGCCAGCTGTGCCGCTCGTGCCTGCTACTCCTTACTATGCTGCTCAACATGCAAGAGCCGCCTCTACATGCACGGCTGCCACCGCTGCGCGGCACCCCGCAGCTGTTGCAGGCTGCGTTGGCAAGTATACTTGGTGTCGAGCCCTGTCACGCACACCTGGGCAGATGCTGTGAAGGAATGATACGTCTAGCTGCTTGGCACTGCATGGCATGGCGCGTGGCCTGAGTTGCGTCCACCGTCGTGTGCATGAGTGGCCCGGGGTGGGACATGTCGAAGCGTGCAGCGCAGTGCGCCGCAAGGCGGCAATCGCAATTCCCTCCCAAGCTGCGATGCTACCAACAGCGTGCACCGACAGGCAACTTTCCTGCTCCTTTTGCTCACATGTCCCCTACCACCGTCGCCTCTGTGCTTTGGCAGGCGATCCGCCATATATGAGGGCAAGGAGCTGTGCACGTGCTGGCACCACACTGCCTTTTGGGAAGGACGGGGACCTCATACACGTCGCGTCGTGACCACTAGTACTGCATGGCGGACTTACAGAAGGAGAAGGGGGCACGTTTCACTCCTCTGTCATACCAGAAGCTCAGTGCAAGTGGCCAAACCATAGCCCGCCGCCAGACCCCCGTCCGGGTGTAACATTAGTGTCAGTTCTCAGCAAACTGTATGTGGCAGAATCCGCCTCTTGTGCCAAAGGCCGTCGCGGAACAACACTGATCTGGAAGTTGTCAGTAGGCTGAGGCTGGTCCCGCTATGTGGTAGGCCCCTGGGCCGATCCATGGCCGCCAGACTCACGGCCATGCGCCCCGCAGCGCGCGTCACCTCCCCTGCTCGGCTGTCAATGCAACCCCTTCTGAATACTTGGCCCAGGCTGCAAGAGCAGCGTGCCGCCCTGCTACAACACTCCTACGATGAAAGAGACCAACCCTTGGACGCGACCCCAGACAAACACTCACGCTGACATGCCCGCATCACCCCGACCCTGCCGCACACCCTCTGACCGCCTAGAGCGGCGCGGTCTCCAGCGCCGCCCCGGCGCGGAACAGCCGCGGCGTCGTGGGCGCGGCCGCGTCCGCCTGCGCCGCCGCGCGCGCCTTGGCCGCGACGGCCGGGTGGATCCGCGGCGCGCGCGGCGGCGGCCGCGGCGACTTGGGCTGCGGCACGGCGGGCACGTCGCCGTCGCTGCTGCCGCCGGCCTCGGCGCTGCTGCCCGGCTCTGCGGCCGCGGCGTCCGCGCCGCCGTCGGCCGCCGCCTGGAAGTCGGGCGCGGCGGCCGTGATGCAGCCGGCCGTCCTGCGCCGGGGCGCCCGTCAGTCTGGGGGCGCCCCTGCCGCGGCGGGGCGGTGCCGACATGACACGCAGTGCCGGGCGGCCGTGCAGGCCCCTGTCGGGAGACGTGGCGTAGCAGGGTTGAGCGCTCCTCTCCGGCATGGCAGTGCGGGTGTGGGGACGAGGTGCGGGGCCGCCATGGGTGGGCTGTCTGTGAGGTGTGATTGTTGCAGGAGCGCTGCAGCAATATGCAGGCCCAAAGTAAAATTACCACAACCTCATGCACGGCCCTGCAGCACAATGTTGTTGCGCCCAGCCCCCGGCACATATCGCCCAATGACGGCGCTGCTGAGAGCGTGTCAGGCTTCTCTGGGAGGCCGTGCGCGGGCGCGCACTTGGAGAAGGTGCCGGGCGCGGCCTTGTGGTAGGACGCATCGCGCGGCCGCCACGCCGCGTGCTGCGTGCGGATCGTGCGCCGCGCGCGCCAGACCGCCGTCGCCGCCTTGAAGCCCGAGCCCATGGCCAGCTGCAGGACCTGCGTCGACGCCCCGCATGCTCAGCGCCGCTCCGGCGAGCGGCAGCGCTGCGGCCCCAGCGTCTGTGCCGCCGGCAGGAGACTGCCACTGACCCCTAGCGCATGCACGGCTGCCCGGGTCTGGAACTCCGCCGCGTGAATGCGCGTTTGCAAGCCAACAGCCAATGCGTGCAAAGAAGAGACATGACGACTTCCTTGCACGCTGGCAGCACTCCACCTCCACCGCTGCTTGATGCGTGGAAGAGGCCCAGCGATGCCCGGGGCCTCCCTGGCGGCTGCAAGCAGCGGCCGCCTGCCGGGCGCGCGCCTTCTCGCCGCGCTTGACGCCGGTGGTGCTCTCGATGTTGGCCAGGATGTAGAACGTGGACGACAGGCTGGTGTTGCCAAAGCGCTCCAGCGTGGCGCGGCTGGGCACCTTGGCGCTCTCCGGGAACTTCAGCGCGTCCGCGACCTGGCCCGGCGGGGGCGCCTCGGGTCAGCGGGGCCCAAGCTGGCTGCATGCGCCGCACCGCGCTGCGCAAAGCAGTGCCGCCGTGCAGCCGCCAGCGCGCAAGCAAAGCAGCACACGAGTTTTGAGGAAACTGGCCGGCACCGTGGGATGTCAGCTGGGTGTTGCATGCGGCACATGTTCCCAGGCGCCTCCATCACTGGCCGGCATTCCGTCTCAAGGCAAGCACCACAGTGCGGGCAACTCACGTACTCTCAGGCCACCATGTGCATGTTTGAGTAAGTGCAAGTGTATAGTGTTGCCTTGCTTATTCACCATGCACTGTGGCCCACCATCGCGCACGTTCAAGCCTGGCGCAGCAGGTGCAGAGTATGTAGCACATGAAAGAGGTCTGAGCCTCCACAGCTGGTGGCAGGGATGCTGCGGGGGCCAAGCAGACCTGATCGATGACGATCAGCGCGCCCGGGTGGATCAGCAGGTGCGAGAAGGCGGTGCTGAAGTCTGGCACGTAGCTAGGGTTGCGCGCCACCTTGGTCTGCAGCGCACGCGCGCCGTCAGCCCCAGGGCGCGCACCCCGGCAACCTCAGCCGGCAGCATGAATGCATCATCATACGCAGCCGCGCGTGCGGCAGGCGTGGGCAGCGGCGGCATGCGGGGCTGTCGATGTGTCTCAACACCTCGGGGCACCGGCAGCACCGGGCGCGCCTGTTCAAGGACATGTGCCCATAACAGTACATGTCCTTTCTCTGGCAGGTCTTGGCATGCCTGAGCGCGCCTTCTTACCCACATGCAGACAGGTGTGCACGGGACATTGCTGCACACGCTGCAGGGCGTGGCCGCCGCAAGCGCATGTCCCTGCAACAGTCCACTGGGTCCTCCTTGGGCACGTCAGGCAGGCCGCGCATGTGGGCCCTCAGGGTGAGGGTCAGCACGCGCGCACCATCTGCGACATGGGCAGCACGCGCGGGCCCAGGCGGCGCAGGTTGCCCGCGATGGCGGCCGCGGCCGACTTACGGATCTGGCGGTGCTCCAGCTGGATGCCCACGTGGCCCTCCGCGTCGGTGCGGAACCTGCGCAGCGTCCGCGCGGCGGCTCGGGCGCGGCGCGCTGGAGTAAATGCCACATGTTGGTTGCATGTTGGCACGGTGGTGGAGGGAGGGTGCAGAGGCAGTCAGCCACCACCGGCTGCGGGGCCACAGAGCCTGTCTGTGCGCAGGGAGGTCGCTCAGGCGCTGGCATTTACGTCAGCAGACCGAGGCGCGGCCGCGGGCGCATCAGGCCGGAGCCTGCGTCATCTGGCAGGCGGGCGAGCGGGACGCACTGGATGCAGTCCAGGTCCGCGGCAGACGTGCGCAGCGTGCGCTCTGTGCACACCAGCTCGTACTTTGCGCGCCGGCGGTCCTGCTTCCTGCGGCCCCGGCAGCTGCCGCGTCAGGCGTGCTTGGCCGCGGCTCTGCGGGGGCGGGCTTGACCGCAACAGCGCCAGAAAAAGGAGCGCCAGGGACATGAGCATGGGCGCAGGTCACACGGATGCATGCACGTCCCGCAGTATACCGTCAAAAGCTCTCAAAAGCTCATTCGCATGGCCCGGCGCTGCGCCGCAGCGCCGCGTGGGGGGCGGGCCCGCGCACCGCGTGGACAGCACGGCCGCGCTGCCGCCGAGCTTGAACAGCACGTTGGCGACGAGCAGCGCCTTGTCGTTGCCGGGGTACATGCCGTTGGTGATGTTCTCGTGCGCCAGCAGCAGCGCCACCTTGCCCGCGCCCGCCTGCGCCGCGCGATCAGCTCGCGTCTGCCTCCAAGGCCCAGTCGGCGGAGCGCGCGGCTGAGTGAGCAAGCGGTACAGTCTCCCTCCCGTGCTAGAGCAAAGCGACTTATGGTCTGCGGTGACGTCCTTCTGGTTGAAACGTGTCCACGAGGAGCAGGAGACTGGGCAGGCTCCTGGCACTGACAGCGGAGCGCTCCGGCGAGCACGCGCGCTCGCCCAACCTGTGGCGAGGCGGGCGGGCGCCTCGGCACCCCTCGGCCGCCGAGCAAAGGGCGTCCCGGTGCGACCTTCGCTGGCAGGGGGCGCGCGTGAGCACGCGCGCGGGGGCGTGCGGCAGTGCGCGGGGGCGCGCCTTGAGCAGGTGCTGCGCGAGCTCCACCTCGATGATGCCCGACGTGCAGCCCTGGCCGGCCAGGCTGTAGTGCAGCACGTCCGAGCGCATGCCAAAGTAGTTGGCCACCATCGCGCTCAGCGACGGCACCGGCGCAAATGTGCTCGCCGTGATCAGGATGTCCACCTGCGGCGCGGCGCGCACGCTCGCACGCACGGGCCACGCATGCGCTGCAGCGGCGCGGCGCCGCCGGCCTTCGCGGCGCGGTGCCGGCGCACGCGGCAGCACCACAGTGGGCGCACAGGCGCGCGCGGCGCCCGGCCCGTGCAGGGCAAGCAGTGCAGGGGTGGGGGCGGGCGCGCGCCTCCCGCGGCATGATGTTTGCAGCCTTCATCGCGCCCTTCGCGCAGGTCAGCATGACCAGCCGCGACTCCTCCATGCACGCCTCGTAGCTGTAGTCCACCGGTCTCCTCAGCAGCCCTGCAAGCCCGGCGCCGGCGCGTGACGGCCGGCATCGAGCGCGCCCCCAGCCATGACTGCTGCAGTGCTCCGCTCTGCTGTCAAAGCCGGGCCGCCTTCCGGCCTTGCATGCAACGCATGCGGCGCAGGAGCGCAATGCTCAGCGGCTGTGTCTGCAGCTCACAGCCGTGGCTGCGCTCCACGTCTGCGCAGCGCGCCGGCCGTGGCAGTGGCCGGGCGTGCTGGCCGCAGCGCCCAAGCTGACTGGGTGCACCCCGCAGCATCGCTCCGCATCAGCTGCCCCGCGCCGCGTCCGCACGCGTATCGCGCCACCCGGCGCGCCACTACGGTGCGGACCCAGCAAGCTGACAGCGGCGCAGCTGGGCTTTGCGGATGCTGCCGCAGCATTCTGCAGCACATAGCGGCAGCGCGCAGCCGCCCGGCAGGGGAGCCGGCGCCGCAGGCGAGCGCGGGCCCGCACCGGGCGAGCCGGCGGTCTTGCCGCCCAGGCCCAGCGTCTCCCCCTCGTAGTACTTGATCATGGCCTCCATGGACTCCTCCGTGAACAGCTGCGCGCGCGCGCCCGACTCAGGCGCTCGCGCCGCGCGCGGCAAACGCCCGGCTGCGCAGCTGCGAGCGCAGCCCGCAGCACCGCCCGGGCCAGGCAACGCCGTGGCCTCTGCTCAGCAGTGGCGTCCGCTCGGCGGTCAGGGGCAGGAGGCAGAGCACGCATCCAAGTGCAGGTCGGTGCTGCGCATGCTGGCCGCCAGTGTCGCCCAACGCGGTGCGCACCCCGGTCTCCCTGGCCCTGGATATCTGCTCCTTGTCCTCCACGAGCAGGCTGCGCGTCAGCAGCCCATGAGTCGGCAGAGGTGACAACAAGTGGCTGTGCGGCGCGCACGCTGAGGTGGAGGCCAACCGCGCGCAAAGTCGCCAGCGCCGGGCCGCACCACTCCGGCGGGTCATAGCAGTAGATGTCCACCAGGAAGATGCCGCTCCCGCCGGGCTTGAGGTACCTCTTCAGCAGCGTGCCCAAAAGACCCCTCCGCCCCCGCCCTGCACGCGGCGGATCCCAGGTGTTGTCACCCCGTGTCCAGCTGGTTTGGTACAAGCTCACTGTATCCGTGCACAGGCGGAGCGCCGAGGCGCCTGCTTCCGCTGGCGCCTCCGCTTCCGGAAATCACGCACCCATCGTGCCGCTCGGCGTCCGGCCGCTGATGGCTAAGGGAGCACGTCAGACGCTTTAGGTGACCCCGTTTAGCTCCACAGCTGCTCCCCGCGTCTGGCTGCCGTACCCTCCGTGCTTCACAACAACACCGGAAGCAAAGGTGTCGTTAAAGGGCTTTGCCAGGTTCTTGTCGTGCAACATCTGGCACTGCATGCAGCGCATTTGGCTGGGACACGGATGCACCTTGACACATTCTTTGATCAATGGCCCTGCCCAGTCCTTGGACTTTTGTTAACAGACTCACCACAAAGCAGTGACTTGCTTGGTTGTATACCACAAGCGCACACCGGCAACGCAGTGCTGCCATCACCTGCTCTGCTAAGGCGGGAGCCTGCAGCTGTCCACGCAGGTCAGCCGTCCATTTCCCGCCTCTGCCTAACAAGGTGCATCAGCTGGGCACTTCACAGGCGCAAAGAGTCAGCAAGTGTGGCAGACGGCCTCCGACAGTACCTGGGGCGCTTGCTAACTTTGCCCCCCAGCCCCTCGCTTGCCTGTCACTGCGCCAGGGTGAAGAACCCCGTACAGCCAGCACCAAGCCTGGAGCTGCCAAGCTCTGACGACCAGGTTTGTCAAGCACAGGCAAGCGGCTTATATGAAACGCAGTCACCTGCAGGACGAGCGGCGCTGTTAGGCTCAACACAAAGCAGAGAAGCCCCACGGGCGTGCGGCAAGCGCATCCTGAGCTTTCCATGTAGCAAAAAAAAACCTGGCCGTGACTGGTCACTTCTTCGTCAGCAACGCGCACGCCGATGTAGGCAGGGAAGCAGCGAACGCTGCATTTGCGTGCGCTTGTTTAAAGCAAGGGCATGAACCTGGGGCTAAACTTTTGGCACCGTGGTCATGCGACTAACTCGTGTGCACATCTACCCGGAATGCACATCTGACCAGAACGCCCAACCAATCTACCCAGCAACCCTAACAAAGTGGGCAGCCCTACTTTGGTGCGAACGCCGTTTGCCAGAAAGCGGTGCCCTGCCGCTTGCGTCCGGCCTCAGGCACACAGGCCAGTGCACCAGAAACACTTGGTCAAATAAAAGCCGTGTTGTCAGCCCGAGTGGTGGCGATCAGCCCAGCGCTGGCGCAGTCTCGCTTGCTGGCAGAATGTCGTTGGACCTGCACGTCCTCCAGCGGGCGGCCGCGCTAGCTCTGCTAGTGTTCGTGGTGCAGCGGGTAGCGAGGTGAGCGGCGCAGCTGCCGTCCAAGGCATTCTGTTGCCTAGCTACTCTGCCTGGCAGCCAGCATCCGCCCAGGACTAAGTCACCTCCGCCGCATGCCAGGTTCGTGTGGAACATCTACCGGCGATCCAGGGCGCTGAAGGGGCTGCCAGGGCCGGCGTATGGCTTCCTGGGCATCGTCAATGCCCTGCGGCGTCGACAGATCCACCGGAAGGCGACCGAGTGGTGAGCGTGCTGCTGGCGAGGCCTCCTGCGATCGCTTTCTGGCCACAAGTCGGGCCGTCTACTGACGCGGGCGCTGCACCTGGACCGCAGGTCCAACATCTTTGGGCCGATCCTCCGCATCAGGATGCTCTGGTTCCACGTGCGGCCCCCCCTTCAGTGCTAGCTGATGCTCAGCACCCTGCACTGCCGGCTGGCGGGCTCTGCTGCTGGCACCCCCAGGCGCCGCACGGGGTCTGCGCGGCGGCGAGCGCACCCGGGGCAGGTGGCGCATGCGCGTCCGGGCCTTGTGCTGCTCGCCAGCGCTGGTGGACGCTCGCGTATGTCGCGCTGGGCCCGCCGCTGGTCAGGAGTGTGGCGTGTGGGTGCCAGCATCGCGCCCGCAGACGCGGCGCGCCGCGCTCAGCTCCCGCCCCAGGGCGCGCGCCTGGGCCGCGCACGGCGCCGACCCCGGGCCCCGCGCACGCAGTGTGTGATGATCACGGACCCGGAGCTGGCGAAGGAGGTGCTGCACAGCCCGCACCTGGACAAGCTGCGCTTCATCTACCAGTTTCTGGACCCCTTCCTCGGGGGCGTCAGCCTGCTCACCGGCCGGACCGACGCGCACTGGAAAGCCGTGCGCAAGGGCGTCGCGCCCTCCTTCTCGGCCGGCAACATGCGGTGCGCGCCCGTCGCGCGTCCACCCTGACGCGCATGCATGTTGCAGCTGGGGGGCAGCCGGAGGGCGAGCTGCTTACTGTCGCTCCTCGACAGCGTTCAACCGATGCGAGCCTTGCATGCGCAGGCGTCACCCCAGCCTGCGCAAGGTCGCTGTTAGCGAGCAGGTGGGAGCCGACAGCCAGAGACCGGGGCAAGCATGCGAGTGCATCGCGCGGCCTGCACAGTGCTGCGCGCCCTTTCGCAGCGGCCCAGCCCCAAGCCGCGGCGGGCATGCAACCTCGCATGGGCGCGAGGAGGACCCACCGAGCGCGGCGGCGCGCGCAGGCACGCGTTCAAGCACATCGTCGAGCGCAGCAGCGTGCTGACCACAATCCTGGGCCGCGCGGGGCCTGCCGCGGTCATGAACATGGACAACCTGCTGCTGCGCGAGTCCATGGACGTCATCAGCCGCGTGGGCTTCGAGAAGGAGATGGGCTCGCTGGAGGACTTCATGGAGGGCGACGTCGGTTCGGGCGCCAGCGTGGACGTCATGCTGCGCTGCACGCACGAGGCGCGCGCCCCCGCCGCGCGCCCCAGGGCTCTGCCGCTAACGGCCGGCTGTCAAGGGCCCTGCCTCGCTGACATGCGTTTGCTGAGAGTGAATGCAGTGCGTGGGGTGCCACGCGTGCCCCCGGCACGGGTCGCCAGGAAATGCATTGCATGCGCCATGCAGCGCCCATAAGCCCGCATGCAGGTACCGCCGCTGGTCATGAGCGTGTCTGCAGCAGCGGCCGAGCGCGCATGACAGCCTGTCTAGCTGTGAGGGGTCCTCTGGCCATGGGTTGCGGGGAGGGCGGGCGTGGCAGGGCAAAGAGGGGCCGCCGGCGTGCTGTGACGGGCGGGCACGCCTGCACGGTGCAGGTGGAGCGCCGCGTGCGCCAGGGACCCCAGCGCATGGTCAAGCTCTGGCGGAAGGACGTGCGCGAGGGCTACCGCGTGATGGAGCAGTGGCAGGCGCGCGCCGCCTCGGCCCCCGCCTGCTTGAGCTGCAGTGCGCGCATGGCGGCGCGGGCGGCAGCCGCGCTCGGCGGCGCGAGCAGCCAGGGAGCGGCTGTGCTTGGCGGCGGGGCAGGCAGACAGGGTCTGCCTCCTCCGCAGCATACGGCCTAAGACCATCGCTGAGGAGGGCCCCCGCAGCTTGTAGCGGGGCAAATCCTGAGGCAGAGGGCGGTGGTGCATTCGGCATGACGCAGCGCGCGCGTGGGGCGCGCAGTGCGTGGTGCGCAGCCTGCTCAAGCACATGCAGCTGGGCACGCCGGCCAAGGGCACCTTCGCGCACATGCTGCTGCGTGTCAAGGACCCCGCCACCGGCCAGCCGCTGAGCGACAAGCAGATGCTGCCTGAGATCGCCGCGCTGTACTTTGCGGGCATAGACACCACAGGCGCGGCCCGGCCCCGGCTCGGCCCGCCCGCGCCGCGCTCGCCTGCATGCGCGCCGCGCCGGGCGCCCTGCAATATGCCTGCTGCCATCCAGCGCCAAGACAGCCCCTGACAGCGTGGACGATACATGCGCTGTGCCCTCTTGAGGTCGTTGTGCTGAAGCGGCGCATGCAGCGAGAACAGAGTGCGCGCAGCTCGCATGCTGGGCAGGGGCCGTGCTGACAGCGCTCCCTCCGCGCAGGCCACTCCGGCGCATGGACACTGTGAGCGCCCGCGCCTCGCCGCCCGAGCGCCCCCGCGCCCTGCCGCGCCCCCAAATGCAGCGCCTGCCTCGCGTTGCTGCCTGCTGGTTGTCACAGTGCACCCAGTGTCACACCCTGTATGCACGAAGTCATCAGCACCGCTCATGCGCCGGCCGGCGACCTGCGCAAGCCACGCAGCTGCCGGAGGCATTGACAGCAGGCCAGCTGAGTGAGCGGGCCGAGCGAGTGCATGCGCTGCGGTGGGTGCCTGCTGTAGTGTGTTGCAACAGAGCGGCCCCACGCTTGGTCGGCCGCGCTGCGTCACCCCGCGGCCCCGCTCCGCCCCGCGGCCTGACGCCGCGCGCGCGCCGCCCCAGGTACCTGGTCTCGCAGCACCCGGCGGTGGAGGCGCGCGTGGTGGCCGAGCTGGACGCGCTGGAGCTGCTGGTCACGCCTAAGCGCCCGCACCCGCGCGCGCTGGAGTGGGCCGACCTGGGCCGCCTGACCTACCTGCAGGCTGTCATCAAGGCGCGCGCCCGCCCTTGGGGACCAGAACCGCCTGGGTCAGGCGCCGGCGCACGGCCAGGCCGCCCTGCGCCTGCTCAAACGGCCCCGTGCATGCAAGCACTGGGCGCTCAAGTGCGGCATTGGTCGGGCCAATGACGCCTTGTCGACGCCTCGCCGGTCGAGGTGCACCAGCCGGCGGGCGTGTATGCATGCACTGTGCTGCGGCCGAGCGGGGCGCCTGACGCGGCGCGCGCGCGCGCAGGAGGTGCTGCGCATGTACCCGCCCGTGGGCCTGGGCCAGCTGCGCGTCAACCCCAAGCGCGACCTGACCCTGGCCGGCGGCCGGCTGGCCATCCCGGCCGGCACCGTCGTGTGGGTGCCGCACCACGCGATGCACAACGCGGAGCACAACTGGGACCAGCCGACAGAGTTCCTGCCGGGTGCGCGCCCGGCCCCCAGCGCCGCACGCGCGCCGGGCCGCCAGCCTGGAGCCGGGCATCCCGACGCGCCTCCCTGCGTGCCAACTGCAGGCGCTTGCGTGCCTGAAGCCCGGGCTGTGAGGCGCGCCTGGCAAGGGCCGCGGCTGACCGCCGCCGCGCGCAGACCGGTGGCTGGAGCCCGGCACCGAGTACGCCACGCGGCGCACGATGCCGGCGGAGTGGTACCGCGGCTGGGCGCCGGAGGTGCCCGAGGCCGCGCCCGCCGCGCCGCCCGCCGACGCGGACGTCGCGCAGATCTCCATCCGGGTGCGGCGGCGCGCCCGGCCCCGGCTGGCGGCCGCACGGCTCGCCGCCCATGCGCCTCGCATGCCAGCAGTCTAGCGGAGAGCTGGCCGCGTCTGCGCGCTCGCCGCACGCGGACGCCCCTGCGCTGACGCCGGACCGCCTGCGTCGCAGGCGGATGCCACCGGCACCTCGGGCGCGGCCGCGGCCGCCGACCCGGGCGCACCGGCTGCGCGGAAGCGCGCGCCGCCGGCCGCGCCGGTGCCGGGCCTGGGCGAGGAGGGCGAGGAGGGCGGGCTGGAGGGCCGGCGCCGCGCCAAGCGCTACTTCCCGTTCGCGGAGGGCCCGCGGCACTGCGTGGGCATGAGCCTGGCCAACATCACGCTGCCGGCCACGCTGGCCGTGCTGCTCGCGCGGTACTCGTTCCGGCTGGCGCCCGAGGCGCGCGCCCGGCCGCCATGGAGCGCCTCCCTGCCCCTCAGTGTCAGGAGCCGCTTGCGCTTGCGTAGCACCCAGGACCAAGCCTGTCCTGGGCATCGCCGCCTGGCACATGATGGAGCGCACGGGGCGGCGGCCGGCCTGCGCGGCATGCATCCTGATATGCGCTGCATCTGGGTGCATGAGGTGGGCAGGCGGCGCGCACGCGGCCCGATGCTCACGCTGCTGGTTGCTGCTGCGCGGCAGATGGGCGGCCCTGAGGGCGTGGCGCGGACCGAGCAGTACACGCTGATCACCGGCATGGCCAAGGGCATGCTCATGCACGCAGTGCCGCGGCCGGGCGCCGACACGGCCGCCTGAGCGCAGCGTTCCGAGCCCCGCACCGGCGCTGGCGCTGCCAGGGGCGCCGGGGCTGTGAGCAGGGTCTTAGGGTCAGGGGTCGGGTTTCATGCGCTGTTCCGTCCGCTGCCCTGGCCTACCGCGCTGCGGCTGGGCAGGCGAGGGCGGGGGCGGGGCGCGCGGGCCGTCAAGAGTAATTGCCCGCTGCGGGCGTGGGGCGCGGGCGCGCGGGCCCTGCGCAGGCCTGCTGCGCTGCCGCTGGCAAAGGCCGCGACCTGCACGCACCGCGCGGCATGCTAGCGAGCACGGCTCTGCCTCGAGCGCCCGGGTGATGAGCAGCGCCGCGGCTGCGCGCACTGCACCTGTGCCAAAAGGCATGTGAGCAATTTTTAACCCGGCGCGAGGCGGCGCGAAGCCGCCTGGCTGGTCTGGCTGGGCGCCCTAGTGCGCGTCGGGGTGCGTGAGGTCGGCTGTGAGCAGCCGGGCTCAGACTGGAACTTGGCCACTTTCTTGCGGGTTCACTTCCCAATGGTGGCTTTTTGTTGCGCGCACACGCGGCGAGCGCGCACGTACCCTACGCCGGCCAACCATAGCGGTCTGTAGTGTAGACGCCAGCGGGCCCTGCAAAGGCCCCTATGGGCCTCGCTCTGGGCGCCCTGTGCGTGCTCCGAAGTAAGCGTTAGCTTGTCTGAACTGCCTGCCGGCTGCGCAGTGCTGCGCACTGGGGGTCAGCCGCGGCACGCGGCGGGCCGCCAAGAGCCCTCACAAGCGCAGCCGAGCCCTATAAACTCCTACGCGGCTATGTCTTGGCACGCCGCTCATACACGGCGGCGCTACAGGGGAGCTTGCGGGCCCCTCCCTAGGGTGTTCCTTGCGTGGTTGAACCCTTACCCGAAGCGGCCGATTTCATTTGGCATGACCGGCAAGCAAGCACAGCACTGGGTAGTGGCGCCGTTCTCGCGCGCACACACTGACACTGGCGAGCCTGGGGACCTGCCGCCTGAGCCCCGGGCGGGCACAAGTGTTACTCTGGGGCGCTGTCCGCCCTCCAGAGCGCACCTGACCGCGCGGCGCGCTGCGGCGCGCGGGGTTTTTTCACCATGCCGAAACTCACGGATGAAATGAGCTGGGTGCCCTGCACGGAGCCACCCAGCGCGAGTCTGTACATGAGGGGCTTTGATTGGGCCACAGACGCTTTGCGGCCGGGGCAGCCACGCTTTGCGGCCATGCACAAATGCTGCCCGCACGGCAGGGCCCCGGGTGGGGCGCGGTCTGCAGGGCTGACCAACCAGCGCGTAAAGGCGCAGTACATAAGGGTATGCATTTTACTGCAGAACATGACCTACTCCAATGACCTGGGGGGTTGCGCATTTCTTTCTTTTTTTGCGGCTCCACATGCTCGTTGCGTACTTGTAACTGACGCGTGCTGCTTGCCACTCCTCCTGCCATGTTTTGCCACCCTCCCCTCGCGAAGCCGGGCACGACCATCCAGCACCCAACACGACATGCATGTCATGCCTCGTTGCCTCATGCCTGTCAAACCAAAACTATCCAGGTGTCACGGCAGCCGTCGGCACCGCTGCCCCAGCCGCATAGGGCCCCGGGCCTGCGCCGCTAGCGCCCAGCCCCTTGCCGCCCGAGCAGGCCCGGCCGTCTGGCTCCTGAGCACGCTGGGCCAGCCTGGGCGCGCAACTGCGGTCTCCTGCGCGGTCGACCCTGCCTGTGCCCCGCCCTGCTGTCTGCATGGCCTGCCTCTGCTGTGGCTGGTCGCGTCGCCTCACGTGCTGTGCATCCTTGCCGGCGGTCTCTTCACGCATGGTCCTGAGGGGCATGGGCGAGGTGCCTCATCTGCATGTGCACATGCGGCAGTCCAACAGAGGCGGCCTGCGTTTGTGCGCGCTGTGGCGGCGGAGCTGGTGCAGTGCACGAGCCTTGCACACACGACACAAGCAGCTAATAATCGCTGGCTGCTTCAGCCGCTGCCCAGGCCAAGCGCTGCAATGCCACACGGCAGGCAGCTGCCGCAGTGCCCCACACCGCTCTCTAGCGTGAGGTGCACCGGAGTCCCAGGCTGTCACAGTTGGACGTCACGAGTCTGTAGGCACTTGTGAGACATGGAGTGCCAAAGCGGTTCATGTCCGACTTCGGCAGCACATCACGTTGAGCTGAGCAAGGGCGCATGAGGGGAGGGCTTGCACACAAACTGCCACGCTTTGTTGCCCTCCCTGCCTTGCCCGCCCAACGCGCAAGTGTGACCAGCCCCACTGACATGCACATGGAATATCATGCCTGTTACAGCGCCCTACGGGCCTTTTTACAGTGGGCCTCACTGCTGGTCACCGCTGAATACACATCATCGCTGCCACACAGGCAGAGGGGCACGTTCGCCACAGCCCTGACACGTGCAGCCAGCCAACGGTGGCTGCTCTCAGGGTTCATTGCGGTTCGCCGTACGGTAGTTTACGAAAGCCGCACGGGCCGCCATGCTCAAAGCAGCCATGCATGGCCCCTGCGTCGCCTGCAACGCCTCCACTTCAGGTTCCTCCACTTCAGGTGCGAGCCCTAGCCCACAGGTGAGCCAAAGCCTCCCGTCCAGCCCTCGTGGCCCACGCATGCGCTGCCGCGGCACGAAAGACGCCAGGCGGCAACCTGCACGGCGCAACCGCTGCCCTACTGCTTGCACATCTCGCCCTTGTCCCACCTTCCCCTCACCCCACCCCTGCACCCACCCCCGGCGCCGCGCTGCTCAGCACACGCAGCTCCCTAGCAGGGTCAGGCGTGCAGCGCGACCCCCACATCAAACGCGAGCAGCCTGCCCCCGTCGGCGCCCGCCATCTCGATGCGGAAGTCTGTGTCGCTTGCGCGCGTTGCCATGATGGTGGCCTGCCACGGCGCCGCTCGTCTCACCGGCTGCCAGGCTGGCCGGCACGGTGCAGCCAGCCGGGCTCATGCAGCCGCGTCTGAAGGCAATCAGCACGGCAGGCAGGCAAGAGGCTCTCAGGAGCTTGCAGCGCAGCGTGTCACGGCGGGCGCTGCGGTGGGGTTCGCAAGCGCACATGCTGGGTTGCAGCCTGTGCGAGGCGTGCTGGGTGGGCTCGGTGCCAGTCCAAGCAGCCTATACATGCGAGCCTGGTGTGGCACAAGCGCAGCCCCGCCCACACCAGGCGCCGCGTTCGGGCCACATCAGGCGCCGCGCAAGGCCGGGCTCACCTGCTCTGCAAGCCAGGGCGTGCGCTCGCAGCCGCCCTTGTAGGCGCGCACGGTGTAGCCGGCCGCCAGGCGCGGGTCGCCGTCGGCAAACAGCCCGATTGCGGCAAAGCCGTGCCCCACCAGTAGCGATGCGGGCACCATGTGCGCCGACGGGAAATGGCCCGCCACGCGCGCGGGGTCGCCCACCGTGAACTTGGCCACGCGCACGTCGGCGGCGGGCGCGCACGTCTCTGCGGCGCCGCCGGGGGGCGCGCGTATCAGCTCCTGACGCTGAGCACACAGGCAGGTGTCCGGCTGGGCTCCAGGCTCTGGGCGCAGAGCTCGGCGGTGGTGCGGCCGGGCCGCCTGCGCGCACAGCTCAGCTACCCCCATCCTAGAGCCTCGTTGGCGGGCCACATGACAGTCCAGGGCATGCGCGCGGGGGTGCCCTGCCAGCCTAGGGAGTGTGTGGCCAGGTTGCATCGGGGCCTGCTGGCGGCGCCGTCCGGGCGGCCCAGCCAGCACTGCGCCGGAAGCCCAGGGGTTCAGGCGCCCTTTGCGCTGGCGCCGCCGCCCTGTGAGCGTCGCATCCAGCCCTTGACAGGGCATGCGCTGGCGGCTGTTGCCCGTGCGCTGATGGCCGTCCCCCCGGTCCCCACACCGCCGCCTCAGGTCTGCCAGCATGCAGGCTGGGCGGGCGTCGGGCGGCACCGTCAAAGCGCACGACGCTCTTGTACGGCTCGCGCAGCGCCGAGCACTGCGCCGCGTACGCCGCCGCGGCCTCGTCGGACAGGAAAGCGCGCGCAAACTTTTGGCGGTAGGCCTCTTCGGTCAGCACCAGGTAGCGCACCTGCGCACGTGCAGCGCGGATGTCATGTGGGCATAAGCGGTGTGGAGCCGCGCTCGAGCATGCTGGCAACAAGCGCTGTGACGAACGAGCACTGTCCTAACATCGCAGAGCCTGCTCCCCGCCGATCGCGTTTTTGCCTGGCCAGCGGCGTGCGCATACGCAGCTCCGCGCAGGCATCCGGCACAACGGCGCTGCGGCACAGATAGCTCTGTCTGCACCACGTTGTCCCCTTCGTTCGCCCGTGGCGAGTCAGGGCATGCTCCAACAAAGCATCTGCCCAAGATGGCCGTCAAGCGGGCTCTGCGGAGGCCCAGGCGCGCCTTGAAGGTGCCGTAAGGCCGGCCGTCCGCAACGTACTGGATTTTGACAGAGGCCATGCCGCGGCCGAACACGCCCACCCTGGCCTCCATGCGCACCTCTCGGCACGCGCTCAGGTCGGGCACCGGGCTCGCGCCTGCGCACCGCAGGCGCCCTCGGCATCAGCATGCGCAGCATGCACGCGCACTGAGCAGCTGCCGGACTGATGCGCTCGGTATGGGCCTCCGCCGTAAGCCCGCCGCATGAAAGCCTCTCATGAGGGCGCGCCAGCAGGAGCCGTGCCAGCCCACGCCTCGAGCGCCAAACAGGGCTGCCGGCGAGGTGCTCCTGCCGCGACGCGTCCGGGGTCCGTCCAGCTGCCCGCGAGCAGAGCGCACGGCAGCCTGCAGGCATGGGGTGCTGCACGGCGCCTGGGGAGTGCGCGCGGGCGCGCGCCGCTGGCAGCAAGCTTGTGCTCCGCCTGGAAGCCCAGGTAAAAGTGCTTGCGCCGGTCCGGGTTGACCGTGGCCGCCGCCAGCATGCCCAGGTTGGCCGCATGCCGCGTGAGCTCCTGCGGCGCGGGCGTGCGCCTCAGCGCCGGGCTCCCCGCACGCCCTGGCACATGCGGCGCGCGGTAGCACGGCCGGCTGGCGGGCTGCGTGTCTCGCCGGCTCTGACCGCCGGACGGGGGGCCTGGTGCGCTGCCCGCTGCCAGGCGGCTGGGCGCGCCTGCGTGCTCATGGCGCTGCGGTTCTCCGCCATCAGGTCCGACTCGCGCTCAAACACGCCCGCCGCAGCGCCCGCGCCCACCGTCACGGAGCCCATCTGCGCAGGGGCGCGCGTCGTGCGGTAAGCGCCCTACTGCGCATGGGCAGGCTCATGCGCGCTGGGAGGAGAGCTCGCGCAGCTCCCGTGTGCTTGACATGGATCCGCCTGGAGCGCACATGCACAGCCATTGCGGGCGCTGGGAGAGCATGCAGGCAGGCAGCATATGGAGCCCATGCACCGGCATGCAGCGCAAGGGCGGTCATGAGGCCGCCGGCAGCCACGCATGCGCCGGGCCCTGAGGGCTCGCGCTGTTGCGCATCCGTGTCGTGGCCGGACCTGCATGTAGGGCGCGTGCGCGTTGGCCAGCTCGCACGCCATCGCGGTCGTCAGCGGCGCCGCGGGCGGGCGCGCGGGTGCCACCTGTGCGCACGGCTCGCCTGGGCGCCATGCATGCGGCGTGGCAGCACACGGCCAAGGTAGCTGCAGCTCGCAGAACGATGAGCGGCGGATGTGCTGCTGCCCAGACAGCGCAGGCAGTGTCTCGTGAGCTGGAGGGAGGTGCACCGGCAGCGCGTGCGCGGCGCTGGGCAGCAGCGCGGCGTCCACTGCGACGACGTTGTTGCTGAAGCTGGGCGCTGCCGCGCCGGGGCCCCCAGCGCTGCCCGCCGCTACGTCCGCCACCAACGCGGCCTCAGCATCGGCGGTGGGCGTGCGTCGCGGCGGCGCGCCTGCCGTGCGCGCGGCCGGCGCCGGCGGCGCGACCGCGCGGCGCACGACGCTGCGCCGCCGAGGCGCGCGCGGCGAGGAGGGGGCGAGCGGCGGCGCTGCCGCGCCGCTGCGGCCTGGCTTGGCTAGGCAGGTCACCAGCGGTTTCATCGTGCCGCCTGCCGCGTGCACAATCATGGGTGAGCAGGAACAAGGTGCTGTTCTGGCAGCGCCGGGCGCCGTGCTAGCGCGAGACACGGGCTGCACGCAGTTGCAGGCTACTGCCGCTGCACAGAGTAAGGCAACCTCCAGGCAGTTGTTCTGCTCAATTCAAGTTTCAGGGGCCTGCAGGCAAGTTGTCGGGAGCCCAGTCAAGGACGCGGGCTCGGGCATCCAGAGGCCTGTCTGCCCTTAGCGCAAGCTCGCCTGTGCTCAGTGGACACCCACGTGTCAACCACAAGGTGGTGAGGCCGCTCAACGCTTAGGCACCGGCCAGATTGGTCGAAGTGGTGTGTCGAGTTGTGGAGTGCACCTTATTTACTGCAGGGCCCGATTGCGGCGTTGGTGCCCTGGTGGACCGCGGGCGCACGCCTGTCCAGCACAGTGCCGATTCTGTCCCAGGTTACCTCAGCCGGGCAGCATCCGCACGTCGTACCCGCCAAACATCCATCGAACTGCCTATAAACAGTGTGCCTGCGGTCTCTCTCCGCTTCCTGGGCACAGGTCGCTGGGCTGCTCACGGGAGAAACCTAGCATTTGTACTCGCACGGAGCTAGGGCTAGACCAGCTAGACGATTACGCAGCGAGGTTGGGCATGCTCTGCATCCGGAAGGGAAGTGCGGAAGGCTTGCCCCCCACTCAACAGAGCCCTGTCCAGAGCAAGGCACCAGTGTCATGAGTGTCAGTCATTTTGAACACTTGCTCTTTGCGCAAGTGCTCACAAGCTTGCGACTTAAGCTGAAAGTGATTCGAGTTGGTCTGACATGGTGCCCAAAATCTTTGTCTGGTCGCACGTGCCTCACAGTCACTGTCACGCACCTCAGCAAGCACACCTGATGGGCCTAGATAAATGTCCCCTACTCCCCACTTTCCGGAATGGCATTTCCCGGAAAAGGCCCTTGCGGCGAAGTAGTCTTCAGAGTACGACTGGCGCTGTGTTGGGCTCATCAATTGGTCACAGCAGCGGCAACGCGGCTCAGGCGGAGCAAAGAGCCGTCAGTGCTGCGGAACACAGCATTCGCAGGCCGACAGATTTGAAGTTGTCCTGCCCAAGGGCGCAGCGATGGCCGTCTCGGACGGCGTGCCAGTGCTGCTGGCCTGCCTGGCGTGCGTCGGGGCGCTGCTGGCGAGCTTTGTCTACAGGTGAGCAAGGGGCGAGGCCAGCTTCAGGCTGCACACCCCGACGGTGGCTGTAGGAGCAACCAACAACAGCCAGCTGCCAGCGCAAGGCGCCAGCGGGGCGCCGAGCCTGCACTGGCCCTGCGCGCAGGTCTCTGCGCACCTGGGCGATGCTGCGGCACCTGCCCGGGCCGAAGGAGGCCTCGCTGCTGCGCGGGTCGCTGGCATCCATCCTGCACCCGCACAACCACCGCATCTTCACCGCGTGGGCCGACACGTACGGCTCCGTCTTCCGCGTGCGCGCCGTGTGGAAGCAGGTGCGCTCGCGCCCGCGCCCGCGGCCTGCATGCGTCCGCGCATGCGCCCCCCGTGCCACTGCGTCGCCGACACACGCGGGCTGCACAGCGCTTCTGTGCAGAAAGCGGCCTGCGTGTGTACGTAAGCGCGCCGCAGCGGAGCCAGGCAGCGAGTCACCGATGGGGCTTGGCGGCGCGCAGCTGGTGTTTGTCACGGACCCGCGGCTGGTCGCGGAGGTGTTCCGCAAGAGCAAGGAGCTGGACAAGGACTGGCGGCTGCTCGCGCCCTTCAGCCAGGCGCGCGGCCTGCGGCGCAGCCTGACCTGCCCCCGCCCAGGCTAGCCCGCCAGGCGGGCGGAGGCTCGGCGCTGGGCCAGGGGGAGGCACGCCCGCCTGCGTCGCTGCGCGAGGCGCTTCGCAGCAGCCTGTTGCATCCGTGACCGCCGGCGGCCCCCAGCTCTCCCCCGCCGACAGCCCAGGGCCGCTGGGGCGCGCAGATGATGAGCCCGCACGGCCACGCCAACATCGTGAGCGCCTCCACGCACGACCCCTACTGGAAGGCCGTGCGCAAGGGCATCGCCGTGGCCTTCCGTGCCAACAATATGCGGTGCGGCGCGGCGCCTGGCGGCAGCCTGCCGGCTGCAGGCCCTGAGGCCATCCCCCGGATGCATCACTTAGCAGGGCGGACTGCAGGCTGAGCTACATCCTTGCTTTGCAAGGACGTCCGCGCTGCAGCAGCAGCCGGCAGGCGCGGGGACCGATGCGGGCCTGAGCGCCGCACAGCGTCTGCTCAGCAGCTCCGGGGAGCGTGCCGCGAGGGCGCACAGGCCGAGCCGCGCCTTGCCAAGCCCGCGCGGCGGTCGGCTGCGCAGGGCGGGCTTCCCGCGCGTGGTGGAGGCGGGCCGGCAGCTGGTGGACGTGCTGCGCGCGGTGAGTGCGGGCGGCGGCACGGTGGACATGAGCGACGCGCTGCTGCGCGAGTCCATCGACGTGATCGGTGCGCTCGCGGGGCCGCTCCAGCCGTCGCACCCCCGGGCGCTCCGCCCTGGGGGAGCCCATCGGCCCATCGGCCGCAGGCAGGCCCATGCGCAGGGCCGCCACGCACGCAGCACTGGGAAGGCGCCTCTGCTCTGGGCGCCTGTGCTGGTGCAGCACTGGTAGGGTGCCCGGCTTGCTGTATGCGCAGAAGCCTGTTCCGACGCCGCCTGACGCATGCGAACGCTGCGGCGCAGGGCGCTTTGGCTTTGACCGCGACATGGGCGCGACCAAGGCCATGGCGGCCGCGAGCGAGCCGGGCTGCGCGCCCGGCGCGAGCACGGACGCGGTGCAGCTTACGGCGCTCGCGCTGACCGAGGTCAAGCTGCGCTTCTACGAGCCCTTCCGGCGCTTCAAGGTCTGGCGCGAGGTGCGCGCCCTGCAGCCTGTGCTTGGGACCGCGCTCCGAGAGCCGGCTTCAGCACGGCCTGCTGCGCGCTTCGTCCATCATGCACGCCGTATCACTGGCTAAGCACTGCATGAAGCGCCCGCCCGAAACTTGCCCGCGAGCGGGCGTGTAAGGGCGGCTGTGCACAGGACGTGCGGAATGGTCGCGAGACCTTCCGGAGGTACCAGGAGATGCTCAAGGGGCTGCTGGCGCACATGCATGCGGAGGAGCCCTCCCCCGACACGCTCGCCGGCTGCCTGCTGCAAGTGCCGGACCCGCACACGGGTGCGCGCGCCCTCCACTGCAGTCGCACATCAGAGAGAGCGGCCGCTGAACTGGGGCGGCACGCGGGGGACCCGGGGATGGTGTGCCGAGGAGCGGGCGAGCGCTGCGGCAATGCAGTGGGTGTAGCATACGTGCGGCATCCTGTCCTGGGTAGGGCTGGGGTGCGGCGCGGCGGCCCTCCACCGCTTGCACGCAGGGCTGGCCGCGACACAGCCCGCGCGCGCCAGCAGCACGGCGCTTCTGTGGTGGCGAGGCGCGCCGCCAGCGTCCGCGCCAGCCTGTACGGCAGGGGCCTCGCGCCCTGTGACATGCGCATGAGGCACGCCGGGGCCGCGCAGGCAAGCCGCTGAGCGATGAGCGGCTGCTGCCGGAGGTGGGCGCCATCTTCATGGCCGGCTTCGACACGAGCGGCCACACCGCGACCTGGGTCCTCTTCCTGGTCTCGCAGCACCCCGAGGCGCGCCCGTCACGCCAACACTGGGCAGCACCGGGCGCCATGTGTGCCACTCTTGGCTCTGCAGTGACTGAAGCCTCATCTTACCATCACCAAGAAGGGCGGCGTCCCCTGGCGCTGGCGACCTGTAAGCTGCAGGCTGCATGCCGGGCGCCCGCGCATCTGTGTGCTGCTGGCATCACCTGCGGGATTTTGTATGTGATGAGTTGGCCCGGGCTGCAGTGGCACGCATGCCCACGCGCGTGCGCTGAGGCAGAGGGGCGCAGTCGCCTGCGCTCCCGCCGCACAGCGCGCGCCTCGGCCGCGCCAGGCTCAGGCTTGGGCGCTCAGCGGTGCCGCCGGGTGCAGGTGGAGCGGCGCGTCGTGGAGGAGCTGCGCGGGCAGGGGCTGCTGGCCGAGCCGGGGCGGCCGCGCCCGCGGCTGCCCACCTACGACGACGCCGAGGCGTTGCCCTTCCTCAAGGCGGTCATGAACGTGCGCGCGCGACCCGCCGCGCGCACCCGGCTGCGCGCCTGTGGCGTGCCGGCCCGCGCGTTTGCCATGCGGGGAGCGTTGCTCTGGTCGGCGCCGGCGCGCGCCTTACCTGTCGCAAATCTGTCAGGGTGGCCGGCGCCATGCACCAAGAGCGGATGCAAACAAACAACTCTTGCATGGCGCGTGATCGGACGCCCGCCCAGTGCAGGCTGGGGTGCCAGAGCGGCGCGCATGCGGGGCGGCCCGCGCGGCGCAGGAGACAATGCGCATGTACCCGGCGGTCGGCACGGCGACCACGCGCGTCAGCCACGACGCCGACATTGCACTGGACGGCGGGCGGCTGGTCATCCCGCGCGGCGCGGCCATCCGCCTGCACATCCACTCCATCCAGAACTGCGCGTCCAACTGGGCGCGGCCGGGCGAGTTCGACCCGGACCGTTTCCTGCAGGCGCGCCGCGCCCCGCGCCGGGCAGCCGCCTGCAGGGGGGTGTGCCCTGGGTGGACGGGGCGTCTGGCGAAAGTGCGTGCCTGGTGTGCTGCATTGCTGCTGGCAGACTGGCCGCGGCGTCGCACTGCAGGCGGGCCAGCGGCGTCACGCGCAGCCGCAAGCACTAGGGCAGACCACAGTGCATGGAGATCCCAAAGCCGTGACTCGGACCTACCCAGCGCGAGGTCTGTCAAGCTGGCGCGTGCCGCAGCTTGCCACACAGCCAGCCTGTGAGGCCGGCCTGCGAGGCGATCGCAGCCTGACGCAGGCCCGCCGCGCGCGCAGCCGGATGCGGAATTCATGCCGGCGCAGCCCGCCAAGGCCGCCGCGCCTGGGGCGCGCGCCGGCGATGGCGCGACGCACATCGTGGCGTCGGCCGGTCAGGCGGCGGCCGGCGCGGCCGCTGAGGGCGCGGAGGGCGCGGCGGGCGGCGGCAGGCGCTCCCGCCGCTTCATTCCGTTCAGCGACGGGGTGCGCGCCCCGTGGCGGCCCGCGTCAGGTGGGCTGACACTGCCTGCTCCAACGGCATCAGCGGCATGCTGGGAAAGGCGACCGTCAGTACAGCATGTTGAAGGTTTGCCTGTCAAAGGCGGTGAGAGGAACAGCATGTTCCAGCAGTGCAGGGGGCTGACGCGGCGCGCGAGCGGCCGCCAGGTGCGGAGCTGCGTGGGCTACCCGCTGGCGCGCCTCAACCTGGTCAGCTCGCTGGCGCAGCTGTACGGCAACTTCACGTTTGAGCTGGCGCCCGAGGTGAGCCCTGCCGCAACTGCGAAGCGGCGTTGCTGCGGAGCGGCGTGCAGCGGGTGTCTGTCTTTGGGGCGTGGTCGTGTGTCAGAAGCAGCGGATTCGATCGCCGGGCCAGCCTTGCACAGTGTACCCGCACGTGTGGCTGTGGAGGCTCGTGAGCCCTGCACGCCCGCGGAGGGGCGCCCACCGCAGGCCCGCAGAGCGGCGTGTGTACCTATACGCTTTGCTAGCTGCGGGCTAGTTCGTCTGTCGAGCGGACGCACCTCGAGACCGCCCTGCGCGAGCAGATGGGCGGCGCGGCGGGCGTGCGCGCGGCGGAGCGGGCGTCCATCACACTCGCGTGCGCCAAGGGCATGAAGATGGTCTGCCGCGAGCGCGTTGCTGCCTGAGCGACGCAGGCAGCCGGGTAGGACTGGGTGTGGGGAGGGGAAGACAGCTCCTTACAGCTACGGGCATGCCTGTAGCTCTTTCAATGGTTTGTGTCTCCTGTAACGGCATTGGGCTCTCACGCCTCGAAGTGGGGGGGAGGACGTCAGTCACTGGCCTGGGGAGCGCCCGGCCAGGTTCAGCCGTGCGTGTGTGTGCGACGAGGCGTGCAGCGGGCATAGGCTGCCATGCTGCGCGTTTGTGAAGTGGGTGGACGCATGCATGCGCTCGGTGTACGGTTTTGTGGGGAGGGGTGAGCAGGCGCCCCCGTGTGGGGCTGGGTGGCAAGGCGCTCATGGGCCTCGCGGGCCCGGCAGTCCATGCTGTGCATGCTGCCGGGGAGAGTGCTTGGGGAGGCTGATAGCGGCAGGTTGATGGCACTGCCCGACGCGGCCAGCTGCGGCAGGCGGCGCTGGCTGGCCTGAGTGGGCCAGGCCTGGCACGCCATGCTGGGGCGCTCGCAAGGCCTGGCCCTTTGGGCCTGTCCCATGCTGCACACTCCGCCTGGCTCTGCAAACCCCAGCCATGCGCTCTGGGAGACTGCCTGTCACACAAAAAAAGGTGCCATGTTGGATCGTGACCGGGCGTGGGCAGCCGTTACATGCCTTTCACATGCTCGTCCGCGGATGTGCATGGCGTCTGTATGGTTCAGAAGGCTTGCGCACAGATTTTGGTAGGTGAAGTTGGGTCCAGACCACCCGCCCCCGGGCGAATGCTGCTTTGCAGCAAGCTGCACAGCTGTGTGATGGGGACGCCATCAAGGCAGCCTGGGTGTCCAATGATGTCTGTGCCTGGCCAGGTGATGCCGCGGCCCTTGCAGCCCTGACAGCATGTAGTGCAGGTCACGAGGCGCAGTCAGCGCCAGCTGGCAGCGGGGTCAATGCCTGTGCGCGCTGAGGGGAACTTTGCATGCAGCCAACCAGCCATAATTAATTGCCACCCCCTGTTCATGCCGCTCCGCCATGTTTTTGTGCCAGAACTGCGTGCCATGTAAGCGATGCGGAAGAGCATTCGTCGCTTTTGCTGGGCGTGGGTACATCTTGACATTCCCTTTAGTTACTTGGAGACTATCTTGCCATTACATGCATAAAGTCAGCTTAGGTGCCAAGGCCTGGCCGCCAAGGGTAAGGGCTCATATGGTGCGCTTACCAATCCCGAGCTGCCGACCGACATAACCGAAGGGCAAATCGCTGCGTACGCGTGCTTGCCAGCAGACACAGTAGCGTGGTACCACGCAGCCTCAGCCTGTGCAGCAACCCTTTAAAGCGCAAACGCGTCCTGCGACCAGAAGGCCAAAGTGAGTGATCTGCTTCAAGGTATACAGGGGCAACTGCAAGAGGCAGCGTGGACGCGCGTTGAAGCGCAACAGGTGCTCACTGCCTCTGGATCACTGGTTGGCGCTGCCCGGCTATGACTCGCATGTCGTCCAGTCTTCAGTCTTTTTGCGTGTGCAGGCCTGGATGTGAAGCCGCGCAGCCGCTGTAGGAGCTCTGCACCAGCACTGCTTCTTCCCTTGTGAAGCGTAAGTGGCAACGACTGGCGCACCGCACGCGCTTTGACAAGCCCGGCCGGGCAATGCCCGGTCAGCGGTCCTCTGCTTACGTCACCGCGGCGCTGCTGCTGCCGCTCCTGTGCCACACAGCAGCGCCTGCGGACCGCAACGCGACTGCGAGCTCACCAGCCATAACAGGTGAGCGCCGTCATGCGTCACAGCTGACCGTGTTTGTGTGTTGCCAGCGGGACCCAACACCTGTGGCGCGTACATCCGTCAAGTGGAAACCCAAGCGCTGCGGTTGCGACGGTGGCCGTGTCAGCAGCACCTGTGGTCGCAGCTTGCAGCTGCCCAGGCTGCAGCGGCTCGCGTGCCAGCGCTCACGGGCGCCCACGACGGCGGCGCAGCCGAGACGCTCGCGTCTGTGCAGTCGGCGCTGGGCACGGGCGCACACCTGCTGGACGCGCGCGCGCAGCCGGCGCAGGCGCCCGCGCAGGCCGCCGCGCCCGAGGCCATGCCCTCGGCGCCCGGCGCAGGCGCCGCTCAGGCCGCATCGCAGCCTGTGGGTGCCCCAGCCGCCGCGCCTGCTGCTGCCGCGTCGCCCGGGCAGGCAGGCCTGCGCGGGATCGCAGGGCCTGCGCACGCACCGGCGCCTGCGGCGCAGCCCGCACGCGCCGAGCAGGCGGCGCCGCCGGCGCCGCCGCCGGTGGCGCCCTCGCCGCCGCCGCCGCCGACCGCGTTCGCGACGCCGGCGCCGCCCAACGCGCCGCTGCCGGACAGGCCGACGTTCTGGTGGGGCACCGCGACGGCGGCCTTCCAGGTGGAGGGCTACGTGACGGCGGACGGGCGCGGCGTCAGCATCTGGGACACCTTTGGCGCCACGCCCGGCAAGACGCACAACGGGGACACAGGTGCGCCGCGCGCGCTCACGCGCGGCCTGGGCGTGGCGTGCCGCCCGAGCGCCCTGCACGCGCGGGGCGTGCGCAGCCGTGGGTGCGACTTTGCCATTCTCGGGTGTGCTGAGGAGCCCACTGAAGTACGCCTGGGCCCCTTTCCAAAACTAAAAGAGAAGGAAAAATATCAGAGCTGCCTGGGTCGCCCGCGTCCACGTATGCATAGCACGCCTGCGTGCACAGTCTCTGAAGCACACCGGTCCATGCTGGTTCGAGCAGAAGACTCGTGCGGGCCCGCCCACCCAGGTGCCCCGAGAGCAGACGGGTCAGCAGGGCTCGCCTCCCCTCGGCCACAGAGGAGGCAGTGCGGCGCGCCGTGCCAGCCCTCCCCCGCCCGCACGCACCGAGCAGCGCTGGGGCGCGCCGCCGCCAGGCGCCACGGCAGACGAGTTCTACCGGCGCTACCCGGCCGACATCCGGCTCATGCGCAGCCTGGGCGTCCGCCACTTCCGCATGTCCATCGCCTGGCCGCGCGTGCTGCCGCAGGGCGCCGGGCCGGTCAACGCGGCCGGCCTGGCCTTCTACCTGGGCCTGGTGGAGGCGCTGCAGGCGGCGGGCATCCAGCCGTACGTCACGCTGTGCGTGCCCGGGCCTCGCGCGCCGCGCCGCCGCGCCGCGCCACAAGCGGGCTGCGTGGCTGGCGGCGCTGCTGCGGCGCGCCGCGGGCCGGGCCGGCGGGCGCGTCCGGCCCCGGCGGGCGCGCTGCATGCGGGCGGTGGGGGCACGGAGACGTGGCCCGCGCGCCGGGGCCCTGCGACGCAGGCGGCAGATGCCCCTCCGCCGCGCCGCAGGTACCACTGGGACCTGCCGCAGGCGCTGCAGGACAGCTACGGCGGCTGGAACAGCAGCCGCATCGTGGACGACTTTGCAGAATACGCGGCGACGGTGTTTGCGGCTCTAGGGCAGCGCGTCACGTACTGGACCACCTTCAACGGTGCGCGGCGCAGCCTCGGCGCTCCCAGGGTGTAGCGCTGGAACAGCTCCAGCCATGGCCGCGATGCATTGAATGCTCCAAGAAGGAAAAAGACAATCACCGGCCATTAAGGAGCTGCCGAGCGGTGCGCTGACGCGCGCCTGCGGCGCCATGCAGAGCCGTGGTCGTTCTGCTTCCTGGGCAACGCCAACGGCCAGCACGCGCCCGGCCTTCAGGATCGGGTGCGGCCCGCCCCCCGGAGGGGCCGCTGCGCTGCGTGCATCGAGGCGGCGGGGTGCATGCAGGGTTGCCACATGGGCCCACCAGGCCAGCTGCACGAAGTCGTGGAGTGTCTCCAGCACATGGGACGACCGCTCGTAGCAATGGAAAGGCCACATTGGAGTGCGAGCTGCGCATCGCGCGTTGCGCGCACATGCCGCCGGGGAGGGCGGGCCTGCTGGCAGTGTGCAAGCGGTCGGGCGGGGGTCTGGCGTCCCACCGCGAGCGGCTCCGGCGCGCAGGCGGTCGCCTGGAACTGCGTGTACCATGTGCTGCTGGCGCACGCGGCCGCCGTGAAGCGCTTCCGCGCGCTCGTGCCGGGCGGGCAGATCAGCATGAACATCAACTGCGACTGGGCCGAGCCGCGCACGTCCTCCGCGGCGGACCAGGCGCGCCCGGCAGCCGCGCCGCGCGAGGCCCCGCTCCCAGCGCATGCGGCCCGGCAGGGCCGGTCCGCGGCGTCTCAGCCGGTCCCGCATCAGCACGGCGGCGGCGCTCGCTGGCATAGGGCTCTCGCCCCGTGCTCGCCCGTGCTGCGGGCGGCTTGCGTGCAGCTGCGCTGCAGCGACCCGGGGCCCGAAAGCTGCAGACGCTCGGCATGCTCCCATGGCTGATCCGGCGCACGGCGCCGCTGCGCGAGGCGGGGCGGTCCCCACAGGCGCGCTGGCCTGCGCACGCAGGAGGCAGCGCAGCGCAAGCTGGAGTTCCAGGCTGGCATCTTTGGCGACCCGCTCTACTTTGGCGAGTGGCCGGCCTCCGTGCGCGCGCGCGTGCCCTACCTGCCCGTCATCACGCCACAGCAGGCGCGCGCGGTCCGCGGCGGCCCTGCCCGGAACCCTGCGGCCGCATGCAGCTCAACCGCATGCCTGGGCGATGATATATAGTGGCATGTGGGCTTTGTTTCGGGCGGGATGTGATGCTGACTTCACTCCGGACACGCTTGGATGCTGTGCGGGCCAAAGCCCCACCCTGCAGGGACCTCAGTGGGGCGGCCGCGCGCAGGGGGCTGACATGAAGGGGACGCTCGACTACTTTGCGCTGAACCACTACACCTCACTGTGCGCGCCCTCCGAAGCGTCCGCGAGCGCCTGCCCCCTCCCTGTGCGCTCCTGCTGTGCGTCAGCGCGACAAGTTGCAGCGCATGTGCTTTATGGCAGGAACCAGCACACGAGCGTCGCCGCAGCGCAATACTGGTCGCCTGGACGCCGCTTGCTCGCACCTGCTGTGCACGGCGTGCAGCCGCCAAGGCCCCACGCGCCACCAAGTACCCGACAGCTTGGCTACATGCTTGCCGGAGCTTGACACGGGGCCGCCGCGCGGCGCGCCGCGCGCGCAGGTATGTGAGGGATGCGCCGGGCTACTATGGGCTGGAGGCGCGCTCGGACCTGAGCGCGAGCGCGAACGGCCCGCAGGGCCTGATCGGCGCGCAGGCGGACAGCGACTGGCTGTACCGCGTGCCCTGGGGGCTCCGCAAAATGCTGCGGTGGGTGCATGAGAGGTGCGCCCGGCGCTGCTGGGCCCTCCGCGCCGCTTGCCGGACGCTTCCGGGCGTTTGCATGCTGCAGGCTGCGCAGGCTGAGCATTTTCTGAACGCACTGTGCTGACATAAATTCGACATCTTTTGGCTCCTTGTGAACAAAAGCACTCAGCCCGGCGCGGGGTGGCAGCCTCTCAAAGCTTTGCTGTGCTCCAGGAAGGCTGGGCTGCGCAGGCGTTTATCAGGCGCCTTCCACAGGGCACACTGCTGGGGTGCTGGCGGGCGGCTCTGAGGTCGGGGCGCGCGCGCGCCGGGCGCGCTCAGGTATCGCCCTGCGGACATCTACGTGACGGAGAACGGGTGCGACGTGCCGGGCGAGGACAAAATCCCGCTGCCGGACGTGCTGGACGACACCTTCCGCGTCGACTTCTACCGCGGCTACGTGCAGGCCGCGCAGGAGGCGGTGACGTACGACGCGGTGCCGCTGCGCGGCTACTTTGCCTGGTCGCTGCTGGGCGCGCGCCCGCCGCCAGGCCGCCCCACAGTGCCTGCCGCACTGTGGGGCGGCCTACAAGTTGTCTTGCTGCACATGGTTGCGCGTGCTGAGCCGCTCCGACATGCATGCTACATGGGCTGTCGTCGGGCACGGGCCAGCCTGCCAGCACCATGCCGCAGCAGTCTGCCTATGCTGCACCAGCGCGTCATGCATCCTTGGGCGCTTACTCATGCACGGGTCGGCTCTGTTGAAAACGTCTACACACAGACAGCAGGACGGCGCCGCCAGTCTGCCATCTGTGTGTACAGGCACGACGCAGAGGCTGGCAGCGCTCACTGGCAGCGCCCCGCGCGGCGCAGACAACTATGAGTGGGCGGACGGCTACGCCAAGCGCTTTGGCATCGTGTACGTCAACTACACCACGCAGCAGCGCTACATCAAGCGCAGCGCGCGCGTGCTAGCCAACATGTTCGGCACCGTCTAGGCGCTGTGCGGCGGCGTCCAGGCGTCCGGCTCGCGGGGCGGCCGCCCGCCGGTGTAGCCACCCGTAAAGCTTGGCGGGTGCATGCCAGCACGGTGTGGACACCGAGCGGGGTGGGCGGTAGGTGGGGCACTTGTGAATAAAGAATAGCGAGTAAGACCTTGCAAGCTCATAGTTGGGTGGCTGCTGGTGGCCATGCGGATGGGCATGGCAGTCACCCTCACCTTCTGCTCTGCTCCAGCTTGTGCGAGCTTGATGGCGTGACCGTCGCCTGGCTTGACCAAGCGCTCGTGCTACAATGAGCACACGACCATATCTGCGCTGCTGCTGTGCGCTCTGTGCGCATGCTGCAAGTCCTTGTTAGGTGTTCTGCATGTGAGGGCGTGGCTGCAGCAGTGCGTGTTTTGCACAGTTGTCGCACCCACACGCAGGACACCCTGTCGCTTGTTACAGGATCGGAGGCCCGTCTGTACAGAGACACAGAGACCACTAACAGTGAGCAATGCTGACTTGGATGCAGTACAGGAATAACTGCTGCTTGAGGTCATCAAGCAGCGCTTTTGGCAGCAGACAGATTTGCTTGTTAGCTTGGTTTGCCTGTGCTGCGCTCTGTACTAGCATCGGGAACGTACAGTGCGCCTTATGCTGCCTGCAAGACATAGCGCTGCCTTTTCAAGAGCAGTCAAGAGGCACTTGGCACTGCTGAGGGCAGGCTCACAGGTTTGCTGGAATGTTGCGCCTGGCATCTTCCAGGGTAGATGGAGTAGATTAGAGTGGAGCAGCTGTGTCCGCTGATTGCGGCGTCGCACACTGACTCAGCAACCTCATGGCGCTTCTGTGGCTTTGTAGGTATGTTTGCGCTCTGCGCTGCAACTGTTTCATGCGTGAGGCTGGGAGGTGTGTGCAGCAGGCTCCCAAGGCCATCTGTTACATGTACATGTGCCATGCTATGCATGCACTTAAAGGGCATGAGAGACCGCACCCGCACACACATCAACCACACTGCCATTCTGCACACTCTCACGCCCATCCAAGAACCATGTCGCCGGCTGTGACACAAAATTGAAGCTCACAGATCATCTTCTGCAGGGTCTGCTGTCCCACAGTGGTTCAATGCCAGTGTTTGCACGACGCCCTCTGGACTCATCTTGCAAAGGTGCGGCTCAGCCTCGGTGCTCGTGAGCACCGTTTGCACACACGCCAGCCTGAAAAGCACGCATGTGTGCTTCAAAATTCACGTGCTAGAAACGCTCAGCCTTCAATCGTAAGGCGCGACCGTCTGCAACTCTCCAGTCAGTCTTCATACATTTGCGCAGGAGCGAGCGAATTCCATCTGAAGGTATGGTCGTGCGCCCAGACCAATGAGCCAGGTCAAAATCTGTCCGAGGCACCCCCATGCCCGCTCGAGCCTCGCGCAGGCAGCACAGCCAGCCTCGCTTATTCCCCTGCACAAAACTCATGTCCATAGCTACTGCTGGTCCATGCCGCAGGGCCGCGCGAACACAGCGGCCTGTCACACCGCTGGCTTCCAGGGCTTGGCGCCGTCCTCAGAGCCCACGGAGAGCGCGTCGGAGGGCGACGGCCGCTGTTCAGCCCCGCCCTTCGGCCCGGCATTGGCGGCGGGCGCAGGCGCGGCAGCGCCGGCGTCCAGGCGCGCGCCAAGGATGCGGCGCCACACGGGGTGCCGGCGCCACAGCAGCCGCATCTCCTCGATGGGCACGCCCTTCGTCTCGGGCAGGAACACCCAGACAAAGCCGGTCATGAGCAGGCAGAAGCACGCAAAGAGCAGGAAGATGCCCCACTGCAGCCCGCACAGCATGGACAGGAAGGCCTGGCCCATGGCGAACGTGAAGATGAAGTTGACGGCCACCGCGATGCCCTGGCCGGCCGAGCGCGTCTCCAGCGGCTGGATCTCCGATGGGATCAGCCAGCCGAGCGGGCCCTGCATTGGGTGGCATGGACAGAGTTTGTTGCCTGCGTGCATGCATCATGTTTGCCAGACCAAAACAAATTCATTGCAACAGTGAGCATGAGACCGCATGCGGTCCCGAGACAGCATGAGCAGCAACTGCTCCAAAAGCCTGTCAGCGCATGCAGGTGCCTTGCTTCTCAACAGCATTGAGAATTGTAGGTAAACACACACTGGGGTCAAGCAGGCGCCAACAGGACACGACCTCGGGCGAGCGCACCCAGGACCATGCAAAGCCGCTGACGAAGAGGCAGGTGAAGAAGAGGACGCAGACTGCAGCCGCCTTGGGCATCGCAGCGTCGCCGGTGGCGTCGCGGAACTCCACCGCGATCAGCGCGGCGACGACCACCTCGGCCACGACCATGGTGATGCCGCCTGCGCCCGGGCCGCACAGCGCTGGCGGACACGTCTGTGAGGAAGGTGGACGGATGGGGTTGGCAGCACAGACTGGAGCCCCACTGTGAGCGACAACTTTGCTTCAGGAATGGTGGAGCGAGTGGGGTCATGAGCGCATGCCCTGCCCAGCACGCTGTTCCTACAGACGACTGGCAGCCGGACGCATCGCCTACTCTCCACTCCTCATCAAGCGCTCACCCACTGCTGGGGAGCAATGACGGGCGCGATGACCGCACCAGAGAGGAAGAGCGCGTGGCGGCCCCAGCGGTCAGCAAAGACCACCGCAATCAGGGTTGCGAGCACCATGATGACGCCTGCGCGACGCAGCGGTATTCAGCCTGTGCAAACATGCGGTGCACGCTGTGTGCACCAGCAGTGGCCAGCTAACTGTTCTTCCCTCTACATGCTCGTCGTCACACAGCGTGGACGTCATTGTGAAGGCATCTCGCATGTGCCATGCTTGCATCAGTGCCACGTATTTCACTTGGAGCGCAGTGGTAATCCCATACCTGAACACTCACAAGCACAGCGGGCGCACCAACAATCACGGTGTTGAGCAACGACGCCGAGTCGTCGCTGCCGAGCGTCTTGAAGAGGACAGGCGCGTAAAACATCACGGAGTTGATGCCTGCATGCCCGCATGAACGTCAGCCTTTCGATTTGGCAGTACGCAAATGCTTCAGCACAGGCGCACATCACAACACTCATGCCTACGGGCCTGGGGCAAATGAATGGTGAAAGGTGTCCTTAGCGATGCGCCGCCAAGAGCACACCGGTGTGTGTGATAAAGGCCCACAAGAGCGAGTTGATGGCACACCCGTGACCTGCTGGAAGAAAGGGATCATGATCGCCATGGTGAGCTCCGGTCTGTACGCCGGCCGCATGATGTTCCGCCAGGGGTGCTTGACCGCACGCGCATACTGCACGTTGCGCTCCGCCATGTCAGTGCCGCCAGCAGACGCGCTCGTGGCACGTCAGCGCAGGCACGCGACACGAAGGTGCTCGGCACTGCCATGAGCGGGCCTCGCCTGGCTGGCCAGCTTGATGTCCTGGAACTCCAGCCCGACGTCGCGCGTCCCGCGCACCTGCGCACATCCCGCACCGTCAGCCTCACGCAAGCACCAGCGCCCTGACAGAACACAGTCACTGAACGACGTTGCGCCTGTCCAGCGACTCACACGTCTTGCAGGCCTGCGCCCGACCTCAGACGCAAGGGGCTGCGAACCTGCAAACATGGCAGGTTGGCAGCCGCACGGCTTCTGCAGCATGCTCTCATATCACTGCCCTCAGACGTCACTGTCACGCAGCGACAGATGTAGTAATGCAGCGGCTGCTGGCCGGGCGTGTTTCCGAGCGGCGCGGCGCGCACCCGCGCGAGAACGCGGTGCGCCTCTTCCTCGCGGCCGCGCTCCAGCAGCGAGTTGGGCGTGTCCGGCAGCGCCAGCGTGCCCAGGAACAGCAGCAGCGCCGGCACGGCCGCACCCGCGAGGCTCAACCGCCAGCCCCTGGCCAGAGCTTGATTCTAAGTAGTAACCCTTCGGGAATCAAGCTATGGCCGAGGGAGCCGAAAATTCGGGTAGGGGTAAACAAAGCGAAAGCTCATCCCCAGGTTGCGGCACGCCCATGCACTGTCCACATAACCCCCAGCTTTCCTTTCTTACTTGTGATGTGTGGACTCTGCTACTCACACAGTAAGCATGTATAGCGCAGAGGAGGCACTGATACATAATGTAACGTGCAAGCAAATTGCCATCAAGTCCAACCCTCAGGGCGGAATAAATTGGGGACACTAAGACAAGACGGCCTCACAGGACACCCGGCACAGCACGCAGAGAGTGGCCGCGCACCATCCCGATATGTTCTGGGTGCCATAATTGATGAGCTGCGCGACCAGGATGCCTGCCGCAGGCGTGTAGCCAAGTCAGGGCAAGCTGTGGCACTCTGTTGTTAGCCAAGCACATGGATGGATTGCGCTTGGGTTGCAACGTCCCAAGAAACTGCCTTGTGTCTGAGCAAGCCTCCACTCTAACGTCATGCGCCTACCCCACAGCGAGCGCAGGCCGCACCGATGGTGGTCGCGAGCTGGAAGAGCTGGTTGAGCAGGCCGCGCATGTGCGGCGGCGCGATCTCGCTCAAGTACAGCGGCACGGCCTGGCCGCGGCAGGCAATGGATGAGCTGTGCGACGTGTTGCTGAGATGATGCACTTGCATGCGTTCAGTGGGCCAAGCCTCGTTTGCGAGCGCTTGTGACGCATGTGGCACATGCCCCCAAGGGACAGAAGGGATGTCAGCAAAGCACATGGTGTATGCGCGCCTGGTTGGCAAAACCCACGCCCACGCCGAGCGAGACGCGCCCGCACACCAGCATAGCCAGGTTCTGTGCGCCAGCTGTGAGCCCCGCGCCCAGCAGAAATGCCGCTCCGGCGATCTGCACGCATGCACGACGACACAGTGCATTGCCGGTGCCATATACTGGCCGGCGCGCTTGCCTCAAACTGCGAGCAAAGGTCAGGGGTGCCACCTGCTATACATGCTGGGTGGGCAGCCATGCATGAGTTTGTCGGCCTAGCAGCTAGCATAGCAGTGACATTGTCCTGGAACTACCTGAGCTTTGGCTGCTAGTATGTACAAGAGCAGCCACAATACTCGCAGCATCTGTGTGGACAGCGCTGCTGAGCTGCCAGAGGAAGTACATGCATGTACCAGGGTCGTGCCCAACCATACAACTTGACGCATTGCTGCCGATGCAAAGCCAGGCTTCCTTTCAAACATTGAGTTGAAGAGACAGGAGTAATGTTATCAGCAAGTAGCCGCTACTTGCTGGCCGCCAGTGCTTGCTCTCTCGGACGGCAGCTCGCAGCCGACAGACGGCCCAGTGCATGCAGAACAAGGTGGGCGTGAAAGCGTGATATGCACCAGCATGGTCACGCGGCGGCCCAGGTGGCGTGTGGGCACAGTCGCCACCAGGCCGGCGATAAGCCCCGCGATAAATAGCGAGGACGTGAATAGCTGCAGCAGCTGGTTGTTGTACTGCGCGCGCGAAACGGAGGCTGAGCCAACTGGGGCGTGACAGACCTGTGGAACGCTCCCCGGTCACTGCTCTCAGCCAAATAGTATACCCTGGCATTGGCACAGTACATGCCACAGGACGTATCGGTGAAAGGCTCACGGGTGCCGCTTTGTTTTGTAAAAGCAGCACAACAGTGGGCCCTGGACACAGTCTTTCCCTCCTGAAAACAACGTCCGGCTTTGAGGCGCGCCTTGCAGTAAACTGACTCGCGCGCGCCCCTCTCGACAGCCACATGGTGGTGCACGTCGGGGAAAAAGAGAGCCAGGAAGTCGTTGTTCGTGGTCACCCCGCCGGTCACGCCGATGTCATAGCCTGTCGCAGGCGACCGAGCCGCATATTTACACTGCTGAGCAAGAAGAAGCGGGCAACAAAACTGGCAAGCACGCTAGACTTGCTTGGACTCGCATGCCAGCTGGCGGTGTGCGGGAGCAAGCCGTGCCGCACCAAACAGCAGGCCGCCCGTGGCAGCCACAAAGCTAATCGCCAGGACATAGGCGTTGAGCTTGTAGCGCGGGTACTGCAGGATGGAATCGCTCCCAAGCGCGTTCACCAGCGGCCCGGCCGGCATGGCTGCGCCCTGCCGGCTGGGTGGTGCGTGCTGCGTTCAGCTGGGTGGTTGCAGCGCTGGCGGCGCCCGTCACCACCCTTCCCTTTCCGACGCGCCTGCACGCTGCACCAGCTCTCACCACTGCTCAGGCACCGCTTTTCACACTGTCGTACAGCATTGTGCTTCACTGTAAGTTGTTCTGCCGGCTGATGCAGGAGCCACAGCTAGCGCAGCCGCAGCTAGCAAAAGCAAGCTGAGGCGCTAATGTTCGCAGCTGTACCTTCGTTACTTCTCCCAGCTGGCGCAGAGTTCAGCTGTTTTGGTTGAGCCTGTGCCGCCTCTTGCTCCAGGCTGGCGTTAAACGCTGCGCACTTGGAGTCACATCTGACGCTGACTTGGCTGGCTCTGCTCCAAACAGTCCTGCTGGGAATAGCCTGCACAGGCAAGGAAGAAAGGTATGTAATGGCCGAGCGGCTGCCGTGTTAAAGTCTTTGTTGTAACACAGAGCTTGCGCTGCTGCCCCCTCCGAGACCTGAGTCTCGGGGCACTGACGGTGAGGTCAACAGGGTCCCGACATCAGCAGCATGGTGTCCCGACACATCACATGCTGGCGTGCAAGACCTGCACGCCCCGCCCGGCCACCACCACGCAGTAGAGGCCCCCGGCACACCGCGCGGCCGCCAGCGCGCTGGGCTCCAGCACCTGCACCGCCATACTGGGCCCCTCCTCGAGCAGGCTCCCGCCCCTGCCCGCCTCGGCCCCCTGCGCCGATGGCTCCAGCCCCGCAGCGGCGCTCTCACAGGGTGCAGCGTCCTCGGAGGCGCTTCCGGTTTGTCCTGAGTCTGGCCGGCGGCGACTGGACAGCTCCATGTGAGGCAGGCTACCATTGCCGGCGCCACCGTCAGGCTCCGCGTGGCGCGCGTCCGCGCGCGACAGCCTGGCTTCGGCGGGGGTGCCATGGGGCTCTGCATGCCGAGCGCCTGCGGTAGGGCTTGGGGACAGGGCGCAGGGCGCGGCGAGCCGCCAGGTGCGCAGGCGCTGGTCGAGGCCCGCTGAGAAGCACCAGCGGCCATCGGTCCACATGCCCTGCGCGCGAGCGCAAGCGCTTGACCGCGCTGCCGCGCACAGCCCAGCACGCTGCGCAGGCTCCGCAACAGGGGTCTTGACAGAGATGTGTGGCCTGGTCATGCATGTCTGCAAACTGGGACCCATGCATGGAGCAGATTGCCACATATCACAGCTCAACGCAAGCGCAAATCAGTATCCACATGACCCAGTGGCAGAACACGGGTCCGAAAGTGGCTTTAAGGCAGTCAGATGACCAGGGACCCCCCGGCGCCAGCATACCCGCACGGCGGAGTCGTGCGCGTTGGGCAGGCGCAGCGTGGCGCGCACGGACAAGCGGAGGGCGCCGCCGCCGCGCGGCCACTCCAGGCCCAGGACGGCGACATGGATGGCCTGGTCGTCGCCGCCCGTGGCCAGCAGCACCGCATCCTTGCCTGCCGGGTGCGCAGGAAGCGGGTCGGGCGGAGCGTGCAGCTGAGGTGCTGCAGCATGCATCGATTCCTACGGCCGCTGCAAAGCATAAATCCGTGTAAATCACTACTGCACATGCAACAGGGGTACATCACCAAGTGGCTGCTAGGTGGGCGTGCACGCTCGCAGCCTGCTCCATCGCATCACACTTTGACGACAGCTCCAGCACAGCGAGGCCCCTGTGCAAGTGCACCGACGCTGCATGCGAGCAGCGCGGCACGACCCAGGCTCCTTTGCGCACGTCCCTGCTCGCAGACGTCCCTGCTCGCAGGCGTGCGGCCGGGCTCGCGAGCGTGAGCCAGACGAGGGCGCCGGACGCTCGGGCTGCGCGTGCCGCACCGTGCGCGCACACGCACAGCGCGTTGACGCCCGACTGGTGCGCCGCCGGCAGCGCCAGCGCCTGCGCCACCAGCGGCAGGCCGCCCGCGGCAGGCCTGCCGGGGCCCCGCATGCGCTCCCGCGCGCCGCCCCCTCCCGCCCAGCCGGGCCGAGCGCCCGGATCGCTTGCGGCCGCTGCCGCGGCTGCGCTGTGTCTGGCTCCAAGGGGCCGGCCGCTGCCGCCGGGCGACGCGCAGCCGCCCGGCGCGGCCCCGAGCCGCCCGGCAGCGCCCGCCACGTCCCAGGCGGCCACGCTGCCGTCCGTCGCGCCGCCAAAGACCAGGTGCGCGCTGCCCGCAGCGGCGCAGGCGCGCGCGGGCGGGGGCGCGGCAGCGGCCGCCGGCCGCGCTGCGACGCTTGGGCGCGCGGCCTCCTCTGCAGGCGCGCCGCAGCCCACGGTGCCGCCAGGTGCCGGCGCCGCCCCAGGCAGCGCGCCCGGGCGGCTGTGCGCGCCGGGAGCAACTGCGTGCGCGGACGCAGCGGCGGGCGCGAGCGCGGGGGGCCCGTCGGGCGCGGGCTGCCGCGGCCGGCGGGCGGCCAGGTGCGCCAGGCAGAGCGTCGCGCCGCGGCGCTGCTGCTGCAGGACGGCCACCTCGCGCCACCTGGTCGCCCCAGCCGTACCTTGCTTCTTCACGCGGAAAGCGGCGCGCTCCGCGGCCACAGCAGCAGCACGTGAGGGGTGGTGCTCTGTATGAGGGTATGGCTGCAACGCCATGCCAGAGCGCGTGATCAGACAGACGCTTTGGTGTGTGTGGCCCCTGACATGCATGCGCTGCTGCTGGGCAGCGGGGCGAGGCGAGCCAGGGGGTTGTCGGGGTGGGGACCGCCGGGGGGACCGGTCCCACCTGCGCGCCGCCACATCTAGGCACAGCAGCTGCAGCGACGCATCGGACGAGGCCGCCACCACGCCCACAGTGCCGCCGGGCATGCGCCCGCCGCACGCGCCGCCGCCGCCGTCCGCCGGCCGGGCGGTCTGGGCGTCCCGCTCCCGCGGCGCGGGGTCGGCGGCGGCAGGACCAGCGCAGCCCTGCCCCGCCTCCGGCCCAGGCTCCGCGTCCGCGAGCGGGAAGGCTGCCAGCGCGAGCGTGCGCTGGTCGGAGGCGGGCGTTGCCCGGCCCGGCTTGTTGGAGCGGCGGCGCAGGCCGCCGCGTGGCGGCGGGCGTGTGGCGAGCCAGCTGTGGCGCGGCCAGGCCTCCGGCTCCGGCCCCGCCGCGCTGGAGCCCCCTGGCGGCGGCCGCCCGTCCAGGCGCCAGGCCATCAGCACCTCCTTGGAGCCCGCGCTCACGACGACGTACTGCCCTGGCCGCCGGCAGCGCCGGCTTGGGCTCCGCTTCACGGCGCGCTACGTGTGGGATGCCGCCACTCCCGCCCGAGTCGGCTGTCGGCACGAGCACCAGAAAGACACCCAGCAAACACCGGAACAGCCGCATGTCCTCACAGCACTCCCCTGCGCTTGACCTGCTGTCGCCCGGACAGCACAGCTGGCCTCCTGTTCTGACATTGCTTGTGCAGCGAGCCCATGCAAATCAGCACCCCTGTTCCCGTGGCGCCTGGTCGCACGCCTCAGAAGCACCCCCGACACTGGCGGTCGCGCACCGCTGCCTGGCGGCCACGGCACAGCCGCAAGCGCCTTCACGGTGGTGCCCGCCACGTGCGCGCCCACCTCCGCCAGTGCCGCCGCGCCGCCGCCGCCGCCCGCGCCGTCCCCGCTCGGCGCCGCGCAGCGCATGCCCCCGCCGCCGCCGCGGTCGCAGCGCGTCGCGCCGCCCGCGCGCTGGCAGGTGCCCTGCTGCGCAGGGCCGGCGCCCGGCAGGCGGCCGGCGCGGCCGGGGCTGCCGGCACGACCGCCGCCGCGGCCGGCAAGCAGCAGCCGGCGCACGGTGCCATCGTCCGAGCCCGTCAGCACCGCCACCGGAGGCGTGCGCCCGGCCCCCGCGGCGCCGGCGCGGTCGCCGTCCCCGCGCCCCTCAGCGCCGGCGGTGCGGCCGGGTCGTCCCGCTCCAAGCGGGCTGTCCGCGCCGTTCCGGCGCGCCTCCGGCCCCAGCGGCAGAGCCAGCGCGCAGGTGACGTCCAGGCCATGGTGCGCGCCGCGCAGGCAGCGGGCCCTGCCACCGCGGTCAGCGCTGGTGCCGGGCGCGCCGCTCGGCGCCCGAGCCGCATGTGCTGCGGGCGCCTCCGCTCGCGGGGCGCCCGGCCCGCCGCCGTCGGCGCAGCCTCCCTGGCAGGCCTCGCGGCCGCCTGCCTGGCAGGCAGCACCGGCGGGGCCAGGCAAGCAGCCGCCGCCGCCGCGGGCACCGCCGTCACATGTCCCGCTGTCCTGCGGGGCCCCTACTGCGCCTGCCCGGCAGGCCCCGCCGGCCTGCGAGCCGCGATCATCGCCATGACATTCCCCGCCGCCGCCCGCGGCCTCTGCTCCGTCATCCGACAGCCCCGCGGCGCCGCCGCGCCCGCCGCGCTCGTCGCGGCTCGTGGCGCGGCCGCGCGCGCGCGGGCAGCGCCGGCGGACCTGCAGCGCGCGGCCCTGAACGAACGCGAGCGCGAACGCGGCCGGCGCGGCCGGCGCCGGCTGCGTGAACGCAAGCGGGCGGCGCCAGCTGCCGCACGGCACGCGCGCCAGCTCGCAGCCACGCGCCGCGCTCGCCAGCACGAACTCGGAGCCCTGGCGCGGTGCGGCCCGGCGCCCGGGCTCGCGGCCATTTTGGTGGGTGCACTGTGCCTTCATCATGGCATGGCTACGCGCCAACTATTTTTCACCATGTCGTTGCCACTCATAAATTGCCTCATAACATGTGCGGCGGCACCGCGCGTGGCCAGCGCGCATGGCCAGCCGGGGGTTCGCACCCTGAAGCCGCAGACGAGGCGCTCGCCGCCCGCGTCTGAATCGGCTGGCGCGGCCGCTTCCGCCGCGGCGACGGCCACGCCGCGCATGCGCTGCACGCTCTCCAGCTGCGGCGGCGCGGAGCGCACGCGTCGGCGGGTGCAATGCGCCGCCATCATACAGGCGCGAGCCCAGGAGGACGGTGCAGCACAACAGATGGCAGAGTACCTTGCGGAACGGCGCAAGACAGGCAAGGCGTGCACAGCCGGCACTGGTTTCTGCAGCAGCACTCCACTGCCAGGAATGCACATACGATGTGCGAGCCTGGCAGCGCTCTCAGTGGTGGGCCAGCCGCCGGCGCGCGGCAGCGCAGCAGAGCTCGAGCAGGTGCGCATGCCTGCAGGTCCGGCGCGCCGCGCGGGCCGTCCTGCGCCACAGCCCGCGCCACTGGCGCCGCGCCGCGCGGCGGCTCAGGCGTCAGGCCACCGGCGCGGTGCTGCATGATGTTGCCGTCGGCGGCGCCCGAGCGCACGGCGCCGTCCGCCGCCACCGCAACAAAGGCCAGCGGCTGGCGCTGGTGCGCGCGCCACGCGCTGGCCACCAAGGCCAGCAGCGGAGCCGGCGCGCCGGCGCGCGGGGCCGCGCCACCTCCTGCGCCCGCATGAGCGCGAGGTCAGGCTCGCCGCCCTGGCACGCCCGATGCGCAGCGCTGCGCGGGCGGAGCGCGTGCTCTACTCGTGCGGGTGGCCGCGCATGGGCCCCTGACCGCCGCGGACACCTGGTGCGATCGCCTTGCGCGCGTGCCATTCCTCACGCGCACGCAGAGAGCTCATGCGCATGAGTGAAATGGGTGGTGCGGGTGTCTGTGCGCGCGCCGAGAGCGTCGACGACAGTGGCCGGCAGCTCAAAGAGCAGCACCGAGCCCGCCGCATCCCCGGCCGCAAGCACCCGCTGCCGCGGCGCCGCAGCCGCGCAGGTCAGCGGCGCGCCGTGCGGCGAGCGCGCCTCCGCGCACAGCTGCGGCGCCGCCCCAGGCTCCGGGTCGGGCACTGCGCTCGCCTGCGCGGTGCCCTGCAGCGGCGTGCGCTGCGCTTCGCCCGGCGGCGGCGGCGGCGGCGGCGGCAGGCGCCACACGCGCAGCGCGCCCGCGCCGCCGAGGGTGATGGTGGCGCGCGCGCCGAGCTCCGGCGCCCACAGCACGGCCCTGACGGGCTCGCCCGCGTGCGCCCACCAGGTCACGGCCGCCGCGCCGGCCATGCCGCCCAGGCCGGTCCCCGTCCCCAACCCGGGCGCGCCCGTGCGGCGCGGCGCACTGGCGCCGCTCAGGGCCACAGCGGGGCTGCCAGCGTCAGGGGCCGCTGTGGGCCGTGCGGCGCCCACAGGGCCGCCTCCTAGGTCCGCGCTGGAAGGCACCCACACGCAGGCCGCCCAGCCAGTGAAGCCGCCCACCAGCACGGCGTCCCGCCCCGGCGCCAGCCCGACCGCGTGCGCCCCCGCGCCGCCTTGCGCGCACCCTTCATCCGCGCACGCACCCGCGCCGCACGCCGCTGACGGCGGCGCGGCTGCTCCACCGGCTGCGCCCTGCCCCCTCCCAGGCCCTGCGCTGCGGGGCTCGGCGCCCCGCGCGGCCCGCGCCGCCAGGCAGGCGGCGTGGCCCGCGTGCGGGCTAGCCCACACGCAGCGCCAGGCGGCGGGGCGGCCGGCGGCCGGCAGCGTCACGCGGTGCAGCAGCGCGCAGTGCGTGGCCAGGTACAGCGCGCCCGGGTCGGCGCCGGGCTGCGGAAACGCCAGGCAGCGCACCCACTCGCGCGCCGCACGCCCGTCCGCGCCCGTGAACAGCACCGCGCAGCCAGACGCGCCGGCATGGTCGCCGGGCCCCACAGCGGCGGCGGACCCAGGGCGCCCCGGCCCCGCAGCGCCTGCCGCAGCGCCTGCCGCCCCGCCCGCCGCCTGGGCGGCCGCGCGCGCCGCCACCGCCGCGGCCGCCTCGGCCGCCAGGTGCTCGTAGCTGAACGTGAGCGCCTCCACGCCCGCGGGGCACTGCTGCCCAACCCTGCTCGCCCCCGCCTCCACCAGGCTGCCGGCAGCGGGGCTGGCCTCTGAGGGCCCAACCGTGCCCGCTCGCTCACTGTGTGTATCCAGGGCAGGGGCCGGCTCGGAGGTCGGACGTTCCACGTGCGCGACAGGGGACAGCGAGCCTGCAGCGGCCGCTGGCAGCCCAAAGTCCGCCAACGCCCAGAGCTTGAGCGACCCGTCGGCGCCGGCGGTCGTGACGCAGCCGCCCGGCAGCGCCAGGCAGCGCCAGACGCCGCGCCCGCGGTGGCCCTGCAGCCGCGCCACGCATCGACCGCCGCGCCACACCCTGCCCAGCGAGTCTGGCTCTTTTTGTGGGGAGCAAGCCGAGCACTCTCTGTGCCTTGTGCTCAGCTGGGCCCAGGCCGGCAGGCTGCAGCGGCTGGGGACCAGCGCGAGCGCAGAGCCTTCAACACTGCTCAGGAAGCGCTTTCGCAAGGTGACCGACAATGCACACTCTGCAGGTAATGCACGCACCCATGCACGCCCAGCACCTCCAGCTCCGCATGGGTCGCGGCGCGCCTGCAGATGCAGTCCTCTCCGGCGGTGAGCAGGGCGTCGCCGCGTCTGTCCTCAAAGGCGACGTCCCACAGACGGGCGTCGACGTCGAGCACACGGCGCGCGGCCAGCGACCGGGCGGGCGCCGCCGAGCCGCCGGCTGCGGCCCCGAGCTGCCACGGGACGTCCCAGAGGCGCACGGTGCGGTCGTCGGAGCCGGAGGCGACCACGCGGCCGTCTGGCGACCAGCGTACCCTGTGGGGCGCGCGGCTCAGCAGTGCAGGCGCAGCAGGACTCATGGCGGAGGCGGTCAAGCGCCGGCCTCTGTCGGGCGCACCAGGCCGCGCGCGAAGCATCGACGCTGGCGTCTCACACAGGCTACATGTTGGGTGCAACTATTGACCCCTCCGAGCAACGCGCGACGTCTGCACAAAGCTTGTTTGGACACCACACCACCAGCTGAGATATAGACGATGCAGCACTGACGGATATCTTGCACACGCGCGCTCTGCGTCCTCACGCTGCCAGCGGCAGGGCCGCGCCTGTGGATGGAGCCCTCGTGGCCGCTCGCGCTGAACAGGGGCGCAAGCTCGCGCAGCCCAGGCTGCCCCCCCTGCGCCGGCGCTGCCAGCATGCGCCACACCAGGACGTGCAGGAATACGGTGCCAGCCGCCACGCGCACGTCCAGGCCGCCCTGCTGGACACAGGCCATGTCGCTGCCGGCAGGCGCCTCGCCAGGACGCCGGGCCGGGCGCGCCGGCCGCCGATGCGCGCGTGAGTGCGTGAGTAGTGACAAGCGCGTGGCTTGCCAGCACGTTGCTCTTTGTAAGCGCGCTGCCAACAGCGGCATGCCCGCATGCAACGAGCGCCCGCTGGCAACTGTTGGATGCAGGGGCTCTGCATGCATGCGCTTGTTGACATCCATTCTCACCAGCGTCTCAATTGACAGAACAAGCAGAGGGTAGGTGGAGGAGCAGGGGCCTGCCTTCTGCTCTGTCTGCAGGCGGAGCGCCAGCGAGTACAGCAAGGACCGGTCGTAGCAGCGCCCGCGCGCGACGCACTCCGCAGGCACGCCAGACGCCTGCGGCGGGCCCGCTGGAGCACAGTTGGCGCCCCGTGAGCCAGAACATACTGCGTGAGGCCGGCACGCATACCAGCGCATGGACAACCGCACTGAGGATGCCACAGCCCTAAGCAGCCAGGTCGTGATCAGGCTTCCAGCATGCACAAAAACAATATACAGGTTCAGGCGCCAAGATACACCGCCAGCAAGCAGTAGAGCAGCGCGCAACAAGCACAAGCCACATTGTAAATGCTCCATACATACCGTGCGCTGTGCAACGCAACATAAGCAGGAAATGAACACCACCAGCCAATATCAAGACTTTTGCAGTGGGTGTGCGCATGCACACGACGCCGGTCAAACTGTCTCGCCACAGCCTGCCTCTTGAGCTGCTGGCATGCACTGCTGCACGGCCCGCTGCATGATCAAAATAGAGAGCAGCCTGCAGTGTTCAAGGACGCCGCGCACCCGCCCCGCGTCGCCTGGCACCGCGAAGACCTGCACCTGGTTGTCACTGGTCCCGACGGCCACGTACACGCCCGGCTGGCCCTCCCGCTGCGCCACTGCGACGTCCATCGTCCACTGCGGGAAGCGGCCCAGGTCGCTCAGCCCCCGCAGCACGAGTGTGCCGCCGCGGCTCTCCAGCCCCGCGACCTGCAAGGCCGCGTGCGTGTCAAGTATCAGCGCTAAGCGGACGGGCATGTGGAGTTTGGACGACGTGAGCGCTGCCAGCACCCGGGCTTGGCGACCGCCGTGTAGAACGAGCAGCATGCCGTGCTTCGATGCCGCGCTGGCGATGCCGTGCAGCCGCTCGCCGTGGCACAGCACGGTGTGGCACAGCAGCAGTGCGCCTGTACAGGTAGAGTACACGTATAACTGGGAGCCGGTGCCTGCAGCAGCGCCGCATCCCAATCATGCGTGCTCGCCCGTGGGCCTCGTGACTCTGCCTGCAACAAAAGCAGGGCCCACCTGCCAGGAGCAACGCCTGGGGGGCGGCCCCAGCGTGGGAGGGGGGCAGGCTGCAAGTGTGCAGCGCATACACATCCCCCCAAAAGCCCGTGTGCTCCAGCAGCATCGCAAGGCATGTTGCGAGTAATGTGCAAGTGCCAGACCGTGCAGGGTCACAACGGCGTCATCCAGCACTTCCTGCTTGCCACTTTCACAGGCTCTCAGGTTGTTGGAGGGTCTGTTCGTACGCCGGGCTGTGCATGACATGTGCAAACTTCAGCTTTGCGTGCACACGGCATGAAGTTAAGGGTCGCAATAGTTGGGGAGCCAACTTGTGGTCATTCCAAGAGTGTCTGGGGCGCCGCGCTTGATATACCCTGCGCCCCGACCAACACACAGCATGCATGGTCCGCAGCATGCTTGGCGGCCGCCCGCCACAGCATGTGGCATTGACTGCACAGGCACACATGATGGCCATAAAGGCTGGCCTGGCTGGCTGGGCAGGGACTGGACAGACGCTAGTCTTGCACACAACTATGTTGCTCATATTGAGGCGCACTTGGTGCGCGCACAAAGACTCAACACAAGGTGACGATGTGAGTGCTTTCCCACATTTGATGAAAAACGTGACCATGTGGCGGCATGCAACATGCACTTACACGGAACGGGTATTACCAGTGCGCTTCTCTTGTTGCAACACGAGTCAACAATTCACACCAACCCCCTGGGACGGATCCTGTTACCGCTACCACTTTGTGAAAACACAATGCTCTACCACAGCCAACTCAAGCAGACAAAAACATGACTGTTCCAACATTTCCAATAATACACATAGCGCTACTCCTCGTCAAAGGTCACATGCACAGGCTTGACGGGCAGGGTGGCTGCAAGCGGCTGGTACTCGTACTCGATTCCTGCCTCCTTGAGCCGTTTCTGTCTTTGCTCGTCTCTGCGCAGCGCCCGCTCTTGCCTCGCCGCCTGCGAGCAGTGCCAAACGTCAGCCTCTGCTGTCCACGTCCGCACCTACAGATGCCTCTACGTCTTTGCAGCTTCCCACGCCTCACTTCACCCCACAGCAGCGTGCCTGGTGCCAGCGACCAAGCACGGCACTTCCTTGCATGGCGGGTTACATCAGACCAGGCTCCCTCGTAGCCTCATGCAGCGCCTCATGGTACCCTCGCTCTCACTTCTGCCGCCTGCAGCGCCTGTGCTCACAAGGGTGCAGACCAATCAGGCTCGGCGGCTACTGCTCGTGCCGCTGCAGCTACACTAGTTGAGGTGCTCTCGCTGCTGCCCTTCCGCAGCGCCTCCCTTGCCGGGCGGCCTGCTGCGCAGCGTGCAGCTCTGCTGTGCTGGTTGCGACCCTGGGCCGGTGCGCTCGAACGAGCAGCCCACGCAGGCCACGGGCGGCGTCGCGCCTGCTGCTCCGGGGTCCTCTCCGCGTTGTGGCGCTCCAGCTCGATCTTGCGCCAGGGCACGCGCGCAAACTTGCGGTTGGCGCCCTTCCACAGCTCCGGGTGGACCTCGCCGGCTGGCACGAGGCTGACAACCAGCTTCTGCGGCGCACACAGCAGCATGTCTGCTCAGCGCCCTGCAAGCCAAGGCGCTCCCGGAGCTTGCACAGCACTTGCGCACCCGGCCTCTGCTCTGCCCGGCCAGGGAGGCTGCTTAGAGGACGCGCCAGAAGGGCGGCGAGAGGAAGGGGCCCCCTTCTCAGAGACTCGCAAACGGGCCCGGGAAAAGGAGCCGTGGTGCCCTGCGCGCCTGCGTGAAGAGCATGTAGCCGTCCATGGCCTCCGCCGCGATCGCGGCCACCTCGGCCGACGCAAACTCCAGGAAGGCGTAGTGCTTGGCGGCGCCCGTCTTCTTGTTGCGCGACACGCGCACCTTGGTCACCCGCCCGAACTGCGCGAAGAAGCCTGCGCGGGCGCGCGCATACAGCCCCAGCCACGCCCGGCAGCCCTGTGCAGGCACCTCGGCCTGCAGAGCAGCCGCCGCGCGCACCCTTCAGCTCGTCCTCGTAGAAGCCGTGGGGCAGGTGGCCGACGTAGAGCACGCGGCTGGTCGGCGCCGCCTGACCGCTCGTGCTGGGCTCGGCCGCGGCGGGCGCGGGGGTCGGGGCCGCCGGGCGAACGCGCTTGGCCTGCACCATGGCTGGAAACCCGTGACAGCCGACCGCCGTGTCCTTTCCTGGCCTGTGGTCGCTCTGGCCTCGCCGCTTGCACCCCAGCTTTTCCTGCTGAGCCCGTGGTTGTCGAAGGGAAGACAGGAAGAAGACGGAGGCACGTGCCGGGAGGACATCGGCGCGTGCCCACAGATTACCTCGTCATTTTCACGCACACTAGCCGAAGCCGAGCTTGGAAACCCACCGCACCAGGCTCCTGTGCATCGCCTGACCTGTGCTGCACCAAACCGGATCCAGCGTGCACCCTGGCCACCATGCCTGCTTGCTGTGCTACTGTGTGTTGCTGAGATGTGCTCCTGCGTATGCACCTTACCACCCCTGCAGCAGCGGAGACATGACAGGCCCCCACGGCGCCTCGATAGGCATCAACTAGAGCCACCGTAGAGTGTGGGGCGCCATGGGCGCTGATATGCGGCGCGTGTCTGACAGCAAGATCGCCGGGTGCGCCCTCTGGTGCAGCCGCGCCTGCCTCGTGCCTCAACTCAGAGTCCCACTGATAGGCTGCGGCACGGCGCAGGGGGTTTGCCTCGCCTGCAAACGTCGCCCGCGCCTGTTTACCACTCGAGGAGAGCTCGCTGTCGACCCTGCCTTCGTCTATGCTGTCGTCAGAGGTTGGTAAGCGCGCTCCCTGCTTGGCTGTTGCACATTCTGGGGAGGTGGTGTGCGTCCATGCCCAGTTGGGTGTGCACAGCACCCTTGGAACGGGTAGCGAGATTGCGGACGTGCCTGAAGAGCCCTTGCAACCTGCACAGCTCGATGCCCACATACTCCACGAGTGCAGCGCTGCAGGCCGACAGTGCCAGGCCCGGGCGTGCGCGCGCCCTCTCAGACAGGATGGCGGCGCGCAGGCAGCGGCACGCCCGGGCGACATGCGGCCTGCCTCATAGCGCTGCAGCCTTCGCCAGCGGCCGCCCCAGCGCCGTGCCGCGTGCATGTCATCACGCCGCTGCGGTCAGGCAGCGCGCGCGGCCCCGCCATTGCGCATGCCGCTGACAACGGCAGCACTGGCTCGTCCGCCGGCGCCGGTGCGGGGCCGATGAGCGGGGCATCTGGCAGCAGCGGGGGCGTGCACTCCCGCGCTGCACCAAGCAGCCCCATCAACATCCCTGGCCGCGCCGCGCGCGCCGGGAAGCTCGCCAGGAGGTCCGCTCCTGGTTGTGACGTCTTGCGCCCCTGCACAGCCCACTGAGCCCTGCAATCTGCATGCAGCCCCATCAAAGCTGAGGACCGCCTGCCTACGGCATGCAGTGTGCGGCCAGACAGTGTCTACTTTTAACACACCAGTGCAGCCACTGCAGCTTGTAGCTTGCCGTGAACCTGTGCCTGCCTGGCAGACCACTGCACAGCACGTCCGCACGGCTGCCTGCCACGGCTGACCGCGCTGTACGCGTCACTCCTGGGCAGGGACGCCTGCGTACGCACGCACCCACCGGCCGCACGCGCCGGTGGTGACGCGCCGGGCGGCCCCCCCGCCGAAAAGGTGGGCAGCTGGGCGGCGCGCAAGATCATGTACCAGCTGCCGGCTGCCGCTGGCGCGCCGGCAGCCGCCAGCCCCGGCACGCCGCCCTGGGGCTACGGCTTTCTGCCGGAGCGGATCGGGGCGGCGCTCGCCGCTCGGCAACCCTACGCCAAGCCCCACGGCAGTGCTGCGCGGCCGACCAACGCCGCCACGCCCGCCAGGCAGGCAGCAGCGCGCGCACTGGGCGGCGGCACGAGCGCGGACCGGCACCCGACGCGCGTGCGCTTCCAGGCCGCCGTGCGAGCGGCATCGCCCATGCGCCCCGGCGCCGCCGATGCAGGGCCCAAGCGGCCGGCGCCAGCGGCTATGAGCAGGGCGGGCGCGCTGGCTGCGGGCGCGCCTGCCGCCAACGCCTGCGGGAGACAAGCCATGGCGGCGGCAGACGCCGCGGCCGCGCAGCGCTGGCGGCTGGCTTTCAAGCGCGCATGGATTCAGGAGGAGCTGCATGCGCGCCAGGTGCGCGCGCGTATGGGATGCATGGCTAGTAGTCTGGTCGCCCTGGTGTCCTTCAGGGCCGTTGCCTGTACTGCCTTGTCTGAGCAGCGGGGGGGGGGGGGGGGGGGGGGGGGTTTGGGTGCGGGGGGGGGGGGGGGGGGGGGGGGGGGGGGGGGGGGGGGGGGGGCGCGTCGGCCTCGAGGAGGAGGGCGCGGGCCGCGACGAGGTGGACGGCGAGG